>Ga0315292_10000971_pt1 | contig 14621 bp, 15 predicted proteins | sample YL17G13_0_MG_FD_204029 | JGI IMG/M metagenome (GOLD analysis project Ga0315292, IMG submission 204029) | Sediment microbial communities from Yellowstone Lake, YNP, Wyoming, USA - YL17G13_0 | ecosystem: Environmental > Aquatic > Freshwater > Lake > Sediment | place: USA: Wyoming | collected... | reverse complement strand
GTTAATCCGAGGATTTCCAAAAATGGGATATAAATTATTCTATTTATCTAACGGGGTTGACAAGAAAGTGGGGTTCATATAAATTTAAAGTATAAGACAAAATCCGAAGGAGGGGGTTATGGGGAATAAGCCTTATATTCTTTGGTTTGATGAAATTGGGATGAATGATCTTCCAATGGTGGGTGGGAAGAATGCCTCCCTGGGAGAGATGAGAAGAGAACTGACGAAATACGGGGTAAGCATTCCCAATGGATTTGCAGTGACAGTGAACGCCTACCATGCCCTTTTAGATGAAGGGATTATTCAAGAATGGCATGAAACCAGAAGCAAACCAAAGGTCAGAGAAAATATTCGGGAGATACTTTCTGGGCTCGATGTCGAAGATATGGAGAGCCTTTCAGAGAGAGGAAGTCGAATCCGAAGACTTATCTATAGCCTCGAATTTCCCAGAGAGGTTGTCGAGGAGATCGTTAAGGCCTACCGGAAATTGTGTAAGGAGTATGGGGAGGATACAGATGTTGCGGTTCGGAGCAGCGCCACTGCTGAGGATCTTCCTACTGCGAGTTTTGCTGGCCAGCAGGAGACTTCTCTTAATATCCGCGGGGAATATGCCCTGATTCAGGCCTGCAAGCGATGTTTCGCTTCCCTTTTTACCAACCGGGCCATCTCTTACAGAGTCCATCAAGGATTTGACCACTTTCAGGTGGCCCTTTCCATTGGAATCCAGAAGATGGTTCGGTCAGACAAGGCCTGTTCTGGCGTCATGTTTACGATCGACACGGAATCAGGTTTTCCAGATGTCGTGTATATCACTGGATCTTACGGATTGGGGGAGAATATTGTTCAAGGGGTGATCAATCCTGACGAATTTTATGTATTCAAGCCCTGTCTCCAGAAAAATTATAAACCCATTATTCAAAAAACCCTCGGCACCAAAGAGATCAAGATGATCTATACAGTGGAAGGTGAGAGTTCGACCAAGAATGTACCCGTATCCGCACAGGAAAGGTCAGATTTCATCCTGAGTGATGAGGAAATTATCCTCCTTGCTCAATGGGGGGTGAAAATCGAAGACCATTATTCGAGAAGAGCAGGTTCTTACATGCCTATGGATATTGAGTGGGCAAAGGATGGTATCACCCACCAACTCTTTGTCCTTCAAGCAAGGCCGGAGACGGTAAAATCGCAGCGAGAAATGAATGTTTTGGAGACTTACGTTTTGAAGGAGAAGGGAAGGGTTTTGGTTCAGGGGAAGAGCGTCGGTGAAAAGATTGGAGCAGGGCCAATCAATGTCATTTCCAGCGCGAGGGAGATAGAGAGGTTTAAGAAGGGTGAGATATTGGTGACCCAGATGACGGACCCTGACTGGGAACCCATCATGAAGATTGCTTCGGGAATCGTAACCGATCGAGGGGGAAGGACCTGCCATGCTGCCATCATCAGCAGAGAATTGGGCATTCCATGTGTGGTGGGGACTGGGAATGGGAGTGAGATCTTGGCAAATTATCGGAGTGCTACGGCCTGTTGTTCGGAGGGGGAGACAGGATTGGTTTACGAAGGTCTTCTCGATTTCGAGGTGAGGCGGTTCGATATGGCGCATCTGGAGAAACCTCACACAAAGATCATGATGAATGTGGGGAGTCCGGATAATGCATTCCATCTCTCCTTCATCCCTAACGATGGAGTAGGTCTGGCCAGACTGGAATTTATCATCAACAATTCTATTCGAATCCATCCGATGGCGTTAGTCCATTTTGATGTATTGAGTGACGATCATGCAAAAAAGGAGATCGAACAATTGACAGCCGGGTATGAAGATAAGAAGCTCTTCTTCATCGATCGGCTGGCCCAAGGAGTGGCGAAGATTGCTGCGGCCTTTTATCCCAAAGATGTCATTGTGAGAATGAGTGATTTTAAGAGCAATGAGTATGCCAATCTCATTGGAGGGAGCCAATTCGAACCGATCGAAGATAACCCTATGATTGGCTTCCGCGGGGCCTGCCGCTATTATGATGAAGGTTATCAGGAAGGATTTGGGCTCGAATGCCTTGCCATGAAGAAGGTCCGGGATGAGATGGGTCTGATCAATGTGAAATTGATGGTTCCCTTCTGCAGAACGGTGAAGGAGGGGGGGTTGGTAATTGCGGAGATGAGGAAGCAAGGTCTGATCCAGGGGGAGAATGGCCTCGAGATCTATATGATGTGCGAAGTCCCAAGCAATGTCATCATGGCAGATGAATTCAGTGAGATTTTCGATGGGTTCTCGATCGGTTCGAATGATTTGACCCAGTTGGTGTTGGGCCTGGATCGCGATTCGGAAAAGATCTCTCATATCTTCGACGAACGGGATCCGGCAGTAAAAAGGATGGTTCAATGGGTCATTGAGAAGGCGAAGCGGAATGGAAAGAAGATTGGTATCTGTGGGCAGGCCCCCAGTGACTATCCAGAATTTGCTGAGTTTTTAGTCCGATGTGACATCGACAGCATCTCCCTCAATCCGGATACTGTCATCAAGGCCACCGATAAGATTCTACAGGTAGAGAAGGAGATGGGTATACCCCGAAGAAAAGAGCCTGCGATAGACTTATTGGCCGCAAGTTAGTGAAATACGTTCTTTTTATACGAATGAGACGAATGGCAGCTAATATTAGTCACTCCATAATTGTATAGACACCGGAAACTAAATCCCTCCTCCCCTCCCTTTACAAAAGGGAGGAATTACCCCTCTTTGGCAAAGAGGGGCCAGGGGAGATTTTCTGAACAATATGTCTACTCAATTATGGACTCCTTAGTAACTCGAATAGGCTTTATTTGTAAAATTCGTTCCCATTCGATTAATTCGTTTATCCTTCGAATGAAAATTCTCCTCCACATCTGCTGTGCCAATTGCGCTATTTATCCCCTCCAACGGATAAGGGAGAGAGGGGATGAAGTCGTCGGATATTTTTTCAATCCCAATATCCATCCTTACCAGGAATATCAGAAGAGATTGGAGTCAATGAGACAATATTCGGAAACGGTGGGATTGAAAGTGATCTATCGAGATGAATATCTTCTCGAAGATTTTTTGAGAAATGTATCCCATCGAGTCGAGGAGAGATGTGGATATTGCTACTCAGTTCGGCTCGAAGCAACGGCTCGGGAGGCAAAGAAGAACCATTTCGATCAATTCTCAACCACCCTTCTTCAGAGTACCCACCAGAATCATTCCCTGATCAGGGAGACCGGGGAGCGCATAGCCAGGGAGGTGGGGATTTCTTTCTATTACGAGGACTTTCGGCAGGGATGGAGAAAAGGGATGGAGGTTTCCAAGGCAATGGGATTGTATCGTCAGCAATATTGCGGCTGTATTTATAGTGAAAAAGAGCGATATGTGAAACAAAAGAAAGAATGATTTCACCAGGCGCAGAGAGCGCGGAGAAGAGGGACTTTTTGATTTGCCGTGGAGATGCCGGCAAATCAAAAGCTTCAGCCCTTTCAGGGCAATGCATGCGATATTGGAAGAATTGGTTTATAACCTCTTTTTTGTTTCGACGTTTCGGCGGTTAAAAATGGAAGATAATGAATATTAACGACCTGACAGGCGAAGTTATAGGAGCCGCGATAGAAGTTCATAAGCATTTGGGGCCCGGTCTACTGGAGTCAGCTTACGAAGAGTGCCTATGCCATGAATTGAGGTCAAGGGAGATTGTTTATGAACGTCAAAAGCCTTTGGCCATTAACTATAAGCAGGTCAGACTCGATTGTGGTTACCGACTTGATCTTGTTGTGGAAGGCAAGGTTATTTTAGAGTTGAAATCGTGTGAGAGGATCGAAGATATTCACAAGGCTCAATTGCTTACGTATTTAAAACTTTCTGGTCTAAAATTGGGTTTAATTCTCAATTTCAATGTACCGATCATGAAAGAAGGTATTGTGAGAGTGGTGAATAACCTTGAAGAATAGTTTGAATTTATCACCGCCCACTCGCCCTTAAAGGAAAGGACTCGTTCGAAACTCAGAGATTGCAGAGGGAGATGTTGTTTCTGGAGAATCGGGGAGATACCGATTCTCCAGAAGCCCCTCGGGCCTTTGGCCTGAATTCGAATCTTTGGAACAGAGAGCTTTTTGTCTGTCGGCATCTCCCCGACAGACAAAAAATCACTCTCCGCGTCCTCTGCGGCTCTGCGGTGAAGAAATAGTATTTAGTACCTCAATGGAGTGTGATCGAATGTTTGGACTTGGTGCTTTGGGTAAGATACTCATCCTTTTGGGCGTCTTGATCATCATCATCGGGGTTCTTCTACTGGTAGGAGATAAGATTCCCTGGGCGGGCAAACTTCCCGGAGATATCATTGTTAAAAAAGAGAAGTTCACCTTCTACTTTCCACTCACCACCTCCATCCTCATCAGCATCATCCTATCGTTTTTGTTTTGGATATTCCGAAAATAAATTCTTCGCATCCGAATTGATTCGCGAAAATCTGAAAGGATAAATTTCAAAATCTTTCACTCCAAATACATCTAACTTTCTGTATTTATAAGATTATTATTAAGTTTTGGTTTAGAGAAAAGTTTCCATTGACAAAAAATACCGAAATGGATATTATTCCATTTTAGTTAAACTAAACTGGAGTTATATCCCTAATGGAAAAAATCGGACGATACCTTAAGATCGAATTGCCGAAAAGACAGTCCGCCTTTCTGTGGGGGCCGAGGAAAACGGGAAAGACCACTTACCTCAGGACCTCTTTTCCGGCCAGTTTGACCTATGACATGCTTCAGACAGACCTTTTTCTTGAATTCACCAAGAGTCCCTTTCTGTTGAGGGAGCAACTCCTTGCGGCAGATCCAAAACAGTTGAAAGAGCCTGTGATCATCGATGAAGTGCAGAAGGTGCCGCAGCTCCTTGACGAGATTCATTGGCTGATTGAGAACAAAGGGTTACGGTTCATCCTGTGTGGTTCCAGCGCAAGAAAATTGAAACGGGGAAAAGGGAATCTGCTGGGTGGCCGCGCCTGGCGCTACGAGATGCATCCGCTTGTCTCAGCGGAAGTGGTTGATCTGAATCTGTTGAGAGCACTCAATCGGGGTATGATACCTGTCCACTACCTGGAGGAGGATTACCGCAAGTCACTTCAGGGCTACGTCCAGGACTATCTCAAAGAGGAAGTGTTTGCTGAAGGTTTGACCCGGAATATTCCTGCTTTCTCGCGCTTCTTTGATGCCATGGGTTACTCCCATGGAGAGCTGACGAACCATGCGAACATCGCCCGGGACTGCGGCGTAGATGCCAAAACGGTCAAGGAGTATTACCAGATCCTTGTCGATACACTGCTCGGAACCATGATAGAGCCGTATAAGAGGCGGCAGGAGCGTCAGGTCATTACGAAGGCCGGCAAGTTCTACCTGTTCGATGTTGGGGTCGCTGGCGCCATTACCCAGCGCCATATCCCTCAAGAGAGGGGGGAGCAGTTCGGAAAAGCCCTCGAGCACTTTATCCTGATGGAGATCCTTGCGCATCGTGCCTACCGGGAGCTTGACTACGACGTGAATTTCTGGCGGGCGAAGTCAGGCCTGGAAGTAGATTTTGTTTTGGGTCGAGGAGAGGTCGCCATTGAAGTGAAGGGGTCGAGCCGAATAGAGAACGCAGACCTGCGCCCCCTCAAGGTATTCATGGAAGAATACCATCCCAAGAAAGCGTTTGTCGTCTGTAACGAGCGCAGGCCACGGGTGCATGAGGACATTCATATTCAGCCGTGGCGTGAGTTTTTGACAAAGTTGTGGGATGGACTTGTGATCTCATGATCGTTGTTTCTCATTCCCGAACGATTTCCATATTCACACGGATCGTCTTGATCATCATCGTCGGGGTTCTTCTATTGGTAGGGGATAAGATTCCATGGATTGGCAGACTTCCAGGGGATATCATCATAAGAAAAGAGAAATTCAGTTTCTATTTTCCCATCACCACCTGTATCATTATCAGCATCATCCTGACTTTATTGTTCACGCTGTTTCGAAAATAATCCTACAGCAAGTTGCACATGAAAATAGGCAACTGTCAAAAAAATAGGCAATTTTCCCTCGATTTGCCTTCCAAACCACAACCTTTTGGAAGGGGCAGATAGTGGCAAGCTATCGTGCATTCTGAATGCTGATGCCATTACCATCCCTTAGAACTAAAGGGTTCTTGCTGAACTCATAACCTTTATTGTTCTTCAATTGATATGACCTTCGGCTAAGCGATTGATTTTTGGCGTGTAACTCTGTATGCTTTAGTTGAAGGCAACCTAGCAGATGGGGAATAAGATCGAATCAATGGTCTGTCAATCATTGAACATTCTTGTGGTGGATGATGAAGTTAACATCCACAACAGTGTCGGTGTGTCTGGAGACAGAGGGCCACAAAGTCATCGCCGTCTTTAACTTCAAAACAGAATTATACCATGCATGAGACCATAGCTGTCGTCGATGATGAGCAGGACATTTTGGAATTGGTTTCTCTTCATCTAAAAAAGAACCATTTCAAGGTGCGGGAATTCTCTGACGGATCCAGCTTTATCAAATACCTCGATTCTGAAAAACCTGATCTCGTGGTGCTCGATCTTATGCTCCCCGACGCCGACGGTTTCGAGATCTGTAAATACATGAAGAGGAAAAAGAATCTATCGCATATTCCTATTGTAATGCTCACAGCAAAAAGCGATGAGACAGACACCATTCTCGGACTGGAACTCGGCGCTGATGATTACATCAGGAAGCCTTTCTCTCCCAACGAATTGATCGCCCGGGTAAAGACAGTGTTGAGAAGAATTGAATCACGCCGGGAGGCTGAAACTCCTGAAAAAATTAGTGTGGGTAATATTACTATCGACACAAATAAGCATGAAGTTGTCGTTGACGACAATAAAGTTGAACTGACATCGGCCGAATTCCGTATCCTACAACTTCTTGCCTCAGAGAAGGGCCGGGTCTTTTCAAGGGACAGAATTCTTGATCATCTGTGGGGTAACGAAAAGATAGTGGTGGACAGAACGATTGACGTGCACATACGACATCTGAGGTCAAAGATAGGGTCTGCATCGAAGTTAATTAGAAACGTCCATGGTGTAGGGTACAAGCTGGAAGAATGAAAAGGTCTTTTTTTAGTAAGATTTTCATCGGCTACCTCCTTATTATTTTCGCTCTATCATCCCTAATCCTTGTTTTGTCCTTGAATACAATACGAAAGTTCTACCGAGACACGCTTACAGACCACTTGAAAACCCTTGGTTATACGCTGAACTCAGAGGTGGCACATTTATTGGACACGGGTCGTGCTAACCAACTTGATGGATTCATAAAAAGCTTGGGAAGTAAAATTCACACACGTGTTACTATCATCGCCACGGATGGTAATGTCCTGGCGGATTCTGAGCAAAATATCCAATCGATGGAAAATCATAGTCACAGGCCCGAGGTGGTCGAAGCGCTTCAGGGCAAAACAGGTAAGTCGATTCGCTTCAGCAGCACGGCCAACAGGGACATGCTCTATGTTGCGGTCCCAATAGAAAAGGATGGGAAAATTACTGGAGTAATTCGTACAAGCCTTTTCCTCAGCGACATCGACAATCTGCTAACCAAGCTCAACTATCATGTAGCAGGAATCAGTTTGGGCATTGTCTTTATTGCTCTCCTCGCGGCATTCCTCATTTCAAGGAGCGTTGTCCGACCGATCCGACATCTAACATTGGCTGCCAGGAAGGTCGCTTCAGGAGACTTCAGTGCTCGTGTTTTTCTGAAGACCAAAGACGAATTGAGGGGACTGGCCGACAGTTTCAACCGGATGAATGAGGAAATGGAAAGAATGTTTTCGGAGCTCGGCCAACAGAAAGAAGAACTGAAGAGCATTATTGACTCTCTCCAAGAAGGCCTCCTCGTTTTGGACAAACAAGGCAGGGTAATCCGTAGTAACGAGAGCTTCCGGAAGATGATAGGGAACCAGGCCGTGGAAGGGAAGCTTTACTGGGAGATCATGAGAAATCCCCGATTGGCAGAGTTGCTGAAAAGCGCAGGTGGCAAAAAAGGGAAATTCATGGAAGAGTTCACTTTGGGAGAGAAAGTTTTCATATGCAGCGGTGCCCCTCTTGAAGGAGGAGAGGGCATAGTCTCCATTTTCTACGACATTACCGAAATAAAAAAGATCGAAAAGGTCAAGAAGGATTTTGTGAGTAATGTCTCACATGAACTTCGAACCCCTCTGACCTCTATAAAGGGCTACGCTGAAACACTACGGAAGGAAGTTGGTTCCGCACCAGGCAAAAAATACCTTGAGACCATCGAGAGGAACACCGACAGGCTTATCAACATTGTCAATGACCTACTGCTGCTTTCAAACTTGGAAGAAAAAGCAGTCCTTGAACTGGAGGATGTCGATTTAGGGGTTTTTCTGGAGAATGTCATCAGAATATTCGATCAGCGGGTGAAGGACAAGCAGCTTTCCTTGGTGATAGATGTGAAAGACAGCTTGCCACCAATCAAAGCTGACCTCTTTAAGTTAGAGCAAATGCTGGTAAACCTTCTCGATAATGCAGTGAAATATACCGATCGCGGGGAAATTACCGTATCCCTGGATGTTCACGATAAAAGAGTACGCATCCAGGTCAAGGATACGGGCATCGGGATACCCAAGGATGATATTCCCCGTATCTTCGAACGATTCTATGTCGTTGACAAATCGCGATCAAGAAGGTCTGGCGGCACAGGGCTCGGTCTCTCCATAGTGAAACATATAGTGCTCCTGCATCATGGGACGATCAATATCGAAAGCGCTCTCGGCAAGGGCACTTCGGTAACGGTTACCCTTCCTACCAATCTATCTGCGTCGTGATAATATTCCCTTGTGGTTTAACTCATTTCTCCCCGGACCGACGTGTATCCATCGATATAATGCGTAAATGTCAGAATTAACAATAGATTAACAATTTATTTATCATAGCTTAATTTTCGAAAGATATAATTGTTCCTGAGTATAAAAAACTAAAGGAGGTCAAAAGATGAAATATGTGCTTTCGTTCATAATGACGTTGGTGATTTTGATAGCTGCTACAGGTGATGGAACTGCTAAAGAGCAGGAACTGATTGGTGCCGGAGCAACATTTCCTTATCCGCTTTATTCCAAGATGTTTGACGTGTACAGTAAGGAGTATGGTGTAAAGGTTAACTACCAAGCTATCGGCTCGGGTGGCGGGATAAGGCAGCTGACCAATAAGACAGTCGATTTTGGCGGATCTGATGCAATGATGAGCGAAGCCGATCTAAAGGAGGCGTCAGCTCCCATTCTCCATATACCGACCTGTGCGGGGGCGGTCGTTTTAACCTATAACCTTCCTGGAAACCTTCAGCTGAAATTTACACCGGATGTAATTGGAGACCTCTTCCTCGGAAAGATTGGCAAATGGAATGATCGACGTCTTTCCGACATCAATCCGGGAGTAAAGCTCCCTGACATGAATGTCACGGTGGTTCACCGGTCCGACGGGAGCGGTACAACCTTTATCTTCAGCGACTACCTGAGCAAAGTCAGCAGAGAATGGAAGGAGAAGGTTGGCGCAGGCACCTCCCTCAACTGGCCAGCAGGCCTGGGTGGAAAGGGTAATCCGGGCGTTGCAGGCTTGGTGAAACAGACGCCCGGAAGCATTGGCTATGTTGAGCTTATCTACGCCCTTCAGAACAGGATGCCTTATGGCTCGGTGAAAAACAAAAAGGGCAATTTTGTCACTGCCACTCTCGCCGCTACAAGTAAAGCTGCCGATACCAATTTGCCCGACGATATGAAGGTGAGTCTCACGGACACCGATGCTCCAGAGGGATATCCAATTAGTGGCTTCACCTGGATTCTCGTTTACAAAGACCAAGGTTACGGAGATAGGTCTGAAGAAAAGGCAAAAGCGCTGGTTAAGTTACTCTGGTGGATGACTCATGAAGGACAGAAATATACCGAGCCCCTTGAATATGCTCCTCTTTCAAAAAAGGCAGTGGAAAAGGCTGAGAAGCTTATAAAATCTATTTCCTACAAATCGAGCGTAATCATGAAGTGATTTGAAAACCCGGGTGGAAATAGATGATGGTACATGAAAAATGAACCACAGCGGAGCCGAATTTCTGATGCTTAGGTCTAAAACAAACACGATGCGCTGGCGTAGACCCGCACTCTCGGAATCATCATTTCGGAAAATACTCTCCATTGCGGGAGTGTTTGTCTTGCTTCTCCTCGTGGCCATCTTCTTTTCTCTGGTCATTGCCTCCTTTCCATCCATTCGGAATTTCGGAGTCCGGTTTCTTTTTAGTTCCACATGGGATCCGGTAAAGAGTGAATTTGGGGCATTTCCCTTTCTTCTGGGCACTCTTGCCACTTCCTTTCTCGCCCTCGTCATCTCAGTGGTCTTCTCCATACCGATCTCCATCTTTCTGGGGGAGTATTCTGCCCAAGGATCTACGGCTACCTTCATCAAGAGCATGATCGAGCTGCTGGCGGGGGTCCCTTCGGTAATTTATGGATTTTGCGGGCTATTCCTCCTCGCCCCGTTGGTAAGAATGTTGGAGATGAAACTGGGTGTGGCTCCCTACGGGGTGGGGATATTCACAGCTTCCCTCGTTCTTTCGATCATGATCATACCCTATTCGGCCTCGATCGGACGGGAGGTCATCAGCCTCGTTCCTTCCGATCTCAAAGAGGCAGCCCTCTCGCTCGGAGCAACCCGCTTCGAGGTGATACGAAAGGTCATTCTTCCCTATGCAGGTTCGGGAATAGTCGCAGGAATTCTTCTCTCACTGGGAAGAGCCCTGGGAGAGACCATGGCCGTAACAATGGTCATCGGAAACTCCAATTTTATTCCGAAAGGTGTATTCAGTCCGGCAAACACCCTCGCCAGTGTAATCGCCAACGAATTCACAGAAGCGACAGGGAGTCTTTACCTTGCAAGCTTGATTGAACTGGGACTTGTGCTCTTCATCGTCACCACAATTATAAACCTCATAGGTAAGTTGATCATCCGCCGGATGGGTGTAGAAGGATAAGGAAGGATAACATGAAGGAACCTTCGATCAGAAGAAGAATTCTATATGACAAGTTATTCAAGATAATCGTGGTTCTTATCACCTTTTGTTCCATCCTTCCCATGTTCTTCATCCTCTTTTTCATCACCAGCAAGGGCATCTCTGTTATCAGCTGGAGATTTCTTACCCAACTTCCCAAGCCTGTCGGTGAAATAGGCGGGGGAATTTTAAACGCCATCATAGGGACACTTATGCTGGTTGGAATCGGGATGGCCTTTTCCGTTCCTGTTGGGATCCTGGCCGGGATTTTCCTCTCAGAGGGCAGAAAAGGAAAGCTGGCATCTCTTACAAGACTGTGTGTCGAAACACTTCAGGGGGTTCCTTCCATTGTGATTGGAATCATTGCCTATATCTGGCTGGTTGTATCGATGGGATCGTTTTCAGCGCTCTCAGGCGGAGTGGCCCTCGGTCTCATGATGCTGCCAGTCATTATCACCGCGACAGAGCAGACCCTAAAACTTATTCCGGGAAGCTTAAAAGAAGCGTCCTTGGCCCTGGGGGTTTCCTACTCCAGGACAATTCTGAAAGTGATCTTGCCGGCAGGCATGAGTGGTATCGTGACGGGAATCCTCTTGAGCATCGCGAGGGTTGCCGGTGAGACGGCGCCCCTTCTCTTTACGGCCTTCGGGAGCCCCTTTATGAACTTCAATGTCTTGAAACCGATCAACAGTCTTCCGCTTATGATTTTCAACTATGCCACAAGTCCCTATCCAGAATGGCACACGCTCGCCTGGGGAGCGTCTTTTATATTGATTATCCTTGTCCTGGGTTTAAATCTCTTCACCAAGATTGTGACAAAAAGATGGAAGGTACAGTTTTAAAGATTGAGAAGTTCAGCGCTTTTTTTGGGGAAAACCAGGTCTTGAAAGAGGTCAGCCTTTCGATACCCCAAAATAGAATTACAGCGATTATGGGGCCATCCGGTTGTGGCAAGACTACGCTCATTCGCTGCATTAACCGGATGCACGAGTTAATTCCTGATGCCAGGGTTTCCGGTAAAATCTTTTTGGATCATGAGGACATATATGCTACGGATCCCATCATCGTTCGAAGACAAATCGGGATGGTTTTCCAAAAGCCTAATCCATTTCCCATGATGAGTATCTACGACAACGTGATTGCAGGATACAACCTGAACGGAATCCGACTGGCCAAGGATGAAAAGGACAGAATCGTCGAGGGATCGTTGCGGAAAGCGGCCCTTTGGGAAGAGGTTAAAGAAGCGCTCTACAGAAGAGGGACCTTTCTTTCCGGCGGACAGCAACAGAGACTCTGTATCGCCCGTGCCCTTGCCATGGGGCCTGCGGTCCTCCTCCTCGACGAACCCACTTCCGCACTCGATCCGAAGGCAACTTCGTATATCGAGGAGTTAATCGTGCAGTTAAAGGATACGGTTTCGATCATTCTCGTTACCCACAACATGGCGCAGGCGGCCCGTGTTTCGGACTTTGCTGCTTTTGTTTATCTGGGTGAACTTGTCGAGTTCGGGCCAAGCGGAAGCATGTTTACCGCCCCCAAGGATAAGAGAACAGAGGCTTATCTAACGGGGAAATTTGGCTAACGGAGGGTAAAGAGAAAGAGATGGAGACGCATTTTCAGAAAGAATTGCAGCAACTGAAGGAAGACTTACTTAAAATGGCTGCGCTTGTAGAGGAGGCGATCAACACGGCTGTGCAGTCCCTGGTCAAAAGGGATTCGGATCTTGCCAAGAAAACCTTTGAGGGAGAGGACAAGATCAACGATATGGAGCTTGTCATCGACGACAGTTGCTTAAAGCTCCTTGCCCTGAGACATCCCATGGCCACCGATCTGCGGTTTATTACTTCTGCAATGAAGATTATTACCGATTTGGAACGAATGGGGGACCAAGCTGTAAATATCGCCGAACGGGCGATTTCCCTAAATCAGGAGCCCCAACTCAAACCCTACATCGATATTCCGAGAATTGCCGAAATAGCCCAATCCATGGTTAAAGATGTCCTCGACGCCTTTGTAAACAGTGACTCTAAGTTGGCCCGCTCTGTTTGCGAAAGGGATGATATGGTTGATGGGTTGAATGAGCAGGTTTTCCGGGAGCTCCTCACCTTTATGATGTCAGACCCGCAGACGGTTACAAGAGCGGTCCATTTGATGATTGTCTGCCGTTGTCTGGAACGAATCGCCGACCACGCTACAAATCTTGCGGAAGATGTCATCTTTATGTTGGATGCACGTGTGATCAAGCATCATGCCGATGCCAAGAAAGAGGGAGATATCTCATGAGTAAAGAAAAGGTTCTTTTTCTATGTACAGGTAATTCAGCCCGAAGCCAGATGGCTGAAGCCTTTCTTAAGAAGTGGGGCGGGGACCGGTACGACGCTTACAGTGCAGGAACTGAACCGAAAGGCATTAATCCTTTTACTGAGCGCATCATGAAAGAAGTTGGAGCAAGTCTTAGCGGTCAGTATTCCAAGCACATCAAAGAATATATGGGCAAAATACACTTTGCATATGTAATTACTCTGTGCGACGAAGCAGAGAGAAGCTGTCCGGCAATTTTTCCTGGAATGGGTCAAAGACTCCATTGGTCATTCGAAGACCCCGCGGCCATTATGGGATCAGACGATGAAAAGCTGGCCAAATTTCGAGAAGTGAGGGACCAAATAGAACAACGAGTCAAACAGTGGTTGGAAAAGCAACAGGAAAAATAACATGTTGCCTGTTCTACCCATGTAATTCACCAATGAGGGAGACTGACAGTGAAGGAAGTTTTTAGTGAGATTGAAATCCAGGCACCTGCCGAGCGTGTATGGCAAGCGCTAACCGATTTTGCCAGCTATCCAAAGTGGAATCCCTTCATCCGCCGGATTAGCGGGCAGCCGAGAGAAGGGAAGCGACTCAGAGTATATATCGAGCCTCCGGGAGCCAAAGGTAGGACTTTTCGGCCAAAGATTCTGAAGGCAGAGCCAAAGCGCGAGCTTCGGTGGTTAGGACGGCTGCTAATACCTGGATTGTTTGATGGTGACCACATTTTCACAATTGTGCAGATCGGAAGCGAGCGTGTTCGATTTGTTCAGCGAGAAATATTTTCAGGTCTCCTTGTTTCATTTCTCCCACAAGGGCTGGATATGAAAATTAGACTTGGGTTTGAGCAAATGAACCAAGCGCTTAAGTTGCTGGCAGAGCAAGCCTGTTTATTCAACCCGAAGATCACAATTTAGTCTGTCGAAGGAATTCGGAACAAGTTCTGTGCCCGACAGACCCTCAATCCATTGGTTATCGACAAGAAATCTGTACTCCTAACGGCTGGTTTGAATATCTGCTATATACTCGCTGGTTCCGACAACTCCAAAAGGCTACGGTATGATTTTCATATATTCAATTGAGCTGTTCAAAAAGAAGGCCGAAACTCCATTCTTTCCAGAGGCGCTATAATTATAGAGATGGAAGGCCGGGTCTTTTGACTTATCAAGGACTAATGGTCTCTATTTCTCTTATATTCCTGAAATGCTTTTTGTCGAATGTATAAATTCTCTTGGTGCCTTTGGCTTTTGCAAATTCGA
>Ga0315292_10000969_pt1 | contig 14632 bp, 14 predicted proteins | sample YL17G13_0_MG_FD_204029 | JGI IMG/M metagenome (GOLD analysis project Ga0315292, IMG submission 204029) | Sediment microbial communities from Yellowstone Lake, YNP, Wyoming, USA - YL17G13_0 | ecosystem: Environmental > Aquatic > Freshwater > Lake > Sediment | place: USA: Wyoming | collected... | reverse complement strand
CCGTCGCGACCTCGCTCTATCTGCAGCCCGACGGCCGGCTTGGTTCCGCTCCGAGCGACGTGCCCGACCGCGAGGCGCGGGCGTCGTCGAGCTACATCTATGACCCGTCGTCCAAGCGGCCGAGCACCTACGACGGCGCCGACATTTTTCGGGCCGAGACCCAGATCGGGCCGGACATCCACTGGGATCCCCTCGCCGAAGGCGACTCGTCCAGCTATGTGACGGCGCCGTTCACCACGGAGACGGCCTTCGCCGGCGAGGGTGCCGTCGATCTGTGGCTGCGGTCGACGGCGACCGACACCGACATCGAGGTGACCCTCACCGAGGTGCGCCCCGACGGCAAGGAGGAGTACATCCAGAGCGGATGGTTGCGGGCCTCGCACCGCAAGCTCGACCCGACGCAGTCGACGCCCCTCGCCCCGTTCCACACCGACCTCGCCGTCGATGCGGCGCCGCTCCCGGTCGGCCAGTTCGTGCCGGTCGAGGTGGCGCTGTTCCCCTTCGCCCACGTGATCCGCCCCGGTTCGAGCCTGCGGCTCAACATCGAGGCACCGGGCGGCAACCAGCCGACCTGGCAGTTCGACAGTCTCGACCCCGTGGGCACGCAGGTCAACGACATCGGCCACTCGGTCGGTCGTCCCTCACGGGTGCTGCTGCCGGTGTTGCCGGCCAATCTCATGCCGCAGGTGCCGGCGACGGTGCCGACCTGCCCGGCGTTGCGCAACCAGCCGTGCCGTCCCTATCTGCCGGCCCGGGTCGCCACCTCGGTGGTCGCCACCCCGAGTGGTGCCGACCTGCTCGTCAGCTGGGCTCCTCCGAGTTGGGGCGGCCCGCCCGACTCGTATCGGGTGACTGTGCTGCAGACCGGTGAGGTCCTCGAGGTGCCCGGCGACCTCACCTCGGTCGCCGTGCCCGGCCTCGATACCCAGACTGCGTATTCCTTCACCGTGGTCGCCGTCTACGGCGGCGCGACGGCACCGGCGAGCGACGCGTCGCTCTCGGTGGCGATCGGCACCGTCACGCCCACGTTCCTGCCCGCATCGACCGACCAGCCCGCATCGACCGACCAGCCCGCATCGACCGACACCCTGCCGGTCACCGGCTGGCACACCGGGCCGCTCGCGTTCGGCGCCGTCGCGTTGCTCCTGACCGGCGCCGCGCTGGTGCTGATCAGCCGTCGCCGTCTGCGCACGGTCGTCTGACCGACCCCAACCCCCGTTCTTGCGACGCTGGAGAGCGGTTTCCGCCACGCGATCGTTGCAAGAACGGGGTGGTCGGGCGGCAAGAACGGGGTGGTCGTTACCTGCGGGACGACGATGTCGAGCCGTTGGCGTCGTCGGTCCCGGACGAGCCGTCGGCCAGCTCGGCCGCGGCGCGCAGGTGGGCCGCGAGTTGAGTCGGGGTGGTGCGGGCGTTGAGGCCGCTGGTCGACGGCATCACATAGACGGGCACCCCGCCGAGCGACTCGGGCTGCACTCCGGCCACCGCCTTGCGATCTGCGGCGGCCCGCCAGCCGGCCAGACCCACGAAGCACACCGCGCCCGGCCGGAGCCACTCGACGAGCCGGGTGACCCGGCCGAGACCGGCGCGGTACTCGTCGGTCGTGAGCGCGTCGGCCCGGGGCGTCGCCCGCTTGACGAGGTCGGTCATGCCCATGCCATGGGCGCGTAGTGCCTGGTGGGGATCGCGGTCGGCCGTGACCAGCCCGGCGGCGAGGGCGGCCGTCCAGAAGCGGTTGCCGCGCCGACCGAAGCCGATGCCGACATCGGCGGAGTACACGCTCGGGTTCAGCCCGCACATCAGTAGCCGCATGGCCGGGCCGACCGTGTCGGGCAGGGTGCGGGCCCGACGGGCCGACACCACGAACCGCTCGGTGTCACCGGCCTCACCCCGGCCCTCGATGTCGTGGATGGTGAACCCGGCCCCGACGACCACGTCGGCGAGCCGTTCGGCCGACCAGGCCGAGAACTGGCGACCCGAGAACGCGTCGTCGACAAACGAGCCGTACTCGAGGTCGCCCGCGAACACCTGCAGGTTCACCGGCGCGCCGACCCGCAGCACGGCGTGCAGGTCGGCGAGGGCGAGCGGCACCGACGACTGCCGCAGGTGCACGTAGGACCGGTCGGCCCAGGCCCCGGCCAGGGTGCCCCGACCGAAGGGCAGGGCGGCGAGGTCGGCCTGCACGCGCCACGCGCCGGGCGCCTCTACGCCGACGAGATCGAGCATCGCCCGGGCGGCATCGAGGGCGACCACCGGATCACCCAGAGCCGGGGCGTACCACCCGGGGCCACATCCCAGGTCGATCACGGCCCGGCCCCTTCCGGCCTCGTCGTCGTCGTCGCCGTCGGGGCTGCGGTCGACGCGGGCCGCGAAGGCCTCGGCCTCGTCGATGCGGGACGGGCGCCGCTGGGCCCGCCACTCCGAGGCCCGCTGCTCGTAGACGGCGACCGTGTCGGGATCAACGCCGGTCGGTCCTCGGCGCGGCCGCAGCGGCGGCCGCGGGTCACGCTGTGGATCAGGCGGCAGATCAGCGGCCATCGATGCCACCCGATGGAGGTCGTGTCGGTGACCCGGCGGGCATCGCCGCGGTCGTCGGCCGATCAGCTGGCACCGAAGCCGCCGCCGCCACCCCCGCCGCCGCCACCACCCGAGAAGCCCCCACCCGAGCCTGATCCGCTCGACTGGGGGGTGAACGCCGTGGTGGTGGCACCGAACGTCGAATCGAACGAGGCCAGGCCGGACAGGTCGAACCCGCCCGGGCCCGATCCGAGCGACGAGGCGACGTACCAGGTGGCGAACGCCGGATCGTTCACGACCTGGGGCACCTTGACGGCCAGGCCCTTGACCAACTCGTCGGCCACCCCCAGGGCGACGGCGGCCACGAGGTAGCGCTCGTACAGGATCATGTCGCCGGACACGGCCTCGTCGAGGCGGGAGAAGTCGGTGAGGAACCGCTTCAGCCCGGCCCATTCGGCGGCCCGACGGGCGCCGGTGATCGTGCGCTGACGGAGCACTCGTATGAACAACCCCACGATCACGGCGGCCGCGATGGCCACGATGCCCAGCAGGGAGCCGGCGGCCAGGACGATCGCGCCGAAGCCGCCGAGGCCCAGCACCACGCCGACGGCGAGCAGCAGGGGCATAGCCCGGTGCTGCGACAGGTACCCGGCGCTCTTGACGTCGGTCTTGATGCCCTGGCGGAAGCTGGTCCAGAACGACTGGGCGGTGGACTGGTTGGCCCGGGCCCACGCGATGAAGTCGTCCTGGGTCGACGTCTCGACGCCGTCGAACAGCCGCTGCATCAGCGAGCGCTCCCACGGTTCGAGCCCGTCGACGTCGGCGTGGAGCAGGTTCTCGAACCGGTACGTGACCTTGTCCTTGCCGATCATGCGGTCGGTGCGCTCCTCGGTGATGCGCAGGTAGCCCCGCTGGGCCAGGTCGACGACGGTGGCCGAGAACGCGCTCGAGTCGACGTCACCGAAGTGCAGCAGGCTGCGCCCGACCGCCGGCCGGTCGTCGGGGACCTCGCGCCAGTAATCGCCGATGTCGTCGGGGCGGCGGGGCTCGCGGCCCCACACGAGCCAGATGACGACGAAGCCGATGAGGCCGATGACGATCACGAACGGCGTGGCGATCTGCAGGATGCGGCGCCGGTCGATCCGGGCGCGGGCGTCGGCGCGGGCGGCGTTGGCGGCGTCGGCGTCGCGCTGTTCGGATGCGAGGATCGAGGGCAGCAGGGGGATCGGCCCCGGCGTCATGGTGAAGTTCTCGATCGGATCGACCACGTGGGCTTCGACGAACGTGTGGGCCGGAAGCGGTGCGACCTGCAGGTCGACCAGGTTGGCGGTGATGGTGACGACCCCGTTGAGCGGGCCGTGGGCCCAGGCCCGAATGCCGGTGCCGTCGCCGGGCATCGTGATGGTGATGGCGACCTGGCCGATCGGCACCGAGGTGTCGGTGCCGACGAACTGCCAGTTGAGCTCGCCGACGTCGCTACCGGCGCGGATCGCCCCGTTGACCAGGTACGTGAAGGTGTAGGTGTGGCGTCCGCTGGTCTGGGGGATGGCCCACTCCCACGTCGAACCGGCCCCGCCCGACTGCTCTACCGCGAGGGGGCGCTCGCCCTCGGCGGCCTCGACGCCGACGATGTCGCCCGTCGCGAAGGTGCGCTGGAGATGGCTGAACTCGCCGTCGAAGTCGTAGGTGGCCTGCTCGGTGACGGTCATCGACCCGTCGGGCCGGACGGTAGCCCGGGTGTCGAGCGAGCTGATGGTGAAGGACTTGGCCCAGGCCTCCGGGGCGAGCCCGATCGTGGCCCCCACCGCGAGCATGAGCACGGCTAGGCCGCCGAGAGCCCGGCCCCCGAGCACCCGGATCGCGCGTCGCCTCGCAAGGTCGGTCACAGCAGTCGCATCTGCTCGGCCCGCGCCGCCCGTTCGGGCAGTGGCTCCCAGACGGTGCCTCCCCGCGGGCCGCGGGTATGCACTTCGATCTTGTCGATGGCGATGGCCCGGGCCGCGCCCTTGGCGTCGCGCAGCCCGACGCCACCATCGCGTTCGCGCGACACCACGACGGCCTCCTTCCACCGCTCGGTGTCGCGGCGGCGGAAGCGCACCCGGTCGCCCGGAGCCAGGCCGAGCTCGGCCAGTCGGGGATCGGCGAAGCCGCTCACGGCATGGGCCCGAACCGGGCCTGGAGCCGGCGCATGCCGGCGAGCCAACGGTCATAGTCGGCGGCCTTGCGGCGGAAGTACTCAGCGACCTCGGGGTGGGGCAGGATCAGGAACCGCTCGTCGGCCAGCCCCTCGATCACCGCGTCGGCCACCTGCTCGGGCGTGATCATGCCGTCGACGCCGGCCACCCCTCCGCCCTCGATGCCGGTGGTCATCTTCGACTCGACGGCCTGCGGGCACAGGGCCGACACGACGATGCCCTGGTCGCCGTAGGTGACCGAGAGCCACTCGGCGAACCCGAGGGCGGCGTGCTTCGTGACCGAATAGGGGGCCGACCCGATCTGGGTCAGCAACCCGGCCGCCGAGCAGGTGTTCAGCAGGTAGCCGCCGCCGCGTTCGACCATCCGGGGCACGAGGTGACGAGCGGCATGCACGTGGGCCATCACGTTGACGTCGATGATGCGCTGCCAGTCGTCGTCGGGGATCTCCTCGCCGCCGATCAACAGGATGCCGGCGTTCGAGCAGAAGAGGTCGATCGGCCCGAAGTCGGCCTCGGTCTGTTCGATGGCCGTGACGAGATCGGCCTCGACCGACACATCGGCCCGCACGGCCAGGGTGGCGACCGACGCGTGCTCGGCGGCGATGGCTTCGGCCACGATCTGCGCCCCCTCGCCGTCGTGGTCGACGGCCACGACCGCCCGCGCCCCCTCGGCGGCGAAGCGATGGGCGAGGCCCCGCCCGATTCCGCTGGCCGCGCCGGTGACGACGACGACCTTGCCGGTGAGCTCCATGGTGGTTCCTCTCGTCGTGCGGTGATTCGTCGGGTGAACGTGCGTCGAGCGCCGTTCGTCGGTTGCTGGTTCGTCAGGCGCGGCCGGCGGCGGCCCGCATCGTGGCCTCGACGACGCCGAGGCGGTCGGGCCCCCACGGCAGGGGCATGAGCACGGGCACGTCGATGCCGCCGTCGACGTAGCTCTGCATGGTGGTCCGCACGTGGTCGGCATCGCCCATGACGTCGATGGTGTCGACCATACGGTCGCTCACGGCGGCGAGCGCACCCTCACGGTCTCCCTCGGCGTGGTGGCCGCGGATCGACTCGACCTCGGCGCCGAAGCCGGCGCGCGCGAAACTGCGGGCGTACGCATCGACGACGGCGTACGAGAACAGGTCGCGTCGGGCGTTGTCGATGCCGTCATCTCGCTCGCACACCCCGGCGTGGACGTAGCCGTAGACGGTCGGCGGGCCGCCGGATCGACCTTCGGCCCCGGCGTGCACCTGCTCGACCGACCAGGGCACGTGTGAGGCCGGCAGGTAGTTGAGCAGCACACCGTCGGCCAGTTCGCCGGCCAGGCGGAGCATGCCCGGGTTCAGTGCGCCGATGACGACCTTCGGTCGGCGTTCGCCCAACTTCACCGCCAGCCGGAACCGGCTGACCTCGTAGAAGTCACCCGTGAACGACACAGACTCGCCACCGAGGCACAGCTTCAGCAGCGTCAGGTATTCGCGGACCCGCGCCAGCGGGCGATCGCCGTACGGCGCGCCATGCCACTTCGAGGTGACAACAGGTGACGAGATGCCGACCCCGAGGACGATGTCGCGGTCGGGGTGCAGAGCCTGCAGGGTGGCACCGGCCATGGCGACCAGGGCCGGCGTGCGGAGTTGCAGGGCGAGCACCCCGGTGCCGAGATCGAGCGAGGGGGCGATGGCCCCGACGGCGGCGAGCATCGAGAACGCCTCGGGCCCGACCGTCTCGGCGGTCCAGAACGACCGGTACCCGAGGTCGGTGGCCCAGCCGGCGGCCTGCATCCCGGCGTCGGGACCCAGGTTCATGAAGCTGGCGAAGGTGACGCCGAGGGCGTCGATGCCGGTAGCGGTGCTCATGGGCGGCGACCCTACAACGCTGCCGGAATCGACGGCTCAGTACGAGCCGTCCCGCTCGAGGGCGTAGGGCGCCGCACTGCGAGCGCCACCCACCCAGCTCACCCGCGCCTGCAGGTCGACGCCGTCGTCGGCGAGGCAGCTGGGCTCGTCGAGCGTGATGGTCGCCGACCTGCCATCGGTGCTGACGGTCGTCGCGAGCGGGTTGCCGCCCTCGAGCACGTCGAGGCGCATGGACACGCCGGCCGGGGCGGTGAGGGTTACATGGAGCGCACCATCACAGAACAACTGGAGGTTGTCGCTGACGTGGAACGGGTAGCGGTCGATGTCGGCGTCGGGGACCAGGTCGGCCGTTGTGATCGGGCGGGTCAGGGTGGTGCCGTCGACGCGATCCGGGGCGGCCTCGCAGCCGTTCGCGGCATCGGTGTCGTAGTCGGCATGGTCGTCGGTGCACCTCACCCCGTCGGTGAACGCGGCGACCGGGCGGCCACACGGCTGATAGGCGAGCGGCGTGCAGGTCGAGCTGGGTGTGGTGGGGGAAACGGCGACGTCGACACCGGCCGCGTCAGTCGTTCGGGTCCGGACGACCGTCAAGGCCGTCGCCGCCACGGCGACGAAGGCGATCATGGCGATGGCGGCCACGATCGGCCAGAGACGCGATCCGGCGGGGCGGGGTCCGCGTCGCGCGAGCGGACGGCGCAAGGAGCCCAGCACCTGCGTGCCGCCGGCGCTCCCGGCGGCGGCCGCGGCGGCGGTGGGACGGCGGTCGGGGCGCTTGTCGAGCATCGGGCCCAGGCGGTCGCGCAGGTCGCGAGGCAACTCGACCGGCATCCGGTCGAGCTTGCCCTCGGCCGCCCGATTCAGGATCACCCGGCCATCGCCCCGACCATATGGCGGCGTGGCCGTGGCGGCGTAGCGGAGCGTCGCCCCGAGCGAGAAGACGTCGCTCGACGGCGTGGCCCGCTCGCCCCGGGCTTGTTCGGGGGCCATGAACTCGGGGGTTCCCACGACCACCTCGCTGGCGGTCAGGCCCGACGTGGCGTCGCGCATGGTGGCCACGCCGAAGTCGGTGAGATAGGCGTTGCCGACGTCGTCGAACAGCACGTTGGCTGGCTTGATGTCGCGGTGCACGATGCCGGCCCGATGAGCCGAGGCGAGCGCACCGAGCAGCTGATCGGCGAGGCCGTGCACCATCGCCGGCGGCATCGGGCCGTGAGCGCGGACGCGGTCGGCGAGGGTGCCGCCGTTGAGGTAGGGCATCACCAGCACGATGTCGTCGCCGTCGTCGATGACCTCGATCAGGCGCACCACGCCCGGATGGTCGAGGGTGGCCAGCGCGGTGGCCTCTCGCCGGACCCGCTGACGAGCCCGGTGCATGTCGTGGATGCTGCCGTGGAGCGCCAGCCGCTTGACCGCTACGGGGTTTCCCTGGGCATCGAGGGCCAGATCGACGACACCCATGCCCCCTCGTCCCAGGCGCTGCACGGGCGAATAGGTCACCGGGCAAGGGTAGGGGCCGTCACCCCGGATCGGGGATCGCCCGTAAGAAGATCATCGATGTGAAACCTCTCCGTCACAGGGCATCGCTACAGTACGGGCAGGAAATGCCGATTGGACCTGCGAGAGCGGAACACCGCATCTACGATCAGGGTTACAACCGGCAACCGCCCCCACCGATCGGAGACACGAATGACCGAGACCCACGAGCTCGACGTGATCAGCGAGGCCTTGGCGATCATCGACAAGGGCCTCGGCGACATGACGCATCGTGAGCTCGTGTCCACCGACGAGGTCGCCGACCTCCTGCTCGATGTGCGCATGCTGCTGGCCACCACCGAGCTCCCGGTCTCCGAGCTCGACGGCTCGGGCGTCGCCGCCAACTGATCCTTCCCTCGTCCGGCGCCGACGGACCGAGGCGAGTCGTCAGCCCTGCATGACCTGAGCACCACGCAGCCGCCTTCGGGCGGCTGCGTTCACGTTCCGGCGGCGATCAGTTCGGCGAAGGCCTCGACCAGGTGCCGACCGAGCCGTTCGGGCTCGGTCACCATGCCGGTGTCGATGTGCACCCCGACGTTCAGGGTGCCGGAGTACGACATCATCGTCACGTTGAACGCGGTGCCGGCCAGGGGCCCGATGGGGTAGGTCGCCTGCATCCGGGCGCCGGCGATGTAGAGGTCGAACGGCGCCGCCCGCACGTTCGAGGTGGTGAAGTCGACTGTCTCGGCCTGCTGGCGGGCGATGCGCACGACCACCGACGTCGGCAGCAGGTTGACCATGCCGGCCAGGCCCTCGACCATGCCGATGGCCCGCTCGTGCTTCGTGCGCTGCAGGGCCTCGTGCACCAGATCGAAGCGCGTGGGCGGGTCGAGGTCGGCGGTCGGGACCAGCACGCGGGTGGGCACGAACTGGTTGCCGCCGGCCGAGCGGTCCTGTCGGGTGCTGACCGGCATGGCCATGCGGAGCTCGGACGTGTCGGCGCCGAGATCACGATGGTAGGCCCCGGCTGCCGCCGCACTGGCGGTGACGAAGAGGTCATTGAGGCTTCCCCCCAGGAACTTGGCGGCGGCGCGGGCCTCGTCGAGGTCGACATCGAACACCTCGAGGCGCCGACCCAGGCTGGCCGACTGCCAGATGGGCGAGTGGTGCTGGTCGGTCACGGTGAGCTGGCGCACGACCGAACGGCCGGTCTCGACGGCGTCGACGCCCATCTGGCCCAACCGGCTCGGGTGCAGGGCGGTGCCGGCGGCGATCTCGGCCGAACGATGGGCGATGCCGAGCCCGCGGTGCCAACTGTGGACAAGGGTCTCGCCGGCGGTGTCGAGCAGCGAGTCGGGCGGGGTCGTGTCGGCCGTGATCGTGGTCTCGGCCACATCGGGGGCGTCGGGCACCAGGTCGAGGAACTGCTCGGACAGGCGGATGCCGCCCTCGCCGTCGGTGATCGTGTGGTGCATCTTCTGCACCAGGGCGGCCTGGCCCCGGGGCAGCCCATCGATGATGACGAACTCCCAGAGCGGGCGGGTGCGGTCGAGGGGGTCCTGCACGAACTGGGCGGCCAGGTCGAACAGCTGGCGCATCGATCCCGGCTTGGGCAACGCGACGTGGCGAACGTGGCGGTCGATGTCGAAGTCGGGATCGTCGTGCCATTCGGGGGGAGCGAGTCGCCCGAATGCCGGTACCACCCGCTGATGCAGGCGGGGGATTCGGCTGACGGCCTGGAGCATCCGCCGCCGGAACTTCGGCAGGTCTGGCATCGATTCGAGTACCGAGATGCTGCCGAAGTTCGAGCTGAGGTACGGATCCTTGTCGACGTTCCAGAGCAGGGCCTCGAGGTCGGACATGCGACGGCCGCCGAGCACCTCGCGGTGGCCCCGTTCGTGGGGGTCGGGTGTGGTCTCGTCGGTATCGGCCATCACGGCCCAGGGTAGGCCAGTCGGTCAGCGGTCGAGAGTGGTGTGCTTGAACTCGTTCAACTCCGGCCAGCCGGTGAGCTGGTCGATGATCCGTTCGACGGTGCGGCGGGCGACGTCGGCGTCGCCCTCAGGCGTGGCCATGAGGCGTACGAACGCGGCGCGCTCGCCGGCGATGAAGGTGGGCACGCCCCACACGTCGTGCTCCGAGACCGAGGCCTCGTGCTGCTTGCGCACGGTCTCGAGTGGGGCGCCGGTCGCCAGTTCCGCGAACACGGCATCGGCATCGACGTCGGCCCCGGTCAGCACGTCACGAACGACCTGCTCGTCGCGCAGGTGGGCGCCGTCGACGTGGCGGGCGGTGAAGAGGGCCCGATGCACGGCGATGAACCGGTCGGGGAACGAGTCCCGCACCACGACACCGGCCTGCAGGGCGAGCAGCCCGGTGTCGAGCTCGGGGGCATCCCACACATCGACGCCCCCGTCCTCGACGTGCACCTGCCCGAGGCAGAACGGCACGAACGTGACGTCCCAGTCGGCGCCGGCCAGCAGTCCCTCGATCACGTGCTCGTGGGCGATGCGGGCGAAGGGACAGCGGTAGTCCCAGGTGACGGCGAAGGTGAGCGGCATGTCGCAGCCAACCACGGTGCCCTGTGAGGCATTCCCCGGGGCACACCCCGAGGCCTTCAGCCCTTGGCCATGCGGCGCCAGAACGCGCGGGCCACCGTGCCGATGACCAGCCCGGTGGCGACCCCTCCGACGACGTCGCTGGCATGGTGGATCTTCACGTGGATGCGGCTCGTGGCCACGAGGGCGGCGACACCCCAGTAGAGCGGGGCCGCCGCCGGCCGCGCCTCGGACAGCAGCATGGCCGCCACCACCGCCGTGCTCGAGTGCCCGCTCGGGAAGCTCGTCGACATCGGCATCCGCATCTTGTAGGGCCGGGGCTCCTGCGACACCGGCCGTTCTCGCTTGAAGAGCTGCTTGATCACGCCGTTGACCAGCACCGACTCGACGGCCAGGGTGGCAGTGAGCCGCCCGGCGGTGCGCAGATCGCGGTCGGACTGCAGGCCCCGACTGGCGCCGATGAGCATCCAGACCAGCCCGAAGTCGCCCAGTTCGGTGGCGGCATAGAACAGCCGGTCGGTGACCCGGTTGCCGCGCAGGCGATCGAAGGCACCATCGACGACGGCATCGAACCGGGCGACGGGCCCCAGGTCGTGTGGCGGCTCGATGGCGTGGGCCCCGTCGTCGGCGAGGTGTTCGAATGGGTGGGGGACGATCGCCTCGATCGCCTCGATCGCCGGCCCGAGTACGGGGATGGCGGCGGGCGGCTCGTCAGCCACGATGTCGTCAGGAGGTGGGGTCACCCCGCCGATGCTACGAGATCAGCGGCCACCCCTTTGGCGTCGTCGGGGTTGCCGCCGAAGGCCGGGCAATAGGCCTGGAAGGCGCACCAGTCGCACAGCTTGGACGGCTTGGGCCGAAAGTCGTCGGTGGCGCAGGCTCGTTCGACCGCCGACCAGATGGCGGTGACCTTGCGCTCGAGCCCGAGGATGGACTGCTCGGTGGGGGTGGTGACGATGGCGACAGGATCGGCCAGGTAGAGCAGTTGCACCTTGACCGGCCGCTGAGCGAAGTTCCGCTCGCACAACAGGGAGTAGAAGTGCACGCCGGCGAGCCTGCTCTGCTCGTAGTTCTGCCGGGGTGCCCGACCGGTCTTGTAGTCGGTGACCACCAGACCACCGTCGGCGTCGAGGTCGAGGCGATCGATGATGCCGCGGAGCCGCAGGTCGCCGACGGTCGCCTCGAGCTTGATCTCGAGGCCGATGGCGGTGATGGCGCGGGGATCTTCGAGATCGAAGTAGCGCCGCACCAGACGCTCGGCGTCGTCGAGGAACGCGGCCTCGGCGGTGGCATCGAGCGCAAGGCCGGTGAAGTCGCGGTGGAGCCGAAGTGCGTCCATGGCCCGGTCGAGGGCGGTGAGGGCGGCGGGCATCGTGCGGTCGGCGGCCGGCAGCTCGAAGAGCCGCTCGAGGGCGGCATGTACGAGCGTGCCTCTGGTGGTGGGGATCGAGGGCGGTTCGGGCAGCTTGTCGATGCTCGAGAACCGGAAGGCGAGCGCACAGTCGGTGAAGGTCGAGACCTTTGACGGCGACAGGCTGGTGGGAAGCTCCAGGGGCATGACGTCAGGGTACGCCGGGGGTATGACGCGCACGATGGATCAGCCCCGACTGCCGGCGATCAGGCGAAGGCGGCCAGGATGCGGGCGGCGATGCCGGCCGGGTCCTCGAGGGGCCCGAAGTGGCCCAGGTCCGGGAACGAGTCCAGACGGCCGTTCGGGATCGCATCGGCGATGCGGCCGGCGGCGGCCGCCGGCCCAGCCCAGCCGACCGCTCCCGTGGCGATGGTGACCGGGCACCGGATCTCACCGAGGTGGGCGAACCCGTCGTGGGCCCCTCCCATGCGGTAGGTGGCCGCTTCGATCTCGGGTCGGCACTTGAGCCGTACCGTGCCATCGGGCTGGTCGGCGAGCCCGTGGTCGACGTAGGCGTGGAGCGCGTCGGGGTCGAGGGCCGAGAACGGGAGCTTGGACGAGTAGTTGGCGAAGGCCTCGTCACGCGACGCGAACTGTTCCCGCCGGCGGAGGGCACCCTGCGCGAGGGGGTTGTCGTCGCCGTCGCCCGAGCGGGCCATCGTGGCATCGGGCGGCATGACGACCGGCTCGTAGCAGTAGAGGGCGCCGAAGGTGCCGGGCCGGCGCTCCTCGGCGAGCAGCAGTGCCGCCCCGCCTTTCGAGTGCCCGACGGCGAGCAGATCGGTGGTGTCGACGCCGGCCCCGGTCATCGCATCCACGACGGCCAGCACATCGTCGGCGAACCCGTCCCAGGCCATGTCCCAGCCCGTGGGCGGCGGCGAATCGCCGTGGCCTCGCAGGTCGGGGGCGAACACCGCGAAGCCGGGAAGGTGCCGGGCGAGCGGGGCCCACACGAGGGCATGGAATCCGGTGGCGTGGGTCAGCAGGATGGGCCGGTCACCGGGCGCACCGGCCAGCAGGTGCACGGCGAGATCGACACCGTCGGTGGATTGGACGGGGGAGAACCACGCGGGTTGGCTCAGCGGGGTGTTGTCGCCGAGGGCTGCAGAGGAGGATCGCACAGGTCAAGCTTGACATCGACCGACGTCGTTCCCGTCACCCAGCCATCGAGGCAGCCGGAGACCAGCAGGCGCTTCATCACGGTGATGGCCGGGCGGTCGATCACCGGCGGCCCCTGGATCAGCAGCTCGCCGAGCAGGTCGAGGGGCACCAGGATGGCGGCGACCTCGGCGTGTTCGTTCTTCGAGGTCACGACGGCGGCATCGACGAACGGCACCCAGCTGAGGTGTCGGGCCATGGCGTCACGGGTGCGCAGGGCGAGGCCGTGGGCCTGTTCGGCGGCCGATGTGAGGTCGCCGCCGCTGGGGACGAGCACGAAGGCCCCGGTCGGGCCGACGACGAGGCGAGCGGTCTGACGGTGCCCGACGGCCCAGCCGTCGGGGAGGGCGTCGAGCAGTCCGTCGAGGCTCAGCTTGGAGGTCGGGGGGGTGTTGCTCACGAAGGTTCTATCGGTCCCCGACCCATGGGCCTTTAGGCCTATGTGGGGGCCGAATGGCCTAGACCGTCGGACGGCGGTCGACGGCGTAGAGTCCCGGCCGTGAGCGACGCTCAGGTCACGGCGGTCCGGGAACTCAACCGGGCGTTCTACGACGCCTTCGAGGCGCGGGACCTCGATGCGATGTCCGACATCTGGGAGCACACCGATCGGGTCACCTGCACCCATCCGGGGTGGACCGTGCTGAGAGGCTGGGGCGCGGTCGCCGCCAGCTGGGTCGCCATGTTCCAAGGTCCGCAGCGCATCCAGTTCATCCTCACCGACGAGCGGGTCGAGGTCGCCGGCGAGATGGGGTGGGTGACGGTCGACGAGAACATCATCGGCTCCGAAGCCGGCTCCACGGTGAGCGCCATCAACCTGTTTGCCCGAACCGACCGCGGCTGGCGACTGGTCGCCCACCACGGCTCACCCGTCGCCGGCCCGAGGTGAGCACCGCGGTGCGGGTGGCCGCCGGTCGTGGCGGAGCGCCCGGCCGGGCTGAGCCCGGCCACCGCCCTGCGGCCGGCCGCTTAGCATGCGGCCATGTGGCCCGTCGCTGACCCCCGACCCGATGTCCCGGTCCTCACGTTCCTCGGGGGAACAGGCACGGTCACGGGCAGCAAGTTCCTCGTCGAGACTCCGACGGCTCGAGTGCTCGTCGACTGCGGCCTCTACCAGGGAGCGAAGGAGCTCCGGCTGCGCAATTGGGCCCGCTTCCCGGTCGACCCGGCCTCGATCGATGCGGTCGTGCTCACCCACGCCCACATCGACCACTCCGGGGCCATCCCGTTGCTGGTCAAGCAGGGCTTCTCGGGGCCCATCTTCGCCAGCGCCAACTCGGGCGCCCTGGCCGGCATCGTGCTGCCCGACAGCGGCCACCTCCAGGAGGAGGAGGCCGCCTACGCCAACCGGCGGGGATTCTCGAAGCACAAGCCGGCGCTGCCCCTGTACACCGAGCGGGACGCGCGAGACAGCCTCGACCAGTTCCGCTCGGTGCCGTTCGGCGAGCCGGTGGTCGTGGCCGACGGTGTGCGCGTCACGCT
>Ga0315292_10000965_pt1 | contig 14644 bp, 14 predicted proteins | sample YL17G13_0_MG_FD_204029 | JGI IMG/M metagenome (GOLD analysis project Ga0315292, IMG submission 204029) | Sediment microbial communities from Yellowstone Lake, YNP, Wyoming, USA - YL17G13_0 | ecosystem: Environmental > Aquatic > Freshwater > Lake > Sediment | place: USA: Wyoming | collected... | reverse complement strand
CCGGACATTCAGCAATGTAGACCCCATCCTCGTCACGCGTAATGGTGATCGTAAACTTCATAGCGTCTCCTCTTACTGCTCACGTATAAGTCTGGCGAGGGCGACCTTTCCAGTGTAGCAAGCCAGCGCCGCAATCTATCGAGGACAAGTCTACTGAAAAGTCCAATGTTTATCCACCATTCTGTCCGCTATCGCACTCCAGAATAGGCCGCAAATCCAACGGCCTATCGCACCGTTCGCACAGGTCTCGCTTGAACGGGTATAAGAACGGGGACATTCTGAATTCTTTATATCGCCAGCCTATCGTCTGGCACAAGAAAACCAGAGTGTCCTCATAATTCCCCCTCACGAAGAAAAGAGCATATGGCGTATGGCGTCAGACCAGAGCGAATAGCATATGGCTTATGGCCGATAGCATGTCGCAGGAAAAACAGGATTTCCTTCGTCCGAGCTATAAGCCATTAGCTATAGCTCCTGTTTCCTGCCATGAGCCCTACGCTCTTATCCCCACGAGATCCGCCCTTCGACTGGCTCAGGGCGTCCCGAGCCTGTCGAGAGACGCTTCACGAGGAACGCACTTTCACAGCCTGACTCCCTTCAGCCTCAACCTCAGCCTTCCCTATCACCGTGCCGAACTTGGCACGCGCGCGAGTCTCTCCTCGACCCTGCGCACGAACGATTCTGTGGACTTGGAATCTGAGATCGATGCCGGCGGAGCTGATTGAGCCAGTTCAGACTTAATTGCCTGATTCACCTGCTCCTGCTCTTGCTGAGACCGTACTTGCTTCCAGCCTTTGCGTTCGATGCATTGGTTCATATCTGTAAAGACCTGGCTCACATAATCCGGATGCGCCGTGGGGTTTTGACGGTACGCGATGGCGGCGGGGCTTTTCTCCATCTCTTTGGCACAGGCCTCCCGATCCTCCAGCAGGCTATTCTGGCTGCCGGCACTTTCAAACATCGGCTCGCCGCAGCCGGTCAGCACAACCATGACGACAAGAGGCCATCCACGGCTGCTCCACCGGGATAGTCTGTGTCTCACTTGTCGCCTCGTGGTCATACCATTCTTCCCGGTCTTACTGTGTTCGCATCGAAACTGGTCCGACTGTCGCACGCGCGAGTTCTTCATCGATCACCTGAACAAACTTCTCCAGCGGTTGGGCGCCGGAGAGCGGTCGCCCGTTAATGAAGAACGCAGGCGTCCCGGACATACCGAGCTTCGTCACTTCATCGATGTCCCACTGGATGCTGTCACGATGCACGTTTTGAGAAAGACAGGATTCGAACTTCCTCATGTCCAGATCGATCAGCTCAGCATAGTGTTTCAAATCGTCCTGAGCGGCCTTTGGTGCATTCGCAAAGAGAAGATCGTGGTACTCCCAAAACTTGCCTTGGTCCTGCGCACACCAGGACGCCTCAGCCGCATTGCGTGCCTGGGGGTGCAGACCGTCGAGGGGCAGATGCCGGAAAAGCAACCGGACCTTGCCAGGGTATTTCTCAAGCACCTGGGTCAGCGTCGGTTGGACCCGCTTGCAGAACGGGCAGTGGAAGTCCGAAAACTCCACGAGCGTCACTGGAGCATCCGCTGTGCCGCGAATCGGCGCCCCATCGGTTAATACCTGCACTCGCACGACCGGAGGCGGCTGGAGTCGGTCCACCACTGTGCCCTGCGCCCGAAGCGATTGAACATACTGATTCCGTTGCTCCGCCAATTTCCGCTGCTGGAGGGACGCTCGGATCTTCTCCCGAATTTCAGCTCCATCACCCTTCAGCTGGGACCTATTTTCTTGAATGAACGCTTCGATCTCCGTTTCCGTCACCAAGCCAACCTTGGCCGTGACCTCGGCGTCCAGCAACGCCGCGACCGACACTCCTCGTTTTGCCGCCTCCTGCGCAAGGAGCCGTTGCCCGATCTGCGCATCGAGCTCTGCTCGCTTGAGCGCGTAGAGCTGCTCTTGCAGCTTCGTCAGCTTGACGCCAAGAGCATGATCGAGATCCTCAGCCGTCACCGCCTCCCCGTTCACCTCTGCCAAGGGAGCGCTTGCGAGAGTCTCCGCATGAACGCTAGAGATTCCCAGCAGAAGCAGAACAAGAGCCAGAAAAGGGGACAGGCTACTTTTCGCTTGCCTGCGCGCTCGCTCTTCTCCTACACTGCGCCTCTCATGCCTCGGATTCCTCGCGGCCAAGTCGCTGGTCACGCCTACCATGTCCTGAATCGGGGCAATGGCGGCGCGACGGTGTTTCACAAAGAGGGCGACTACACCGCCTTCCTCGACCTCCTCGCCACGGCGAAAGCCAAATACCCTGTCAAACTCTTTGGCTTCTGCCTCATGCCCAATCATTTTCATCTCGTCGTGCAACCCGCCACAGAGGCTGCGCTGAGCCCCTTCATGCAGTGGTGGATGACCAGTCATGTCCGCCGCTACCACCGGCATTACCGCAGTCATGGGCACGTGTGGCAAGGACGGTTCAAAAGCTTTCCCATTCAAGAAGACGGCCATCTCCTCACGGTCCTGCGCTATGTGCTCCGCAATCCAGTCCGTGCCGGGCTGGTCGAACAGGCGACCCACTGGCCTTGGTCGAGTCTCCGCGTTCCCCACCTCGCTGATGCAGCCCCAATTCCTCTGCCGGAGGATGGAACGCACTGGATTGATCAGCCACTCTTCGAGCAGGAACTCACCGCACTCCGCACCTGCGTCAACCGCCAGCAACCGTTTGGCGCTCCTGAGTGGCAACAGCGGCTCGCGACGGCCCTGGGACTCGAATCCACCTTGCGCCGTCGCGGCCGCCCGCCGAAATTAAAGTAGCCTGTCCCCTTTTCTCCCTCCTCTTGGTATACAGATTCGATCTCGGTTTCTGTGACCAGGACGACTTTAGCCGTCACCTCAGCATCCAAGAGCGCCGCGACCGAAACCCCTCGTTTTGCCGCCTCCTGCGCGAGGAGCCGTTGCGCGATCAGCGCATCGAGCTCTGCTCGCTTGAGCGCGTAAAGTTGCTCCTGCAGCTCCGTCAGCTTGACACCAAGAGCATGATCGAGATCCTCGACCGTCACCGTCTGCCCGTTCACCTCTGCCAATGGAACACCTATTTCATTCCCCGCTTGCGCCGGGGACACGACGAGAGCGAGTGTTAGGGCCAAGGCGCACCTAGTGAGACAGGACTTATGCTGCAGAAATATGGTCATGGGATTCGGAAAAATGGACAGCAAAACTCCCTGTTCCCCACCTCACGGACGCAGCCCCGATTCCTCTGCCAGAGGATGGAACGCACTGGATTGATGAAGCTCCCCGCAGCAGCCTACTCCGCCGAAGTAGCCACTTCGGCTACGAAGGCCGGAAGCTGCGGGGTATCTTGCGAAATTCTCCGAAGCCGCTACCCTCCTTCGCCAAGGCTACGGAGGGTTCTCCTCGCCTTCATCCCCGCAGCAGCCTACTCCGCCGAAGTAGCCACTTCGGCTACGAAGGCCGGAAGCTACGGGGTATGCGGCGAAGGAGAATCAGCCGCTCTTCGAGCAGGAACTCACCGCACTCCGCACCTGCGTCAACCGCCAGCAACCGTTTGGCGCTCCTGAGTGGCAACAGCGACTCGCGACGGCCCTGGGACTTGAATCTACCCTGCGCCGCCGCGGCCGCCCGCCGAAATTAAATTAGCCTGTCCCCTTTTCTTCTGCTCTAAGCTGACTACCAGGGCAACCCTTGCAAGCACACCCGGAAACATCTTCCTGATGCACATGAGCCAGCACCGCACAGAAATCACCAGAACATCCTTTCAGGCGTGCTAGAAGTGATAGCCGATGCCGAACACGAAGTGGTTGGCATTGTAATGAAACTGCACCCCGGAGATTCCCGATCCGAAGGCCTGGGAATCGAAGTCGAACCTCACGTGGTTGTACTTCCATTCCCCGAACACGGCCAGATTCTGCGTAATCAAATAACGTAATCCGACTTGAGTATTCAGGCCAGCTTTTGTGCTGCTGGACGAATCCGTGTTATCTTTTAGTGTCGCAAAGAAAATCCCAGGGCCGGCGCCCACATAGGGTTGAAACCGCTCTCCGGGATACCGCACTACCAGGTTAAAGGCCCATGTGGTCACCCGAAAGTTTGCACCGCCGAGATCCTGAGATACCGGAGGACTTCCATCCAAGGCCGATATCGTTACAGTCTGCTGCTTCAAGTTCGGCGTCGTAGTATATGCTTCCGTCTCAATTCCTAACGCCTTCACCGAGTCAAAAAAGTACCCGAGTTTGCCTCCGTACATGACGGAGTCCAAAAGGTTTAAGTCACTGATCGATAATGGAGGGAGGCCAGAGGTTGGATCAACATTCAAATCCGTTTGTGTCGTCTTACGCGGACTTGTAAGTCCAACCTGCCCCGCAACGTACATTTCTCCCCAGGCTGGAAGGGCCAAGGCGCAAAGCAACAGTGCAGCTCCTCCGATGAGACAGCGATTGCACAGCCCAAGCTGTTTCATTGTTAAGCCCTCCCTCAGTTTGATACTCTTCGTTCTTCTACTGAAACCTGCACCGCCCCTATTACCTCAATACCTAAGGTGAACGATCACCGACCCTGTGCTTTCCTTCTCCCTCATCCTTGGCCTCAGCATTCGACCCTTGTGGCCTTTATTAGACAACCACCCCAACATGCGGTCCTCTTTCGCTTCCCGGAAAATACATCCGCTTCAGGAGGCATCCAGAATAAGCTTATAGCCCCTTCACCCCCCCCTGAAGCCGGTAGGCATATCCTATGCTATGGAACCACGGTGCAGTTATATTGGCGCTGCTCGCCAAATACATATGTCTCCGGATTTGGCAGCACGCAGCTAGATTTCTGTATACCAGCCGGTACCAATTGGCCCCAGGTGAAACTCCATGGCGGGTTTCCGCCACCAAGAAAAGTCGCACAGGCTTTGACGTTGGTTTGAGGACTAGTAGTTATGCTAGGATCGCATGGGCACTTGTGGAGTCCATCATTGTCGCAAAAATAGTCAGCAACAGTTGCAACCATTTTAATGGGAACCACATCGACTGGCAGCCAGGTTGCATCATTCCCGTTGATATTGATGCAGAACTGCCTGAGTTCCACACAGGCTGGATTAGTATCGCATTCCGCTTGAGTCGTAGCGGTCACTCCTGCGGCATTTGAAATCGCCCCGATAAAATTTGCCACGCCCTTCTTATCAGGGGAGGCGGTGCCGATGGTTAGGGCCGTGCTGAACGTAATATCTTGCGTAAACACACGACCGGTCCCTATGTGGCCCCCATGGTTCTGACACACAAGAATGATTTCCTGTGGCTCGTTCACCGGAGGATCAATGGTGCAAGCCAGCGATAATTGGTTCTTGTCAACGTTCTTGACTTGACCCTGCGCATCGCATTGCACGCCTTTCGTGTAGTACTTTCCGTTCAGCCAATACCCAGCTTCTACGTCAGGATTGGCAAATACCAATAAACCCACTGCACATAGACAGATGGTAAGCACTCTCTTGAAGATCATAAAATCCTCCTCTGCTGTTTAGATGTTGACCACCGAAGATTCCTCGCGCTCGCTCCTAACCTTTTTGAACACCGCAAGAAGCCATGGACGGCCCGCCCTACGGAAGAGCCAGCGTGAGCTTGGCAAACACCATCCTGGCCGGCTGAATGAGTGTGTTGGTGAAATCTTGATCATAGTAATTGAACTTCTCGTTCGTCAGATTCGTTCCCCCGATCGTCAAGAGTCCATATCGCTTCGGCAGCCGGTAGGTGAGGCCAGCATCGAGAAGCCAGAAGTTCGTACTCCCATCCCGAGAGTTATCATCAAGTGGACCTGTAAATGTGCCATCCTGCTTGACGAACGTTTCTGTCACGAATGCGCCGAGTCCGGATGGATGGAACACCCTCGCGCCCAACGGCACGCGGTAGGTATTCACCGTTAAGGCACCATCGGTCAGTTGCTGGTCACGCAGCATGCGGTCCCATTGAAATTCCGCTCTGAGCGCGACCCACTCGTGAGGCGTCAAGAAGGCATAGGCCCGAGCCTGATATTCATGCCAGGGCAATGTCTTGACGGTAGGATTGGCCGGATCGGTAAAATCCGTCACCGGGTTTATTGAATCCCTGATCGAACCTTCACCTCCGACCACGAAGTTGCGGGTAACTTTCTGATTGAGTCCCGCGGTGTAACGCCAAGCCGTTGTCCCGTTAATATCATCAAAGAATTGGTTGAAGCCTGCGACCTGAGTAGGTTCGAGTGTTTGATTCGCCACCAACGGTCGTTTCATTTCCCGAAACGCGCCGAGGCGCACCAGCGTATCCGGTAAGGGGTTCCAGAGTAATCCAAATTTTGGGTTGACCTGGGCCTTTCCGGTCATGGTCTGGTCCTCTCCGCTTCTGAAGTCGGCACTGACCCCTAACGTTACGGTTATATTTTGGAGAGGACGAATATACGAATACCCATAAACAACGCCATGGGTGAGGTCGGCCCCATCGCGTGACGCAATAATATTGGCAGGAGGCACCAGAATCGTGCCGGGCGGAAGTCCAAACCCCGTGGGATCCAGCGCAATTTGCGCATTTACGGTCGACACGATGCTCGTGAGACTGCCTCCTGTCACAAGGTTGAGGTATCGAGACCGGAACTGATGTTGCAGTTCACCGGTCATCGCATCATTGGGATTATTCAGAATAACTGACGCCAGTCCTGCAGCGGTGGGACTCACACCAGTTGCAGCAAGTAATGGAGGCGAATTGTCCGTCAATGTCGTGGCTGCATTTTGGTAGATGAACGAGCCCAGGAGAATGGAATCTGGGGTGAAGTTATGTCGCAATCCCATTCGGTATACATTTCGATTCTCTGTCTGTTGGAGCAGAGGAAAATAATCTTGCTCGAAGAACCTGAGACGCGTATCCCCTCTGTCAAGTTTTCTGTTCCGATATTCAAATTGCACACTGGTTCGAGAAGACAGCTCCACCTGCATGAAGGCATTCACCATTAGATCATCCTGCTCGGCGTTGTTTCGCCATCCGTTCGTCGTATAGTTGCTCGCCCCAAGGCTATAAGACATATTCTTATAGATGCCAGCCACGATCCCTTCTTGGCCAAAAGTCCCTCGTTCCCCAGCAAGGACCGATCCTTGGAATGTCGTCCGATCGCGATTGACCATCAAAGTATTAAATTCATTGAATGAGGTGGCTGTTGGACCCAAAGACGCAATAAGAAAGAGATTGCTTTCAGCTTGACTAGGTTGAATCGGCGTGATGTTGAGTGGCTGCAATAATTGAGAAACCAACAACTCACTCACTCTTGCGATTTCATGCCGTTGCAGAGTTGAGTAGGTATCGGCAAGAAGACGGTGAGCCGTAAAACTCGTTGGATCGCTATTGACTGATGACCATCCTTCTAAGAGGCCTAGGTACTGAAACTGCAGATCATTATAGATTCGTCCCAGACTGGCGCTGCGGGCAGCCGCATCAGAATCCATTGCAAGATTCGAACGGTAGACGGCTCGGTTTTTGTTCAGTTCTATGGCCTTCTCCATATCTTGGAGCGCCTCGACTGGCCGGTTCGTGAGCTGCTTCTGCAGCGCGTCGTAGAAGAACGGCGTGGGATCTTTCGGATCCAACTCCTTGGCATTCTTGTATTCGCGTTCGGTCATGTCGTCGCGCTTCTCTTCGAAATAGGCCTTGCCCAAATAACTGCGGATCATGGAATTGTTGGGGTCTAAGCTGGCCGCGACTTCCATCTCGCGACGGCCTTCTTCGACATGGCCTTCACGAAATTTGGCTAACCCCAATCCGAGTCTCGGCATGGCATCGGCCTGATCCAACTCAATCGCTTTGGCAAATGCTGCCTTGGCCTCTGTCGTCTTCACTTCCAATAAATACGCGAAGCCCAGAACGGTTTGCGTCCGCGAAAGATTGGGATTCAAGGCCACGGCCTTCTGCGCTGCCTCCAGCGCTCCATCCAATTCGCTGAACGACGCCCGCAGCTCGGCCAGTCTGGCCCAGGCCAGCGCATTGTTGGGATGGGCCTTGACTTCCTCTTCCAACGTTTTTCGAGCACCGTCCAGATCAAACCGGGCCTGCTGTGCATAGGACAACGCCATCTTGGCCGACGTAGAATTGGGATCGGCTGCCACCGCTTGTTGGGCTAGCGTCAGCGCCTTGTCTTTGTCGTTCTGCACCACGGCGATGACTGATTGCAGCGCCAGCGCATCGCTGTTCTTCGGATCGAGTTTCAGCGCTCGATCCAGATCGGCGTTCGCCTCATCCACGCGACCCACCGCCAGCGAAGAGGCTGCGCGGTTGACCAGCGAACGTGGATCGTCTTCCTTCACTGCTGCGTCAGGAGACACGTCCATCACGGGCGGATAGTACAGCGCCCACTGCACGGCATCGCGCGGCTTCACGACGGTTTGATACGAGAGTGCCTTGCCTTTCTCCGCCACCACCGACTGCCCATTGGTGATCGAGAGAGTCCCTTCCTCGTTTGCCGCAACAACCTTGCCTTCAAAAATCGTGATTTCGGTCTTGTCTTCCGTCACCCGGATGACGCCCTCCGTCCCTTCGACACCGGCGTTCACGAACGCGGTGCGGACTTCCAGGTTTCTCGGCACTCGGCTGAAGAAATGCGTGGCGCCTTTGACGAGTTCGATCAGCGAGCCGCCTTCTTTCTTGATGCCGCCCAGCGTCATGGTGGTGTTCTGATCGAGGCGCAACATCGGTTGATTCGACAGGGCAATGTCGGCCCTGCTCCGTTCCTGCACGCGAATCACATCACCGGGACAAAACGTGTCGTGGAGTTTCACCGGTTGCCACTGCGTCTCTTCGGGATGGCGAACATCGACTTTTCCCTCGACCGCCATCGCTTTTGCACCGGACTGATCGCATGTCGCTGCAAGCGACGTGGCGGGAGACAACAAGACCGTCAGGATGCCTGTGCAGACCATGAGACCTGAACAAGTCGCCCATCGGTTCGCCGCTCTTCCCATCGCACACCTCATTTTTCGTCCGGAATGCGTTGCATTTGCAACCCCCTTAAGGGGTTATAGGGAGCTATCAATCCCTCCACAAATGGGCTTCCCTTGCTTGAGGGGATACTTTCGCCTTGAATTATGGCTTGTTTATTGTGGGAGTAATCGGCTCGGTTCGGCTCCCTCTGTTGCGGTTCTGGCCTACACATGAGCAAGCCGTAGGCCAACGTGTTGTCGTGCTGATAAGGGATTGGCGCAAAATTCCAAACGATAGGATTGGAGCGATGTTTGGCAGGTGCGCATTACCGCTCTTCCGCACAGTGGGTGGCCCAACAGGACATTCTGTCTGAATCTAAAACGGTTCTGACCGAATCTGATTTGATTCTCAGAACAAGATTCTTTATCTAACAGGATCCTGAAAAAGTCGGCCAGCCTGTCTGGTCTGTCTCGTCTCTCTGGTTTATTTGGTTGAACCAGACTAACCGGATGAACCAGATGGACCAGAGAAACCATGGCCTAGATTCCGCCTTATTCACAAGTTTTGTGCTTTAAATACAGTATCCTGGAAGGTCTGCCAATCCCCACAGATGGGCTCCCCTCGTTTGAGGGGATAGGTTGCCAGGGGAGGCGGGAGGGGGGAAGAAGTTCTGAGTTCTGAGTTCTGGGTTCTGAGTTCTGAGTTGGCAGTCGGGGAGAGAATGTGGAATGCGAAATGTGGAATGTGGAATTTTCGGGACGGGAAAAGAAGTTCTGAGTTCTGAGTTAAAAGTGACGGGGAAGGGCGGGAAAGGCGCGACAAGTAAGGAAGTTCTGAGTTCTGCGTTCTGCGTTAAGAATTTTGGGTTAGAGTCGGACGGCAATCGCGGGGGCTTCGCCCCTTACCCCTCACCTGTCCCCTCTTGCCCCTCTTGCCCCTCTTGCCCATCTTGCGGCGACTTCGATTCCCGCCTTTCGCGCCAGTCCCGCTAGTCCCGCACGTCGCGCGAAATTATTTCTTTTCAAGAGTAACGACAGCATCCCAGGGTTCTTCTGACGGTGGAGTCTTGAGATACTGATCGCAGAGGGTGAGATAGAACTGAGAGGGCCCGTCTTTCCCCGTGAAATCGATGCACTGCTGGAAGGTGGCGCGTGCCGGACCCCACGCACGGTTACGGAACGCCGTCAGCCCTTCTGCAAAGATCGCGCAGGCTTCGCGTTGCGTCTGCTCCGCCTGTTCTGAGTGGCTCACCAATTCATGCAGCCCGAGCGGCTTGCCTTTACCTTTCAATCTGAAGGCGCCGAGTTCTCTGGTCAGCAGCCCGTCCAGTCCCCGAATGACTTCGTCGCTGACGGCGATTTGTGTCCCGACGTACTTGTTGAACCCTTCAACGCGCGAAGCCGTGTTGACAACATCACCGGTTGGTCGATATTCGTAGTGATCCATGGCTCCGACCGCGCCGATCGTTAATTCTCCGGCATGCAGACCGATACGTGTGGGCAAACTGTACGGAGCCACGGACTGGTTGAAGCGAGCCACGGACTCCGACATCTCCAGCGCAGCCAGGCAGGCTTTTTTGCGAAGGGCAGGATCGTCAGCCGGTCCTTTCCAAATGGCTAAGATCGAATCCCCTTTCAGGTCCACGATCAGACCACCATGTTTGCGGACCGGCTGGAAGAGCGCTTCGAAATACCGGCCGAGGAAATCGCTGAGGTCCTTGGGCGTCATTTTCTCCGACAGGGCGGTATAGTCTCCGGCATCGGTGAACAGGCAGGTTCCGTAGACCACCTGAGTCGTGCCTTTGATATTGGCCATATCCTTGGCCAATTGATCGACGACGTCGTTCGGCAAATAGAGACCGAACGCCTTGCGGATGTTCTTTCGTTCCCGATCCGACTCGACATAGTTCCAGATGACCGCGCCACCGAATCCGATCGGCAACTGCACCAGGAGCGGAATCACGAGCGGAGACCACGATTGGCGTGATTGGAATTGATAGGCAGCGGCCAGTAGATACAGCCCGCCGATCCCCACAGTCGCTCCTGCGGCAAAACTGATTGGGAGCAGCCTGCACAGGACACCGATGACGATCCCCCAGCACAGCAGAAGCCCGACATGAGCCGGCAAACTGATGGGCACCACGGTCGTATCATCAAGGATGTTGAGAAAGGCGCTCGCGGCAATTTCCACTCCACCAATGAACACGCCGTTCGCCTGCGAGAAGACGGTATAAAAGCTATCCTTTCGCTCTGCGAGCAAGATTTCCGAGAGTCCGACAAAGACTGCTTTGCCCTTCACATCGAACGACGGGCCTGTTCCCGTTCCTATCTGCAGTGCCTGATCGTAGCGAATGGTTGGAATCGTACCGGGCGGCCCATAGTAGTTGATATACCGACTGGCATCGCCCCCATAGACATTCACGAGGGCTTTGAGGAGACGATACCGTGGCTTGTTTTCAGTGCGCAGGTTTGATCGCTCTAATTCGTCGCGCACCCGCTCGGCCAGCAGCGGATCGCCTTCAAACAGGTCGCGTAGGTCACGGATCATTCCCACAAGCCCTCGTGTGATTCGCGCCTTCTCAATATCGCTTGGCAGCTTCTCCGCATAGGCCGGGTTTGCCCGTTTCACCAATTGAACCAAATCCCCGAACCCCTCCCACCCATACTGCTGCAATGCCACAACCGGAAAGGTCGGGGCATCACCGGCTCCCTGCTGGAACGTCCAATACTGATTCACCTTGAAAGGAATCCTGGGCAGGACAAATGGAGCCGTGCCACTCGCTGCCCTGGCAAACGGCTCAAAAGGCTTGGTGAGCTTGACGATGTTGGTGGTGCCGGATGCGCCGTTTCCAGCCGATGAGATCGGAATATCTTTCGCCCTCATGGCGTCGGCGAGGACCACATTTCCGGCGCGGCGAATCGCCTGTTCAAAGAATTGATCGTCTTCCGCTACCTTCGGCTCGATAAAATGCACGTCGAAGGTAATGGCTTTGGCGCCTGCTTGAACAAGGGTGTCAATCAGCTTGGCATGCACCGACCTGGGCCATTTGTCGGGATTGTCCGGGATCTTCAGATTCTCCGAAGAGTCTCTGTCGATGCTGACAACAACCGCCTCCGTGGGCGGTTGTTGAATACCCCTCAGCTTGAAAAGAAGATCGAGGCCGAGATCTTCCTCGAATCCCCGTGCGATTTGGGTGAAGCTCAGAACCAGCCCCACCAACCCAACCGCACAGCCCCACGCGAATGCTTTGAGTGTTCCCGTCATGGCTTCATACTGTAGCAGGATATTGAAAAAGTCCGCCAGCCTGTCTTGTTCATTTGGTCTGTTTGGTTTGTCTGGTCTGTCTGGTTTTTTGGTTGAAGGAAACTAACCAGATAAACCAAATCAACCAGATAAACAAAACAAACCAGATCAACCAGATAGACCAGATGAACCACCATGGTTTTCCCGTAGCCTGCTAGGCCTTTCTTACCCGTGTGCCGCTCGTCTTATCATTTCAAGGGGCTCGAACCATCCCCACAGACGAGTCCCCCCTCGGTTGAGGGGATAGGTTGCCTGGGGAGGCGGGAGGGGCGAGGAAGTTCTGAGTTCTGAGTTCTGAGTTCTGAGTCAACGGCTTCGCCGAGTTCTGAGTTGTGAGTTCTGGGTTCTGAGTTGGCAATCGGGGAGAGAATGTGGAATGAGAAATGTGGAATTGTCGGAGCGGGACGGGCGCGACACGGGAGGAAGTTCTGAATCAACGGCTTCGCCGAGTTCTGAGTTGTGAGTTTTGAGTTGGCAGGCGGGGAGAGAATGTGGAATGCGAAATGTGGAATGTGGAATTGTCGGGACGGGCAAAGAAGTTCTGAGTTCTGAGTTCTGAGTTAGAGGCGGATACGAAAGACGGGATGCGCGGAGAATGTAGTGGAATCATAACTACTCAGGTGTTTAGGCTGAAGTGTGAAGACTATAAATAATCTCGCAAGGCACGAACCTGTCTGCCGACAGGCAGTTCAAGCCATTCAAAACCTTCAGTCTAATAGCCTTCAGCCTATCTACCTGAGTAGTTACTAAGAGAGAATCGTTGATCTTCGGCAGGCTGGTGGGATGAGCTCTTTGCACGACCCGGCAAACTAAAAACTGCTGCGGAGACAGCACGCCAAGACATCGCGTCGGGGAAATCCTCCGAATTTGACTTCGACAAGCTGTGACATCCCGCACCCTTCCCAGTTTCTGGGATACCTACGTTCTTCTTCCCGAATCGGTCAAGAAGGCAGCTCGTAAGGGAGAGAAAAGGGAACAGGCTGTCCCCCCTTTTCTCTCCCCGTCGCTCAAGGCAAACACGATGGAAGTCGAAATCGGTTTCGACACGTACCGGTAGAGATCAGTGGTCTCGAGGGCGATCCGATCAGGCCGCTTCTTGGCTCGTCTCGACGGTGAGGGTTTTTGCGCCGTCGCGCGGGCGGTAATAGAGTCGTTCAAAGCCGATGACTTCTTGGGTTGTGGCTTCTTTAATCAAGATGACCCCTTCCCCCGTCTCTTCACAGATCTGGTCTGGCTGAGGCTCAGCCCAGTACACCGTTAAGGTCTCCCCAACTGGGTCATGGATTACGCGGATGTGGGCCATATGATCGCTCCCTCCTTGATCTTGTCCGTGACATAACACGTCACGATGAAACCGGCGTCATGAGATCGTTTCACCACCGCGCACAGATGATACGGTCCTCGCATTCTATAGAAGAGATACACACTCGAGTCCTGCTTACTTTGTCTGACAAATTGTGGTGAACGTAGACACTCCTGGATCGCAATGTGTTGATCGGTGATCTCGGGGTGTTTTTTCTCGATCAGCGACCAATATCGCCATGTCGTGCGAACGGGAAACCCAAGCGGTGTCATGGCTTCGAATAACCACAGTGGTTCCTCCGGCACTCGCTTCGCCCTCCGCTGGACGCTCAGGCTATCACGAGCCGGCAGTAGGGTCAATTTGTCGAAACCTCTATGTCGAAACCTCTAGAGGCTAGACTTTGGAGGGAGGAGTGACCCCGGTTCCTTAAGCCTACGTTCCTCATGGAGCGGCTCCTTTCCTGGTGTGAGGTGGTGGTGCCTCAGCAACGATCACTGCACCACACCGAAGCCGCTTCGTCAATTTTCAACTAAGCCTTGCACACGCTCGGCCCCCACGAATGAGGGGATAGGTTGCCTGGGGAGGCGGCTGCATTGGGAATGTTAAATGATAAATGTGGAATGCGGAATTGGTGGAACGGGGGGGGGAACATGGGAAGTTCTGAGTTCTGAGTTCTGAGTTCTGAGTTCTTAGTTAGGGAGGGCGGGGAAAGGCGGGATGGGCGAAGAAGTTCTGAGTTATAGCGAGCTCGGGGGGCGGGAAACGTGGGACGGGCGAGACTGGCGAAGAAGTTCTTGGTTCTGAGTTCGTTTGAGTTTAAGAACGGGAACATTCTGAATTCTTTCTATCGCCTGCCTATCGTCTGACAGAAGAAGACCAGAATGGGCGCCCCCCTTATTCCTCCCTCCGCCGGGTGTGACAGGTTTGGGTTTGGGCATCGTCATGCTCATTCGGAACTAACATCTGCGCGAACGACGAGCGGGATGAAGGAATTATGCAGCAGTGCGCTTGCGTGCCGTCCGATGCACGCGCGCCGATGGACGTCGGGTTGATCGTGCGACCCTCAGAAAGGAGCGCAGCACGTCGTTCACTGCAGCGGAGTCGTGGAACAC
>Ga0315292_10000964_pt1 | contig 14649 bp, 10 predicted proteins | sample YL17G13_0_MG_FD_204029 | JGI IMG/M metagenome (GOLD analysis project Ga0315292, IMG submission 204029) | Sediment microbial communities from Yellowstone Lake, YNP, Wyoming, USA - YL17G13_0 | ecosystem: Environmental > Aquatic > Freshwater > Lake > Sediment | place: USA: Wyoming | collected... | reverse complement strand
CGGCGTGTGCCGGCAGGATGCCCACCAGCGAGAAGGGGATGGCGGCCATGATCGTGAGCGGCACCGTGAACGACTGGAACCAGCCCACCACCAGGATGTAGATGAGCAGCAGCACGACGGCAAACGCCAGGCCCAGGTCGCGGAAGACCTCGAACGTGATGTGCCACTCGCCGTCCCACTTCATGGCGTAGCGCGTGGTGTCGAACGGCTGCTGCGCGTTGAACACCTCGAAGCGGTAGCCCTCGGGCAACCGCATCGCCTCGAGCGCCTTGTTCATATGGAGGATGGCGTAGACCGGGCTCTCGAAGGCTCCCGCCACATCGCCCACGACGTACGTCACCGGTTGCAGGTTCTTGTGGTACCGGCTTGGCTCCTGGGTGGATTCGGACACCCGCGTCAATTCGCCGACGGCCACGCTCCTGGGACCGCTGATGCGCACGCTCCGGAGCGACTCAATCGAGCCGCGCGCCTGCCTGGGCAGGCGCAGCACGATCGGGATGTCGGCGCGTGATTCGTCGTCGTGGACGAGGCCGGCCTCGTCACCGGCCCCGGCCATCCGCACGACCGCGGCCACGGCCGCCGCGGGACGCCGGCCGACGCCGCCTTCTGCGTGTCGACGTCGAGGCGCACGCGCGTCTGGGGCGACTCGACGTACCAGTCGACGTCCACGACGCCGGGGGTCTGTTCGAAGATGGTCCTGACCTGCTGCGCGAGCGCCAGCCGGCGGCCCTGGTCGGGGCCATACACCTCGGCGACCAGCGTCTGCAGCACGGGCGGGCCCGGGGGGACTTCCGCCACTTGGATGCGGGCGCCGCTCTGCTTCGCGATCGGCGCCAGGGCGTCGCGCACGCGCTTGGCGATGTCGTGGCTCTGCTCGGAACGATCCCCCTTGGGCGTCAGGTTGACCTGCAGATCGGCCTGGTGCGGGCCGCGCCGCATGAAGTAGTGCCGCACGAGCCCGTTGAAGTTGTAGGGAGACGACGCCCCGACGTAGGCCTGCACGCTGGTGACGGCCGGCTGCGCGATCGTTGCGCGCGCCAGGTCGTCGGCCACCCGGGCCGTGTCCTCCAGCGGCGTCCCGTCCGGCATATTGACGATGACCTGGAACTCGCTCTTGTTGTCGAACGGCAGCATCTTCACCGTGACCAACTGGAGCGGCACCAGCGCCATCGCGGCGAGGAGGAGGACGGCGACCCCGCCGAGGAACCCGAAGCGCCACCGACCGTCGGTCAGGAGACGCGACATCGCCCGGCGGTAGAGCTTCGTGAACCGGTCCTCTTCGCTGTGGCCGTGGTGCCCGGGACTGCGCAGAAGGCGGCGCGCCGCCCAGGGCGTCGCCACGAACGCCACGACGAGCGAGAAGATCATCGCGGCCGTTGCGCCGACGGGAATCGGGCGCATGTAGGGGCCCATCAGGCCACCCACGAAGGCCATCGGGAGAATGGCGGCGATGACGGTGAGTGTGGCGAGAATCGTGGGATTGCCCACCTCGTCGACCGCCTTGATGGCCAGGGCGGACATGCCCGAGGATTCGCCGGTCGCCAGGCGCGCGTGGCGCACCACGTTTTCCACGACGACGATCGCATCGTCGACGAGGATGCCGATGGAGAAGATCAGCGCGAACAGCGTGATCCGGTTCAGCGTGTAGCCGTAGATCCAGAACACGAACAGCGTGAGCGCCAGCGTGACCGGGATGGCGACCAGTACGACCGCCGCCTCGCGTCCGCCGAGCGTCAGCCAGATCAGGAGGGACACCGACACCACGGCGATCAGCATGTGCCAGAGCAACTCGTTCGACTTGTGCGCGGCCGTCTCGCCGTAATTCCGCGTGATCGTGACGTCCACGTCGGACGGAATCAGCACCCCGCGGACCGTCGTCAGCTTCGCTTCGATGTGCCGCGTCAGCGCAATGGCATTGACGCCCTTGCGTTTGGCGATCGCCACCGTGACGGCCGAGTAGGCGCGCCCGTCAGGCGTGTGATGCGAGACGTAGGAGGTCGGCTCGGCCCCTTCGTCGCGAATCGACGCGACGTCGCGGAGCCAGACCGAGCGCCCGTCCCGCGCGTCAACCACCACGTCACTGACGGCGCGCGCGTTGTCGAGCCAGGCGCCGGTTTCGACGACGCTCCCCCGGCTGCCGCGCACGACCTGGTCGGCCCGCTGGCGCATGTTCGACGCCTGGATCGCGGCCCTGATCTGCAGGGGATCGATCCCGTACGAGGACAGCCGCATGGGATCGACTTCCACGGTCAGCTGCCGCGTCCGGCCGCCGATGATCGTGACTTCGGAAACGTCGGGAATCTCCTTGATCGCGTCGTGCAGCTGCTCCGCGAGCCGGCGCAGCTGGTCGTCGCCATACGATGGCCCCCAGAGCGTCAGCGCCATGACCGGCACATCGTCGATCGAGCGCGGCTTGACCAGCGGCGGGCTGACGCCGGCCGGCAGCAGGTCCATGTTGGCAGCCAGCTTCTGGTTCAGCCGGACGATGGCCTGTTCCTCGTTCTCTCCCACCAGGAAACGGACGATGACCATGGCCTGACCCGGGCTCGAGGTCGAGTAGACATACTCGACCCCGGGGATTTCCCAGAGCAGCTTCTCCATCGGCCGGGTGACTCGCTGCTCGACCTCGGCGACGCTCGCGCCGGGCATCTGAACCATCACGTCGATCATCGGGACGATAATCTGCGGCTCCTCTTCCCGGGGCAGCGCGACGATCGCCAGGGCGCCGAGCGCCAGGGAGGCGACGAGGAAGAGGGGCGTGAGCTTCGACTCGATGAACGCCGCCGCCATGCGGCCGGCAAGTCCCTGCGGACGTGTCATCGGACTGCCTCCGGCCGGCGCACGACACCTTCGCCAGTCACCGTGACGGGCGTGCCATCGGTCAGCAGCGTCGGAGGCTCGACGATGACGCGGTCGCCGGCGGCCAGGCCAGCGCGAATCTCGACACGGTCGCCGAGCCCGTCCCCGGCGTTGACCATGCGAAGGTGCGCGCGGCCGTCGCTCCCGGCGACAAAGACGTAGGAGAGTTGCCCGCGCCGGACGAGCGCGCTCGAGGGCACGGCGATGCCGCGGTGCGGCGGGCCGGTCAGCAGGGCGCGGCCGTACATCCCCGTGCGCAGGCCTGCCGCAGACGCCGGGAGCGCGATCTTGACGAGGAAGTCGTGCGACCCGGCGCCCAGTACGCGCGAGATCTCGGTAACGCGGCCTGTCACGCCGGTGGCGGGCGCTCCGCCGCCCGCGGGGGAGGCCGCGGCTGGCGAGTCGAAGATCACGGGCACGTCCTGACCGAGGCGGACCAACGTGGCCCGCGACTCGTCCAGACGGACCTCGAGCGTGAACCGCTGCGTGTCCTCGATCGTGAGCAGCGGCTGCCCAGGGGACGCCATGTTGCCTTGATCAACCCGTTGCTCGGTGACGACCCCGTCGAACGGCGCCTGGAGGGAGGCGTAGGAGAGCATGACGGACGCGACGCGCGTGGCGGCGGCGGCGGCGTCGAGGGCCGAGGTCGCTTCCGCGATCCGGGCGTCGGCGGCGCGCAGCCGGGATTCGGTCGCGCGCAGGCCGGCGACGGCCTCGTCGAGTTCATGCTGGGTCGCCGAGTTCCGGCTGCGAAGATCCGACAGACGCTGATGCGTGACGCGGGCGAGGGTCAGCGCGGCATCCGCGGCCTGTCGATCGGCGTCGGCGACCACCAGGCCATTCCTGGCAGAGGCTTGCGCGGCGGCCGCACGGAGTTGGTTCGCCTGGAGCTCCCGCGCGTCGAGGCGGATCACGGTCTGGCCGCTGCGGACGCGCTGCCCAGGGGCCACGTCAACGCTCTGCACCTCGGCCATGATTCGGCTGACCACGGTGGCGACGAGTCTCGCGCGAACGGAACCGCCGGTCTCCAGCGTATCCGCCAGATCCTGGGCGGCGACCGGGATCGCCGTGACGGCGACCGCGGTCCCGGCCGGCTTGGCGGCCGGCTCCGGGTGTGAGCATGCGGCGGCCGACGCGACGGTCAGGCCGAGAACCAGGGCGACAGCGACTCTCATGGCGTTCATCACTTTCCGCGTGCGCGATCGAGCATCGCGGCACTGACAATCACGTCGACCGCTGCAGTCGTGTATTGGAGTTCGGTCTGGAGCACCGCTTCAGCGGCGCGCAGCACGTCGTTGACGCTGGCCAGGCCGGCTTCGTACCGGTCCCTGATGATGCGCTGGCTTTCGGCAGCCTGCTGGCGGGCCGTCCGGCCGACCGCCTCGCGGGCGCGCGAGTCATCGACGCGCACCATCGCGGTGCGCAGCTCGACCTTGACGGCCGACTCGACGCGCTCGCGGTCGGCCTCGGCCCGGGCCTGCGCCGCCGTGGTCTCCCTGAGGCGAGCCGCGTCGCCGAGCCCGGAGAACAGGTTCCATCGCACGAACGCGCCGACGTTCCACGATTGGGACTGGTCGAGAAACGTCGCGCCATTGAACTCGAGTCCGCCCTGCACGCCGACCTGAGGCAGGAACGCGGCCCGGCTCGTGGCGCGGCCCTCCCTGGCGAGAGACGTCTGCAGGCGCGCCTGAATGACATCGGCCCGGAGCGCGAGCGCGTCGGCCTCTACCTGGGAGATCGCGGGCGTCGCCTCGGCAGCGATCCGCGGCAGCTGAAGCACGTACACACGGTCGAGCGGCTCGCCCATGACGTCGTTCAAGAGCGCCCGGGCGATCGTCTCCTGGCTGGTGGATGAAATCAGACGTTCGCGCATCCGCGCCTGATACACGCGCACCGCGAGCACGTCCGCCTCGGTGCCCAGTCCGGCATCGCGGCGGCGCTCGGCGCGGTGCAGGTCCTCATCGGCCGACTGCAAGGCGGCATCCGCGGCCCGGTGCTGCGCCATGGCCATCAGGACCTGGCCGTACCGCTCCGTGGCGGCAACGCGCAGGCTGCGTCCGACGTCCGCGCCGGCCGTCGTCGCCAGCTGTTCGCCCAACCGCGCCTGGCGGACCGCCGACTCACGGCGGCCGCCGTCGAACACCAGTTGTTCGGCGGTAATGGCCGTGCGGAAGTTCGAGATGGGCGCCGGATAGTTGAGGGCGTCAATCGCGAAATTCTCAGGGCCGAAGCGGCGCTGGGCGAGCAGCGATCCGAACACGAATACAGGCTGGTCGCCGCGCTGCCAGCCTTCCGTGATATCCAGGCGCGGGAACCAGCCCGATCGCGCCTGATCCGCGCGGGCCTGGGCTTCCTGCACGCCTGCGGCCGCGGCGCGAACAGCCGGATTCTGTTTCAGGGCCCGGGCGATGGCGTCGTCGAGCGACAGGGGCTCCTGTGCCCGGGCGCCGAGGGGCGCGGCGGCGGTGACGAGGCTCACCGTGGCCAGAGCGACGATCACGGATCGAATGGAGATGTGCATACGCTCCTGCAGAGATGCAGCAATCGCGGGTTCGGTTTCACCGGCGCCTCGCCCGGCTCGCCGCCGCACCCATTCGCGGTAGAATTGCGGGCGTTGTGACAGACGGGCGAAACGTGAATCCATCAACCAGCACACGCAGCGCGCGCGAGACGGACTATGGGGCGCTCGTGCGGGCGGCACAGGGCGGCAGCCAGCAGGCCATGGAACGGCTGCTGATGCGCGCCCAGGAAATCGCGTACCGGTTCAGCCTGCACGTGTGCGGGCACGCCGACGATGCCGACGACGCGATGCAGGAGGCCTTGCTGAAGACCTACCGGCACGCGGCGCAGATCAAGGAGCCCGACGCGTTTCGCACGTGGCTGTACCGGACGGTGAAGAACGCGTGCCTGATCAGCCGGCGCAAACGCGTGCACGAACCCGGGAGGCTCGAGTCGCTGGACGAGGTCGTGGAGCACGCGGACGGGAGCGTTCAGGGGATCGACGTGCCGGACCCCGGGCGGCGGCCGGATGAAGTGCTGGAGAACTCACGGCTGCGGCGGTCGCTGCACCGGGCGCTGCAGTCGCTCGGCCCGGAGTACCGTCTGATCGTGTTCCTGCGCGAGGTGGAAGGGTTGTCGACGCGCGAGGTCGCCCAGGTGGTCGGCATCTCGGAGGCCAACGTCAAGACGCGGCTGCACCGCGCACGACTGTCGCTTCGTCAGCAGTTGGAGTCCCCATGACGCCGCAACCGACAGACCGTTGCCGGCAGCCGCTCGAGCAGGTGTCGCGGTATCTCGACGGCGATCTCTCAGCCGCCCAGCGGCGGACGGTGGGGCAGCACCTGCGCCGGTGCCCGTGCTGCCAGCATATGGCCGACAGTCTGAAGCACACGGTGGACACCTGCCACAAGGCGGGTGGCGCCCGTCTGCCGGCCGACGTCCGGAGCCGGGCCAGAGCGCGGATCGCGACACTGCTGGCGAGCGGCGCTGTGCCGCCCCGACGCGCCTGATTCGTACATGAATCGGGGACCGGGGCGCCCGTCCCGGTCCGGCGCATACCGCCGTCACAGGACGTTCTCCCCGATCCCCAAACTCTCGGCAGGGGCGAGTTACCAGGGTCCAGGCGCTGGTTGCGCTACCGTCTAATCCCTAGCCCCTAGCCCCTAGCCCCTAGCCCCTACCGAATCTGCAACTGGTAGGCCGCCAGCACCTTCATGTAGTTCGCGCGCTCGAACGCCGCCGGGTTCGGGCTGCGCTCGAGGCTCATGCTGCCGCGGGCCTGCGCGAGCGAGTCGTACTCGTGCTCCTCGAGCCACGCGCGCATGCCGTCGACCAGCGTCTTGATGTGCTCGGGCCCCTGCTTCAGCAGGCTGGACACCGTCTGGACGCCGCCGGCGCCGGCCATCACGGCCTTGATGGCGTCGACCGGCGTGTGGACGCCGCCCGTGACCGCCAGCGACGCCTTCACGCGGCCGAACAGCACCGAGAGCCAGCGCAGCCTGAGCAGCAGGTCGTTGGACGTCGAGAGGCTGAGCGTCGGCGCCACCGCCAGTTCTTGCAGGTCGAAGTCCGGCTGATAGAAGCGATTGAAGAGGACGAGGCCCTCGACGCCAAGCTTGTCGAGTTCCCCGGCCAGGTTCGCCACCGACGAGTAGAAGGGCGACAGCTTCACGGCCAGCGGGATCGTCACCGACGCCTTCACCGCGCGCACGACGTCGATGAGGCGCTGCTCGACCGAGGCGCCGGTTTCCTTCGGGTCGGCGGCGACGTGGTAGACGTTCAGCTCGAGCGCATCGGCGCCGGCCTGCTCGATCAGCTTCGCGTATTCCAGCCAGCCCTCCGGCGTCGTCCCGTTGAGCGACCCGATGACCGGCAGCTTCACGGTTTGCTTCACCAGGCGGATCTGCTCGAGGTACTGATACGGCCCGAGGCGGAACTCGCTCGCCTGGGGGAAGTAGCCGAGCGCTTCGGCGCTCCCGTGGTCCAGCAGTTCCATGTGATAGACCATGCCCTGCTGTTCGCGGGTGATTTGCTCCTCGAACAGCGAGTGCATGGTGATGGCCGCCGCCCCGGCGTCTTCGAGGCGCTTCACCAGGTCGAGGTGATCCACCAGCGGTGAGGCCCCGGGCATGATCGGGTGGGGCAGCTTCAGTCCGAGATACGTCGTCGACAGGTCCATATCGGCTCTCCATCGCCCGGCGCCGTCAGGGGGCGCCGGGCGGACATGATCGGGTCGGTTATTCCTTCACCACCGGGAACGCCATCTTCGCGAGCTGCTCGTAGACGCTGAAGCGCCTCGTGACCCACTGCTGCGCGTGACGCTGGAGCATCTTGAATCGCGCCGGGTCCATCTGCTCAACCACCCGGAACCGCGTCTCGTTGCCGGTGTACTTGGTGAGATCGACCTTGGGCGCCCCCGACTCGAGGATGAGCGGGTTCTCGCCAGCCGTCGCGCGGCGCGGGTCGAAGCGATAGAGCGGCCAGTAGCCGGAGTCGACCGCCAGCTTCTGCTGCTCGAGCCCGGCCGAGAGATCGTAGCCGTGAGCGATGCAGTGGCTGTAGGCGATGATGATCGACGGGCCCGGGTAGGCGTCCGCCTCGACGAAGGCCTTGACCGTCTGGACGTCCTTCGAGCCGAAGGCGACGTGGGCCACGTAGGTGTTGCCGTACGCCATCGCCATCATCCCGAGGTCCTTCTTGCCGGTCGGCTTGCCGGACGTGGCGAAGCGGGCCGACGCGCCGAGCGGCGTCGCCTTCGAGGCCTGGCCGCCGGTGTTGGAGTACACCTCGGTGTCGAGCACGAGGATATTGACGTCGCGGCCCGCGGCCAGCACGTGGTCGAGGCCGCCGTAGCCGATGTCGTAGGCCCATCCGTCGCCGCCGACAACCCAGACGCTCTTGCGGACCAGGTAGTCGGCCAGCTTCTCCAGCCAGCGCGCCTCGGCCGTCTTGATGCCTGCCAGCTTCTGCTTGAGCGCCACGACGCGCTCGCGCTGCTCGGCGATGCCCTGTTCGGAGTACTGGTCGGCCTTCAGCAGGCCGTCGACCAGCCCTTCGCCGATCGGCGAGGCCATCGTCCTGAGCAGTTCCTGCGCCTGCTCGGCGTGCTTGTCCAACGCCAGCCGGTACCCGAAGCCGAACTCGGCGTTGTCCTCGAAGAGCGAGTTGTTCCACGCCGGGCCGCGGCCGTCACGGTTGACGGAGTACGGCGTCGTCGGCAGGTTGCCGCCGTAGATCGACGAGCAGCCCGTGGCGTTCGCGATGATCGTGCGGTCGCCGAACAACTGCGTCATCAGCTTGACGTAGGGCGTCTCGCCGCAGCCCACGCAGGCGCCGGAATACTCGAACAGCGGCTGGAGGAACTGCACGCCCTTGACGTCCTGCTTGACCTTCGTTCGGTCGACTTCCGGCAGGTCGAGGAAGAACGCGTAGTTCTCGCGCTCGGGCTCGCGCAGCGGGCGCTGCGGGTGCATGTCGAGCGACTTGTGCTTCGGGTTCGACTTGTCCTTCGCGGGGCAGACCACGGCGCACAGGGTGCAGCCCGTGCAGTCCTCGGGCGCCACCTGGACGGTGTACTTCTGGCCCTTGAACTCGCCGCCCTTGAAGTCGATCGACTTGAACGTCGCCGGGGCGTCCTTCAGGTCGGCCGGGTCGTAGACCTTCACGCGGATGGCGGCGTGCGGGCAGACCATCGCGCACTTGTTGCACTGGATGCAGATCGCCGCGTCCCACACGGGGATGTCCAGGGCGATATTGCGCTTCTCCCACTGCGCCGTGGCGGTCGGCCACGTGCCGTCAGGCGGGAAGGCGCTCACCGGCAGCAGGTCGCCCTTGTTGGCCAGCATGACCGCGGTGACGCGCTTCACGAAGTCCGGCGCGGCGTCGGAGACGATGGGCGGCATCTTGCGCGTGGCGCTGACCCTGGCCGGCACGTCCACCTGGAACAGGTTCGCGAGCGTGCCGTCGACGGCCGCGAAGTTCTTGCGGACCACCTCCGGGCCGCGCTTGCCGTAGGTCTTCTCAATCGACTGCTTGATCTGGGCGATCGCCTCTTCACGCGGCAGCACGCCCGAGATGGCGAAGAAGCAGGTCTGCATTACCGTGTTGATGCGGTTGCCCATGCCCGTCTCGCCAGCGACCTTGTAGGCGTCGATGACGTAGAACCGCAGCTTCCTGGCGATGATCTCCTGCTGCACCTCGATCGCCAGTTCGTTCCAGATCTCGTCCTGGCTGAACGGGCTGTTCAGCAGGAAGACGCCGCCCGGCTTGGCGTAGCCGACGACGTCGTACTTGTCCATGAACTCGTACTGGTGGCATGCGACGAAGCCCGCCTGCTTGATCAGGTAGGACGAGCGGATCTGTTTCGCCCCGAACCGCAGGTGGGAGATCGTGATGGCGCCGGCTTTCTTCGAGTCGTACACGAAGTAGCCCTGCGCGTGGTTCTCGGTCTCCTCACCGATGATCTTGATCGAGTTCTTGTTCGCGCCGACGGTGCCGTCCGACCCGAGGCCGAAGAAGATGCCGCGGTGGACGGTATCCGGCTCGATGTCGAGATCCATGTCGTAGGGCAGCGACAGGTGCGTGACATCGTCCATGATGCCGATCGTGAAGTGGTTCTTCGGCTGCGGCTTGGCGAGTTCGTCGAACACCGCCTTCACCATCGTCGGCGTGAACTCCTTCGACGACAGGCCGTAGCGGCCGCCGATGACGACCGGATCGGCCGTGAGCGGGGAGATCCCCGCGGTCGTGGCCTCGCGCAGCGCCGTCACGATGTCGAGGTACATCGGCTCGGCCAGCGCGCCGGGCTCCTTGGTCCGGTCCAGCACCGCGATCGCCTTGACCGACGGCGGCAGCGCCTTCGCGAAGTGCTCGAGGGAGAACGGCCGGAACAGGCGGACCTTGAGGACGCCAACCTTCTCGCCCCTGGCCACCATCCAGTCGACGGCCTCGTGCGTCACTTCGGCGCCCGTGCCCATCACGATGATGACGCGCTGGGCCTCGGGGTGGCCGGCGTACTCGAACAGGTCGTACGCCCGTCCGGTCACCTTCGCGAACTGCGCCATCGCGTCGACGACGTGCCCCGCGCATGCGGTGTAATGGCCGTTGCAGGCTTCGCGCGCCTGGAAGAACGCGTCGGGGTTCTGGGCCGTGCCGCGCAGCAGCGGCCGATCCGGCGTCAGCGCCCGGTTGCGGTGCGCCTCGATCAACTCGGCCGGCATCATCGCCAGCAACTCGTCATCCGAGAGCGACGTGATCTTCGCGACCTCGTGCGAGGTGCGGAAGCCGTCGAAGAAGTGGAGGAAGGGCACCCGCGATCGCAGCGTCGCGTTCTGGGCGATGGCCGCGAAGTCGTGGGCCTCCTGGACCGATCCGGACGCGAGCATCGCGAACCCGGTCTGCCGGCAGGCCATCACGTCGGAGTGATCGCCGAAGATCGAGAGCGCGTGCGTGGCGACCGTGCGCGCCGACACGTGCATGCAGAACGAGGTCAGCTCGCCCGCGATCTTGAACATGTTGGGGATCATCAGCAGGAGGCCCTGCGACGCCGTGAACGTCGTCGTCAGGGCGCCAGCCTGCAGCGAGCCGTGGACCGCGCCCGCGGCGCCGCCTTCCGACTGCATCTCGATCACCTGGGGGATGGTCCCCCAGATGTTCTTGTAGCCCTTCGCCGACCACTCATCCGCCCATTCGCCCATGTTCGACGAGGGCGTGATGGGGTAGATGGCGATCACTTCGTTGGTGCGATGCGCAACCGAGGCCACTGCCTCGTTGCCGTCGATGGTGATGTGCGACCGTTCCATATGTGTGCACTCTCCGATGATTAACGGGGACAGGTCGTAGGCAGAGCCTGCGGTGCGCCCTTACTTACGCAACCTTCGTGCCCCCCTCGAACCACCATGGAATCCGTGATTTCCTGGTAGTGTTTGCGGGCCGTACGCGTCATTGCCGGAAATCCGGCACACCCGCGGTACTGGCAAGCCAGACGTCGACGAGTAAGGCGGGGGGAGCCTGACCGAACGATTCGGAAGCGGCGAAGAGCGAGGGGGGGACTCGCCGGACGGGGCACACCTCACGCGAGCGCAAACCGCTCACCGACAACGTCCAACGGTACTACGCTCCAGCCGGTTTGTGAAGCTGTAAACACACGCAGGATCGGCACCGCCAGCGCCGGATCCTCGGTCCACAGGCCCGTCTCGCGGGCGTACAGCTTGTCGACGACGTCACGCGCCATGAAGTCGGTCAGGCACGCGTCCACCGCCGGGGCCAGGGATCCGCCCCCGAGCGCGAAGCGTCCATAAAGACGGTCGGCACGCTGCATCACGCGCGGGGCGGGGCCAGGCGAAGCGGTGGTGGGCCCACGTAGAGGATAATGGAAACGTCAGCGTTCCGGGACGTCGAACCGTCATCATTCTCATGATCCATGACCTGTGGAACGTCGCCTGTCGCGGCGCGCGGGGCGTCGCGCCGGCGGCGCTGCTGCTGTGCGCGGCCTGTTCGGGTCCCGCGCCCGCCCGTCCCGCTGCGGGGACGGCTGGGACACGCACGGAGGTGGCGCCGGCCGCGTCGGTCACGGTGGTGGCGCTAGGCGACAGCCTGACGGCGGGTCTGGGCCTCGCCCCGCGCGAGGCCTATCCGGCACTGCTCGACGCGCGCCTGCGTGGCGCGGGATACGTCGTCGAGGTTGTCAATGCCGGCGTGTCGGGCGACACCACCGCGGGCGGACTGCGGCGCGTGGACTGGGCCCTGGATCCGGCCGTGAGGGTGATGATCGTGGCGCTGGGCGGGAACGACGCGTTGCGGGGCCTGCCGGTGGCCGACATGCGGCGCAACCTCGCCGCCATCATCGCACGCGCCCAGTCCAGACAGGTGACGGTGATCCTCGCCGGCATGGAAGCGCCGCCCAACCTCGGCCCGGAGCACACCGCGGCGTTTCGCCGGGTGTACCTGGACCTCGCGGTGCAGTACCGCGTCGCGTTTGTGCCGTTCCTGCTCGCGGGCGTCGCGGGCGACCCTGCGCTCAACCAGCCGGACGGCATCCATCCCAATGCGGCGGGCGCCCGGAAGGTCGCGGACCTGCTCTGGCCGCATGTAGAGGCGGCCGTGCGCGCCGCGGTGCCCAGATGATCGAACTGCAGCAGGTCTCCAAGACCGTCCAGAGTGGCGGGCAGCCGCTCACCATTCTGTATCCGCTCGACCTGACCGTGCCGGCGGCGCAGTTTCTCGCCGTCACCGGGCCGTCGGGCAGCGGGAAGTCCACGCTGCTCGGGCTCATCGCCGGGCTCGACGCGGCGTCGACGGGCCGTATCCTCGTCGGGGGGCGCGACATCACGGGGCTCGGCGAGGACGACCTCGCGCGGCTGCGCGGCAGGATGATCGGCTTCGTGTTCCAGTTCTTCCACCTCATTGCGTCGCTCACGGCGGTCGAGAACATCATGGTCCCGATGGAAATCGCGGGGCGCTCCGACGCGGCGGCCCGGGCGAAGGCGCTGCTCGACGAGGTCGGCCTCACGGCGCGCGGCCATCACTACCCGTCGCAGTTGTCGGGAGGGGAGCAGCAGCGCATCGCGCTCGCTCGCGCGCTGGCCAACGACCCGCCGATCCTGCTCGCCGACGAACCCACCGGCAATCTCGACCTGGCCAACGGCCAGCACGTGATCGACGTGCTGCTCGAGGTCCGGCGATCGCGCGGGACGACCCTCGTCCTGGCCACGCATGACCGTGCGCTGGCCGCGCGGGCCGATGCGGTGCTCAGGCTGCGCGGCGGGCTGGTGGAGGCGCCGGGTGCGGCGTAGCGTGTCGTTCGTCGCCCGCATGGCGTGGCGGGAGCTGCGGGCGTCGTGGCGCCGGCTGATCTTCTTCTTCCTGTGCCTCGCCATCGGCGTTTGCGCCATCGTCACGCTGCGATCGGTGGTCGCGGCGGTGCGGGAGACCCTGACGCGGGAGGCGCGCGCGCTGGTCGGCGCGGATCTCGCCGTCGGCACCAACCGGCCGTGGGACCCGAAGGTCCGCGCGGCGATCGAGGCGAGACTTGCGCGCTCGCCGGTGACCGCCAGCAGCGAGGACATCGAGACGCTCAGCATGGTGCGCCCCGCCGACGCGCGGAAGGCGACGGCGAGGCTGGTCGAGCTGAAGGGAGTGCAGCCGGCGTTTCCGCTGTACGGCACCCTGACGCTGGACGGCGGAGTCCCGTATTCGCACGCGCTGCTGCAGAACCGGGGCGTGCTCGTCAGGCCGGAATTGCTCGCGCAACTCGACATTGCCGTGGGCGACGGGATCGTGATCGGGACGACGCGGTTCACCGTGCGCGGCGTCGTCACGGCGGAACCCGGCCGCAGCGCGGGCGGGTTCAGTTTCGGATCGCGTCTCTTCCTGGACCTGGACGACCTCACGGGGACGGGCCTGCTCGGCTTCGGCAGCCGCGCGAACTACGCCCTCAACGTGACGCTGCCCGAGCAGGCGGTCGAGCCCCTGGCCCGCGAGTTGCGCGAGAGCACTCGCGGCCAGTTCGTGCGGGTCCGCACGTTCCGGGCGGCCGAGAACGACATCGGCCGCGACCTCGCGCGCGCCGAGGACTATCTCAGCCTGGTCGGGGTGGTGATCGTCGTGCTGGGCGGCGTCGGCGTCTGGAGCGTGGTGCGCGTGTTCCTCCAGCAGAAGCTGAAGACCGTGGCCATCCTCAAGTGTGTCGGCGCCAGCGCCGCGCAGATTGTCAGCACCTACGTGGCGCAGATCGTGGGGCTGGCCATTGCCGGCAGCGCGTGCGGCGTGGGCCTCGCGATGCTCGCGATTGTCGCCATTCAGCCGGCGCTCGTGCGCGCGACGGGCGTGGACGCCAGGGTCGCGCTCACCCCGGCGGCCGTCGCGCAGGGCGTGGGGGTCGGCCTGCTCGTGGCCCTGCTGTTCGCCCTGGTGCCGCTGCTGGAAGTGCGCCACGTGCGCGCGGCCCTGCTGCTTCGGGAATCGGCGGCGACCCGCCCTGCGCGCGACTGGGTCAGCCACCTGGCGACGGCGGTCGTCGGGGCTGGTCTGGTGGCGCTCTCGGCCTGGCAGGCCGGCTCATGGCGCGTGGGCGGGATACTCGCGGGCGGGTTTGCCGGCATGGCCCTCCTGCTGCTGGGCGCGGCCCTCTTGCTGGTCAAGGCGATGGCCCCGCTCAGAGGGAGTACGTGGTTCCCGATGCGCTACGCGGCCAGGCGCATCGGCCGGCCGGGCAGCCAGGCGAGGCCGGTGCTCCTCGCGGTCGGGCTCGGGGTGTTCCTGGTGCTCGGCGTCCGGTTGCTGCAGGAGAAC
>Ga0315292_10000959_pt1 | contig 14686 bp, 14 predicted proteins | sample YL17G13_0_MG_FD_204029 | JGI IMG/M metagenome (GOLD analysis project Ga0315292, IMG submission 204029) | Sediment microbial communities from Yellowstone Lake, YNP, Wyoming, USA - YL17G13_0 | ecosystem: Environmental > Aquatic > Freshwater > Lake > Sediment | place: USA: Wyoming | collected... | reverse complement strand
TAAATAATGAACTAAAACGATTAAAACCAATGATAGAAATGCCCATTGCACAATTGAATAAAACATTTTATATAATATTTATATTACTTTATCTCAGATAAAAACGTAAGAATATCTTCCTTAAATGCAAAATTATCAATATCTCCATTAAAAATAAAATAATAATTAATTATTTTTTCAGTTTCCATGTTTCTAATAATAATAAATTTTAAATCAGATTTTTCTCTAAGCATATATGTTTCTTCATGTATATTTATTATTTTATGTTCATAAGGCAAGTTCCACATGTTACATGTTAATGTTTGTGTTGAATTATCAATTAATACATTCCATTTATCAATTTTAGTTTTTTCAAATGCCTTATCTTCGTTTATTATTTTTGTTAAAAAACAATCAGAATTAGTTATCTTGTATATCCCATCAAGAGAGATTAAAAGTACATAATTAATAAATGTTTTTACACATTTGCCTAATCTCATACACATAATATTATTTTCTTTTAAATCAGTAAAATAAAGTCTCATTGTTAAAATATAATTTATATAATAGCAAACTATTTAAACCTATTACCAATAATTAAAACATTCTATATGCCGTCCAACACAAATCAAATTTTTCTAATTGTTGAAAAGACTGGAAATATTAAAGAGGTTTCTGTAAAAAACATTAATAAAGATGAAATTTATAAAAAATGTGGATTTAGAAAACCAGATAGATTTGAATGTCGTAATACTTGGGAAAATGTAAAGGTTGGCAATCATCAACATACAATTCAACTTTGGGCCAGAGATGAAGGAAAATCTGGCACAGAAAATAAATACGATTTCCCTCCTCCAGTAGACACCCCTCTTTATTTTGGAAGTTGTGCACTTGTAAAAGTCGCAAATGACAATCATAATTCATTTATAAATTTAACAAATGATTTGTGGCTTAAAATTTATGAGACATTGTTTGGAGGGTTTGAAGAGATTATAGATGACAATGATGATGAATCGGATGAATTAGATATAATTAAAAAAGATATGAAAACCAAAAAAACTGGATATCTAAAAGATGGATTTGTCGTAGATAGCGATGAAGATATTGTAGTATCGGATGTTGATGTAGATGATGATGATACCGATGAAGAAGATGAATTGTCGGATGAAACCGACCAAGAACTTAATTCGGAAGTTCTGATTATAAAAAATGATATAATTGACAATGATGGAGATGAAGTTTCGGCTGGTTCTGAATTAGAAGAAGAGTCATATGAATACAGCGACGAAGACGAATAAAATGATAGAATTTGTTGATTAATATAAAAATTGAATTAAACACAAGGTTATTAGTGTATATTACTAACAAATAAAATGCACAAGGTTGACAATCCTGAACAATTTAGAATAAAAGTAATTGAGCGTATTAAAAACAAACTGACTGATTGTAATATTACTAGCAAAAATATGGAAAAACTCTCTAGAAATTTAGAGAAAGGGATTTATAATTTTACAATTAAAGATGCAGGTGAACGAAATGTAATAAAAAAATGGGAGAATCCACATTTTACTCAAATTTATATTGATAAATTGCGAACTGTATTTGTAAATGTTAGTACGCCTGAAGTTGTAGAATATATAAATAATAAGAGTATTAAAGTTCATGAGATCGCTTTTATGACACATCAAGAACTTAATCCAAGTAAATGGAAAAAATTATTAGATGATAAAAAAATGCGAGATGAAAATAAATATTCTCCTAAGATTGAAGCGTCTACTGATAATTTTACTTGTTGGAAGTGCAAATCTAAAAAATGTACATATTACCAATTACAAACACGTTCAGCAGATGAACCCATGACTACATTTGTAACTTGTTTGTCGTGTGGATGCAGATGGAAATGTTAAAGTATTTACATGATTTGTTTTATAATAAAAATATATTCATATTGTAAATGTTAAGACCTTCATTTTTAGCATTAATGTTAAGTGGAATATTAAATTTAATAGCATTGTTATTTTTTATATCCAATTTTAAATACTTAAAATCCAAGGATGTTTTGCTTGTTATAATATTATTTTCTATTGCTGTTTCTTGTCACGGGTTGCTTCATGGTCATATAGAAATCCATTATGGATGGAATCCGCTAGAAAATACAACCATTCCAGTGTAATAAAAAATTAAAAATAATTAAAGATTTATTTATTTTTAATTATTACGACTTTTATTATTTAATTTATAATTTATAATTTAATGTATCATTTGTAAATCTTTAAGTTTCCAAAATTCAGAGCCTCCATTTGGAAGGGGTCGTCTAACAATAAATGGTAATTTTTTACGTTCTAATTCTTTTTGTGCAATTACATAACCATCAATGAGATTAAATCTTTTGTAATTAATAAATGGTTTAGCCCCATTATCAATTTGTTTGGCACGTAAACCTAAAATTCTTGTTTTTTCATATTTTGTTAAGAATGGCAATGTTTTATGAAAATCATCAATGATTATTTTAGTAACAGGATCTCTTATCACTTCTGACATAGTTTGAATTTCTAAATTGTTATATGTAATTACCTCTGGATGAAAATCAACCAAGTAATTTTTTCTTAAATCTTTATCAAATTTTTTAAGATATTCCTCATCTTCTTCCTCCTCATCATCGTCGTCGCCAATTGATAAATTCTCAGTTTCATCTTGTATCAATAAACTGTCTAATACATTAGGTTTTTTAGCACCTCCTTCTTTAATAATATCTGAAAATAATTCTTCATCATCAACTTCTGATAATTCGTCAGAACCATCGGTTAATTGATCTATATCGGATAATTCTGAATGGTTTTCCAAAGAGGCTTCGTCTAAATCGTTCATGTTCATTTATATTTATTATAAGAAGATAAACTTTAAATGTTTCAATTTTTTATTTTAAATTTAAAAGTTAATTATTTCTGTTCATCGGTTTTCCACATAGTATCGCAATTCGCACATAAATATATATACTTCATATTAATGTCATCATATCTAATGTAAATGACTTCTCTATCTTTTCGGTTTGTTTCATCACTTGCATTACTAGAACATTCTGAATTTGGACAACTAATAGTATTGGTTCTAGGTAATGTAGGGTCTAATTTTGTATATTTATTAATTACATGATTATATTTTTGTTCACTACGCTTAATATGAGTATTTGAAACACATATGTTTTGAGAAGTAAGTAAGTCATCTTTATGACCGCAATTTTGGCAATAATAAATTAAACTATTACCATCAGTTTCAGAGATACTGATATAATACATGTTGTCGCATTTACTACAAAAGTGCATGGTGTCTTATACAATATCTATATAATATATATTTAAATTCAATTTTTTGCTATTTGTTCCTTAATTTATAAATTAAAATTAACTTGACAATCTTTTAACATATCTAAAAGTTTAGAGTAGTCAATCTTTATTCTTAAATAATATTGAGAAGTACTTTCAATGCGTTTCGTTTCGGTTTTGTTCTTATTTTGAACTTTTTCTAATATTTTTTCATATTTTTCTTTAAACATTTCAATCATTATAGGATAAAACATTTCAAATTTTGGATTAAAATATTGTTTTAACATCATTCCACAAATAGCAACTTCTAGGTTTTTGTATTCTATAATATTATTGTATGGTTTGACATCAGGATGATTTTTATGAACACCTGGTTCATTTAAAATAGGGTCTTTACATAATAGTGTACAAACCGAAAGCAATATAGATGAAATTGTTTGACAACTCGTCCAACTCTCTCCTCTCCACGTATTTAAAATAGAAATACATACTTTACCATTTACATAAAGGTTTGGATTAAATCTTGTAATGCCATCATTGGTGCTATAAATTAATCTAGGTGGTGAAAATGGATAATTTGCTGGAAAAATAATTTCAAAAAAATAAAATCCATCTTCATAAGGTGTATCTGAAGGACCAATAATCATTGCGTAACCTTTAAGCATGTCAATTTCATCGTGGTGGTAAAAAATGCCTTGACTTGTCAATGGATTTTTCATAATGTCTTTAACATCTTTAACAAGACGTTTAATAGTATCTTGTGTTACAATTTGTGGAGGATTATTATCCATTTAAACTATGTTATGTATTCATATATTATTATTTTTTTATGTAGTTATATATCAGTATATTTAGTTTAGCATTTTACAATAAAAAACAAAAAAACAATTTATTTATTAACAACAAAACTAACTCTAACTACATTGACATTAATTTAATTAATGTATCCAAGGATTACATTCTTGATGCGCTCATTCTGTATACGAGACAGAGTTGCCATGTTGCTACCAATTTGACGCTTATCTGAAAATGTAACATTATTATTGAAGACCCTGATTTTTCTGGCAACCGGGCGAAATGGCACAGAACCCTCAACCTCGTCAACACTGACTGTATAAGACTTGTCGGGGTGTTCGGTAATGAAATAACCAGTATCATGAGCATAAATAATCTCACTGGTTACCACTGCAATTACGCTGGTTTCTGGTACTGAAAACTTAATAACTACAATGTCGCCTTCCGCCATATTTTCTACAAATATTTTGTCTTGACTGCTTGATTTGGCGCCGTCAAATTCTCCATCAATGTTATAAATCCCGTCAATTACGCGATTGCGATAATTTCCAGACTGCCCAAATGGGCACATAATAAACTCTTGCTCCAAAATAATTTTCTTCATCATTTGCTGATTGATGCCAGTGCCGGGGTTCTGACGGATTGCCCACATACTAGTATTGGAGTCAAACGTAGTAATAGTGCTCATATATGATTTGTTGTAGATGGTAGTAATGCTCATAGCGTTCTTGTTGTAGAATTGATGAGTTATGTTTAATCAAGAAAAAGCATTTCAATTTTTTTACAAAATCAAAAATAGTAAATATATTAAATTAATATGTTACGCTATATCTATTCATATATGATACATTATAATATTTATTTATTATTTCTCTCTTATGAATGATTTGTAAAGGTAAAATATCATCGTCATTTATAATTCAACAATGTATTAAATCCAAAAATATCATCAATTCTGAATGATAAATAAAACATTATCATTGGAATAAAGGCGCCAAAGAAACACCATAATTCGCCTGTATTATAATTAAAATATATTTTGCTAATGATGAGAAATGTGTAAGTAACCACAAAGAGAGAAAGAGCATAATTAAAATTAAATAAATAAAACATATTAATAGCAAGTAAACTAATGTATAATAAGGGATTTGCGTATTTAATCCAAGGCCATTGTAAGTGATTGTGTTTTGCGTGTGTTGTTAATTTTTCATTTGTTAAAAATCTAATGTACATTGTAATAAAATAAAGAAAATAAAACAGGTTTAATAATGCAACTGGTAAATTAAAATCTTTAAATGTTGTAATGTTGGGAGTATAATACATGTATTTAATTAAATAAAGAATTGTTGGTTGACCCACATTTAAAATTGGACCTAAAATTGTAGTAATTTTATTTATTCCAATTTTATTCTTGATATCAATCCAAAATAAGAAATCCATGAATTGAATCAATGCTATAAAAATGAAAAATATCCCTGAAACCACATTTTCTGACGCATATTGTTTATTTCCATGTTTAATTAATAAAATGGAAAATATAGTACCTATAGCAAACGTAATTAAAGAAACCTTGTAATTAAAACACATACGTAATATCTATATATAGACTAGTTATATTAAATTTATAATTAATTTATTAATTTTTTGTCAGTAATTTAAGGAATTTTTTCAATAGAATTATTATTTTAAAAAATTGATACATAAATAATGAAAAAAATTGAGATAAATATATAGCGCCATATTATACTAACAATGACTATGAGCATGTCTTCACAAGCCAATACATTTGAAGATTATTTGAAATCATTTGCCCGTGTAAACAAAGAAAATCCAATTACTCATACTAGAATAGGTGATAAGGAACTAAATGTTTATGGAGGGGCTTATACAATTGGTGAAGGCCAAATAGATAATTTCTATGATGTGTATTATGAGCATGTGTTTACAAAGAAAAAACAAGAATATTTGACAGAAGTTCAATCAATTGAAGATGGTCCAATCCTTGTAGACTTGGATTTGCATTATGATCCTGCTATAGATGTGCGACAGCATACTAAGGAGCATATAACCGACATGGTTTTATTGTATGCTGATGAAATTTCTAAATTGTTAAAAATTAATAAAGATTGTCGTATTCCAGTTTTCATATTTGAAAAACCAAATGTTAACATGTTGGATATTAAAACTAAAGACGGAATTCATATGATAATTGGTATTAAAATGCACAAAGTTCTACAGGTTATGTTGCGTGAAAAAATTAAATCAGAAATTTCATCAATGTGGGATGATTTGCCAATTATAAATACTTGGGATGGTGTATTAGATGAAGGCATTTCCAAAGGACATACAAATTGGCAACTATTCGGTTCAAGAAAGCCTGGACATAAGGCATATGAACTAACAGGACTATATTATATAGTTAGTAATATTAGTACTGGCGAATGGGATGTTGAAGGTGGGGATATTAAAGAGTTCAATGTTAAGAAAAATTTTAAATTATTAACAGCCCAATACAAAGATCATATTGGATTTGAAGTTAATGACAATGTAAAAGATGAATACAATGAATTGTTATCAAATTTTAATAAAAAACCTAAAAAAAATGGTACTAAGAAAAGAATAATTATTAAAACCATTAGTGAAAAAACTGGATTTGAAATCACAGACATTGCAAATCATGAAATGTTAGACCAGAAAATAGAAGAATTATTTGCTGACATTAGACCTATTGATTATGAATTAAAAGAAACCCATCAGTTTGTTATGATTTTACCTGAAAGTTTTTATGGACCGGGAAGTTATGACAAATGGCTACGCGTTGGATGGGCTCTAAAAAATACTAGCGATTTATTATTCTTGTCTTGGCTTAAATTTAGTAGTCAATCGTCTGAATTTTCATTTGATATGATTTCAGATTTACATGAGCGATGGCAATCATTTGAAGTTAAAAACGAAGATTGTTTAACAAATCGTTCTATTATGTATTGGGCAAAAAATAATGCTACTCCAGCAGTTTATAATGGTGTTAGAAAAGCGACTATTGAATATTACATTAATCTTACTATTCAGACAAGCACAGAGTGTGATTTTGCAAATGTATTATTTAATATATTTAAAGATTCGTTTGTTTGCGCTAGTATTAAAGATACATTGTGGTATGAATACAGAGGACAAAAATGGATGGAGATTGATTCTGGCACTGAATTGAGAAAATTAATTTCAAAAGATATGCATGATATATATTGCCAACGTTCAGCCGAAACTGTTGAAAAATTACAGACTCTAGACCAATCAGACCAGAGATATGAAGAAGTTAGAAAACAGAATAATAAACTATCAGATATTTGTGTCTTGTTAAAAAAGACGAGTTGGAAAAATAATATTATGCGTGAAGCACAAGAACTATTTTATGATAGAGAATTTCTTGATAAATTAGACCAAAATCCATACTTGCTTTGTTTTAATAATGGTGTCGTAGATTTCAAGCAATGCGTATTTCGTAGAGGTCAGCCGGATGACTACATTTCTATGTGTACAAACATTGATTATTTTGCGGAATTAAATAAAAACCCGAAAGGGCAAAAAATTTGGGCAGAAATAGATGATTTTATGAACCAATTATTTCCAAATTTGAATGTTCGTAAATACATGTGGGAACATCTTGCGTCGTGTTTAATTGGTACAAATGAAAATCAAACATTTAATATTTATACAGGTTCTGGCGCCAATGGAAAAAGTAAATTGGTTGATTTAATGACTAAATGTCTTGGAGACTATAAGGGAACAGTTCCGTTGTCACTGATTACTCAAAAACGTACCAGCATTGGAAGCACATCTGATGAAGTCGCTCAACTTAAAGGAACTCGCATGGCTGTAATGCAAGAACCTTCTAAGGGAGATAAGATTAATGAAGGAATCATGAAAGAAATCACAGGTGGAGACCCAATTCAAGGACGAGCATTGTATAAAAATTCAATTACATTTATTCCTCAATTTAATTTAATTGTCACAACAAATACATTGTTTGACATTCGTAGTAACGATGATGGTACTTGGCGACGTATTCGTTTGTGCGGTTTTGATTCAAAGTTTGTAGAAGAACCTTATAGCGATGAATTGAAATTTCCTAGAGAACATTATCCTTACCAATTCAAAATTGATAAAAAACTAGATAGCAAATTTCAAGAATGGGCGCCGGTATTTATTGCGAAACTAGTAGAGATTGGATTTAAAAGTAAAGGCATTGTAAATGATTGTAATGAGGTGCTTGCTGCTAGCGACCGTTATAGAAATGGACAAGATTATCTATCTGAATTCGCTAAAGAGAAAATCATGCGTATTAAATCTGGAAAGATTACAAAATCGGAACTTATGGAAGAATTTAAGAAATGGTATACCCTTAGTTACGGACGTGGTAATGTTCCTCAAGCAAAAGAGTTACATGATTTCATGGACAAGAGATTTGGCGCTTATCGCAAAGGTTGGCATAACATATCTATTATTTATGATGAAAATGATGGTGAAATAGAAGAAAATGAGATTGTTGCTATCACAAATTAATAAATTAAATAAATAAATTAAATAAATAAAAATTAAATAAATAATAATTACAATACAATTATTTTTTATTTCAAGTCGGTGTATACATCTTTTAAATACATTTTATTTTTTATTTTAATTAAGAAATGATAAATTAATGGAAACAAATAAAATGGAAAAATTAATAATAAAACTAATTTTATCCAAATAGTATAATCAAAGTATTTTTGTTTAATTACAAAAACATTTATAACTAATAAAATAAATAAAATCCAGAAAATTTTAAAAATGATATTTTTCCATTTATCTAAATTTTGTATTTGCTGATCTTCGTAAAATGTTTTTCTATCATTTGTTTGAACTGATGCTTTATATTTATCTACATTTTCTCTCAAATAATCGTTCTCAATAATTACTTTTTTCAATAATTTCTCAATCTTGCTACTATAAATCACTTGAGTTTCATAATTACTGATTGATAATTTAATTTCATCTACTTTGTCTTTGTGCTCTTTTATGAGTTGAATAGATTTATTTTTAATTTCATTAGAATATCTATCTTTCAACATGTCATCATAGAATGCCGAACCCTTAGTGGTTTCATAATATTTTTTTTCAGCATTTTTAACCTTGAAGGGTGCTTCTGCGTAGTTTGTAACAGCATTATCATACATTCTCTTTAAATTTTCATCTCTCTGATTTTTTTGACAAACTGGTCCACACTTAATTTGATTGTCAAGCATTTTTAATAAAGAGTTCAATTTATTTTGCGGTATTCCTGCGTTTTGCAATTCTTTTTGTATTAATCTTTCTTGTTTTAAATCATCAAAATTTGCCATACTAATATATTTATTAGATTTTAAACTTTTTCAAAATAATTATCAGATGGATTATATCCTTGAATATTTGATAAATCCATTGTGAAGAAATTTTCTTTAACTTGACCATTATTTTGATTTGGCAACATTTCAGGCAATTTAATAATGCATTGGTTTTTAGAAGTGTCATACACAGTGCCTTCTCCACAAATATTCCATCCGTCTATATTTGTTGATGAAGACAATTTATCTTTTGTATCATCAAACAGTCCTCCTAAATGTTGTTTATTATATTCAAATATTGTTTGACCTTTTGGTTGAAATCCTTTGTTCCAATCATATTCGTCATAATTCATGTTGTCTCTTCTTAACAAGTCTGAGCCTTGTCTAATAATATAAAATCCTCCAACAATTAAAATTATTTTTATTAAAACATTACTAATGTTTAAAGAAATTCTTCCGCGTTTGGTCAATACATTAATAAGTAATAAAGCCAAACAAACTGCAATTATATTTTTCATGATTCCTGTATGTGCTTGATATCTCTTTCCAAAATAAGTGTTTATTTCTACCATTCTAAGTTTGTTATTTTTATCATCTTTAATCGCATTCATGTTACTTTTTAATCCATTTAATTGTTCTTCCATTACCTTAGATACAATCATTTTATCTGCTAATTCGCTTCTTAGTTTATTAACATTTTGTTGACTATCTTGATATACATTTCTTAATGAATTAAATAACTGAATTCTAGTATTTGAAAGTTCATTTATTCTTTTAATTACTTGTTCTTGTTCAACTAAATTGTTTTCAGAAGGATTTGCCGACGATTTTTCTAAATTAGTATAAAGTTGCTTCTCAAGTTGTTGAAGTTCTTGAATGCTCTGTAATGTTTTTGCGTTTGAATAATCCATGTTCTGCAATCTATTTTCAGGAGAAGAAATATCCATTATATATATTATGTCATAATATAATATATATTATTTTAATAGTTTAATGCTTCCAATCACTAACATAATACCTAAAATACTCCAAACAATATTTTTATAATTTTCACTTATTAGTTCTGTTTCTGAATTGTATTGCATTCCTTGTAAAGTCATTAGTTCTTGGTCAATTTGTTTATTTTGTTTATTAGTTAAATTAAACATTGTTATGTCTTTTTCTATTTTTTTTTTATTTAATCCATATTTATTTAATAAAAATTTATCACTTTCATCTAATTTATTAATTTTTTCATACATTTTATTTACAGTTGTTTCTAATTCTTTGCGTGAAACTTCTAGTTTGTCTTGTTGGTTTTTCGTGTAATTACCCAAATTACATAATACATCTTCTGTCATATTGCCATCTTTTACATAATTTGACCATAATGAACCCGATATTGGAACTACATTTTTACTACACGAATTATTATTTTTTAAATTGACGCTTCTTTTGTATAAAACTTCTCCAGATGAGCTTTTAATGCGAGCAGTTTTTGGATACATGTTTGAATTTTTTAACGCGCATGTGCCAACTGGATTGAATACAAATCCATCACAGCCTTCAGTTTCATTACAACCTGTCATGCATTCATCCGCAGTCTTAGCATTAATTGTTTTAATATCATTACCATGAGTTGTAAAGTTTCCTAGTTCTATGTATTTATTTCCCTTTTTAATTAATTCACTTGGATATTCTTTTAATTTATTGTCGGCGGTTACATAACCGACTTTGCCTATGTTGTCAGTTCCGCCTGCAAGTGGTATTGTGTATACAGCCAAACTATTAATAGGTGGAGGATTATTAAAAAATAAATCATTACCATTTGTGGTGTATGAACCATTAGGAGGTTTTAAGAAAAATTGGAACGCGTCGGTCCCTCCTCCGTTTCCGTATTGTATTCTTATTGGATAATGTACATTTGTATCTAAATAAATAGTTGCTTCGTTGCTGAACTTAGCAGGATGAATGCCGGGGTTTTTAATCAAAGCATTGCTTGTTGAATAACCTGACGTAGCATTGTTTCCTATCCAAATAAAACTAGCATCATCCGAATTTGTTTTAAATTGCCAATTTCCAGTTAAATTTGGTACAAAAAAACCAGTCCATTCAATTGAATATGCTGTACCAGTGTTTTGATTTTTAAGTCCAGATGTGGATGAGGTTAAATCATTAAATACTGATGTAATTCCATTTGCGGTATTTTTTGCGCTTGAAAAGAAATTTACATTTTCATTAAAATAACCTTCGTAAACATTAAATTTCAAACCTTTATTATCATCCGAATTTATCAACCCGTATTTTTCATCTCCTACGAGAGAACAACCAGGCGAACTAATAAATACTTGTAATCCTATTCCATTTTTCATTTGCGCATAACAATTTCCAGAAGTTGAACCAATAAATTCACCATCATTCAAATATTCCCCCGGCAATAAATAATTTCTACCATTTTTGCCATTGGTAGAACTTTTAGATGGGTCTTTTTCTCCAACATTGCCATTGGTTTTGCTAGACCAAACAGCAGAACCTTCGTTAGAATAAATTACAAGATTTCCATCATCTTGCATAACAATTTTAAATGTTCTACAATTGTCATATTCCTTTCGGCAGTCAAAAATAGCGACTTTTCCCCCCGCTTCACCTCCAATAAATATATTTTTAGCAATCCCATTACCACATTGATAATTAGTAGAGAAATTTTTCTTACATCCATACGCAGGATCAACATTAAAAGGACTTGGCGCATTTCCGCCAACAATAAAATCACCAGTTGGTTTTCCTTGCATATCTAATGATGTAACGTAATCAGTCCAATTACCAATCTTTAAATTGTATTTTGAACCAGTACAATTCGCTCCCCATGTGGCTACAGTTTTGGTTAAATTAATTCCTCCACCATACTTAGGATCACATCCTTCTTTTGGTGGATTAGAAACAAAATAATTTTCACTAAAATCTTTATTAGTTACTATTAGTTGTCCGGCATTGTTTAATCCAGCAATAGAAGCATTTGGCCAATTTCCGCCTGTACTCCATATTGATTTAGACACATTTGCGATGCCTCCATTTTTAGCTCTATCTACATTTTCTCCAATATAACATCGCGATGTTCCTTTTCCTCCATTTGCAACCGCAAACACATTGCTTCCAACATCGTATGCTCTATATTTACAAGACGTGACATCCGCGGTGTTGCCCATATCGGACTGGTAGTTTAATCCATTGTCAGATGACATTTTATAGCAACCTACATATGTAGGAGAACCGGGATCACTTGGACCAACTACATATACATTTTGTCCCGCGTTACCACAACTTTGACCACGCTCCATAGATGTACCTAATGATAATGAAGGATTTGTATCTATTTTTTCACCAGAACGATTAATATTTAATTGAACATTTCCAGTAGGGCAATTATTTTTGCCAGCAGTATTGTCGTAAACCTCCATAGACGAATATTGTTTATAAATTCCTTCATCTGTCACATATCCCATCTCTCCGTTGGAGAATCTAATATTTTTACCAAGCAATTTATTGTCAGAACTAGACTTTTTATTTAAATAAGAATTTGTTTCACTCATTAACACCTCTTTTTGTTTTGAATAATTTGATAATTTTCTCTGATATTCTTTATCTAAATCAATTAATTCTTGAAGTTGTTTATCATTTTTTTGGTTAACCGCATTATTATTAAATCCTGTAAAATTTTCCATTACTTTAAATTGTGGTTCTATTTCATCTACACGAACGTCATTAAATTTTAAATATTGTTCACCTTGTAATTGAAAATGAGAAAGATTTTTTTTATTTGGGGATTCATCTTCATTCATAAATGAAAATTTCATATCTGAAAATAAGTTACCTAAACTCATGGGCTTCTAATATAAATATATATAAAAGTCTATTTAAATTTATGCAAAATGGCTTGGACAATTTGATGAGTGATTAGAAATGACATTATTGAAAATATAAAAATTTCTAATTTTGTTTCACTTGGTGTCAAAAATGAATAAATCAAACCTAATATCATCATGAGTGCAAATAAAAATAAAAATATATATTGAAAATTAGATGATTTTTCTACAATTTCACTATTTTCTTCTTGTCCGATTGAATCTATTAATTCCTTTCGCTGGGATTCTAATTTGGTTTGTTCTTTGTATAAAATAGGCATTAAATTTTCTATTTTATTTTCAACCTCTTTTATAGAATTGACATGGGTTACCGAACTGGATTTTAATTTATTACTTACCGATTGTAATTGATTTGACAATTTAATTAATTTACCATTGACTTCATTTAATTCATTATTTAAATTATCTATCTCTTCTTTTGAAGAGTTTTTATTAATTAAATCAATATATTGTTTATTTAAATTTTCATATCTTTTCAACAACATTGAAAGTTCTTTATTTTTAATATACAACTCTGTTATGTCATGTTTTTTATTTTCATTGTCCATATAATATACATAAATATATTCTATTGAAATCAACTAATTGTCTTATTAATTAAATAATATCCCATTATAATTACAATTGCCAAAATGATAAATGTTTCTAAATTATCTGAAACGCCGATTGTTCCTCTAAATAAAATAAATAAAATAATTAAAATAATAAATATACACCACCATAAATAATTGTAATAGTTATAATTTAAATATGATAAAGAATTTTCTTCCTCCCCTTGAATTGTAATAAAGTCTTTTCCAGAAAAACTTAAATTCTTTTGATGGTTGAAATTATTAATATGCTCTGTTAATTGCTCTTTTTTATATGTTAATTTATCTTTTAATGATGTATTATTTACTGAAATATTATTTATTTCATCTATCATTGATTTCGCCAATGAAATTAATTGATTGTTTAATTTATTAAGTTTGTCTAATAAAACTGGATTAACATCCATCTGGCTACAAACACTCGTTTCATTCATCGGAGTTCCACTAGAAATATTATTATATGCTAATCCACTTATTTTAATAGGACTTATGTCACAATCTTTTATTTTATTTTCCCATATTTTTGCGGGATATATGTGTTTAAATCCTTTAATGTCAACCCAAGCAATTTCATCAGTATCCGTATTTTGAATATTTTGTCCGGCAATTTTACACGCCTGACCAATTCCCATGTCAGGGCCCTGATTCATCAATTTAAAATCATCTGCAGAAATTGGTAATACTGTATTAGGACAAGTTTTATCATTTTTAAGCCATGCATCATTAGAATACCTATG
>Ga0315292_10000958_pt1 | contig 14688 bp, 36 predicted proteins | sample YL17G13_0_MG_FD_204029 | JGI IMG/M metagenome (GOLD analysis project Ga0315292, IMG submission 204029) | Sediment microbial communities from Yellowstone Lake, YNP, Wyoming, USA - YL17G13_0 | ecosystem: Environmental > Aquatic > Freshwater > Lake > Sediment | place: USA: Wyoming | collected... | reverse complement strand
GTTCTTCACGAGACCTCGTCGAATCAAGAGCCCCTCAGTCAGCGTCAGCTGCATGCTGCACGTGCCAGAAATGGTGTCGGAGGCGATGAAGTCCAGCTTCCAGATGCTTCTGTCGTCTGGGAAGGGATTGGTGGCCGTTCTGGTGATTTTCTTGCCATCGTCGATGTTGTCGACCACGACTTGAAGAGTTGCACCGGTGGCTGGGATGTAGCGTCGTCCCGAGGGGTTGAAGCCGTGTATTGCCCCATCCAGCGAGGCATCAGTGAGCTGAAAGTAGACACTTGCAGCGTCGCCCTGAGTGAACTCGCCAGCCTGAGCGTGCTCATAGCTGTTCACGGAGGCGACATCGTTCAAAATTCTGGCACTTAGAAGCATGGGGTTGGATCTCCTCTCGACCTAGCAGGAAGATTGCCTCCGCCTACAGGTTGCATTCACTGATGGCAGCAACATCGACTTCCATGCTCGACCAGTCGATGGTAGCCAGGCATTCTGGGTGATGAACCCTCAGAAAGGCCTCAGCCATGCCCCTGGCGTACCCCTCTGGGGTCTCAGATTCGTCTCGATGGCCCCATTCCCACTCCTGGTAGCACCCCTCACTCTCCTCCCCGGGGTAGAACTCAATGCGATGCCCACAGCACCCCGTGTCGCATCCGTAGTAGGTGTGATAGACCCTGATTTTCACTCGCTCTTGTCCTGGTACCAGTTGACAAATGCCCCCACCAGGCAGCAGGCGATGGTGACGACATTGAGTTTCATGAGGCTGGCATTGTGAAGCTGGGAGCTGACGAAGAACATCGCCAGGTTGACAAGGGCCATGACCAGACAGACCCAGAACTGAACAGTCCTCCATCTCTTGCTCACGTGCAGCTCCCAACGGTCACAGGGGGCAGGAGCTTGTCACTATTGGAAGTGAGCCGAAGAGCCTTGACCCAAACGAGGGTGGGCACAAACCCCTTCTCGGTGGCGACGAACCCTCTGTACTCAAGGGCGGCGTCCAGAAAGTAGTCACGCCCATTCTCCATGTCCAGGCGCTCTGGATTGGCTGGGTCGATGGCACACTCAGCAACAGTCGTACCAGACTCATTGAGAATGGTGGCAAAGCCGATGATGCGCTTCTCATCGTTGAAGATGGGGACTGGCCCTCCGCTGCGAGCTTCGAGTTCCTTCTGATGGACCAGGTCTGCCCTGAAGCGGTAGACACGGATGTCTGTGTAGGTCTTGTCTGTCATGCTTTTGCCGGTGCCATGGTGGGTGGAAGTGAGTCTTCTGTTCCGTCGACAACGCCCATCTGCACAAGCCTGTAGGCGAGGAGGATGACGAGGTCTCTGTACATGGAATCCTCACTCATCTGCTGGAGCTGGACGACACGATAGTAGTCTTCGGGTGCCTTGCTCAGGAGAACAAGGGCCATCTGGTCTTCGTCGGCAAGGACGTACTCGTAGGCCAAGGAGACGAGGCACTTGTAGTAGGCGCCATCGCTCATGGCGCCGGTGGCTCGAATGGACTCCACGACCTTCAGGGCTCCATCCACCTGGTCACGAGGCCTGGCTACTGTCGGTGTTCCTTCTCCCATGCTTCCTCCAGGTCCTGGTCATGTTCGGGGTCAGGACTCGACTCCATCTCAAGTATAGCATCGAGTTCAGCCTGAAGCTTGTTCAGGAGGCGGCTGTTGCCGTTGGCGGCCTGCATCCTTTTGCCCAACTCCTTCAACTTCTTCCCCTTCTCCACGTCATTCATTGAATCACAAGTCCTTTGTATTCCACGAGGTTTTCATTGGGAATCATCTTTCTGTACTGAATCCAGCCGAAGAAATTCCCCAGTTGACGGTTGGGGTCGTCCCCCGGCGTGGCCTGATGCTCTGCTGGACTGGCGTGCTTGGGTTCCTCGCCCACGAGGCGCTGGAAGAGCTTCTCGTCTTCCTCGACACTCGAACGCCTGCCATCATGGTTGAGGTAGGAGACGCGAGCACATCGTGCCACACTGACCTTCTTGGCGAGTGCGAGGCCGAGGTCTTCCAGGTCTGACTCCTCGATGAATGGGAGATGCCACTCACCGTATTGGAGCATGCGCGGAATGCTTTGGTTCTGGGCTTCGAGCATGACCTCAGCAAGGGCCTTGATTTCAGGCTGGGCCTTGGCATGGTTGCGTAAGCTGTAGAAGTTCGCCCACTCCGTGCTGGTGCAGACCACAGTGATATTGAACCAGGGCTCGGTGATGCGGTTGGCGATCTGCTTGTGAAGGCCGAGCTTCTCCAGGAGCCAATTGACGAACAACATCAAGTACATGGCCTTCATCCAGAGTAACTTAACCAGGAATAACTTGAGCCCCTTCAGCTCCACGTCAGCCTGCATGCCTGCCTGGTTGGCACCCCAGAAGACGGGCATTGCGGGGTCCATGCGGACTGAAGCTCGAATCTTTCGGGCCGGAATGGCCCGAGAACTGGCCGCATTCCGACTGAAGACGCGATGTGTCATGAACTCCGCATGCACGAAGCGAGGGTAGGTCAAGACGAAGGTGGTGATGCGCTTGCCCAATGGACTGAGACTGTCGGCAACGACTCGTGCTGAGATGCTCATGATGTGCTCTCCATGTCTTCGAAGCGGATGTTGTCGGCATAGTCGTCGGGGAGGAACCAGCCCGAAACGCGACAAGTGCCGTCGTAGTAGCCATTGGACTCGTTACGCCAGTCCAGAACGGTCACACCCTGGTCGGTGGTGAGCTTCAGGCAGTGGTAGTGGATTGCATCGGTACCGTCAACCCAGTTGTCGGTCTTCTCGTCAGTGTAGCCGCGCGCCGCCTTCACGTAGGGCCGGGCAGACTCAGCATTCTCGATGTTGAAGAGAGTCTGACCCACCAGGGTTTGGGCGTCCTTGATACTCTGCTCCTCGAAGTAGGACCCACTGCAGCAGTCGCCGGTGAGTTTCAACTCGACCACCCGGCCATCTTCGGCAGCGAGTGCGATGACCTCGTCGACCTTGGGGTACTTGTTGAGGTCGGTGGGCTTGAACATGGTCACAGTCTTGATTTTGAAGCTCATTTCTTCTCCAGCTGGATACCGATGGTCTTGATGCGGTAGTCGGTGTTGCGGCCCATGTGGACGCCGACAACGCGAATCTGGCACTTCTTGATGATGTTGCCTACGCGCTCGGTGGTCACACCGCCGACACCGGGGTACAAATACATGATGGTCTTTTCGGTCTCTTTGAAAGGCCGGATGGTGGCGTAAACCCCATCCACGGCTACCTCCAGGGTGGCGTAGCCCATGAGCTTCGTGATGTCGTCGCTGTAGTCGTAGGCCACCGGCACTTCGCCCTCACGGACGGTGACGCCAGGTGGGTCGATGATTTCGCCCATGGAGTCGGGCATCTTGTCGAGGTTCAGGATTTTCACTCTCATGAAGAGAAGTCTACTCCATCTTGGCAAGGAAGTTCAACATTTTTCTCAAGTAGAGGCTGAGTGGGTCGAAGGCCATTCCCAAGACGAGCCAGAAGCCAGCGTACTTGAGGTTGATGAGGCCCCATGGCGTGTGTTTGGAGCGCCCATAGTCCCACGGAATGACACCAATGGCCTTCTTCAAGCACCAACCACTGAATGCCTCGATGAGATAGATGGTCGGGACGTAGACCAGGGCTTTCAGGTAGAAAGGCCAGGGGAGAGCTTCGCTGATGCCTTCCAGAGCGAGCCCAGCAATGGCGTAGACCGGCAACATCCAGAGGTAGGTCTGAGAGGTTGCCTTCCAGTTCTTGATGATGAGGGAGTAGACACCAGTGAAGAAGATCTCAATGAGAAGACCCAGGCATCCATAGACGAAGAACTTCTGAAGCAAGAGCGACCAGTTCATGACATATGGAGCCTGACGGGATCGAACCGTCGACCTCCTGCGTGCAAGGCAGGCGCTCTCCCAGCTGAGCTAAGGCCCCAAACTAGAAGACGGCCAGTGAGACTTGAACTCACAGGAGCCGACACTTCCATCGGCCCAGCCCACCAGCCTCGTCGGCAAAGCGGTACTCCTGGACACACCATACCCAGGCTGCAGCCGTCTTCTTTACTGCATAGCGGAGGAAGGAGTTGAACCTTCACGCGCGGGGTATGAGCCCGCTGATCTACCGTTAATCTACTCCGCAGTAACAGTCTTCAGCGCTTCTTCAATCTTTGCTTCCAGGTCGATGCTCGGTCGACCGCCGATGATTCTCATCCTCTCATCTGGAGCCATCAAAATCAAGGTGGGGATGCTCTGGACGCTGTAGAACTTCGCCAGACCAGGCTGTTCATCGATGTTGACCTTCTTGACTTCGAGTCGCCCTTCGAACTTCTTGCTCAGGGCCTCAATGGCGGGGGCCATCGCCCTACAGGGGCCACACCAGGGGGCCCAGAAGTCGTACAACGTCGGGAGGTCGTTCGGTTGATTGTCGTTCATGGGGAGGAAGATTACGGTGCGCCCCGCGTGAGGACTCGGACCTGGCGACCAATCTCTTCGATGGCGTAGCCGAGAGCCTTGAACTGATTGCGGCTGGTGGCCTGGGCGCTGTACTTTTCTCTGCCTCCGCTGTAGCTGCCGATGTAGACGGTCACGTAGGCGGTGTAGTACTCGCCCTCCTTGGCAATCTCGTGGATCATTTGGTCGAAGCTCATGCCTCCGAGACCCTTCAGTTCATTCATCATTGTCCACCTCTGCGTATCGGTTGATGAAGTTCAACTCATTGGTGGTGCCAAGCTTCCCTGAGAAAGCCTCCTCCAGCTCGGCAGCTTCCTTGGGGTTCTTCCAGGCGATGAAGAGGGTGTCAAGGTCCCCAATGCAGCATCGACGGAAGATGCGACATCCAGCTCGCGGCTTCTCCTCCTGAAGACGCTTGCCGCACTCAACGCACTTGAGCGGCTTCTGGTAGTGGGCGTAGGTCACACGTCGGAGCTGGCGCTGAAGCTCCTCGGCGGAAATCATGTTGGGATTCAAGCTTGGGTCCATGGTGAGACTCTACCACGAACGCCGGCGCTGTCAAAGCGGAAGAAGAAGGAGTCGAACCTTGACCCCCGAAGGGGTCAGCCGGGTAGCAGCCGGCCCTCACGCCACCGCGAGGTCATCTTCCAAAGCGGAGAGGTAGGGAGTCGAACCCTATTGCCCTTTCGAGCGCTGGTTTTCGAGACCAGTCTGCGTCCACACGCAGTCCCTCTCCATGTACCCTCGGTGGGACTCGAACCCACAAGAACCGGCTTCTGAGACCGGTGGCTATACCAGTTCGCCTACAAGGGCAACATGCCTGCCCCGGGATTCGAACCCGGACTGAGGCGCTTTTGAGACGCCGGCTTCTACCAATTGAGCTAGACAGGCCTACATCCTCAGAGCGGGACTCGAACCCGCAACATTTCGGCTCTCGACCGAACCCCTCTACCAATTGGGGTACCTGAGGCTACAGTCTAGGTGGCAGGATTTGAACCTGCGGTCTCTCGGGTCCGGGCCGAGCGCGATAACCAGGCTTCGCTACACCTAGAAAACAGTCCAAGCCCCCGGAATCGAACCGGATCCTCTCGCTTTTCAGACGAGCGCGCACACCAGCTACGCCAGGCTTGGTTGAAGCTATGTGAGTGGATCGGGTAGGGTTCGAACCTACGATGCCCCATTACAGGGTCCTGGTTTACAGCCAGGTGCCTTCAGCCGCTCGGCCACCGATCCAGAGTTTACAGACTCGGATACGATGATGGGCTAAAGCTCGCAGGGTACGAACTAAGGCACACGGGTAGCCGCAAGCTCGAAAGTCGAAGCAGGGCTGAGAACCGGGTGACCATGAACGATAGATTAAGACGCTTCAGAAGCGTTGTCAAGCAGGTCGTTGTAATTTTTCAAGCAGGTGCTGCAGACAAACGACCAGCACCACGCAAAGTAGGGCTGGAAGAGCCCACTGAAGTGCGGCCACCCCTTCGTGGGCTTCTTGCAGTACGGACACTCACCGTCGGGCGGTTCAGGGAACAAAGGGCAGAGCCTTGCAGGCGTTGCAGTGGGCCCGGCCGGAGATCTGCCCCTTGACCTCACGCTCAAGACCGCAGCCTTCACAGATTTCCCCGGACAACCGCTCAGCCTCACGGAGGATGTCGTCGAGTACCACCGTATGTGAGTGGGCACCCAGATAGATTCGGAGCAGCCCGAACTTCTGCTTGACCTGGGACAGCTGGCGGTCCCAGCCTTCAGCGATCAGCTTCACGAGGGTCTCATGGACCAGCGGTCGCCAGCCCTTGCCCACCCAGAAGCCACAACGGGGCCACTCGATGCCCAGCTCGGCCAGGTAGGCCTTGTCTTCAGCCTCTCTCGCGTCCCATTCGGCTCTCAGCTCTTCATACGTCTTCATGTTCAGGCTCCACTGGCGGTCGGTTCACACAGATGCCGAAGACCTTGCCGCCAAGCTCTTCTGGGGGTATGACTCGTACCCCGTTCTCCTCAATGTTACCCTTACTGCGCCAAGAGTCAAACGCGATGAGGTTGGGGCCCAGGCAGCCGATGACGACAACCCAGTGAAGCTCTTCGTCCAGATGGATGATGACGGGGATGCCGGCAGAGACCCGTTTCCTGACAGTGGAGGTCAAGCAAACAGCTGAGGGCCTACAGCCGAGCTTCCTGAGGGCCCTCATGAGCCTGCGGTCATCAGTTCCTTCGTTGGTGGTACCAGCCAGCTTGGCGACATGCGCTTCCGGCACCTGGACCCCGTAGAGGCGGAGGGCGTTGACAGCCGCTGCAGGGCCACAGGTGTAGGAGCGAGTCTGATATTTCATCTATCCGAAGTCCTCGTAGCGTTGCTCGTAGTCTTCGACCATGAGGACAAGAACCTCACGTGCCTCGGCCTCGGGGGTGCCATCCGGTGCGTCCCACAAGAATTCAATCTTCCCGATGGCCAGTTCGTACTCCTCCTCGGTCTCGATGCGAGGGGCCTCCTCTTCGACTTGGACGGTCGGCTGGTTACGCTTCTGTGAGTGCGTTGAGGGCATTGTAGAGTTTCTCCGCTGCTTGATTGAGATTGTACTCCAGGGGTGTCGCGTCTACCATGGGGTTCGCCTGGCCGACTCCAAGGTCTGTGGCTGCATCAATGAGGTCCTCCACGAGTTCGTAGAGTAGGGCCCTGGTTGCGAGTTCCTTCAGGGGCATGATGTTCCTAGTAGTCTACGGCTGCACTGTTGTTGAGGAAGCTCTGTACCTTCTTGATGATGTCTGGGTTTATCCTATCAGCCTTCATCTCTTCTGTCCAACCGGGGGCTGGGCAGAAGCCGAAGCCGTTTTTGTTGGTGAAGCCGACGAAGTAGAAGGGTGGGTCGCTGTAAATGAGGACCCCCTTGCTCTCCATGTAGGGATACACGTAGATGTCGTCACCTCGAAGAATCTCAAGCTTGTCCACGAAGTAGTTGGCCTCATCTGTGCAAAGCCTGACAGTTCCGTGGTCGGAGTGCGCTCTGAGGGCGGGGAAGTCCATGTACGCCTGAACGGACACCTCATAGGTCTTTGAGGTCTTGCCGAGCTTCGCCTTCAGGTCTTCCAGGTGCTGGACGACGTCTATGTACATGGGGCCGCTCCTACTGAGAAGATTGCGGCCTAATGGAGCCCCTCTTCCCTCGTGATGGGAAGAAATGGTTCGGGGTCCTTGTCGGAGCGCACAAGCACTCTTTTCCCCTGAATCTGCAGGGTTACCCTCACTGAGTCGGCAGGAACTGGCTTGCCGGTGGCGGTGACCTTCAGGCTCTTGATGAGATGTCGGAAGGCAACATCCTCGATGGTCAGCTCGAACTCGTCTGGCAACCATGGACCCTCTTCAAGGCTTGCGATGATGGCATCCTGTATGCTCTCGTAGATCCAGTTCATCGATTCAGCAGCCTGGCCTGGAGCTTCGACAAGCGATACCCAATGGTTCGCTCCCAGAAGGTCCAGGGGCGGTAGTGAGGCTTGGACTTGTCCAGGCCCATGGGGATGACAATTCGCATCTGCTCCCCGTCCATGTTCTTGACATTCATCTGCTTCAAGGTGGACATCCCGCCATAGACCACCTTGGCCTTGATTTCCTTGTGGATGGGGTGCTCTGGGTTGTTGAAGACCTCGATGTAGTCGGTCTTCTCATCGTACGGGGTTGCTGTCTGATACCAGTTCACCTGGTCCCAGTCCTCCTCATCAAGCCAGAACCAAGGCAGAGCCTCGTAGCTGTTCACAGGCCAGCCCCAACGGTCTTCGTGCTGCATCACTCCAGGTCCTGAGACGGGGCCGATGGCAATCATGGGCCCTCCAGGAGCTTGATGGCCCTGGCCACGTGAGCCTCTTTGAGGCCATTCTCCCAGCTGGTCTGAACCCAGCGTGGGCGCAGGTCTACCTCGGCTGGGACACTGTAGTAGTTGTCCGTCTCAGGGTCGTAGGCGGTACCCGTCGCCGGCTTCATACCCTCGGTGTCGTCGTCGATGAGGATGTAGTTCTTGACCTCTGGGTGGTCATCGAGCCACATGCGAATCTCTGCCCCACGGCTGAGGTAGGTCATCTTCACTGGGGTGTGGTCGACGATGTCCCCTTGAAGGCCGCGCTCCTTCAAGAGTCTCACCAGGCCCGCGAAATCCTCGTAGACGCCGGAGGTGAAGCTGCAGCGCCAGGTGGAGCTGATGACTATCTTCACATCTGGATGAGCCTCGACAATCTTGTTGAAACGCTTGATGTGCCCCGGGTTGAAGCCGATGTAACCGCCGATGCGGTCTTTGGTGTGCTGGTGGTTGAGTACGCCGTCGATGTCGAGAAAGATGACCTTCATGGCTTCTCCAAAAATCTGTGTCCATTACCGAGGTACTCTCTCACGAGGCGGAGCACAATCGATGGGTTGCCCCTGCCCTTGATGTACCTCATCACAGCACCCAAGAGGGCTATGTCGTCCATGCCGAACCCGTGACAGACGCAAATCGCGTTCTTGAAGTGCTTCTCCTCGGCCTCAAGCATCTCAGCCGTGGTTGGCACCCCGTCAGCGTGTGGCACGGGACTTCTCCCGCATCTGATGGCGGAGTTTGCAGTCCAGACAGCGGTAGGTTTCTCCCAGGCGCGGGTTGGCCCTGCAGTAGGCGCAAATGCCGGTCTTGATGGTCTCGGCCTTGCGCTTCTGCCAGACACCAGCCCCATTGACCTTCATCCAACGCCGGCAATTCAGGCGGTTCTCGTGGGTGTGAAGGCGGCAACGAAGGAAGCCCTGGAAGGACTTGCAGTTGCAGCGAATGCAGAGTCCTTCTTCTTTGCGCTTGGCCGACCAGATGCGGAAGTAGACACGGGCCTTGGCCAGGTGGAGCTTGCACAAGCTCTTCTCGGGCACCTTGTGGGCCTTGCAATGGGGACACTTGTTGTTCTTCATGAACTCTTGGACAAAAATCGGTGGCATGGTTCCTCAGTACAGCTTCAGGTGTTGGGTGATGGGGTCGATACGCTCGGAGTACTCTGGGCCGATGGCCAGACAGGTCTGGGTGGGTACCCCGTTGAACTCGGTTGCACCGCTGTCGGTGATCATGTAGACCATGAGGCCGTTGTGTAGGGCCGTGTGGTAGATCCTGGTCAGCTCTTCGGGGCTGTCAACCTGGAGGCAGATCTTGGTGAAGAGGCCGTCGATCCATTCTTGCTCAGGAGCCCTGAATTGCACACCACCATGGTTGCAGTCCCAGCCACCGTTGGGCGCTCGATTCTCTGCGTCGTGGCTCCTCACCCGCTCCACCAGCCACTTCATGCTGGCGTGAGCACCCTGGGCAATCTCCTTGCCCCTGCGCATCTTCAGGTCCTTGCGCATCACGATGACTTGCTTGACGGTCATGTCTCACACTTTCCAGACTTGCAGCCCGGGGTGCATCCAGTGCACTTCTTGTCGTACTTCACCTTCAGGCGCTCGTACATCTCACGCTCGTTGTCCTCCTGGGTGCGCTGGTGAGCCAGGCGGCGTGTTCGCTCCACTTCATTCTCTGGGCGCTTGCCGGTGATGATGACGCTCAGGCAGCCGTAGTCGTCCTCGATTTCCAGCTCCAGGTCCTTGTAGCCGTCCTTCTTGGCCTTGTCTTTGGCAGCGTCCAGCTCACGCTGAACCTCTTCGAGAGAGGTATACTTGCTCAGGGAGCCGATGGTCTCGCGTTTGTTGTACATGCCTCTACTCTACAAACACGAAGGCCCGGTGTCAACTACCCACCGGGCCCCGCTCGGCTAAGCCACTGCACATGGCCGCCGCACTCTGGTATCCGCCTACAGACTGCGGATGAACTTGATGAGACTTTCGACCTGCTCAGGGGTCAGTTCGTCCTTGTAGGGGTCCATCAGCTTGTCCCCCTTGTCGACACCCTCGTTGATGGCCTTGCGAAGCTCAGCGTCGGGCTTCTTCTTGAACTCGGGCGTGGTCATGTCCTCAATCTTCATCTTCCTCCCCTTCTCGGTCTGGGCCTTGCCGTCTTTGCCGTGACACGCTGAGCACTTGGCCTTGAAGGTGCGCTCCGTCTTCGCATCGGTCTCTGCCCAAGCTGCAGTAGCCATGAGCAACATCAGGAGGGGCGCTTTCACTTCTTCTTCTTCCCCTTCTTGGCGACCTTCTTCTTGGTGGTCTTGCGCTTCTTCTTGGGCTTGGCCTTCTCTGGGAAGATGATGTCCCAGTCGTCGTCTGCCCTCTTGCAGTCGTAGTACTTGAACATGGCGTCCAGGGCGTCCTTCTCGGTGGCTGAAGGGGTCGGAAGTGCTCCCCAGAGGTCGCTCTCGATGTCGTCAGCAAGCTTCTTGGCTGCCTCAGCTGCTGCGTCCTCGATGGTCTTGGACAGACCGACCATCATGGGCTGAGTCTCCACCAGAGTCTTGGCATCCAGCTTAGGGAATGGCTGGCCTGTGTTGGGGATGGTGATTTTCGTGAAGGCTCGCTCTCTGTTCTTGAAGGCCCGAACGAGAAGGAGGGCGGACATGGTAAGAAGGCCGCCGGCGATGAGTAGCGTGAGGATGGCTGTAATCATTTCTTCACCCTGGTGGAACGGGTTGACTTCTTCTTGCGTTTCTTGGGTTTGGGCTTGAGAGCCTTGGTGATGCGCTTCTGAGCCCGGTCGTCCAGTTTGAAGGCCTCTGTGCGGGCCAGCTGGAAGTCCACAGTCACCAGGTAGGTACCAGAGCCGGCGCCGAAGTACTTCCGCATCTCCTCCAACTCACGACCTGCCGGCCTGTTGAGGTCGATGCCGTGCTTTCGTGCGGCCTCGGCGAACTCTGGGTGCATGTAGGCGATGGCCTGCACCGGGTCAGCCACACCAGTGACGACAACCTCGGTCTTGCCATCAGGGCGCTGTACCACGACCTCCATCTTCGGGGGCTCGGGAGGGAAGGGGTAGAGCTGGTTCTGGACCTCGTCGCTGTCCACCTGCTTGGCTGCTTCTGCCAGCCATGGCATGTTCTTTTCCAGGTCGGCCTGCATCTCTTCTTCGGTCATTCGCTTTGATTCACTCACGTGTCACCAGGTATGCAGCAAGAGCCCCAGCATCAGCTGAGACTTGAGGAGGGAATCTCCCAGGTAGAAAGGCTTCGACATGGTCATCCGCCAGTCAGCGGTCAGGCTCAAGTGTGGCACGACCTGGACTTCGACGCCAGTGCCTGCCAAAAGGTTGAGCTGTGGACCGTTGCGCATGAACAGGAGGCCGCCAAAGTCGATGTGCCAAGCAACCCTGCCCTGAATGGGGTAGACCATCAGCTGGGCGCTGTGGCCCCAGGCGAACTGGGTATTCAGCTCCAGGCCCAGGTGGGCAGGCAAGAAGCGGGCTCGAACACCCAGGAGACCGAAGACATGGGGGTCACAGGCGGTCAGCCCTACAGCTCCCCGTACACCAATGCCCAGCGGGAAGGGCTTGGATTGCCGATCTTCCTGCCGATCTTCCTGCGTGACGATGTTGATGATGACCTGTTGACTTTGCTCCTGTTTCTGCTCTTGCTTCTGCGATACAGGCGGCGACGCTGGCACTACTTTGACCTCCTTCTTGCCGGTCTTCTTCTTGGGCTTGGGAGCCGGCTTGGCCAGGCGGTCCTCGCAGTCAGACAGGACCACAGTGCAAAGACCCAGCTGACCCAGCTGCTTCTCCAGGTCTTCGATGTGGTTCTGGCGACGACGAACGGTTGCCTTGCAGAAGTCTACGTCCTTCTGCAGCTCCTCTCGGCTCTTGGTGCAGGCCTGGAGGTCGACTTCCGACTTGACAGGGCCACAGAACTTCTCACAGAGAGGGTCCGGGCACGTGGCCTTGCAGATGGGCCCAGCTGAGGTCAAGACCATCAGGGCGAGGGCTACGAGCATTGGGTCACTTCCTTCACGCACTTCGAGTAGGTCTTCTTGACCCCACACTTGCAGTCGTGCTTGTCCTTGGTGTCCTTGCCGTCCTTGCACACGTACCGGGTCTCAGTGCAGATGCATACCTGACGGCAGGTCTTCGGTGGAGTACCTGCGTCGACCTTCGGAGGCGTTCCAGCGTCAGGCGTGGTCTGAACCTGGCCTTGGCCCTGCTGCTGCCCCTGATTCTGCGTCTGGTCGACATTGACAGTGACGTTCACAACCACTGGAATTTGTTCGCCTCCATCCACAGATTCGGCGCTGGATTCACCAGGCTTGCAGGTGGAGCAGTCGGCCCAATCGGGGCCACAGGCGGTGAGAAGGAGAGCTGCAATGGCATAGAACTTGAAGGTCATGTGTTCCTCGTTGGGGGTACGAAAAAGATTCTACCACGCTTGACATCGTACCACGAGGCTTGGTACACAGTGTTCATGACCCCAAACACTCCCGAGACCCAGGCGAAGGCGCTGTCGATGCTGGTGGACATCATCATGGAGGCCATCACGGAGTCAGGCTCCCGGGGCATCCCCGAAGGCCACCTGTACGCCGCCCTCATGAGCATTCCCAACTTCCGAGTGGACCACCTCAACCTCATCCTGGAGGCCCTGGAGAAGAAGGGCAAAATCACCCGTCGCGGCTTCCTCGTCAAGGCGGTGCGATGATGTGCGAGGTATGCCAAAAGAAGGGCTGCTCTTGTTGGGAGCGTGGCCACGACATCGGCCACGACATCGGCTACACTGCCGGTGTTCAGACGGGCAACGCCATGCTCGTTGCCACCGCAGACGAGCGAGACGAGGAGAGGGCCAAGCGCCACCTCGTTGAAAGCCAGAGAAAGACCGTCCTCAGCCTGCTTGAGGCTGCGCTCAGAATCATCAAGGCCCATCACCAAGTAAACGAGGGCGACGCTTTGGCCGCAGTAGAAGAAGACATCAAGCTGTTGGAAAGCGCGAGGTTGCTATGAAGACCAAGGCAGAGTTGGATGCAATCGTGGCGATGGTGGCACCCTTCAATGGCCCCCTGGTGGTGCCTGTCGTGGAGCTGGTGGCAGAGCACCGTCGTCTGGAAGTCCTGTTGCGGTCAGCAGTGAGGGTGATTCAGGCCTACGGTGAGGACGAGAGGTACACACCCAACCGCGTGTGGGACGAGATGGATGCACTCAGGAACGAGGGGTTCGACCTGTGAGCCACAATGAAGCAGACGTGGAGGTCAATGGTGCGTACCTGACCGAGGCTCAGTCGATGGCCCTCAGGGTGGCGGTAGGTCACATGCTACACGACCTGCAGGACCCTCTGCATCTGGGAGACGACGAACATGGTAGATTCATGGTCAAGGCCTACAAGGCCCGGCTGGAAGAAGTCCAGGAACTCATCTTCAGAGGATTCAAATGAACGACTGGTACAAAGAGCGTGCAGACTGGCTGGACACCCTGAAGGAAGGGGACCAGGTGGCTTGTAAGACCCGACAGCTGGGTGGCATCGGCCACAACTACGGCTACAAGGTGTTCCGCGTCGCCAAAATCACCACCAAGCGCACCCGGTTCGACGTGGTGGGGCCAGACAGCGAGCACCACTCCTTCTCGAAGGACGGGTCCTACAGGATTGGGTCGGGCCAGTGGAGCCACCACATCTTCCGCCTGGAGCCACTGACTCCTGAGGTCTACGAGGACATCAAGAAGGACACGATGCTCATCAGGGCCGACAACCGCTGGTACCGACTCACCAAGAAGATGGAGGAGCTGCGCAGCACCTTCAGAGACAAGGGCCCAGACTTCCACCTGGAGTTTCTCGGGGCCTCAGAACAGCTCCTGCAGCTCCTGGACAAGCACACCAAGCCTGACCCGGAGGACTCATGAGCCAGTACGAGTATCCAATCGGCCTGGAGCCCTACCCACCGAGTTGTTGTGGCTGGTGTTCCTTCGAGCACAACCCCTTCGACGAGAAGGCGGTCTGGGACTGGGACCACTTCGACTACCACTACCTGGCGAAGCACTTCGAGCAGATGGTCGAGGAGTTCACGCCGTACTACGCCAACGATGCCCACGCCACTGAGTACAGGGCCATGCTCCTGGCCAAGAAGCAGCGCTTGCAGAAGTCCCTCGGCCTGTGATAGGGTGCCCGCATGATGCCCAAGATTGAAATCGAGTTCCTGAGGTCCCTCCCCGTTGACGGAAGCCTGCGTGCCCTGGCTCCCGAAGAGCTTGACCTTGCTCACCGTCTTCATGTCGAGAAGAGGGTCTTCATGCTCAGGGGGCTCTGGCCCCACATGATGGCCAGTATCACTTTCGAGGGCCGGAAGGTCCTGGCGAGGGCTGAATGAATCCCAACACCAGGCTGATGGCAATGTACCCCGATGGCACGTCTGAGGTCGTGGACGT
>Ga0315292_10000957_pt1 | contig 14693 bp, 18 predicted proteins | sample YL17G13_0_MG_FD_204029 | JGI IMG/M metagenome (GOLD analysis project Ga0315292, IMG submission 204029) | Sediment microbial communities from Yellowstone Lake, YNP, Wyoming, USA - YL17G13_0 | ecosystem: Environmental > Aquatic > Freshwater > Lake > Sediment | place: USA: Wyoming | collected... | reverse complement strand
TATAAGAAAACGAATAGGAGCGGAAAACTATGGGAAGACCAGAAGACATAAGACAGGCTATTCTTGATTATGCTTCAAAAGGCGCTAAAAGCAAATTCTATTTCAAAGATATGATGATCGGCGTGAAGAAGACTATTCCTGACGCCGGCGCCTCGGAGATAAAAAGCGTAGCTTCCGCGATGGTGATGGAAGAGGTGCTGGAGTTGTTATCAACCGGCAGCTCTACCATGTACGGACTGAAAGGAAGAGGCATCTCCGTTGAACAATCGGGTGACACAGGAGGATAGAACTTTATAAGAGTTAAAAAGACTCTTTCCTGAAAACCCGTTATTATTCGAAATGAAATAAAGCAAAGGGTGGCTGTCACCGATAGCCGCCCTTTGCAACTTTTCCTGTATTTGAAGATTAGTTTTTCATTAAAGCGCTGATCTAAAAAATATCTGCCTTTACGTCTTGTTATATTCATATGGTAATATAAAAATTATGGAAGAACCGAAAGATATAGAGAGTTTTATCAACGAACAGAAGCTCAGGTTGCTGCAAAAACCGGATTGCGCCGCATCCCATTATAATTTGGGCGTTGTCTATATGAACCAGGGGAAATTCGATGAAGCCATAGAGTCTTTTGAAGGGTCTATTGACCACGGCGTAAGGATGTTCGAGGCCTTTGTGAATCTCGGATATATCTATTTCAAGGACGGCGACCTTGAGAAAGTAGTCAAGGCAAATTTAAGGGCGATCGAAATAGAACCGAGATACGCAAGGGGATATGCAAACCTCGGATTCGCGTATCTTCAGATGGGGAAAACCGATGAGGCCATAGAGGCGCTTAAAAAAGGCCTGGAATTGAATCCCGAAATAGTTCAGGCATGGTGCAACCTTGCCAATGCCTATCTGCAGAAGGGAGATAATGAGCAAAGCATCGAGACAAACAAAAAGATGCTGCAATTGGCCCCGGATTTTGCACTGGGCTATAACAACCTTGCCAATGCTTATTATATTAAAGGAGAATTTGAAGAAGCCGTCAGGAACTGCGACAAGGCGGCAGCGTTGGGGTTTGAAGTCCATCCGGAGTTTTCAAAACTGCTGGAACCTTACCGCCATAAAGATACCTCAAAATGATAGACGAGCTTTTTTCAAGATATCAAAACGAAATACGTAAGGCCGATATCCTCTTCAAAACGATTGCAGAAAAATATCCGCTGAGCGTTAAATGCAGAATTCGCTGTTGTGACTGCTGTCATGCTGTTTTCGGGGTCTTCCCTATTGAGGCCGCTTATATCCATCATCATCTTAACAAGTTGGACAGAAAGATCAGAAGAGATGTTCAAAGGAGGGCGGAAAAATCGGAAGTTGAAATGCTGAAGGCAGCCGATACCTTGAAAGAGGCCTTTGAAGACAACCCAAAAATGCAGTCGTATGGTTTGGGGAAGCAGAGGGTAAAATGTCCTTTATTGAATGAAAAAGAAGAGTGCGTTCTATATGAAAACCGCCCCGTTATCTGCCGCGTTTACGGAGTGCCTTTCAGCCTTAAGCATGATGACAAGGAACAATCTTATGCCTGCGGCTTGTCCGGTTTTAAGGCAAAGGTTTCCTATCCCACCGTCAAGCTTGATAAGATATACAGCGAACTTTATATTTTATCGAAGGAGCTTTTGACTGAAGCAGGTTCTCTCCATCCTCAAAAAGCGGACCGAATGCTGTCCATCATAAAAGTAGTAAGAATGCCATTTGAAGAAATCGTCAAAGGCGAGTTTGAATAGCGGCATGCAATTTTCTTGCATGTTCGTCTAAATTCATCCCTATTACCGGCAGGTCTTTTGTCCCGGCATAAAGATCAAACAGAGGATTAAAGGATGCTTTCAGTTCGTCCAGAGAAAAAGACCGGAGTAAAACAATGAATTCCTTATAAAGGCCCGGATTATCATTAAAAACATCTTTTTGCCGGAGCGCCTCGGAAAATCCCTGAAGAACTGCATCTACTGAATAATCTTCAGCCCATACAACTTCTCCTACGCCGTCTATCTTATCAAGCCGCATATGGAGAGAAAGATGCAGAAAAAAATAGAATAGGGCGAAGAGAGGGTTTATATCATCTCTCTGAAAGTCGAGCAGCGGTTTATATCGCCGTGCAGTCGTTAGCCGGACATCTATTTTTTCATTATCCGCTTTAACTATAAAATCTCCTGCAGCATGATGCCATGGATAGAGATAGTTGAAATTTTCAAAATCATAATAGAGCGTCAAAATCTTTGATGACTGCCTGTATATTTCAAAGCCTTGAGAGTCGGTGAGATTCAGATAACCGGTACCGAATTCCCAGAGCTGCAATGTATGCTTACTTTCTTCATCCCGCGTAAGATGGAATTCATGATAGCCTTCAAACCAGTCCTCAAGAAGAAAGACCATGGAATTGAACTCGCCTGAAAGATATGCCTCAGGTAAATAAGGAAGACCATGTTTTGCACGGAGTTCCCGGAGCAATGAGGTTTCTTCACGAAGCCACCGTTTGCCGGTATCTGTTATGGCAACATTTAACCCGAATTTGACTTGTGCTCCCTTTATTATTAATTCAATGCTTGCCGGATGATACAAGAGACCGTGTTTTTCCGCCCTGATGCGGATTTCAGTGATCTCCTTCAGAGAGATTTCCCTGTCGATTTTTCTGGCGGCAGCTTTCAGGAGCGGTATGAATTCGTCCTGTTTTAAGAAATCTTCGATGGATTGGAAATAGATTTTATAAGGCGTGTTTAAAGGGTCACATTCTAACGGCAACCCCAGTTTTTCCGTATCTACGGGAACATCGCCAAAGGGCGAAGATACAAGATATGTTATGAGAGGTGTATGCATTATTTCGGCTTGCCGATTTTCTCCAACGCCTCTTTTGATAGGAGAGCAACGGTAACTTCTTTTAGTTCGCCGTCTTTGAATATGCGGAGCTTCTCATGATCGGTTTCGAGTTTTTTTAATTCTTCAATGACGTCATTGTATCCTATATTGCCTAATGCCCAGGCTGCATAGCCTCTCAAGGTCGGGTCGGTATCTGCGAGGAATGAGCTGAGCGCCCGGAAGGCGTATTTGACCAGATCAGGCTTTACTGCTGCGACCTTTCCGATAGCCCACGTGACCTCCTTCCTGAGAGTCTGTTGCTTCAGAAAGGAGAGTAAGGCCGGGCTGAATTCTCCGAACAGATCGGGGTTTGTGCTTAATATTGAAGCGGCTGCCTCAAGTGAGCCCCAGGCAGATGACCCCGGGTTGGCTGCATTCTGTAATAGACCGGATAATATTTTACTGATAATATCAGGACGTCTCTCGCCGACTTTTTTACTCACCTCCCCCAGCATATCAATGATCTGCCAACGCAAAGATTCATCCGGGGCATAGAGCATGCGCTTTAATTCGTTCATGACCCGGGTATCTTCTTCCGCTAAGGCAATAAGCTCCTCACGTTTATTCTCTAATGCATACTGACGCACTATTGCTTTAGAAAACTTTTCAGAGTGAAGCCTTGTTTTGTTGATGGGCAGCGATGTTTTTATTTTTTCCCTTACCTTTTCTTTAGTCACTTCATGAAACTGGTCGAAAAGTTTTACGAAAAGAAGGGCACCCCTTACATAGCGGTCATTGTATATTTTATCAGGCACTATCGAATGGGTTATAATGTCGTAATTTCCTACAATCGCATCCGTGTAATCATCTCCGTGTGAAAGCGAGAAGGCCAGATGATCATCGTCATTACAGGCGAATAATATCGCTTCGATAAAAGCGGCCCCCATATTATGTCCCGTTGCGTCATAAGCATATACGACGCCGCAATGTTCGCAGACGCCTATGGGGAACTCGACTATTTTCCTTGATTGTAATTCCTTTGGTTGCTCTATTTTGTAGTAGCAAAAAGGGCAGCGGGGCTCTTCCGGTGAAGGTTGCATGATTCAACTCGCTATCTCCTGTAGTATTTTTACAGGCTTATTCTATAAATTCCTCCCCCTTTATGGGCGAGGCGGGTCTTTTCTTATTTTTCGAAACTTTTACTTGTTATGATATTATAAGACATTGCCTTATTTTTTTTGAAAGGAGTTTCTTATGCCTATCTATGAATTCCGCTGTCTCGGCTGCGGGCATGTATTTGAGCTTTTAAAGCTTAAAAAAGAAAGCGAAGAAGCGATAATGAAGTGTCCCAAATGCGGTTCCGAAGAGGCCGAGAGAATATTGAGTACGGTAAGCGCGGTCATATCTTCAGGTAAAAAAAGCACTTATACGACTAAAAAGTGCGGCAGCGGTTCCTGCTCTTCTTTCGAGATCCCGGGCCCAAAAAGATGATCCGGTGTCCAAGGCTTATTATTGCAGGCCTTGGCGGTGATACCGGGAAAACGGCGATCAGTGTAGGTCTATGCCGGTTCTGGAATAAAAAAGGTTACGGAATCATACCCTTTAAGAAGGGTCCCGACTATATCGACATGGGCTGGCTGGGCATTGGAGCAAACCATCCATGCTATAATCTGGATCTTTTCATGATGAACAGGGAACAGGTCCTCGACTCTTTTTGCCTGAATACCCTGAGTGCCGATATGGCGGTTATCGAAGGTAACCGCGGGCTTTATGATGGGATGGATGTGCAGGGGAATGTGAGCACGGCGGAGTTGGCCAAACTTCTTCAGGCACCGGTTATCATCATTGTTGATTGCACAAAAGTCACCCGCACGGTTGCCGCTTTGGTGCTCGGCTTACAGGCTTTCGACAGGGACGTGCCGATCAAAGGAGTTATTCTCAACAGGCTGGCCGGAAACCGTCATGAGCAAATCATCCGTGATAGCATAAAGCAATATTGCAAAATCCCCGTTGTCGGGGCCATCCCCAAGCTTGGCAATGTTACCTTCCCTGGGAGACATCTTGGATTAGTGCCGTATCAGGAACATCCCATGTCCGAAGAGGCTGTAGAAAAAGCTGCTGAAGTCGTTTCTCAATATCTGGATACGGACCAATTAGCACATATTGCCGGGGATGCTCAGCCGATAGACTTTCACTGCCGGGAATATCCCGAAGTTGCGGAAAAAGCAGTGACTATCGGTATCATTCGCGATTCCGCTTTCCAGTTTTATTATCCGGAAAATATCGATGCATTAAGAAAAGCAGGGGCGGAAATAGCGGAATTCAGCGCATTAACCGACGATCTGCCGCATTCTTTAGACGCCCTGTATATAGGCGGCGGTTTCCCTGAAACCCATGCGGAAAGGTTATCCGCAAATGAAAAGCTGAGAAAGTCCATAAAAAATGCCGTAGAAGACGGCCTTCCCGTGTATGCAGAATGCGGGGGCTTGATGTATCTTGCCGAGGAGTTGATCTGGAAGGAAAAAGCCTATCCCATGGCAGGCGTCCTTCCCATTACCGTCGGAGTAAGCAAAAAACCCCAGGGGCATGGATATACGGTGTTAGAAGTGGACAGGAAGAATCCTTTTTACACAAGCGGGCAGACCTTACATGGACATGAATTCCATTATTCGCATGTGCTAAAAATAGCGGAGAAAGACGGGCTGTTTTTTGCTTTCAGAATGCTGAAAGGGCACGGAATTGCTGATAAAATGGACGGTCTCTGTTATAAGAATGTCCTTGCTACCTATACGCATCTTCATGCATTCGGGACGGAAGAATGGTCTGTTGGTATGTTAAAAACAGCCTCGGACTATAAAAGAAAAAAACTTATTTTTCAATAAATTTTTTTTATTTGACCATTCTGATGTCTTTGTATTACCTTTTATAACCCGTTTAAAATATCTTTTTTGTTGATTGAAAAATAATATATCGCTGTGATATTATACGCAGGCTTGAATTGATGGGAGATGTCTTCTATCAAAAAAACTAACTTTAAATAGAAAAGGAGGAAGAAAAAATGCCGTTTATTGAATTTGAAGGACAGCAATTTGAAGTTGATGAGGACGGATATCTTGTAGACTGGCAGGTTTGGAAGGAAGGAATGGCTCCGATTATGGCAGCCCAGGATGGCGTAGAACTCGGAGAAGCGCATTGGGACATCATCAAGTTCCTCAGGGAATATTTTATTAAATTCCAGATAGCTCCTATGATCAAGATACTTGTCAAGGAAATCGGCAAGAATTTAGGACCGGAAAAAGGCAACACCAAATATTTATATGAATTATTCCCGGGCGGACCCGCAAAGCAGGCATGTAGATACGCCGGGCTTCCAAAACCGACAGGCTGCGTATAGTTAAAATATATTGAAAAGCAAGAAGTAGGAGGTTATAACTTCTTGCTTCTTGCTCTTCACTTTTGTATTTTTAGAGTACCTTAAAACAAATTGCATGTAATCTTGCGAATAAAATCAGCCTGATTCCAGGCATAAGGAGAAGTGCATACCGGATATGAATTTTAAGGATCTCCTGGCAAAAAGAAAATCTGCAATCAGAAAAAAATGGTTCGAAGCCGTTATTAACGATTATCCGGCCGATTCTTCCGATTTCCTAAGAAAACAAAAAGATCGCTTTCTCAATCCTGTCGGTCAAACCCTTCTGGAGAATATTAACAGTCTTTTAGACGAGATTATCCTCAATGCAGACTCTGAAAAAGTTTACCCCTATCTCAATGATATTATAAAAATAAAGGCTGTCCAGGATTTTTCTCCGTCAAAGGCCGTCTCTTTTATTTATATTTTGAAGCGCGTAGTCAGAGAGGAACTTGAAAGCGATATTGAAAAAAATAAACTTACCGAAGAACTGAAGTCATTTGAAACACAGCTCGATAACCTTGCCCTGCTTGCCTTTGATATTTATATGAAGTGCAGGGAGAGGATTTTTGATCTGAGAGTCAATGAGATAAAAACTTTGACGTTCCGGCTATTAAAAAGGGCGAATGTCCTTCATGAGGTAGAGGAACAAATATCGGAAATCAAAGCGGAAACAGTATTAACTCAAAACATAAAGGGGTAAGAACATGGGACTTTTATTTTCATTCTTCGCAGTTATCTCTCTCATAGTTATTGTCTACATTGGAGTAAATACCGCTAACCTCCATTACCTGTTTGGCGTTGTCATTCCTTATGCGGCTTTCCTCACATTTATCGTCGGGGTGGCATACCGGGTTTTTAAATGGGGACGTGTGCCCGTTCCTTTCCGTATACCTACTACCGCGGGACAGGAAAAAAGTCTTCCATGGATTAAATGGAATAAATTCGATAACCCCTCTACTTTTTCAGGCGTTATTATAAGAATGGCGCTGGAAGTGTTTCTTTTCCGTTCACTGTTCAGAAATACCAAAATGGAACTAAGGGACGGACCCAAGCTTTCCTACGGTTCCACCAAATGGCTGTGGCTCGGCGGATTGGCTTTCCATTATACCTTTCTTATTATTCTCACCAGACATCTGAGACTGTTCTTTGAGCCTGTTCCTGTTGTAATAAAAATCATAGAATCACTCGACGGTTTTTTCCAGGTCGGCGCGCCGGTATTATATCTGACTGATTTAATCTTTCTTGGCGCCGTAACCTACCTCTTCCTGCGCAGGGTCATCATTCCTCAGGTCCGGTATATATCCCTTGCCCAGGATTATTTCCCCCTGTTCCTGATATTCGGGGTCGGCCTTTCCGGCGTCCTCATGAGATATTTCATGAAAACGGATGTTGTCGGCATAAAGGAATTGACGATGGGATTAGTTACCTTAAAACCCGTAATCCCAAAAGGCATCAATATAATTTTTTATATACATTTTTCCCTTGTAAGCGCACTCTTTGCATACTTCCCGATGAGCAAGCTAATGCATATGGCCGGGGTATTTCTCAGCCCGACAAGAAATATGGCAAATACTAACCGTGCAGAAATGCATGTTAATCCCTGGAATTACCCTGTTAAGGTTCATACCTATGAAGAGTATGAAAATGATTTTAGAGAAAAAATGAAAGCGGCTGGATTACCGGTAGAAAAGGAGTAAATATGGCAAATCCAAAACCAGAAGAACTCGCGAAGATTGATCACAAGCCTCCCAAAACGGGGTGGATGGATACGCCTACCGTATTTAAGCAAGGCATCTTCCCCTATGGTTGTAAACCAAAATCCCTTGAAACCCTCAGCTTCCCGAACCCAAGGCAATGGTCCGTAAAAGACGAGGACTGGAAGCTGCCCGAAAACTGGCAGGAAATATTCATTGAAGGGTTGCGGGAGAGGGTAGACAAGTACCGGTCTTTCCGTCTCTTCCTCGACATATGTGTGAGGTGCGGCGCCTGCGCGGACAAATGTCATTTTTATATCGGCGGCGGCGACCCGAAGAATATGCCTGTTGTCAGGGCCGAGCTTCTCAGGTCTGTTTACAGAAAATACTGCACTACTTCAGGCAAAGTCATGGGCAAGATAGCCGGAGCAAGAGAACTTACTGTTGATGTGCTGAAAGAGATCTGGTACTATGCATACCAGTGTACTGAATGCCGCCGTTGCTCGCTGTTCTGTCCCTACGGAATTGATACTGCTGAGATCACTATATTAGCCAGAGAGCTTCTTAATCTCCTTGGACTGAACATCGATTGGATAGCAGGACCAGCTGCAGCCTGCTGGCTGACAGGAAACCATCTTGGTCTCCAGCCGCATACCATTAAGGATGCATTCGAGATGTTCTGTGACGATATCGAGACCTTCACGGGTGTACGGGTGAACCCGACCTTCAACCGCAAGGGAGCCGAGATTCTCTTTGTAATCCCCTCAGGAAGCATGTTTGCGGACCCCGGGACCTACACAGCCATGGGAGAACTTCTCCTGTTTCATGAGCTCGGATTAGACTATACCTGGAGCACCTTTGCATCAGAGGGTGGAGACTTCGGGTTCTTCACATCAAATGAGCTGGCAAAGAGACTGCATAATAAAATATACGAAGAAGCCAAGCGGCTGAAGGTGAAATATATAATAGGCGGAGAATGCGGCCACATGTGGAGGGTATGGCATCAATACCACAATACATGGTATGGACCTGTAGACTTTCTTGAAGAACCGGTCTCTCCGATAACAGGCACGAAATTTGAGAACGCAAAATCCAATAAAACAGTCCATATCTGTGAATTTACAGCCGATCTGATTAAAAACGGCAAGCTCAATCTTGATAAGAGCAGGAACGATAATCTGGTTGTGACCTACCATGACTCATGCAATACCTCAAGGGGCATGGGATTACTTGAGGAGCCCAGATATATCATTAATAGTGTGTGCAATAAATTCCATGAGATGCCCGAAAATACAATCAGGGAACAGACCTTCTGCTGCGGCAGCGGGTCCGGTCTCAATGCCTCTGAAAATATGGAAAACCGGTTGCGAGGCGGCCTCCCAAGGGCAAATGCAGTGAAACACGTTGCTGAAAAATTTGGAGTCAATATGCTGGCTTGCATATGTGCGATAGATAGAGCGGCCCTGCCTCCCCTTATGGATTACTGGGTTCCCGGAGTGCGCGTTACGGGCCTCCATGAAATGGTTGCGAATGCATTAGTTTGTAAAGGGGAGAAGAAACGAACGGTAGATTTGCGCGGTGATCCGCTCCCTGGAATGGAGGGTGAATAAGATGTATAACGGAGGAAAAATAATCATTGGTCTTATCATTTTTGTGGGATTGGTGACGTTTCCTTTTATCTTCCATGGCGATAAAGCGACTGCCAAACCCGATCCGAAAGTCGACACTGCTGAAATTCTCAAGCTGCCTGAAAATGAGAGAAAATGCGTTGAGTCCAAAGAATTCATGAAAAGAGAACACATGAAGCTTCTGAACGAGTGGAGGGACCAGGTTGTCCGTGACGGAGACACAATTTATACAAATGCCGAGGGGAAAACGTTTACCATAAGTCTCCAGAATACCTGTATGAAGTGCCATTCAAATAAGTCAAAGTTTTGTGATGAATGCCACAACTATGCGGCAGTAAAACCTTACTGCTGGGATTGCCACATAGCGCCGAAGGAGAAACAGTCATGAGCGTTAACAGGAGAGATTTTTTAAAAATAGTAAGTATGTCCACCATATTAAGTATAGGCGGCGTCGCTTCCGTTAGCAGCCTGAAGAATCAAGCTGAGGCATCACAAGTTTCGAAGAGTCCCGCAGCGTTGACTGCGAAAAGATGGGCTATGGTAGTAGACATGAGTAAATTTACTTCAGAGGCAGATTATCAACGGTGTATTGATGCTTGTCATCGTGCCCATAATGTGCCTCATATAACCGATAATCCGAAACATGAGATCAAGTGGCTATGGACGGAGACATTTGAACACGCTTTCCCCGGGAACGAAGATGCGTACCGCGCAGAGAAATTTCAGGAAATGCCATTTCTTATGCTCTGTAACCACTGCGAGAACCCTCCTTGCGTAAGGGTTTGTCCTACACAGGCAACATTCAAGAGAAAGAGTGACGGGATTGTCATGATGGATATGCACCGGTGCATCGGGTGCAGGTTCTGCATGGCAGGTTGTCCTTATGGCGCCAGAAGCTTCAATTACAAGAATCCAAGGCCTTTTATTGATCAGTCAAAGGAAAATCCGGAATTTCCTACGCGCATGAAAGGCGTTGTTGAGAAATGCACATTATGTTATGAACGGCTTGCAAAAGGTCTTCAACCGGCTTGTGTTGAAGCATCCAATGGCGCCTTGATTTTTGGCGATATTGAGGACCCGAAATCCGAAGTAAGGAAAATCCTCAGTGAACGGTTCACTATCAGGCGCAAGACTGAGCTTGGTACGGGGCCGAGCGTGTATTACATAATTTAGGAGGGAATGATATGCTTGAGAAAGCGATAGAGGGTGGTCGAAGATACTGGACGTGGATATTCTTTCTGCTTGGCGTGATAGGCGTTGGTTTTCTGGCATATATTTATCAGTTCCAAAATGGCCTTGGCGTAACCGGTATGAGCAGGGATGTTTCCTGGGGTTTATATATCGGGCAGTTTACTTTTCTTGTCGGTGTCGCAGCTTCGGGTGTTATGGTTGTCTTGCCATATTATCTACATGATTACAAGAAATTCGGCAGGCTCACTATTTTAGGAGAATTTCTTGCCATTGCTGCCGTCATCATGTGCATGCTGTTTATCTTTGTCGATCTGGGACAGCCGTTGAGAGTTCTCAATGTAATTCTCCATCCGACTCTCAATTCCGTCATGTTCTATGATATGCTCGTTCTGAGTGGATATCTATTCCTCAACCTGTTGATTGGATGGACAGTTCTGGGGGCAGAGAGAAAAGAAGTTGCACCACCCAAGTGGGTAAAACCTCTTATCATTCTATCGATCGCCTGGGCCCCTTCAATTCATACCGTTACCGCGTTTTTGTATGCAGGTATTCCGGGAAGACATTTCTGGCTGACGGCAATTCTGGCTGCCCGATTCCTGGCGTCGGCATTTGCAGGCGGTCCTTCCCTGCTTATTATTCTGGCTTTGATCGTAAGAAAATACACGAAATTTGATCCCGGCAAAGAAGCCATTCAATCGTTAGGCAAAATCGTTACATACTGTATGCTGATTAATGTATTTTTCCTCGGTCTCGAATTATTTACCGCGTTTTACAGTCAGATACCCGGACACATGCATTCTTTTATTTATCTTTACGCCGGTCTGCACGGTCATAACCAGCTTGTTCCTATCATGTGGGTTTCGAGCATTCTGGCAGTTATTTCTATTGGGTTGCTTGTGTTCCCGCAGATCAGAAAGAATGAAAGTTTGCTGGCAGTTGCGTGTGTAGCGACGTTCTTTTCGTTATGGATTGATAAGGGATTTGGACTGGTTATCGGCGGGTTTGTACCGAACCCATTCGAAAAAATAACCGAGTACTGGCCGACATTACCTGAAGCATTAATTACCCTTGCTGTTTGGGCAATCGGCTTTCTGATCTTGACCATACTTTACAAAATAGCAATATCAATAAAAGAAGAGGTCGTGTTCGATAAATACGGTGAACGGCAGATTAAGGCTGAATAAGCAGAAAAAGGGCTGGTAGACTTTTCATAACAAAAAAGGTTTAAATAAAAAATAGAGGACCATATCGGTTCATTAAATCAAGGAGGTGACAGAGTAGTGGGTACCTTTATCGTTACAGTTGACAAGGATAAGTGCGATGGTTGCGAGGAATGCGTTAACAACTGTCCTGTTGGCGTCTTCCAGTTGAAAGACGGGAAGTCTGATCCATTTCAGGCAGACGCATGCGAAGGCTGTGAAACATGTGTCAGTGTCTGTCCTACTGGTGCAGTAACCCTGAAAGAACAGTAATTTTTACAGCGATGTAAAAATTATTTGTCAGTGCAATAAAAAAGGGATGCCGGATTAATCCGGCATCCCTTTTTTATTGCACTGACAAATAATATGATCTCTGAACTGTAACAATGTGCGAATATCTGTTATTGTCCCAATCTGCTCAAGGGCTAAGCTTTTTGTATGTAAATTTCCCAGTAGCCGCTATCCTCAAGTCTGACAGTTTCATGCTGATAGCCGTGCTTTTCACAGTACCTTGGGATGGAATCCCCGACGGCTTCAGGAGAATCACTGAGTATTTTTAATACGGCGCCGCTCGGTAATTTTCCCATCTCTTTTTTTATTGAAACTATGGGATAAGGACATACTCTCCCCTGGACATCAAGGGTTTCAGCCGGAGTTCCGGATTTCAGATCAACCATGCCACGCTCCTTAAATTAATCTTTTGCTTGTTTATGATATAAGAATTTATACCTTTTTACATGGGTCTTCGTCAATATAAAAATGTTTATCCGGTCAGGGAGATCAGGGGAATAAGAAACATGTCTAAATGAAAATTTTGAAATATTTGAAATAATTGATATAATTAAAAATAGCTTTAAAATACTATTAAAGGCAAAAGAAAGGAGCAAGCAATGGACGAGAAGAAAAAGGAAACCTCGGCATTTATCACCTCAAAGGACACACTTGATGGAGCTTATCCCGCATTAATCCTGGGCATTAATGCAAGACGCCTGGGAATGCAGTGTAAGGTGTTTTATACCTTTATGGGTATAAATGTTATCCGGGTTGGTTGGGCGGACAATGTGAAATTTCAGCCCCCCGGTTTTATGGGAGCTATACCGGGGATGTCTGCTATCGCCACATGGATGATGAAAGGCAAGATAGAAAAGGCGAATATCCCTGCGCTGCCCGACCTTCTGGAAATGGCCCAGTTGGAAGGGGTTGAGTTTGTGGCGTGCAAAATGACAATAGACATGATGGGACTCTCAACAAAGAGCTTTATCGAGGGAGTTGAAATTCAAGCGGCAGAGGAGTTCCTGAAGTATGCCAAGAATTGTAATATCTGTTTGTTCACTTAAAGTTGTATTAAAAGCGAAGCAAATTTAATATAAGCTATGCAACCGTGGGGTTCACACTTGAATTGTCCGGAAATGCAATAGAAGCGGTTCTCTAAAAAAAGGAGGGTATAAATGGAAAAAAAGTCCGCACATTTTATGTGCTTTTTGTTATGTTCAGTGTCCCTTGCTCTGGTGGTTTGTTTTAGCGGCATTGCTCATGCTACAAACGGTTATTTTGCCAACGGGTACAGCGTCGAGAGCAAGGCATTGGCAGGCGCAGGCGTAGCATTGCCGCAAGGTTCTTTAGATGCTTCTACCAATCCTGCTGCAATGGCCTTTGTCGGCACTCGTATTGATTTAGGGCTCAGTATTTTTAATCCGAACAGGGAATATAAGGTAAAAGGGAACCAGTCAGGCGCACCATACTTCGGCCTTGCTCCGGGAACCGAAAAAAGCGATTCACGGTGGTTTATAGTTCCCTCAATCGGCGCCAACCGTCAGCTCGATGATAATAATTCTATCGGCATTTCGATCTATGGAAATGGCGGCATGAATACGGATTATGATACAAATACCTTCTACGGCTCCTCTCCCACCGGCGTAGACCTCATGCAGTTGTTTGTTGTTCCCACTTATGCCAGGAAGATTACGTCTAAGCACGCTATCGCCATTTCTCCGATTTTTGCCTATCAGAGATTTGAGGCAAAGGGACTGGAGGCATTTTCAGATCCTCAATACTCCGCTTCCCCTGATAATGTAACCAATAACGGTCACGACAACTCATACGGCTATGGAGCAAAAGTTGGCTATATGGGCGAGGTGCTGCCATTTCTGAACATTGGCGCATCGTATCAGACCAAAATATGGATGTCAAAGCTTGACGAGTACAAAGGCCTTTTTGCCGAACAGGGAGATTTCGATATTCCCGCTACATGGACGGTCGGTCTGGCTCTGAAAGCCACACCTGAGCTTATATTCCTCGTTGACGTCCAGGAAATCTATTACAGTGATGTAAAATCTATAAACAATCCGCTTCGTCCCAATATTCAGACAAGCCATCTCGGGAGAGACAGCGGAGCAGGCTTTGGCTGGGATGATATCACAATCCTCAAGCTGGGTCTTCAGTGGAAGAGCAGCAAGGATTGGACCTGGCGTGCCGGTTATTCTTATGGCGACCAGCCGGTCCCGAAAAGCGAAGTGCTTTTTAATACTCTCGCACCGGGTGTTATCAAACATCATGCCTCTCTTGGTGTGACAAAAACAATTGGCAATCAGGAGTTGAAATTAGCCCTTGTGCGTGCATTTTCAAACAGTGTGACCGGTCCTAATACTCTTGAAGTGCCGGGCCAACAAAAGATTGAACTAAAGATGAACCAGTGGGAATTTTCCGTAGGCTATGCCTGGAAGTTTTAATTTTTTGTAAT
>Ga0315292_10000956_pt1 | contig 14711 bp, 10 predicted proteins | sample YL17G13_0_MG_FD_204029 | JGI IMG/M metagenome (GOLD analysis project Ga0315292, IMG submission 204029) | Sediment microbial communities from Yellowstone Lake, YNP, Wyoming, USA - YL17G13_0 | ecosystem: Environmental > Aquatic > Freshwater > Lake > Sediment | place: USA: Wyoming | collected... | reverse complement strand
ATCTATATTGCTAATTGACATTTCGGAATCTGTATTCTTTCCTATTGCTAAAAAAGTAACATCTTCTCTGTTATCTATTATCAATTGAGCTGCCTTAAAATAGGTTGGATAATCTTTAAATTCTGAATATGTAGCGACCATTCCGACAATATAATCCGAATATATTTTTAATTCCACTCTTTTTGATGAGTCTGATTTGATATTTTTAACCCTGTCGAAATTGAAGCCATTATAAATTACAGTGCTTTTTTTTGCCGGGGCATTATATGCTTTAAGCCCTGCTCGGGAATTTCCAATTATCAGGTTGGTAAAAGGGAAAATAATTTTCGCCCTTAACCATGGTTTATAAAATATTTTCCTTCTCCCCGGGGAATCGACCACCATTCCGTTCACATTCTTAATATGAAGCATTTTACAAACAGGTGTACAATAAAATGCTGTCATACTATCCCAGCAATGTATTATATCAGGTTTGTAATTTTTGCAGAGTTTGTAAAGTCTGACAAAAACGGACAGGTCTTTCTTTCTGCTTCTGATCAAATAGTTAATCTTGATACCCAGGTCAAATACTTCACTATAATGAATGTCAGTGCTCATAATGATCAGTTCAAAATCAATCTCCTTATTTGCCTTAAGAGTTCTCATCAACTCAACCAGCCTGCGCTCTTTGCCTCCCGAGGCCAGACAATCTATAGTAAAAAATATTCTCATTAAAATATCTTTCTTTATCACCTTCAGCTCTTAATTTCGCTAAGCTTCTCAGCGATATTAATTATTGAGCAGGTATGGACTAAAACCTTTTTCTGAGGGGTGAAGCATCAATAACAACAATATTATTATTGAAGTTAATTGTGTGTGTCCCGATAATCTTTCTATCCCAGTCGGGTTCAACTTTGGAAATCTGGATTTCTTCGTAGAATTCCTCGCTTAATTTGACTATTTGATTCAAATTAAATGCTTTTCCATAGCTTCCGGAACAATCCTGTGAAGGACGATATATCTTATTATTAAAAACAAAAATATTGCCGGCTGGCCTTGAAGTTTTTATATCGGTTACTATTGGATTCATTGGATGACTGATCCAATGACCTGAAAATAAATCATCCGCAAAGTAAAGAAATAACTCGGAAAATGGAACTGCCGGATTATTAAGTACATCGACAGATGTAAACAACCACCATTTATCAGAATAATAGAATAATGTAGAATCGGTTGCGGCTATCTCTTCCTTTAAATTCCTGACAAATTCCCACTTGTCAGGAAAATTTCTGCAAATATAAAGCTGTATAGATCTGTCACCTCTTGATTCAGGAATCATGTAATACTCTCCATTCAACTCAAAAATAAAAGGATAGGACAGATGATAGGGCTTTTCAATAATTCTCTCGGAACTCAGAAGATTCCCCTCTTTATCTAATTTTAATACAGATATATGTGCCTTTCTAGTCTTAAACAAGTATTCTTCAACAAAAATATAATGATCCCCATTTTTAGTAACTACAAAAGGATCGGCCCAGAATTTGCCCTTTGGAGCAACAATTTTATTTAATCTGTCTAAAAAGACCGGAAATATCTGGCCATTTTTATAAATATTAAATAGCAGGTGCCAGGATATTTCCTTTTTATAGATCAAATTCCTGTTTAGGTAATCAGTGAGAATCAAAATCAGATTCCACAAGGCTGAGAATGAATCGGGAGATTTGTGGACCTTAGAGCTAAATATCTCTACATCATTATTAAACTTAATCAGAGTTTTATCCAGATAAGAATCCCCGGATAAGAATAAACCTTCAATTAATCGTGGTATTACCAGGGATGCCAATCCATAAATACGATTTTTATTTATATAAATTGACTGAGTGAAAGCAGATATTGAGGTTCGGTATATAACAGCTTCATTTTTAAAATCGAACCTGGACATTATTACTGTGCATCCTATTTCGGGTGCCTTTTTTACTATCTCCCAATAACAAGGAGGAAATCCTCTGATTATTCTATTGTCCCCAATGTTGTACGACCAAATCCCATATCTTGGCGACTTCAGAGAAAGATTATCAATAGCTGCACCTCCCAGATTAAGAATTAGATCAATTCTCAAATCCTTAATCTTCAGGGGAATTTCCTTATTAATATTATCTCCCGGATTGTTTTCTGATGATTCAAATGAAACAAGAGGAACTTCATTTATTAAAGTCAGAATGTTGATTTTTTTGTTAAAGTCGTACTCACCCTTAAAAACATGCTTATCAAGCTTATCATGTAAACGATAGAATAAAGAATAATTATTATCGATGAATATTTCAGGATTCTCCTTAACCTTCATCAATAAACTTATTTCCGCAAACCCAGAATTAAAGAGTTTCTCAAGTACTCTGTATTCCCATAAAAATATTTCGAGACTTTTTATTATTACACCTATTTTGATTTTTTCTTTCACCCGTTAAAGATTAATGCCCGGAAAAGCATCTGTTACTTTATCCTTTGTGCCCGAGGTCTTCCTTAATAAAATCAAGCTTCAGAAGTAGTTCAATAGTTTCCTCAATGCTTAATCGTTGAGTATTATGAGAAGTATACTCTTCCATCTGGGCAATTTTGGTCTCTCCTTCTATAAAGTACATGTTATAATTCAGATCACGTGTATCGGCGGGTAGTCGGTAATAGAGTCCCAGATCCTCAGCTTTGGTCATTTCTTCACGGTTGACAAGTGTCTCATAGAGCTTTTCACCATGACGTGTCCCAATTATTTTAAAGGGGGTCGAAGAGTTATATATTTTGATCAATGCTTTGGCCAGCACATCTATGGTAGCTGCGGGTGATTTCTGAACAAATATGTCACCAGGATTGCCATTCTGAAAAGCAAAAATTACCAGATCAACAGCTCCATCAAGGGTCATCATAAATCGGGTCATACCAGGATCGGTAATTGTGATTGTATTTCCCTTTTTTATCTGATCTACAAATAGTGGGATAACCGACCCCCTTGATGCCATAACATTACCATATCTGGTGCCGCAAAAAACTATACCTGAATTATTTAAGTTTCGCGACTTGGCTACCATAACCTTTTCACTCAGAGCTTTTGACATCCCCATTGCATTGATGGGATTTACCGCCTTATCTGTACTGAGTACTATAACGCGGGCAACTTTATTTTCAATAGCAGCATCTAAAACGTTATCGCATCCAATGACATTTGTCCTAACCGCTTCCATCGGAAAAAATTCGCAGGATGGAACCTGCTTCAGCGCCGCAGCATGGAAAACGTAGTCAACGCCTTTTAAAGCGCTGTTTATACTCTCATAATTCCTGACATCCCCTATATAGTACTTTATTTTTGAATTGTTATAGTATTGCCGCATGTCATCCTGTTTTTTCTCATCCCGGCTAAATATGCGGATTTCACTAATATCGGAATTTAAGAAACGACGTAAAACAGCATTCCCGAAAGAACCTGTACCTCCCGTAATTAATAGTGTCCTGTCTTTGAACATCCTATAACTATTTAATTATTATTCCTAATTTAAAAATTACAAAAAAGAAGAAAATGTTCTTTTCTTATGGATACAAAGTTATTAAGTAATCCTAAGAAATTATTGCCAGATCACTTTTCAGGAACTTGCTCCGGGACATAAAATCTATATTACATTTTCTTTCCAGAGGAATGAATAAAAACAAAACTAATTGTTATATTATTGAAACCTGATTTTCCCCGGCTGAAATTTCCTGAAGTTTAATGTCAACAGGCTTATCTATTGGCAATGTGTCGCTAAAATGCTTTAAGTATACGACTAACAAAATAATTCCTATCTCACTTAAATTGAAATAAACAAAAGTAGTGTTGGCAAAACAAAAGGATAATAAACCGTAAAAGCCACCCCAGAATAAATGTTCTTTACCGATTGTCCAGGCTTTTATTAATAAGAAAAAGATCGACAAAAATATAAATAAAGATCCGATTATTCCATAAAAATATAAATATGATAAATAACCTACATGTATAAGAGGGGCAGAACCTCTAAGTAATTGAACCACATCTAATCGGGTAGCTGGGCCGACTCCAAATAAGGGATGTTCCGGAAATTTTATCAGAAATACTTCATAAGATGTTATTCTCGCCCTTGCAGAAGCAAGATCAGTTCCTTTTTCCAATATCCTGTTATCAATAACTTTCTGAATATCATATTCATAAGCTCTTGCCACTCCTACTACTGCAACAATACTTATCATAAAAATAAGTACTATATAGATTTTTTTTCGAAAGTCAATTTTGGAAACAAAAAACATTTGTGAAAAAACAATAATCGTCGATAGCATTACATATCTTGCCTTAGACAAAAAAGAAACTACAATCCCGATTATAATAGTTAAAGGGAAAGTCAGTTTTTCCATTCTGCTAATGCTTAGCAATATAGAGATCATTATAGGAAAGCTAATCCCTAAAGTATTTAAATCAATCCAACTGAAAATTGAGAAGTTTCTTCCTTGTTCTATATAATGAATATAATCTTTACCTTTCAATTGAGGACTTACAAAAAAGTAAGGAAATTTAATTTGTATTATGCTAACTATCAAAGCAAAAATCACAATACTAAAAATGCAGCGATTCAACTTTTTTATAAATTTTCCATCAAATTGGGTATTTTCAATTATGAATAACACAACACAGGCGAGAACGTTTGTATCAGAAATTATGTAAAAGAGCCAGTTCGTGTTTAAAGGGATCAGATGGTTTACATAAACAGAGACCAGATGATAAATAGTGAAAATAATAAGAAAAATTAAGTACTTGGGAAATTTAAATCTTTGAGCAATTAAATAATATAAAGCAAAAGGCAGAAATAATAAGATTACAATTTTATTAATATAAAATTTGGTTAAAGTACCGGATAACCACGCCCAAAGAGGGTAAAAAGGGAAAATAATAAGAATAAGGTATTGTAAAAATTTATCCATTTTTAAGAATAAAATTCCTTAATACTATCAATAATATAATTTACCTCAATGTCCTTTAATTCATAATAAAGTGGAAGCCTGATCAACTGATCAGTATATTTGTCACTGTTAATCATAATTCTGCCATCATGCTTTGGCTGATAATATGGACTTTTGTGCAGGCTTAGATAGTGAAAAACCGCATAAATTCCTTTTGTTCTCAAATAATCAATCAAGGAAGTCCTGTTTTGGAGGTTTGGACAGACAAGATAAAACATGTGTCCGTTATTGACAGCATAATCTGGCAGAAATGGCAGAGTTACGTTATTCTGATGGCAGCACTCCTGTAATCCGTTGTAATAAGCTTCCCAGATTTTTCTTCTTTTTGACTGAATAATATCCATGTTTTCCAGCTGGGCATATAGGTATGCAGAAATTATCTCGGAGGGCAGGAATGAAGAACCAATATCAATCCAACCATATTTGTTCACTTCACCTCTGAAGAATTCTGACCGGTTTGTACCCTTTTCCCAAATTATTTCGGCTCTTTTTATGAATCGTTCATCGTTAATTGCCAGCATTCCGCCTTCACCTGAATTTATATTTTTTGTTTCATGAAACGAGAATGCTGCCAGGTGACCTATTGATCCCAATGGTTTGCCTTTGTAGGAAGAATCAATTGCCTGTGCTGCATCCTCAACTACTAACAAATTATATTTCACCGCCAGACCCATTATTGCATCCATATCACAGGCTATTCCTGCATAATGAACAGGGACAATAACTTTAGTCCGTGGAGTAATTAATTCTTCAATGTGCTCAACATCAATATTTGGATTATGATTATTACTATCAGCAAACACTATTTTGGCACCCTGTCTGACAAAAGCCAAAGCTGTCGAAACAAAAGTGTAGGAGGGGATAATTACTTCATCGCCAGCCTGAACACCAGTAAGAAGTGCACACATTTCAAGAGCGTCTGTACATGAAGTTGTGAGCAAAGTCTTTTTGAATCCAAATTTCTCTTCAAAGAATTTGTGGCACATCTGAGTAAACATTCCGTTCCCGGATATTTTACCGGAGTATATTGCCTGGTACATATAATGCATCTCCTTACCTGTAAGATAAGGTTTGTTAAATGGTATTTTCAGCTTATCCATAAATGATAAATATTCACAATATTTTTTACCTGAAAGCCTAATGATTCATAAAATCGACAGGCGCCTTTGTTGTCAAGCTGAGTTACAACCTCAGCAATATTAACCTTTTTATCCTTAAAATATGAAAAGCCTGCCAGAACTAACTTCCTGCCAATCGATTTTCCCCGTTCCTTTTCATCAACAGCAAGCAATCCTATTGATCCTTCATTTCCCTTAAGTCCTAAGGTAATTAAACCTTTTTCATCATTATTTTCACTATATACCAATATTTCCTCCGCAATTACCTTTTCAACAGATTTTTCAATCCATTCCAGATATAGCTTCTCATATTCATTATTTTGAAAATTCAGATCTGTTTTAAAACGTGAATATAATCCACTTTGCAAAGCCAATGATTTTAACTTTTCAGAAGCATGAGGTAATCTATATGAAAGTATATAAGGATCTCTCTCAAAATCATTCTCCTCACTTATTTTTATAAAGAATGTAACCTTTTTGTCAACCGGGGAACCGGCGATTTTTCCGAAAGAATCATTGGATATCTCATCTTCGTGATCCGCAAAACAATAAATAAGCTTAACATTTTGGTTCTTAAGTTCTGCCACGGTTTCATTAAACTCAGTCGATCCAAGATTCATCGATCTTATAGAAGCGACCTTATACCCAAAGAACCTGGTGTCCCACTCTAAAAGATTATAAATTTTATTCATATTCAGGTCTCCGATTCTATTTGTTCCAGATTCCTTTGGCTTTATTATTAATTAATTTATAATACTGTAACGGAGACCAGATAGAGCTTACGCTGGCCAAAATAGTAGTTGCTAAAACTACACCATAAATTCCAAGATGTTTGCCTAAAAAGATTCCCAAAGGGATATTTGCCAACGCCGCAAAAGCAGCACTGTATAATTGAAGTTTTATTTTCCCTACACCATTAAGAAAATGGGAAAAAATTGCATTCCATGCATTCAATAAGACATAACCAGCCATAACAATGGAAATACTGACCTGAACTTTTATTTCATCTCCTACCCATAACCTGTAAACAGGCTTCGAAAAAATAAGCATTATTAATGCAACTATTCCTACTAAGCACCAAAGCTGCATTAATCTTTTCATAGTATTCCTTATCCATAAAATATCTTTCTTTATCCAGGCTTCCGTAAATGCGCTCCAGAATGGTGTCATAACTATACCAAAGCCTAAAGAAATTATTCCGAAGTACTTAAAGGCGATATTAAAAGGGGTTACCTCCGAAGGGCCGAAAAGTTGTGCAATTATGATATTACTTGTCTGATAAATGACAACGGAGGCGATTTGAATAATAAAGAATTTTAACCCAAGTGTCATCAGATCCCGGGCAAATTTGAACTTGATATATTTAATTGAAGGTGAATATTTCTTATATTCATGATTGAAATACCATAAACTTGAGAGAAGCAGGACCAATACTGGTGTAAGACTTAAAACAGTTCCCAGATAAATCAAATTTCCGCTTGTGGTTTTGGTAAGAGTAAAAATGATAACTAATGAAAACAAGCTTCCCAGGAGGTTATAAAAAGAAGCCTTTGCAGGTTCCTGGTTTGCTGTTAAAATCGTTGTTATAAGTTGAAGGACAAATTGAATACAAAAGAAAACAAATACAATAAGTGCTAACACACTTAATTCTCCTGCCATATCAGCTGGTGTATTTAGTATTCTTGACCAGTTCAGGAAAGGATTTATGCATATAAATATTATCAATGCAGCCGCAATAATCATGCTTAAAACACCATAGGTAGTACTTACGTAAACCCTGGCTGCCAGATGATCACCCTTTGCAATAGCTTCCGCCAGTTTATTTCTCATGCCATTGCCAAATCCAATGTCAAAAAAGCCAAACCAGGCAATAATAGAACTTAATGTAAGCCAGACTCCATATCTTGTTGGATTAACATAATGGATAGTTAATGGCACCAGAAGCAAACTTATTACTATACTGAGACCTTTGATAACAAGTGAAAAGAGTATATTTTTTTTTGCTTTTATACTTCTTTCGGGGCCTTTGAAAAAGATTCCGGCAAGAACACTAGTGATTGAAGATTTAGATGAATTCATTTACCTATTTAATAACAAAAGATTTTTATTTCATTTTAATGTATCAGAATTCCCAATTATTTCAGAACCTTAATTAACTATAGCTTCGCCCCGTCGGTCCCATCTTTAAAACCAAAGGGATCCAAAATATTATTTGGAACTCAAGATATTTCTCCCTAAACAGGTGGAGAAAATTACTTTCAGTAACTCCTCAATATTTCATGGATGTAAAACCAGGGAGAAAAATTACATGGAGTAATAAATCTTGATTAATAACTGGTTTTGGTTATTGGATATTGTCCTGAATTAAGTTATCATGTTTATTTTTGAGAAATATCAATCAAAAGTTGTTGAAATTTTTTCCTTACTTTTTCCTGATCAAATTTGTCAATTGCCATATTTACAGCATTTTGACTTATTCTCTTTCTATAATCTTTATCATTAATCAGTAAGTTCAAAGCCTTTTTTATTTCAACAGGACTTCTTTCAGTAACACAACAACCACAATCATTCTGAATGAAGAATTTTGAAATTGCAGTTTCCTTTGGGGCATACAGGAATATGGGTGTCCCGGAAATCATATATTCAGAAGATTTGGTAGGCATTGAGAATTTTAAGAAGGTTAGCCCTTCCAGGCTAAAATCGTTTGCGAGAAGTAAAATATCAGCATCCGAAAATATTTGCGGTAATTCTTCATAAGCGGCAAACGGATTGAAAACAATGCAATTATATTTTCGAAGCTTGCTCAGAATGTCAGTATCTTTGGTGAATGTCTGAATATGAAGCTCAATATTTACTGATTCACTTTTCATTGAGTCAATTGCAGAAGCTATATCCATTAATGAATCGCTTATCCCTAATCCTATTCTGCCCGAATACAGAATTATAGTTCTTTCTTTCTTTAAATCATAATTTTTCTTAGCGTAGGGTAACCAGACTTTACTCTCCACGGGGTTATGGAAAGGAATGAATTTTTTATTATATCTTTTGAAATACTCCTCTGACATTGCCTCACTGATGCTGAAATGAAGATCAACTTTATCATTGAACTGTTTTAATTCTGAATCTATTTTTTTTAGCCAATAGTTTCTAAATAAACAATTGCTGTTTAATGTAGATGGCCAATCGTCCATTACATGGTTTACAGTAGGCAGTCTCAGGAAATCGGTAAGCTGGCTTGAGAATACCAAAGTCTCTCTGGATGAGACCTGTACATAAAGAACCTCGGGTTTGAATTCTGATAACCAACCTTTAAAGTTTTGTGAGATTAAGATTCTGGATACTGAGTGAAAGAGCCCCATCCACCTTATCAGTGGATAAAAAAATCTATTAACAAATTTGTTTCTGACTCTCTTCTGATTATTACTTAATGGTGATCCGGTTTTTGTAACAACCGATTTTAATCCTGAAGGAAAGGACTTCTGGAATAAATTTAAAGGGAAGATCCATTTATGCTCTTCTTTTCCAAGCTGATAATATATGTCGCAAACATCAGTTGTTATATTATATAATCCATGCCCCATATATGCTACAGCAATCCTGTCCTTGGGCCATCCCTTAAAAAGATTCGTTAATGTTATCCCCCCTCCGGAATAGTTATTAAAAGGTTGTCCGAAAATCAGAACTTTAGGATACAATGAATTCATAGAGTCACATTAAATTTTGTTCATCAGAATGTTCTCAATCTTCTCTGTCTGGACATCCTGTGAGCATAACCGTAATGCCAGGTTCCGACAATTGTCTGACATTGCTTTGTAATCAATTTCATTCAGGGTTAAAATATTCAGGATCCCCTGAGCTAAATCATCAATATTTTTATATTTAGCTCTGTACCCGGTCTCCCCGGTTATTACCAGATCAAAAGCAACCCCCATTTCAAATGAAACCACAGGTGTCCCGCACATAATTGACTGATTGATCATCATAGGTCCTGAATCCTCAACCGAGGGACACACAAAAACATCTGCAGACTGATAAGCTGAAGCAATGCCATAAGTATTATTTACCATGCCAAGATAATGATATTCAAACGGCAACGAATCAACAATTTGTTCAACCTCTCTTCCTGCAATCAGGAGTACAATATCATTGGTCAGATTATTATTGTTACGATCAGCTTTTTGTTTTAATAATTTCAGACTTTCAATCAAATAGTACATCCCCTTGCGTTTTTCTGTCAGTCCTACAGAACCAAAAAACAGGATTTTCCGGTTTGCGTTAATATTTAATTTCAATCTTAAACTTACTTTGTCAACAGGCTTAAAAATATTTGAATCCACCGAAAGTAAAACTTTATGAATAGCATTGTTTTCAAATAAAGAACTCCTTTTTGCCTGCTCGAATTGCCACTCTGATGCAGCCAGAATCTCTATTTTGGTTTTGTTTAAGTAATCCCGTTTGAAGGAAATATTTTCATAACTTACGTCATAGGGATTTGTGGAAAAAAGACCGGGACAGTTTCCACAATTTTTTTGATATCCTTTACAATCCCATGCATAATGACAACCTCCCGTTAAGGGTGCCATATCAAACATCATCCAGAAGACTGTTGCATTAGTTTTTTCAGACAATTCAAAGATATTCTTTGCATTGATAAATTTATTTGCAAATAGTACAATTATTGCATCTGGTTTTAAGCCGGCCTTTTTAATGATTTTGTCAGTTTTGTAAATCAGCTTTTGTTCCCTTAATTGGAAAAATCTAAAATCCGGGTTTGTTTTTTCCTTTTTCTTTAAAACTGATTTTAACTTATCGAATCTCCATTGAAATTTAAAAATAGCTGCTCGTTTTAAAGACATCAGCCAGGTTTCCATGCTGATTACGCCTGCAGGATATGTTTGATCATATCTGTTTACCAATAATTTGACATTATGCCCCCTTTTTTGCATCAGGTTAAATAAATCTAAAGCAACAATTCCTGATGCCAGATTAGGGTTGTATGTATTGAACATTAAAATGTTCATAATAAATCTGGAATTTCACAATCCTTTGTCATGCTATTTGAATTTATAAATAATACCTTCTGATAGGGATCACATGAAAATCACGATTCTTTTTGTTGAAGCAGCGAAATGAAATGTGTTAACCGGAGCAAATTGCTTCCATAGATATTGAAAAATCCTGGTTCAAAAATCCATCTGCCTTCGATCATTCGATATCTCCCGGGGACATTATTTACATACATCTCTGAAGGATCATAGCTGCCAAACCAGGTCTGAAGTTCATTTATAAGGTATTCTCCATTCTCTCTTTCGAAAATATCAAAACACATTGTTGTAAAATGAAATTTATCAGCAATATTGTAGCAAAAAGTCAATAAATTCTTTGATGGATCGACCATCTTTGCATATCCACTCCCACTTAAAAAAACCTGATGTTTTTCTTTCCATTTCTGATATGAAAACCAGGAATCACCAACTTTAATTACTCTGTATTCCTTTGCATCTTTAATATATTCCTGAAGAATCATATATCCCCATTCAATAGCACGTTTTTCTAATTGCAGTTTATGCAGATAATACTTATGGAAGATCTGCCTTGCCAGCTTAGTAGCCTGCTTCCTGTTTTCTAATATTTCAACTCCGCTCGCACTGGCACCAATATTTGTTTTGAAAACTATAGGATACTGGCATTTTTCGAGGAATCTGCCTGCTTCTTTAAAATCATAGAAAACCGATGTCCGTGGATGGGGTATATCATTAATGTTCAGAAAATATGCCACGGTCCGTTTTGATTCATAAAGATTTAATTCCCGGATTGTCGGATATATTGGAATAGTGGTCTCTAAACTAAGAATTTGAATAATTTCATTATAAACGCTCCGAATCATATTATTTGAAAAAGCCGGGTTTATAAATACGCCGTCACAGCCCGACTTTGCAATATCCTTAATAACTTCCGGATCATTAATGTTAAAGATTATAAACTCTACACCGAGAGCCTTGCAGGCTTCTTTCACATAACCCTCTTCATGGGGATCCTTGGGGTCCGGTAAAAAGCCGAATTTATATTTTCTATCTAATTTTATTAGGTTTTCAGCATTGATCGTATATTTTTTAATAGCCTCCTCTACATTAAAATTTTCCATATCATATGTCCTGAAGATTCCCTTATTATCAGTTTCAACAATATCGAATGGATCTATTAAATTTCTCATATTTAATTTCTTAAGCAAATGAATTATCTTATATTTTTTTAAGATCGGGTAAACATTTGCCAATAAGATTCGGAAAGAACGAATTCTTAAACACCTGTTTAATGTGCCTTCAATTATTTTCATGGTAACGATTTTTGTAATACATTAACTCCAAGATTAACAATCCAATAAATCAACTAAAAATGTATTGCCATAATGACTAAACATATAGTTTATTATAGATTATTCCCCGAGGATATCATTTATTAGTAATTCTGAGATTACATCATTATGTGATTCGCATTTTATCATATCATAAAGGACAATTTTCTTTTTTAACGGGAAGATCCATTTTTGCATAATTTGAAATTTGAATAGTTTCCGTCTGATCGGTCCAAAGCCATTTAATCCCCCATAGTAATAATTCCTGCTTCTTTCAGAGAAATCGTTCCAGTGTTGCTTGAGTAAATTCCTGTCTTTGATAATCTCAGAGTACTTGTTAATCTCTTCCATAATTGCATTTTTTTCTGCTCCCTCTAAGAATTTAAAACCTATTCCCTTCTTAAATTGATAAAATGGCTTTAACTCAAATGCTATCTGGTCTTCAGAATTAATACTCAATAATAACATTAGTCCTGTATACCAGTTATCTGGAACCTCTTCGCCTGCCAGTTCAAAAATAAAATTCCCCAAACCATAGAAAATGGGCACATTATTATACACTTCAAATCCACTAATACAATGTGCATGGTGACTTATAACTGCACTGGCACCTATATCTGCAAAGAATCTATAAGTATCGACAACTCTTTCAGAAGGCAAGGGATACTCTTCATTACCACCGTGGACAATAACTAATACAATTGACGAATTTTTTCTGGCTTCCCTGATTGAATAGAAGTTTTGTACAGGATTCAAAGGATTTGCTCCGGCACGGTCTTTAAGTGCAATAGAAAACTCATGCTGTGTAATATTAACAATTGCAATGGTTTTATTCTTCACTGATAAATATAGTACTTGAGAAGCATCGGCAAGGTTTTTCCCCGCACCAACTGTTTTGATACCATTTTTATCACAAAGATTGATTGTATCCAGGAGTCCTCTGGTTCCAAAATCCAGAATATGATTATTTGCCAGACAGGCAACATCTGTCCGGGCATACTTTAAAGCCTCTATCATCTCCACAGATGCTTTAATACTTGGTCCGTCTTTTAGAATTCTGTCCGTACTGCTGGTTAAAGGACACTCAAGGTTGGTAATATGCAGGTCTTTGCCCTCTATGGTATCAGGAAAGTTACCAAATATCGCCTTATAGGCATTAAATCCAATCGTTTCAGAATTATTGAAAGCAGGACAAAAATCCCCGGTGACAACAATTTTAACCATTTTACTTTTTGTTACTTATCCTCTCCCTGAAGAAATCTATAATAAACCTGGACTGATTTCTATAATCAAAAAGGTCAGTTGCGACTTGCTGTCCCTTTCGACCAATTTCAACCGATACTTTATAATTACTGTACACTTCCAAAAGTTTCCCGGAAAGTGAATCAATATTGTTTGGTTGTGCAATAAAGGCATTTATACCATCTGTCAAATATTGACTTATACATCCAACATTAGTAAGCACTACTGGTTTCCCTGAAGCTAAATATTCTCCGATTTTGGTGGGGAAACTATGCTCCGATTGAAGACCTGAAGGCTTTGCCAGGATCAGAACATCTGCCGCTTTCACCCTGTTTACCATTTCTGCCCGGGGAACATATCCCGTAATAATCACATCTTCTTTAAGATTATTCTCTGATATAACCTCATAGATTTTCTCTTTACATTCAGACGCATCAATATCGCCCATTAAAACAAGCTTTTTATCATGATAAACCTGATTAAGCCTGTAAAAAGCCCTGATAATATCCAATACTCCATCTTTCGATTGATTCAGGATACCGGCATAGACAACTTCATCTGATAGTTTTTTGGATTCTCCGTCATTATTAAAAATTTGAGAATCAACAATTATAGGTACATGTAGAATTTTTGCGCTGCGTTTTATTTTGTTTTCAAAATAGTCTTCCAGATTTCTTGAGATTACAATTAATCCATCAAACAACCTGTAAACGTATTTTATATAAAGTTTCTGGTAGATCCTGGCTGACAGGGATTTCTTGTGAAATATAAAGGGGAATTCGCTCTTTTCCAGAACAAAGACTTTGCCGGTAATTATTGCCATTAATTTATAGAGAAGAATTTGAACCAGATTATCGGTTATGATCAGCATAACATCTGTTTGTCTTCTTCTGTTGAATATTATCCTCGCAGAATTTGCCAGGGAAAAAATATCAACTATTTGTCTCACAATGAAATACCTGCTTCTTTGGGTAGTTAATGCTGAATACTTATATTCAATATTA
>Ga0315292_10000953_pt1 | contig 14736 bp, 7 predicted proteins | sample YL17G13_0_MG_FD_204029 | JGI IMG/M metagenome (GOLD analysis project Ga0315292, IMG submission 204029) | Sediment microbial communities from Yellowstone Lake, YNP, Wyoming, USA - YL17G13_0 | ecosystem: Environmental > Aquatic > Freshwater > Lake > Sediment | place: USA: Wyoming | collected... | reverse complement strand
GATCGCCGAAGGCATCCCCGTCGGCGTTCTCCTGAGCCGGGTTGTAGTGATTCGGGCAGTTGTCCGCTGCGTTCAGCACACCGTCGCCCTCGATGTCGGGATCGCAGACGTCGCCGAGGCCGTCGACATCGAGGTCGTCCTGCGACGTGTTGCGGTCGTCCGGACAGTTGTCCCCTTCGTCGACTACGGCGTCGTTGTCTCGGTCGGTGTCGCATGCATCGCCCCGGCCATCATCGTCGGCGTCGTGCTGGTCCGAGTTGGGTTCGATCGGGCAGTTGTCGTAACCATCGAGCACGCCGTCGCCGTCGCGGTCGCCGAAGACCCGGAAGCTCGTCGTTGCGCTCCGGCTCCCGGTGGTGAGCGTCACCTGGTACCCGCCCGGCTGCGACGAGTCGCAGGCGCCGGCGAAGTAGGGACCCGGCCAGATCATCGAGAAGCCCGCGTCGATCGGAGTGACGTCCACTGCATGGTCGACGGTGCCGTCGGGACACGCGACCTGCAGCGCCGTCGTCGGGTCCACCGAATTGACTCCGCTCACTTCGATCGCCGTCGAGTCGCCGGCGGGGATGGATCCGGGAATCGCATCCACCTCGAGCTTCTCGAGGACGACGCTGAAGGGCACCTCGATCTGGTAGCTCGTGCCCACGACCGAGCCGTCGTAACGGATGTAGGTGAGCATCGCGACGTACTGTCCGAGCTTGCTGAGGCTGGTGCAGAAACGGTGCTCGCCGGGGCGGTCAAACTCCCAGCTGGGGCCCGGAAAGGGCACGTTATAGGAAGCGCCGAAACCCGACGTCGCGATCGAGGTGCGGACCGTGCACGGGCCGTTGACGACAATTTCCACGAAGCCCTCCGCGCCTGCATAACCGCTCGGCCATGCTCCTTTCTCGGTCGTGACGTGGAATACGATCGATCCACCGGCCGGGACCACGTTGGGCTCGATCGAAAACGTCGCCGCGTGCGCGTCGGCGAGCACACCAAGTCCCAGCAACACCCCAAAGATCTTCGCGCTGGACAGACGCATCATGCTGTACGTCTCGCGCCCGCTCGCCGTGCGGCGATGCCGAGCGCGAGGATCGCCGTCAAGGCCGCGGCGGCCGCATCGGGCTCGGGGATCACGTGGACCACCGCGGTCTGCAGCGCGCCGTTCCCGAGCGTGGCCTCGATGGTCCAGTCGCCGGGGAGGATCGGGACGAACGCAAAGGCGAACGGCGTCGATCCCAGCAGATCCCGCAGCAAGTACGGACTGCCCACCGGGTCGATGACGACGATGCTGGCTCCGCCATCCACGTCCGGATCGGCATCGACGACCACCCCGACGATCTCGCCGTCCTCGATCACGTCGGCCCCCTCGATCACCGTTCCCGCCCAGAGCGAGGTGATACCGCGCTCGTCGATGACGTCGGGGACGCGGGGATTCGTGCCCGCCGCCGCCTCGTCGTCGTTGCCGAGTCCATCGCCATCGACGTCGAAGTCGCACGTGGTCCCGATGCCGTCGCCGTCGGGGTCCTGCTGGGACGGATTGAAGGCATCCGGGCAGTTGTCGCCGGCATTCGGCTGACCATCCCCATCGGTGTCGTTGGGATCCGCGACGCACGCCTCCTGCTGCTCCGGATTCGCGACGTTCGGGCAGTTGTCCGACTCGTTCGCGACGCCGTCGCCGTCGAGGTCGGGATCGCAGGCGTTTCCTTGGCTGTCTTGGTCGAGGTCGTCCTGGGAGGTGTTGGCGAGGTCCGGGCAGTTGTCGGTCTCGTCATTGACGCCATCGCCGTCGTCGTCGGGATCGCAGATGTCGCCCTGGTCGTCCTGGTCCGCGTCCTGCTGGCCCGGGTTCGGATCGTTCGGGCAGTTGTCGTCGAGATCGAGCAGGCCGTCGCCGTCGCGATCGCCGTACACCCAGAAGCGCTCTGTGTCGGCATCCCCGTCGGTCAAGAGATCCGCGATGTACAGGCCTGGGAGCGAGGTATCGCAGCGGACTTCGTCGAACCAATCGGTGAAGAAGGCACTCGGCCAGCTCACGTTCAGATCGACGTCGAAAAACTCGGTGAAGCTGACGGCCAGCTCGGGGTCGGGGCAATGGACCACCAGGCGCGCGGGCTGCCCCGGGTTCACGTCGGCGACGAGCGACACCGTCCGGCCGACCGAAATCCGTTGCGGTATCACCTCGAGCTTCACGGGCGCAACGACGGTGAAGGGCACCTCGATGAAGTGAGGCGTGCCGATCAACTGCGCGGGGTTCTCGAAGCGGTAGTACTCGAACCTCGCCAGGTAGCTCCCGGGCTTCAGGATCTGGCAGCCGCCGGGGAAGTTGAAATTGGGACCCCACCACGGAATTCCGGGGGGAGGCGGGTTGGGAAGGGGCAGGTCGTAGTCCTTGCCGTATGGCTCGGGGACGCTGAAATAGATGCCGTTCGAGCAAGACGGACCGTTGAAGTAGAGGGTGCTGGGCCACTCCGCTCCGTAGTGGTCGTCCGGCCAGTTTGCCAGCTCGGTCGTGATGGAGAACTCCATCGATCCACCGGCCGGGACGACATCGTGATCGAGCGTGAGCGTCGCCGCGTGCGCGTCGGCGAGCACGCCGAGTCCCAGCAACACCCCAAGGAACTTCGAGCTGGACAGACGCATCATGCTGTACCTCCCACGCCCGCTCGCCGTGTGGCGAGGGCGAGCGCGATCATCGCCGTAATGGCCGCTGCGAGCCGACCGGGCTCCGGCACCACCACGGTGTTGCCCGTCGCGCAGCGCCGGCCCGCCTGGGTCGAGACACACGCGAGCCAGCGATACGCGGTCGGTGCGCCGCCGGTGAGCGCGAGATCGACCGGGATCGCAAGCACGTCGTTGCACGGCTGAGACGCGCCGGCGGCGAGCAGCGGCAGCGTGCAGCCCCCGACCTCGCGGTCGCCCGCACCGAAGACCGCATCGAGCGAAAGCCAGAACGAGAGCGCGAGCCCGTCGTGCGCGAGATCGAGCGTGCTCGCGAGGCTCGCCTGCGCGCCGACGAGGTCGCCCAGCGTTGCGACGCTGCTGCCCGACACGGATCCCGGTGCGAGTCGCGCCACATCGAGCCCGCACGCGCTCGGCTCGCCGACGCAGGCATGATCCGTCTCGACCGCGCACATTGCGTTACAGCCGTCGCCGTCCGTAAAGGTGCCGTCGTCGCAGCTGTCGCTGCCGCCGATCTCGCCGTCGCCGCACGAGTCGCCGTAGAGGACGAACGCTTTGCCCACGTCCTGGAAGCCCGGCGCGCGCGAGGTGTCGTTCAGGCCCCACGATCCGATCACGAGATCGTCGCGCCGGTCGCCGTCGAGATCGCCGCCGTCGACGTCGAAGCCGAGTCGCGCGACGGCCGCGCTCGACGCCGTCACGACCCACGCCGCGACGTCTTCGATCGGCTGCGTTCCCGCGAGATCCGCACGCGGCGCCACGACGAAGACCTCACGATCGATCGGATCGCCGACGAGCAGCTCGGGATGCGCGTCGCCCTGCACGTCGGCGCTGGCGAGAGCTTGCGCCGCGAAGGTGGCGTCGTGCACGAGCGCGTAGGCGGCCGCGCCCGTGCCGAGGATCTGGCTGCGCGGCAGCGGGCCGGCGAAGACAAGGATCGAGCCAGCTGAATCGAGCACGAGATCCTCGACACCGTCGCCCGTCGCGTCCATGACGATCACGCCGCCAGCGCCGAGCGCGTGAATCTGCGTGTCGCTCGCCTGCGGGACGCTGCGCGTGCCGGGCGCGAAAGGTCCGTGCAGCACGTAGGCGAACTCCGCGTCGCGGATCGCGAGGTCCGCCTGGCCGTCGCCGTCGAGATCGCCAATCGCGAGCCCGCCCGCGTAGGGGCCGGCTCCGAAGGTCCCGTCGCCGACGAAACCAAAGAGCGTCGCGTCCGCGGGCGCGACCGCGAGATTGCGCACGCCGCCGAAACTCGGCCCCCCGAAGAAGAGGTACGCGGCGCCGTCGTCGTCACGCTGTGGCGAATCCGCGCTCGAGTCACCGACCACGAGATCGTCGATGCCGTCGCCGGAGAGATCGCCGATCGCGAGCGCGTTCACCGACGCGAATTGCAGCGAGCTGGTCTCGGCCGCTAGCGCGGCGAAGTCGCCGAGCGCGCCGGCGGCGATCGCCGCGCCGTTCGTCACGAGGGCCGGTCCGCCGAAGAGCGCGATCGCCTTCGGCACCACGGTCGGATCGCCGTGCGTGTCGCTCGCGCCGACCACCAGGTCGAGCGCGCCGTCGTCGTCGAGATCGCCCGCAACGAGTTCTTCGCCCAGGTGCTGGAGGGGGATCGAGCAGGTCACCGCGAAGTCTGCGGGCTCCGTCGCGAGATCGAGCACACCGGTGCGACGCAACCCAAAGTGCGAGAGGCCGAAGAGGCGACCGCCCGCATTCGCGGTGTCGAAGTCGTCGGCGAAGTCCTGCGCCGCGATCACGAGGTCGTCGAGCCCGTCGCCCGAGACGTCGCTCGCGAGCACCGTGCGACCGATCCAATCGCTGGTGCCGATCGAGTCGGGGTTCTCGGGCGGATTGCCTGGGCCGATCACTTCGAGATCGGCGGAGTCCTGCGCGAGATCGACGTTGCGCTGCGCGGGGCCAGCGAATTCGTCGGCGCCGATGTCGACGCGGAAGCGTCCCGAGCCGCCGTCCATCACGCGCGGGTCGCCGTCGGCGTCGCGTGTCGCCGACACGGGTCGCGCGCCGGCGTCGATCAGCAGCGAATCCGCCGGCACGTGGAAGTCGGTCGGGAAGCTCGGGAGCGGTCCGCCGGAGACGGCGACGGGATCGATTCCTTGCGCGCTCGGATCGATCGGCGTCGTGACCTGGACGAACGCGTTGCGCGACGACGTCGTCGCGTTGCAGAGATTGCAGTCGACGGCGCGCTGGTGGGCGTAGAAGAGGTTGCTCCGGAAAGTCATGAGCCCGGCGCCCCGAACGCCAACGCTCGAGTTCACGCCGGTCCCGACGATCGTGTTGTTCGAGAGCTCGTATTCGAAGGCCGCTCCAGCCAGCGCGACCACGGACGAGGGGGTGTTGCCGTAAACGAGCACTGAGTTTCGGATCGCCGTGTTCGAGTTCACCGCGTAGATCGCCTGCCCGCGTGGCTCGTAGACACCAGACGGGGCTTCCGCGGCATTGCCCGTGATGCGAACTCCATCGACGAGCAAGCGATTCACGCCGGAGGCGTAGATGCCCCCGCCCAGCCCGAACCCGCCGACGCCTGGCTCGTTGTCCGCGACGCGCCCACCGCGAATCACGATCGTCCCGCCGCTGATGATCGCGACGCCGCCGCCTTGACCTGCGCCACCCGTGATCGCATTCCCGACGATCTCGTTGTCGACGAGCGTGGCCGCGGTGTTCTCGAGATTGATGCCGCCGCCCGAGCCGCTTTGGCTGGCGACGTTGCCCTCGATGCGATTGCCCACGATGCGCGGCGCGCCGCCCTGCACCCAGATGCCGCCGCCGAACAGATACGCGCGGTTGTCGGTGACGACACAGTTGCGCACCGTCGCGTTCGAGGCGCGGATGCGGATGCCGCCGCCGTGGTTGTCGTTCTCGGCGCGCGCACCGCGGATCGTGAAGCCGTCGAGCACGGGAGTGGATCCGGCGGGGTTCGCGACGTTTCCCTGGATACCGACCACCGAAAAGGTCGCGTCCGACGGCGAGAGGATCGACGTGTAGACCGCCGGATCGCGCGCCGTGAACGTCGCGTTCCAGCCACCCTCGAGCGTCACGTTCTCTGTGATCGTGACGTTCTCGGTGTAGGTGCCCGCCGCCACCCGAACGACGTCGCCGGGCTCGGCGAGCGCGAGTGCGCCGCCGATCGTCGCGTAACAGCCGCCGCCGCCGGGTTTCACGCAGAGCACGGCCTTCGCGGCGGGCACGGGAGCCAGCGCTGCCCCTAGTAGGAGCGTGACCAGGATCGTCTTGCCAGGCATGCCGCGGCGCCTCCTCGCGAGGCTCCATCCTACTCTCAGCGGCGTTGCGCGAGTCCGATCTTTCTCTGATCTCGCTAGGTCTGGGCAGCTAAGCCGGGGAAGCGAGCTCGCGGGCGAGGCTCCGCGCCCGCGCCAGCAGCGGCACGTCGGGCTCGCCCTCGAAGCGGGTGAGGTGCTCGGCCAGCAGCGCCAGGGCCTCACCGCGGCGCCCGCTGGCCGCGCGGAGCCGGGCCAGCTCGGTCGCGGCCTGCAGTTCCGCCATGCCGAGCCCTCGTTCGGCGGCGATCGCAAGTGCCTGCGCTAGCTCCTGCTCCGCCTCGCCTGGGCCCTGCGCGAGGCTCGCCCGCAGCAGATGGAGACCGGGTAGCTGGTGATGCTCGCCGGACTCCGCCACCGCCGCGAACGCCTCGGCGAGCTGCGCACGCGCGAGGTCCTGTAGCCCCTCGTCGACGAGCGCCGCCACGAACAGCGCACGCACCCCGGTCGTTCCGGTGGCGCGCGACGCATCGCCTGGATCGGGCAGCCGCAACCCGCGCAGCGCTGCGAGCATCGCGTCGAAACGACCGCCCTCGCGCGGCAGCGCCGCCGCGCGCATCAGCGCCGCGAAGCCGCGATGGCTCGGCAGTCGCTCGGCCTCTGCGAGCGCCATCGCCTCCTCCGCGCACGCTGTCGCGCGCGCGGGCTCCTCGGCGGTCAAATGAAACGCGGCTGCGTAACAGAGCGCGAACACCAGGCTGTAGGCGTGCTCGGAGCGCCGGCCGAACGCAATCGCCTCGTCGATGCGCCGCTGCGCCGCGGCCACGCGACCGAGATACCAGAGGTCGAAGGCGCCGACGATTGCCGCGTCGACCGCGACATCCTGTCCAACCCATTTCCGAAGGCCGGCGTGCGCGGACGGGTCGTAGAGCGCGAGCACGCGCTCGGCGTGCTGCAGTGACTCTGCGAAGAGACACTCCTTGTGGTAGCTGAAGGCGAGCGCGTCGTGCGCGAGCACCTCGAACTCCGGTCGTCCGAGCGTGCCCGCAGCGGCGAGCAACTCGTGCGCGAGCGCGAGCGCCGCCGCGGACTCGCCCGCCTGGAAGCGCGCGTAGCAGCGGCTCCAGAGCACCGCGAGTCGCCGCTCGGCGTCGCCGAGCTGCTCGCAGAGTTGCTGCGCGCGCAGCAGATTCGCCTCGACGGCGGGATCGGCGAAGCCCAGCGCCTCCGGCAGTGCGGGCGCAAGCGCAAAGCGGATGCCGAGTTCGTCCGCGGCCTGGCTCGCCTCGTTGCGCCGCGCTAGCAGCGCGAGCGCACGCATCGCGAGCACGTGGGCATCGCGACCGGCGTGCCGTCGCGCCGCCGCCTCGATCGCCGCGCGATACCACGCGAGTGCGTGCGCCACGTCGCCGGCCGCCTCAAAGTGCGCCGCCAGCGCCGCCGCGATCGCCTCCGCCCGGTCGCCGTGCGCCGACGCGAGTCGCTCGCCGATGCGGCGGTGCTGGATGCGCCGGCGCGCCGGCGCAGCGCGTTCATAGAGAACGTCGCGGTGCAGCGCGTGCCGGAAGCGGAAGCGCTCTGAGATCGTGCCGTCTGGCCATTCCGCGACGCCCGCGCGTGCGAGGCAGATCTCGCGATGTGCGAGATCATCACAGCGCTCGGAAATCTCGATCTCGTCGGCTTCGAGCGCCGACGCCACCTCCGCCGCGCAGAACTCGACACCGGCCACGCTCGCCGCTCCGAGCATTTCGACCGCGCCCTCGCCGAGTGACACACAGCGGTGCCAGAGCAGGTCGGCGATCCGCGTCGGCACCCCGTCGCCAGCGCCGCCCCGCTCGTCTGCGAAGTCGATCAGGTGATGCAGGAAGAGGGGGTTGCCGCCGCTGCGATCGGCGAGCCAGCGGATGCGCTCCGGGGAATCGTCGGCGTTGCGCGCTGCGAGCACCGCACGCACACAGTCGTCGTCGAGCGGTTCGAGCGTGACTTCGGTGCAGAGCCGCTTGCCGATCAGTTCGGCTACGAGCTTGCCGAGCGGGTCGCCGGGTTGCGGGAGTTCGCCGGTGCGGATCGTCGAGACGATCAGCAGCATGGCCGCCTCGCTGCGTTGCGCGAGCGCCGAGAGCAGGCCGAGCGTCGCGTGGTCGCTCCAGTGCAGATCCTCCAGCACGATGACGAGCGGCCGCTCGGTGGCGAGCGCTTCGAGCGCGTCGGCCAGTTCCTCGACGAGCTGCTCGCGCGTCGGCGCGCTGCGCTTCGCGCGCACCGCGTCGGCGAAGGCCGGGAGCTGCGCGAGCCAGGACGGCGCGCGGCGGCGCAGGATCTCGATGGACGCGGATTCCGAGCGGCGCGCCAGTCGACCGATCGCTTCGAGCAGCGGTGAATAAGGTTCGGCGCCGGCGAGCGGCTCGAGGCAACGGCCGATTGCGACTTCGGCGTCGCTGCCGCGCCGCAAGTCGTCGGCGAACGACTCGACGAGTCGCGTCTTGCCGATGCCCGCTTCGCCCTGCACCGCGACGATCTCGCGGCGTCCGCTGCGCACGCGGTCGAGCGCATCGTCGAGCGCCGCGAGCGCGGCGCTGCGTCCGGGGAGCGCCGTCGCGCCGCGCCTCCGCGGCGCCGCGCGCGCGACGATCGCGACCGGCGCGGCGAAGCGGTAGCCCTTCGCCCGCACCGTCTGGATCGGCTCGGGCACGCCGGCTCCCGTTTCGAGTAGCCGGCGCGCAATCGCGATCGCGCGGTAGAGCGAATCTTCCTCGACGCGAACGCCGCGCCAGACGGCAGCCTGCAGTTCCGCGCGGGGCACGAGGCGATCGCGGTGGCGCACCAGGTACTCGATCACTTCGAGCACCCGCGTCTGCACGTCGAGGAGCGCGCCGCCGCGGCTCAGCTCGAAGCGCTCGGCATCCAGCTCGAAGTCGCCGAATCGATGGATCACGCGGGCTCCGCCCTTCCGATCGATCGTAGTCCACGGGCGCCCAGGAACGACATTGCGGTACCAAGCCCGCATGCCGAAGCGCTTCTCCCCCCGCACCTGGGCCGGCTTCGTGCCGAACGGCATCGGGCAGGTGAAGCCCAACCACTACGGCGACATGCTGAAGGTGCTGTGGCGCAACCGCGACGAGCTTCCCTACGCGTGGCGCATCCTGCGCGACGGCGCCTGTGACGGCTGCGCGCTCGGCACCAGCGGTCTCCGCGACTGGACACTCGAAGGCGTCCATCTCTGCATGGTGCGCCTCAACCTGCTGCGCATGAACACGATGCCCGCGATGGATCCCGCGCAGCTCGGCGATCTCACGAACGTTCCGGCTCGCGACAACCGCGCACTGCGGGATCTCGGCCGGTTGCCTTACCCGATGCTGCGCCGCGACGGTGAGCCCGGCTTCCGGCGCATCGGGTGGGACAAAGCACTCGATCTCGCCGCCGCGCAGGTGCGTGAGATCGACCCGAAGCGGCTCGCCTTCTATCTCACTTCGCGCGGCATCACCAACGAGGTCTACTACGTCGCGCAAAAGGTGGCGCGCGCGCTCGGCACCAACCACGTCGACAACGCGGCGCGCATCTGCCACTCGCCGAGCACCGTCGCGATGAAGCAGTCGCTCGGCGTCGCAGCGTCCACCTGTTCCTACACGGACTGGATGGGCACCGACCTGATCGTGTTCTTCGGCAGCGACGTACCAAACAACCAGCCGGTCACCACCAAGTATCTCTATTTCGCGAAGCAGGCGGGCACGAAGATCGCGGTGGTGAACCCGCTGCGCGAGCCGGGCCTCGAGCGCTACTGGGTGCCGTCCGTGTTCGAGAGCGCGGTGTTCGGCACCAAGCTCGCCGACGACTTCTTCGCGGTGCACACCGGCGGCGATCGCGCGTTCATCACCGGCGTGTTGAAGGCGCTCGGAGAGGCGGACGGCTTCGACGAGCGTTTCCTCGCCGCGCACGTCAGCGGCTTCGACGCGGTTCGTGCGCAGGCTGCAGCCGCAGATTGGACGGCGCTCGAACGCGGCTCGGGCGCATCGCGCGACGCCATGCAGCGTTTTGCGATGCTCTACGCCGAGTCGAAGAGCGCCATCTTCGTCTGGAGCATGGGGATCACGCAGCACGCCGAGGGCGTCGACAACGTGCAGGCGATCCTGAATCTGGCGCTCGCGCGCGGCATGGTCGGTCGCGAAAGGACCGGCCTGATGCCGATCCGCGGTCACAGCGGCGTGCAAGGCGGCGCTGAGGTGGGCGCAGTTCCCAACTACTACCCGGGTGGCGTAGCGGTGGGCGCGGAAGGCGCGCGCCTCCTCGGTTCACTCTGGGACTTTCCCGTTCCCGCCTGGCCGGGTCTGACGGCGAGCGAAATGGTGGACTCGTGCGGCGAAGGCGCGATCGACTTGCTCTGGTGTGTCGGCGGCAATTTCGTCGAGACGCTGCCCGATCCCGATCGAGTGCGCGCACAGCTCGCGCGCGTTCCGCTGCGCGTGCATCATGACCTCATCGTATCGCCGACGATGCTGGTCGACCCGGCTCCCGGTGGCGCCGTGCTGCTGTTGCCCGCGACGACGCGCTACGAGCAGCCGGGCGGCGGCACGCAGACCACGACCGAACGCCGCATCGTGTTCTCGCCGGAGATTCCCGGCCGCCGCATCGGGGAAGCGCGCAGCGAATGGCAGGTACTGCTCGATCTGCTCGCGCGCGTCGATCCCGTGCGCGCGAAGCGCGTGGGCTGCGCCGACGCCGCGGCGATCCGCGCCGACATCGCGCGCGCGGTGCCCGCCTACGACGGCATCCAGCGGCTGTACACGAAGGGGGATCAACTGCAGTGGGGCGGCGCGCGCCTGTGCGAGCGCGATGGCGCTCCGCACTTCGAGCTGCCCGACGGCCGCGCACACGCGGCCGTGATCCCGCTCGAGGCGTCACTCTTCGATCCTCCCGAAGCGCCCCTCCCCGACGATCGCTTCCGCATCAGCACGCGCCGCGGCAAACAATTCAACAGCATGATCTGGGACGACCGCGACTCGCTCACAGGCGCCGCGCGCGACGATGTGTTGATCAGCGCCGAAGATGTCGCACGGCTCGGTCTGCGCGAAGGCCAGCGCGTGCGGCTGCGCTCGGACGTCGGCGAGATGGAGGCGCACGTGCGCACGGCGCCGATTCTCGCCCGCAACCTGCAGGTACACTGGCCAGAGGGCAACGTGCTGATTCGCCGCGGTCGCGTCGATCCGCGCTGCGGCGAGCCGGACTACAACGCCGTCGTCGAGGTGATCGCGCTTTGAGTGATGTCGATTTCGAAGCCTGGCCCACCACGCACGTGATCGACGGGCGCAGTCAGGAACTGCCCGATCCGGTCGCCATCGAAGAACCGCTCGAGATCCGATTGCTGCCACCGATTGCGATGCACGGCGAGGAGTCGATCGCGCTCGCCGTCACGATGCGTACACCCGGCCATGACGCCGAGCTCGTCGCCGGCTTCCTGTACGGCGAAGGACTGATCGATGCACGCGAAGACCTCGTTGAAGTGCGCGACCCCGCCGCAACCGGCGTCGAGAATCGCGTCGAGTTCCGCGTGCGGCCTGATCTCGACCTCGCGGCCCGACGCATCGCGCGCTCGTTTCTCGCCACGTCCGCCTGTGGCATCTGCGGCAAGACTGCGATCGAGCAGGTCTTCGTGCGGGGCGTCCCGGCGCTCGATCGCGAATCGCCGCGCGTCGTGCGTTCCGTGCTGGAAGCGCTGCCCGAGCAGATGCGCCGCGCACAACGCGGCTTCGCGAAGACCGGGGGCCTGCACGCGGCGGCACTCTTCGACAGCGCCGGCGAACTCGTGGTGCTGCGCGAGGACGTCGGCCGCCACAACGCGGTCGATAAGGTGATTGGCGCGCGCCTGCTGGCCGGCGCGCTGCAACTCGACGGGGCCGGCGGGCGTTCGCTGTGCGCCACCGTTCTAATGCTCTCCGGACGGGCCGGCTTCGAGATCACGCAGAAGGCGGCGCGCGCCGGCATTCCGGTACTCGCGGCGGTCGGCGCGCCGTCGAGCCTGTCGCTGCGCATGGCCGAGCGCAGCGGTATTACGTTGATCGGCTTCCTGCGGGCCGGGCGCTTCAACCTGTACACGGCGCCAGCGCGAATTGCGATCGATGGTTGACAGGCGGCGGATGCGCAGCGCGCTGCTGGCTTCGTTGCTGTCCGCTGTCGCGTGCACACCCGCGCTGCGGATTGGGACGCAGCTCGATTCCGCGCAAGGCCGGCCGGGCACGGTCGCTTCCGTCACGCCGGTCGGGGGCTATCCGGGCTGGGCGCTGCGCGCGCTGATCTGGACGCAGGGACTGTCGGCGGCGGTTCCGACGCAGTACGGAGTCTCTCTGTATCGGGTCGAGTACTGGACGACCGCCCCGGGCGGACGGCTCGCGCTCGCATCGGGGCTCGTTACGTTTCCACGCGCCGCGGAGCTGCGCGGCGTCGTGAGCTTCCAGCACGGCACCGCGAGCGAGCGGAGCGCGGCGCCCTCGACGCCGGATCCCAACAACGGCATCGTCGCCGCCGCTGTGTTCGCCGGACACGGCTACCTGCTCGTCGCGCCCGATTACCTCGGTCTCGGTACGTCGATGGAGCCCCATCCCTATTACCATGCCGAGAGTACGGCGAACGCCGTCGTCGATCTGCTGCGCGCAAGCCGCGAAGTGGTCGCCGCAGCGGGGTTCCGCTGGCCCGCTGCGCTGTTCCTCGCAGGGTTCTCGCAAGGCGGCCACGCGACCCTCGCAGCGCAGCACGCGATCGAGGCGAACCCCGGCGACGAACTACGCGTGCGTGCGTCTGCATCGGTCGCGGGCCCATTCGACCTCGCGGGCATCGGCTTTCCGTCCGCGCTCGAGGGCCGCTCGCGCTTCGCGAGTCTCTACATCGCGTGGATCGCGAACAGCTACGCCCGCATCTACGGCATGCCGCTCGGTTCGGTGATCCGCGAGCCGTACCAGAGCCAGCTACCGCTGCTCTTCGACGGCGCGCACCGCGGCGACGCGATCGTCGCGGCGCTGCCCGCGCAGCCGCGTGACATGCTCACGCCCGAGTTCCTCACTGACTACGACGCGGGGCGCGAGACCTGGTTTCTCACGCGGCTCGCGGAGAACAGTCTTCTCGATTGGATTCCAGACGCGCCGATCCGGCTCTACTACGGCGACGCGGACATGGACGTCGCACCCGAGGAGGCGCGCTCGGCGGCAACGCACTTCGCTGCCAGCGGCAGCGAAGTGCGCGCGATCGCGGTCGGCGCGGTCGACCACGAGGGATCGGTGCTCGCCGCGGTCCCGCTGCTGCGCGCCTGGTTCGATGAACTCGCGCCGGCAACGGCGCGCTGAGTCTCGACCGCGTTGCTGGCCTTGAAACTGAGGCTCGCTCTCCCTCAGCGCGTACCGCCCCGGATCTGTCCGCGCAGCCGATACACGAACATGCCCAGGTATTCCTTGATCGCGCCGTCGTTTCCGTGCAAGACGCCGGCATCAGGGAGCCAGGCGCGGAGATCGCCCAGATCGATTCGGCCCGGCCCGTAGTCGGTCGCCGCGGGAATCGCGCGCAGGCCGGCGCTCTCGAACACGGCCATCGAACGCCACATGTGCGTGGCGCTGGTAACCAGCAGGACCGGTCCATCGATGCCGCGAGCGTCGAGCATCTTCCTGGTGTAGATGGCGTTCTCGTAGGTGGTGCGGCTTTCGCGTTCGAGCAGGATCGCTTCGCGCGGGACGCCCCACTCGACGAGTACATCCGCGGTCGTATCCGCGGGATTCTGGACCGCGGCGCTGGGGGATTCGGCTCCGCCCGTCGCGACGACGAGGGGCGCCTTCCCGGCGCGGTAGAGGCGCGCCGCGTGCGCGATCCGGTCGGCCGATTCATTGATTTCTGCCCAGTTGCGCGGCGGCGTGCCCGGCGCAACCGCGCCGCCGAGCAACACGATCGCGCTCGCGATTTGCGCCTGCTCGGGCGGCACCGGGGCATAGCGTGCTGCGAGCGATTCCTGCAACGTGAAGCCAACGACGGGCGTCGAAGCCACCCAGAGGATCACGAGCGACGCGCCGAGAAGAACGCCTGCACGGCGGCTACGGCCACGCGCGAGCGACACCAGACCCATGACCGATAGCACGATCGAGATCGAGAGCGGGTAGATCAGTTGCGTAGCGATCTTGGTGAGCAGAAAGCCCGTCATCGCGGCGCTTGATCCAGCACGCCGACGGCGTTCACGCGGCGACGCCTTGCACGGACACGAAACCCGACCTTCGTGCGGTCAATCGGGTCCCGCCAGCGCGTCATCGAGCGGACCGTCCGGTTCGGTGAACGCTTCGCCCGGCGGCCCCCCGCTGAGCTGCCGGATCCGATCCTGCGCAGCGCCGAGTTCGCCCCGGATCACCAGGTAGAGACGGCGGTGCGTACGCTCGCGCTGGCGATAGCGCAACGCGTCGCGTTCGACGTCGCGGATTCGGGCATTGAGACGACGCACTTCTTCCTCGGCGGCGTCGGCGCGATGCGCGAGCGCCCGGTGCTCGTCGGGATCGATGCGCACGACGCGCGACGCCTTGTCGCGTTCCTGCACCGCGGTCGACGCTTGCTCGCGAAGCCGGCCCGCGTCGCGGCGCGCTCCATCGACGTCGCCCTCGAGCTTTGCCACCTGGTCGCGCAGGCGCTTGCACTCCGCGTCACGATCGCGGACTTCGACCTCGATCGCGCTGACGCGCGCTTCGAGTGGAGCCTTCTCTTCCTGCGCGCTGAACGCGCGGCGCTTGGCCTTCTCGAGCCGCTGGCGCAGCTCCGCGACCTCGCCCGCGCGCTCGCGCCGATCGGTCGTCTTCTGTTCGAGCGCGCTGCGCTC
>Ga0315292_10000952_pt1 | contig 14756 bp, 8 predicted proteins | sample YL17G13_0_MG_FD_204029 | JGI IMG/M metagenome (GOLD analysis project Ga0315292, IMG submission 204029) | Sediment microbial communities from Yellowstone Lake, YNP, Wyoming, USA - YL17G13_0 | ecosystem: Environmental > Aquatic > Freshwater > Lake > Sediment | place: USA: Wyoming | collected... | reverse complement strand
TTTCAGGAGGACATGACGTGCTGAAAACGGACAAGGAACGGATCGTCAAAGAGCTCGCCGCAGACCTCAGCTCAGCGGAGACGCTCATCGTCGCCGACTACCGCGGCCTGACGAACAAGCAGCTCGAGGCGCTGCGGGACGAGTTGCTCAAGCACGGCGCTCGATTCCGGATCGTCAAGAACACGCTGACCCGCCGAGCCGCTGAGCAGGCCGGCGCCGAGGCGTTGCTCGTGATGCTCGAGGGGCCGACAGCGATCGCGTTCGTCGAGTCGTCGGGCGACCCCGCAGCGGTCGCCAAGGCGCTTGCTGCGACCGCGAAGGAGTCGAATGTCCTGACGCTTCGTGGCGGGATGCTCGAAGGCAAGACGCTCTCCGGCGACGAGGTCGACCGGCTTGCGACGCTGCCGCCCGTCGACGTGCTGCGTGCGCAGCTCGTCGGTGCGATAGTTGCTCCGATCACGCAGCTCCTGGCGCTCGTCTCGGCACCGCTTCATGATCTGCGCGGGCTCGTCGACGCTCGGATCAAGCAGCTGGAGGAACAAGGACAAGTGGTGGAACCGCCAGCAGAAGCGGCAGTCGAAGCGCCGGAAAGCGCACCGGACGAGTTTGCGCCATCGGCCGAGGCGGTCGAGGTCGACGACGTAGTTGACGAGGTCGCAGCAGACACACCAGCAGATTCGGCTTCAGCTGAATCTGACGAGCAGGAAAGTCCGGCTGATCCCGCTCCGCAGGAATCGGCCGCTCAAGAAACTGAAGAAGAGGAGGAGTAATGCCCACCGATGTTCAGAAGGTGCTCGACACCCTCGGCAAGATGACTGTGCTCGAGCTCGTCGAGCTCAAGAATTCGATCGAGGAGGAGTGGGGCGTCACTGCCGCCGCTCCGGTCGCGATCGCGGCGGCTCCGGCCGCCGGCGATGGTGGTGCCGCTGCGGAGGAGGAAAAGGACTCCTTCGACGTCGTGCTCACCGCCATCGGCGACAAGAAGATCCAGGTGATCAAGGTCGTCCGCGCGGTTACCGGGCTCGGGCTCAAGGAGGCAAAGGACCTCGTCGACGGTGCTCCCGGTCCCGTCAAGGAGGGCGCCGCCAAGGATGAGGCCGAGTCGATCAAGGCGCAGCTTGAAGAGGCGGGAGCGTCCGTCGAGCTGAAGTAGACCCGGGGTCAGGTCTTCCACCTTCCAGCCTTGGAACGTGGAAGACCTGACGCCAGCCTGACCCCGCAGCTTGATGCCTTCAGCTATCCTGCTCGGACGTGCCCACCCGCTCCGAAGGCGGTTGCGGTGGGGTGCGCTCGTGCGCTATCCTTCGAGGTTCCGCCGAGGCTTCGCCCGTCCAACCCTGCACGCATTTAAGGGAGGCTTTCACACTTGAGCAGCGTTGCTGTCGCGCCGCGCGCGCGTAAGAGCTTTTCGCGCCTGAAGCATGTCCTCGACCTCCCCAACCTCATCGACATCCAGAAGGTGTCCTTCAGCTGGTTTATCCAGGATGGTCTTCGCGAGACCATCGACGACATCTCGCCGATCGAGGACTACACGGGGACGCTCGCCGTCGACTTCGGTGAGTACGAGTTCGGGGAGCCGCAGTTCACCATCCAGGAGTGCCGCGAGAAGGACCTGACCTACCAGGTCCCGCTCTCGATCACGGTCCGATTCGTCAACAAGGAGACCGGCGAGATTCGCGAGCAGCGGGTCTTCATGGGCGACTTCCCGATGATGACCCCCTGGGGCACCTTCATCATCAACGGAACCGAGCGCGTGATCGTCACGCAGCTCGTCCGCAGCCCGGGCGCCTACCTGATGGAGCCGAAGGACGCCACGAAGCAGGTCTTCATGGCGAACCTGATGCCGTCTCGTGGCTCGTGGCTCGAGGTCGAGATCGACAAGAAGGGCCTCGTCTTTGCGCGCATCGACCGTAAGCGCAAGCTGCCGATCACGACACTCCTCCGCGCGCTTCCGGCCGAGGACCCGACGACCGGCTTCCAGCTCGACACGAGCTCGAACGAGAAGATCCTGGAGCTCTTCGGCGGCTCGACCTACATCGCGAGCACGCTCGAGAAGGACACGACGACGCGCGAGGAAGAGGCGCTCATCGAAGTGTTCAAGAAGCAGCGCCCCGGTGAGCCTCCGACGCTCGACAACGCGCGGAACCTCCTCCGGTCGCTCTTCTTCGATCCCAAGCGCTACGACCTCACCAAGGTCGGCCGCTACAAGCTGAACCAGCGCCTCGGCGTGCAGGTGCCCGAGGGCACGCGCGTCTTGACCACCGAGGACATCCTCGCGCTCGTGCGGAGGCTCGTCGATCTTCCGGTGAAGCTCGGCCTGCCCGAGGACTCGAAGGACTTCGCAGCGGACGCGGCTCAGCTGTCGCGTGATCCGATCCGCGGCGAGCTCGACGAGTACGAGGACTTTGGTAATCGTCGCCTGCGCACAACGGGCGAGCTGATCCAGGAGGCGTTCCGGGTCGGTCTCTACCGGATGGAGCGCGTCGTCCGCGAGCGGATGACGACCGAGGACGTCGACACGATCACGCCGCAGACGATCATCAATATCCGACCGGTGGTTGCGGCGCTGAAGGAGTTCTTCGGTTCCTCGCAGCTCTCGCAGTTCATGGACCAGACGAACTCGCTCGCCGGTCTGACGCACCGCCGGCGCCTTTCGGCGCTGGGTGCGGGCGGACTGACACGTGAGCGCGCGCCGATCGAGGTGCGCGACGTGCATCCGACGCACTACGGGCGGATGTGCCCGATCGAGACACCGGAAGGCCCGAACATCGGCCTAATCGGCTCTCTCGCTTCGTTCGCAACCGTGTCGCAGTTCGGCTTCATCCAGACCCCGTACCGGGTCGTCAAGGGTGCCAAGGTGACCGACGAGATCATCTATCTCGATGCCGCCGAAGAGCGTCAGTTCACGATAGCCCAGGCGTCGGAGCCGGTCGATCCGAAGACCGGCAAGTTCCTCAACGATCAGGTCCTCTGCCGCTCGCGTGAGGGCGAGGCCGTCATGGTCTTGCCGAAGGAAGTCGAGTACATGGACGTCTCACCGGCGCAGATCGTCTCGGTCGCCACGGCGCTCATCCCGTTCCTCGAGCACAACGATGCAAACCGCGCGCTCATGGGCGCGAACATGCAGCGCCAGGCAGTACCGCTCATGATCCCGCAGGCGCCAATCGTCGGCACCGGCCTCGAGTTTCGCGCTGCCGTGGACACGGGCGACGTCGTTCTGGCTCGGAACGATGGAGCCGTCGTGGATGTGGACGCGGAGCGGATCGTCATCGAGGGCAAGGGAACCCGCGACGAGTATCCGCTGACGAAATTCATGCGCTCGAACCAGGGCACGCTCATCCATCAGAAGCCGGTCGTCATGCTCGGCGACAAGGTGAGGAAGGGCGAGGTGCTCGCCGACGGAAGCTCGACCGACGGCGGCGAGCTCGCGCTCGGGGCGAACCTGCTCGTAGCGTTCATGCCGTGGGAGGGCTTCAACTTCGAGGACGCGATCGTGATCTCGGAGCGGCTCGTCAAGGACGACGTGCTCAGCTCGATCCACATCCACGAGTACGAGATCGACGCCCGCTCGACCAAGCTCGGCGACGAGGAGCTCACCCGCGACATTCCGAATCGCTCGGAGGAGTCGCTTGCGAACCTTGACGAACGAGGCGTGGTCCGCATCGGAGCCGAGGTCATCTCGGGCGAGCTCCTCGTCGGCAAGGTGACACCCAAGGGTGAGACCGAGCTGACGGCTGAGGAGAAGCTGATCCGCGCGATCTTCAAGGAGAAGGCGCGCGAGGTCCGCGACACATCGCTCAAGGTTCCGCACGGCGAGGGTGGCAAGGTCATCGGCGTCCAGACCTTCTCGCGCGACGCTGGTGACGACCTTCCGCCGGGCGTGAATGAGCTCGTGCGGGTCTTCGTTGCCAAGAAGCGCAAGATCGCCGAGGGCGACAAGCTCGCCGGGCGGCACGGCAACAAAGGCGTCATCTCGAAGATCGTGCCCGAAGAGGACATGCCGTTCCTCGAGGACGGCCGCGCCGTGGATGTGGTGCTCAACCCGCTCGGTGTGCCGAGCCGGATGAACATCGGTCAGATCCTCGAGACCCACCTCGGGTGGGCGGCGGCACACGGCGTCTTCCCGGAGGGCGACCCCGTGAACCCGAGAGCGCCGATCAACGCGCCCGATCCGCGCTGCGTGGCCACCGCGGTGTTCGACGGAGCGACCGAAGGAGACGTCGACGATGCTCTCGTCGCGCTTGCTCGTATGGAGAACTCGGAAGCGTTCAACATGAACGTCGACGACTCGGCGGTACGCGGCAACCGTTGCTCGGGCAAGGTCGAGCTCTACGACGGGAAGAGCGGCGAGCCGTTTGCGCAGGAAGTCACGGTTGGCTTCATGTACATCCTGAAGCTGCTCCACCTCGTCGACGACAAGATCCATGCCCGATCGACTGGCCCGTACTCGCTCGTCACGCAGCAGCCTCTGGGCGGCAAGGCGCAGTTCGGAGGACAGCGTTTCGGGGAGATGGAGGTCTGGGCGCTCGAGGCGTACGGAGCGGCTTACACGCTGCAGGAGATGCTCACGATCAAGTCCGACGACACGATCGGGCGCGTGAAGGCCTACGAGGCGATCGTCAAGGGGGAGAACATCGCCGAACCTTCGATCCCGGAGTCCTTCAAGGTGCTGCTCAAGGAGATGCAGTCCCTCGCCCTCGACGTCCAGGTGCTCTCCGACGAGGGCCGCGAGGTCGAGGTGCGTGAGGAGTACGACGAACTCTTGCGGGCTGCCGAGGAGCTCGGTATCGACCTGTCGCCCGGCTCGCTGCCCGCTGCGGTGCGCCAGCCGACGGCCGAGGAGGTCGAGGAGGGCGAAGAGCACGCAGACGGGGGCGGCGAGCTCGTGCTCGCAGCCGACGAGGAGCTCCCAAGCATCGAGGGCGAGGCAGCTGCCGTCGAGGTTGATCTCGCGGACGTCGAGATCGAAGAGTGATCTTTGAAATCACGGAACTGAGAGAGAGGTTCGAGGCTCTAGATGGAAACCAGTAGACGCGGTCCCGATATCAACGACTTTGACTCGATCCGGATCGGTTTGGCATCGAGCAAGCAGATCCGCGACTGGTCCTCCGGTGAGGTGACGAAGCCGGAGACGATCAACTACCGCACGCTCAAGCCCGAGCGTGACGGTCTCTTCTGCGAGCGCATCTTTGGTCCGACGAAGGACTGGGAGTGCTATTGCGGCAAGTACAAGCGCGTCCGGTACAAGGGCATCATCTGCGAGCGCTGTGGCGTCGAGGTGACCCGGCAAAAGGTTCGTCGCGAGCGGATGGGACACATCGATCTCGCTGCTCCGGTCTCGCATATCTGGTTCTTCAAGGGCGTTCCCAGTCGAATCGGCTACCTGCTCGACATCGCTCCGCGCGAACTCGAGAAGGTGCTCTACTTCGCCGCCTCGATCGTTACAGCGGTTGATCGCGAGTTGCGCCAGGCCGACCTCGCCGATCTGGAAGACAAGGTCGCAGGCGAGAGCGAGCGGATCTACCTCGACCGTGACGAGGCGCTCTCCGGGCTCGACGACCGGTTCTCCCGGAGACGGGACTTCTTCGCCGCCAGCAAGGAGCGAAACTTCGACGAGGACGATGACTTCTGGGTCCGCGGCCTGAACAATTGGGCCGAGGAAACGGTGCTCCCGACCCTCGAGGACATCCGGACACTCGCGAGCGGCGTTTTCGTCGCGCTCGCAAAGAAGATCACGAACGAGGATCCACGGAAGGTTCGCGAGCTCGTGCGCCAGACAGCGACCCGAGACGACCGTCGCCTCGCTCCCCGCGAAGTCGAGTCGGTGGCCGCGGCGGCTGTCCAGATCGAGGCTGCACTGGCACCCTTGCGGGCCGACCTCGACAACGCGACGGGATCGAAGAAGGGTGCGATCACGAAGCATTTGAAGCGGCTCCAGGAGGGCCTTCTTACCGGGGCCGAGCTGTCCGCCGAGGACGCTGCGCTCGTCGCCGATGTCGAGCGCAAGAATCTCGATCGGGCGAGGGAAGTCGGCAACGGCCTCCTGGCGGCCGTGCTCGCCGCCGTCGATCCCGACGCGGACGCGGCGGCCGTGCGCGAGCTCGCGTACGACCTCTGCCTCGTCGAGGGCACGCGCAAGGAAGACCTCGACGCGGTTGGACAGTGGGCCCTGAAGGTCCGCGAGATGGTCGCCGATATCGAGGTGCGGCGTGAGGACACACGCGAAGCCGCGGTCGACGCGGTTCGGAGGCTCGAGCAGACCTGGGTCCTTTTCAAGGAGCTCGAGCCGAAGATGATCGTCGGCGACGAGCAGATCTTCCGCGAGCTCAAGGATCGGTTCGGTTCGCCGTACGGGTTCGGGGTCTACTTCCGCGGTGGCATGGGCGCGGAGGCGGTGCGCGACCTGCTCCGAGACCTCAACCTCGACGAGGAGTCGCTCTCGCTGCGCGACATCATCAAGACGTCGAAGGGCCAGAAGCAGCAGCGCGGGATCAAGCGCCTCAAGGTTGTCGAGGCGTTCATCAAGTCGGGCAACAAGCCTGAGTGGATGATCCTCGAGGCAGTTCCGGTCATTCCGCCGGAGCTTCGCCCGATGGTTCAACTCGACGGCGGGCGCTTCGCCACGAGCGATCTCAATGATCTCTATCGCCGCGTCATTAACAGGAACAACCGCCTGAAGCGGCTGCTCGATCTGGGGGCGCCCGAGATCATCGTCAACAACGAGAAGCGCATGCTCCAGGAGGCCGTCGATGCGCTGTTCGACAACGGCCGCCGTGGCCGCGCCGTGACCGGGCCGGGCAACCGCCCGCTGAAGTCACTCTCGGACATGCTCAAGGGCAAGCAGGGGCGCTTCCGCCAGAACCTGCTCGGGAAGCGCGTCGACTACTCCGGCCGCTCGGTGATCGTCTCCGGCCCGAACCTGAAGCTCCATCAGTGCGGGCTGCCGAAGATCATGGCCCTGGAGCTCTTCAAGCCGTTCATCATGAGCCGGCTCGTCGAGCGCAAGGCGGTGCAGAACATCAAGGCCGCCAAGAAGATGGTCGAGTCGATGATCCCTGAGGTCTGGGATGTCCTCGAAGAGGTCATCGCCGAGCACCCGGTGCTATTGAATCGTGCGCCGACGCTGCATCGCCTCGGGATCCAGGCGTTCGAGCCAGTGCTCATCGAGGGCAAGGCGATTCAGGTTCACCCGATGGTCTGCCAGGCGTTCAACGCCGACTTCGACGGCGACCAGATGGCCGTGCACCTGCCGCTCTCCGCCGAGGCGCAGGCCGAGGCCCGGGTGCTGATGCTCTCGGCCCACAACATCCTCTCGCCGGCCAGTGGCCGGCCGCTCGCAACACCGAACCAGGACATGGTGCTCGGGGCCTACTTCCTCACATACTGCGGGCACGATCTGGTCAACACCGCCACGGCGGATATGGCCAAGACGCTCGGCAAGAAGGGGCTCGCGCGCTTCCGCACCGAGGAGGGTGTGGAGTTCGCGGTCGATGCGGGCTCGGTCGACTATCAGGATCCCATCGAGTACGAGTGGAACGGTGAGCGGCTGATGACGACGCCGGGCCGCGTCATCTTCAACGCGGAGGTCGAGCGGGCGCTCGACGAGGCTACCGGTGGCAACTTCGAGGATCATCCGTTCCTGAACAAGACGCTCACGAAGCGCGAGCTCGATGCCTTCATCGGCGAGCTCGTCGAGCTCTACGGGCCGAACACGATCGCGTCGGCTCTCGACGCGATCAAAACACTGACGTTCCGCTTCGCTACCCGCGCCGGGATCACCATCTCCAAGAACGACATCGTCATCCCGCCCGACAAGGAGGAGATCCTCGCCCGCTACGAGGCGGAGATCGCGAAGGTTGGCCACGAGTACGACCGCGGCCTGATGACGGAGGAGGAGCGCGACGAGCGCGTCATCGCCATCTGGACTCAGGCGACCGACGAGGTCGCCGCCTCGATGATGGCGAACCTCGAGGAGACGAACCCGATCTACATGATGGCCAACTCGGGCGCGCGCGGGTCGTTCAACCAGATCCGTCAGCTCGCCGGCATGCGCGGCCTGATGGCTGATCCGAAGGGCGAGATCATCGCACGGCCTATCAAGGCCAACTTCATGGAGGGCCTTACTGTCCTCGAGTACTTCATCTCCACGCACGGTGCGCGGAAGGGCCTTGCGGACACCGCCCTCCGAACCGCTGACTCGGGGTATCTCACCCGGCGTCTCGTCGACGTCTCCCAGGACGTGATCGTCCGGGAGGAGGACTGCGGGACCGATGATCACATCAATCTCCAGCTGATCCTCGACGACTCACCGAATAAGAGCGTCGCCGGACGCGTCGCCCCATTCGACATCCGCAAGCCGATCAAGGACGGCAAGCCCGGCAAGGTCGTGATCGTCGAGAAAGGCGCCGAGATCACCATGAGCGCTCTGCGCCAGCTCGTCGAGGAGTTCGGCGAATACGCCGAGACGGCGATCGTGCCGGTTCGCTCGGTGCTCAAGTGCCGGAGCGAGTACGGGCTCTGCCGGCGCTGCTACGGGGCGTTCCTCGCGACGGGCGGCATGACCGAGATCGGCGATGCGGTCGGGATCATCGCGGCCCAGTCGATCGGTGAGCCCGGGACGCAGTTGACCATGCGGACGTTCCACACGGGCGGTGTCGCCGGTTCGGACATCACGCACGGTCTTCCGCGTGTTGTCGAGATCTTCGAGGCTCGCAGCCCGAAGGGTGCTGGGACGATGGCGGATGTCGCTGGCAAGATCGACATCGAGGCGGCGGATCGCACGATCAAGTTGACGATTACGCCGACGGCTCTCGATGCCAGCGGCGAGTTGCTCGACCCCAAGGAATACAGCTTCCCGCGCCGGACGCGATTCAGCGTTGTCCACGGACAGATGGTCGAGGCTGGAGATCCCCTCAGTGAGGGATCGCTCAACCCGGCTGACCTCCTGTTGCTCAAAGGTGCGACGCATACCGAGCTGTACCTCGTCGGAGAGGTTCAGAAGGTCTACAAGTCCCAGGGCGTCGAGATTCACGACAAGCACATCGAGCTCATCGTCCGGCAGATGCTGAAGAAGGTTCGCGTCGAGAACGCCGGCGAGACGAACCTGCTGCCCGGGCAGCTCGTCGACCGAGTCGCCCTGGAGCGCGAGAACATCCGCGTCAAGAAGGAGAAGAAAGAGCAGGCGACGTTCGAGCCGATCATTCTCGGCATCACGAAGGCATCGCTCGCGACGGAGTCCTTCCTTTCAGCTGCCTCGTTCCAAGAGACGACGAAGGTCCTGACCGACGCTGCGATCGAGGGCAAGGTCGACCACTTGAACGGGCTCAAGGAGAACGTGATCATCGGCAAGTTGATTCCGGCCGCGACCGGCCTCAGGCGGTATCGGCAGGTCACGATCGAGCCGACCGATCCGCTTCCGGTGACCTTCGCCCGTCCTGAGGCCGAGGCCGAACTTCTTGCCGCTCTCGAGGAGATCGGCGAGGGCGATGGTTTCGACCTCGACTCGATCGATCTCCCCTTGGATGAGGGCCCTTCACTCGACAGCGGCGGTGAAGCTGCCGGGCTCGAGCCTCCGCCGGACGAGGGCTAACAGCGCTGGGGTCAGGTCTCTTGTGTTGCGCGAAGTCGGCGCGACACAAGAGACCTGACCCCTGTTGTTGCGCGAAGTCGACGCAATACAAGAGACCCGACACCTTCCTAACGTCTTTCTGCTACCTCTGATGCCCATGTGCAGGGTTTTCGTCGCGACGGCCGCCGCGTTTCTTGCGGTTCTCGCATGGCCGGCCACGGGCTCTGCCGTGCTGTCATGTGGCCTTCCGGAGGCGCAGCCGATCTGGTTCGACTTCGCGGATTCCTCCGTCTCGTTCTGGCGCGAGCGCTTTGCGCGCCCGGGCGTAGTGGTTGCGACCGGCGGTCCCGAGCTTGCGGCTGAGGCTCGGGCGGCGGGGGCGGGGACCGTCCACTGGGACATGTACCTCCGCAAGCGCGTCGGTACCCCGTCGGATCCTGTCGATGCCGGCCTGATCGAGCAGCGGGCGGACTCGCTCTTCGACTACGCCGTCTCGGTGACAGGCTGCCAGCAGCCGTTGATCGCGCTCAACGAGCTCTGGGGTGCGTCGTTGCCGACGCCGCTGACCCCGACTGCGGAGCGCTATCGCGCAAACGTCCTTAGCTTCGTGAGCCGGCTCGCGGCCCGGGGTGGTCGGCCTGCCCTCCTCGTCTCGAGCGAGCCATTCACGGGTGGCGAGGCAGCGGCTTGGTGGAAGTCGATCGCGGCAGTGTCCGACCTCGTCCTCGAGAACTACGCGAACGCGAACCTGATCTGGCGCGACGGGGCGGTCGACGGCTCGCGCCGGCTCCGCATGCGGTATCGGCAGGCTTCAGCGCGGTTGCTCGCGCTCGGGATCCCGCCGTCGCGGATCGGGATCATGATCGGTTTCCAGACGGGTCCCGGAACCGGCGGACGGGAAGGGCTCGCACCGCGCTCGCGCTGGTTCAGCGTCGCGAAGTGGCAGGCGCTAGCCGTGCGCCAGGTAGCGCGTGAACTCCGGCTCGCCCATCTCTGGTCCTGGGGTTGGGCGCAGCGAAACGAGCGCTCCAACGACCCGGACAAGACCTATGCCGCCTGCGTCTGGCTGTGGTCCCGCGATACGAGCCTGTGTGACGCACCGGCCATCCTCGGGCGTGAGCTCGACGTCGATCGGCGCGCCGGGCAGCTGGATTTGCCCGCGGGAACGCGCTGCACGTACGGCTCGAGTGCACTCACCGCATCCAGCGTCGCAGCGCTCGCGAAGTTGACGGGCGACCGGGAGCTTGCTTTGACGGCACTCGTCGTCCGCGCGATCGAGCGTGAGAGCACCCGCTTTCCCCCGTTGAACGCCCTCGCCGTCGAGGACCGCATCGTGGGCACTCGGTTCGGTGGAAGTGCGGCTGGATATCGATCCGCACTCGCCGAGACCGGTGCGAGCCTCTCCGTTGCGCGCGGAATCATCGGTGACGAGTTGAGGGCTCGCGAGGTCCTCGACCGGCTTTCGGTGTCGAGTCCGTCGGCAGGAGACATCGCGCGCTTCCGAACGACGTACGCTCCGGTTCTCGCGCGCCGGCTCGTCGTCTCACCAGCACCGAGCTGGCTTCCAGGAGGGAGCGGAATCGCTCTCGCGACATCCGCTCCGGAGACGGTGTTCCACATCTCCACGGGCCAGCGCGTGACCATCCGCACGGCGGAGGGCGTCTTCACCGTCAGGGCGGTCGACGAGGCAATGGCGCTGGGCGCGTATCCGTACGAGGTCGCCCGACCGGCGATCGTCCAGGCGCTGCAGGCAGAGCGACGCGCCGACGCGTACACGGCGTGGATCATCCATAAGCAGAAGGCTGCTGGGAGCCGCCTGGTCTGCGAGCGGGATCGCTTGCCGGAGCTCGGCGTGGTCACTCTGTCGGCATACGCGCCGTTTCTCTCGCTGTACGAGTCCGAGGCCGCCCGCTGGGCGTCCGCACGGCGTCCGTAAGCAGGCAGACCGGCTGGGGCGCCTCCGGGCCTACGGCCAGTCCGAGTCGAGGCGATCCTTGCCCGCGCGCTTCGCGCGGTTGACCGCCGCGGACACCCGCGCGTCGAGAGACTCGAGTGTCTCGTTCGGCCGCCACTCCACGAGGCCGGCCGAGAACGTCAAGCGCCCGACATTCGAGAAGCCGGTCGCGGCGGTTTCGTCGCGGAGGCGGACGTAGAACTGCTTGCCCTCGTCGCCCGTCGTCTCCGAGAGGAGAATCGCGAACTCCTCGCCTCCCCGACGGCAAACGGTGTCCGTCGCACGCGCGGCACGCTCGAGGAGGTCAGCGAACTCCTGCAGCACGAGATCGCCGCCCGGGTAGTCGAAGCGGGAGTTGACCTCCGCGAAATTGTCGAGGTCGAGGAGAAGGAGGGAGAGAGGGCGGCCGGTGCGCCGCGCGCGTGCAAGCTCACGCTCGAGTTCTTCGTCGTACCCGCGGCGGTTGCGCACTCCTGTAAGCCCATCCGTCACCGCCCGAAGCTCGGCTTCGGCAAAGCGGCGCGCGTTCGCAATACCGGGGGCGGCGTCGTCCGCAAGGGCTTGAAGTGCGCGTGCGTGCTCGGGCCTGAACGCAGCGGCTCCACGCGCGTACGCGGCGAGCGCACCTGTCTCGAGGCCGTCCTCCACGATTGGGACGACGAGCCCGGATCGATACGCGACGTCTTCTCCCTCGAGCGCGGGGGGATACGTCCAGTTGAGTGTCAGCGCTCGGAACGGCCTCGAGTCAGGAGGACCCAGGCTCGCTTCGAGCAGCGCGGCACCGTCACCCGTTCCAAACGAAGCGATAGCCGGCATGTCTCCCGGCCCGCGGACCCGCACTGTCGCGGCCTGAGCTCCCGTGCGGGTAGCAGCTTCCTCCGCGAGCCGTTGCAGGAGATCACGGAGATCCAGGGTGAGACCGAGGTCGCCGAGACCCCGCTCGCGCGCGTCGTCCGAGCGCTCGACCGCGCGCTGCAGGTTCTGCGATATCGCCTCCATGTGCTGGTCGAGCTGGCCGACGACGGTTTCGAATCGACGCTGCGAGCGCGCGCCGGCGAAGCGGGCCAGAAGGACCGCCACGACGAGCACTGCCACGGCCGCAGCCGCGACGACTACCGCAGTCACCATCTCAATCCAACCACTCCCCTACGGCTCACTGTATTCAGGGATGCGGTTGTCCGCTACTGCCAGCGCGTCAGGTCAGCCCCGTGGGATCTGACCTAACCCTGGAACTGGCTTGTCTGCTACCATCTCGCGGCCCGGATGGCGGGTATTGCGTGCCCGCCTTCCTTTCTGTCTGAGGAAAGCCTTCGACCTTTAGTAGGAGCAGCGCGTGCCCACAGTCAACCAGCTCGTTCGCAAGGGGCGGAAGACCCCGAAGGCGAAGACGAAGACCCCGGCTCTCCGGGGCGCGCCACAGAAGCGCGGCGTCTGCACGCGTGTCTACACGACCACGCCGAAGAAGCCGAACTCGGCTCTCCGCAAGGTCGCACGCGTACGGCTCACAAACGGCATGGAGGTCGGTGCGTACATCCCGGGCGAGGGGCACAACCTGCAGGAGCATTCGGTCGTGCTCGTACGCGGCGGCCGCGTCAAGGACCTCCCGGGCTTTCGCTACAAGGTGATCCGGGGTGGCCTCGACTCGGCCGGCGTCTCCGAGCGCCGCCAGGCTCGCTCGAAGTACGGGGCGAAGAAGGCGTAGGGATCAGAAGTGACGCGCCGCGCAGAGATCCAGCCCCGTCAGCTCGAGCCAGACGCCGTTCACGGCTCGGTTCTCGTCTCGCAGCTCGTCAACCGGCTTATGCTCGATGGCAAGAAGTCCATCTCGGAGCAGATCGTCTACGACGCGCTCGCGATCGCCTCGGAGAAGAGCGGGAAGCCGCAACTCGAGGTGCTCGAGCAGGCGGTGAAGAGCGTCACGCCGGTTCTCGAGGTGCGGTCGCGCCGTGTGGGCGGTGCGAACTACCAGGTACCGATCGAGGTTCCACAGCGCCGCGCGCGGACGCTTGCGCTCCGCTGGCTCGTCCAGAACGCTCGCGATCGGCGCGAGAAGGGCATGCCCGAGAAGCTCGCCGGCGAACTCATGGACGCAGCGAACCAGCAGGGCGGCGCCTACAAGAAAAAGGACGACATCTACCGGATGGCGCAGGCCAACAAGGCCTTCGCACACTACCGCTGGTAGGCCGACGATGAGTGCTGTAGCAACACCGGTTGGGCTGGAGCGCGTCAGGAACATCGGGATCATGGCCCACATCGACGCGGGCAAGACCACGACGACCGAGCGGATCCTCTACTACACGGGGCGCACTCACAAGATGGGCGAGGTGCACGAGGGCGCCGCGACGATGGACTGGATGGCGCAGGAGCAGGAGCGCGGCATCACCATCACGTCGGCAGCGACGACCGCGGAGTGGCGCGACTATCGGATCAATATTATCGATACGCCCGGCCACGTGGACTTTACCGTCGAGGTCGAGCGGAGCCTGCGCGTCCTCGACGGTGCCGTTGCCGTCTTCGACTCCGTCGCAGGCGTCCAGCCGCAGTCCGAGACCGTCTGGCGCCAGGCCGACCGTTACAGCGTGCCGCGCATCGCGTTCATCAACAAGATGGATCGGACCGGCGCGGACTTCGACGCATCCGTCCAGTCGATGCGTGACCGCCTCGGCGCGAATCCAGTTCCTGTCCATCTCCCGATCGGGAGTGAAGACGCGTTCGTCGGGATCGTCGACCTCGTCGAGATGAAAGCGATCACGTACTTGAACGCGCTCGGTACTGAGCTCACCGTCGACGATATTCCGGCCGCGCTCGTCACGGCCGCCGAAGCCGGCCACCATGCGTTGATCGACGCGGTCGCGGAGTTCGACGACGAGCTCATGGAGACATACCTCGACGACGAGAGCGCAGTTGCACCAGAGATGATCCGGCGGGCACTGCGCAAGGGAACACTCGTCGGCAAGATCACGCCCGTTCTCGCCGGCTCGGCGTTCAAGAACAAGGGCGTGCAGGCGCTTCTGGACGCCGTTATCGACTACCTGCCGAGCCCGCTGGACGTGCCGCCGATTCGGGGCCTCGATCCGAAGAAGGACGAGGAGACGACCCGGCCCGCCGACCTCGACGCCCCGTTCGCGGCGCTCGCGTTCAAGGTGATGACCGATCCGTTCGTCGGCAAGCTGACGTACTTCCGCGTGTACTCGGGACAGGTCAAGGCGGGCGACCGCGTTCTCAACACGACGA
>Ga0315292_10000950_pt1 | contig 14758 bp, 8 predicted proteins | sample YL17G13_0_MG_FD_204029 | JGI IMG/M metagenome (GOLD analysis project Ga0315292, IMG submission 204029) | Sediment microbial communities from Yellowstone Lake, YNP, Wyoming, USA - YL17G13_0 | ecosystem: Environmental > Aquatic > Freshwater > Lake > Sediment | place: USA: Wyoming | collected... | reverse complement strand
GGCTGGGGCATCAGCATGACGGCCACGATCGCCATGTGCTCGGACCTGGCCCCGGTCGAGAAGATGGCCCTGTCCATGGGCGTCATCGGCATCGCCGGCCTCGTCGCCAACGCGCTCGGGCCGCTTCTCGCCGAGGAGATCATCGCCCGCTTCGGCTACGGCTGGCTCTTCAACGCCAGCATCATCTTCCTCGTCGCGGCCCTCCTCTGCCTCCTGGCGACGCGGGAGATCGTGAAACCGTGCGCCGACGACGGAAAAGGGTCCGCCTTGCGGGTCCTCGGGGCCGTGCCGTGGGTGCTCATCGCCGTCATCTCGGCCATGCCCGTCTTCCACGGCGCTATCCGCGGGGCCATGATCTACTTCATCGCCGTTTTCGGAAACTCGATCGGCATCGCCCGGGTCGGCCCCTTCTTCCTCCTGCTCTCGCTGGCCGCGATCCTGACCCGGTTCGGCATGGGCGACATCTCGGACCGCTACGGCCGGAAAAAAGTCATCCTCCCGGCGGCGCTCATCATCGCCGGCAACCTCTTCCTCATCGCCCAGGTCCGGAGCTTGCCCATGCTCCTCGTGACGGGATTCATCGGCGGGCTCGGCCAAGGCCTGATCTTTCCCGCCCTGAGCACGTACATCATCGATTTCCTGGGCCGGGAGAACAAGGGTTTGGCCATCAGCCTTTATTTGTCGCTGTTCGACGTCGGGATGGGCATCGGTTCGCCCTTTTTCGGCTGGATGTCCGACCTCGCCGGATACCGGTGGATGTACCGCATCGCCGGGCTATTTCTGTTGGCCTCGACCGCCGTCTTCATGCTCAAGGCGCCGGCGACCGAAGGCCGGAAAATTCAAGGAGGCGCATAATGTGTCAGGACGACAAGAGCTTTTATGACGTGATCGCCGGGCGGCGGACGATCCGCAGCTTCAAGCCCGAGCCCGTGGCCGGAGAACTGCTCGAGCGGCTCGTCAACGTAGGGCGGTTGGCCCCGTCGGCGGCCAACCTCCAGCCGCTCGAGTTCATCGTCGTCGACGAAGCGGGGCCCAAGGCCGAGATATTCTCCTGCCTGAAGTGGGCGGCCTACATCGCGCCCGCGGGGGACCCCCAACCGGGGAAGGAGCCGGCCGCCTACATCGTCACCCTGGCCAACACCAAGGTCCGGGAGAAGATGTTCGAGTACGATGTCGGCGCGGCCATGGAGAACATGATCTTGGCCGCGTTGGCCGAGGGAGTCGGAAGCTGCTGGATGCTTTCGATCGACCGGGACAAACTGCGGGCCGTGCTGGGCGTGCCCGAGGACTTCAGGGTCGACAGCGTCTTGGCGCTGGGGTACCCGGCCGAGGAGCCGGCGGCCGAGGTCATGGGAGAGTCCTGCCGCTACTGGAAGGACGCGGCTGGGCGCCTCCACGTCCCCAAGCGCGCCCTTTCGACCGTCCTCCATCGCAATCGGTTCTGACGGACGGGCGGCTTGACTTTCGGTGAAGCCGGCGATATATAAATACTATCGTTCATGCCATCCTATCACGCATCGTTGAGGAGAAACTCATGAAAAACAAAAGGATCCTTTACACCCTGGCTATTGCGGCGCTCGTCTTCTTCGTCTTCGCGACCGTCCAGGCCCGGGCCGACATCTACATGAAGCAGAAGACTCACACGGGCGCGCTTAAGGTGATGGGCCAGACCCAACCCGAGAAGGACGAGATCTCGGTGACCTGGCTGGGCGTGGGTTTGGCGAGAATGGACCAGGGGGCCGCGACATCCTCCATCCTCCTCGGCGAAAAGAAGATCCTTTACATGCTCGACCATAACAAGAAGACCTACGCGGAAATGCCCCTGGACCTCGACAAGATGTTCGACGAAGCGGCCGGGGCGGCAGCCGGGGACGATCCGGAGATGGCCGAGGCCAAGAAAAAGATGCCTGCATTCATGAAGAACCTGATGAAGGGCGCAACGGGCGGGATGTCCGCCAAGGTGACCGAAACCGGCGAGACGAAGAAGATCGGCAGCTGGAATTGCCGCAAGTATATCATTGACATGGACATGGGCATGGCCGGCAAGACCACTTCCGAAGCCTGGGCCACCGAGGACCTCAAGATCGACTACAGCCTCTACGTCACCAGCGCCTACGCCATGCTGGCCAGTCAGCCCGGCTTCGACAAGATCGTCAAGGAAATGCGGAAGATCAAGGGTGTCATCGTCTACTCGACGGCCAAGGTCAGCGTGATGGGCTCCGATGTGACCTCGACGACCGAACTCCTCGAGTGCACCGAAAAGTCCGCCCCCGCCGGCAACTACGACATCCCGGCGGGCTACAAGAAGGTCAAGAGCTTCGGAAAATAGGCCGATAGTTGAAGAAGAGGGGGTCAAACCTACCTTTTGCTGCAAAAGGTAGGTTTGACCCCCTCTTTACCTAGACGATGTCGCCGGAATATTTCGTCAGGAGCTTTTTCCGGAGTTCCCGGTAGAGCTTGACCAGCTTCTCCATCCTCGAAATGGTCAGGTCGGTCAGGTATTTTGCCGCGCCGGCTGGGTCGGTCTTCACGAGTTCCTGGACCTTGGCGTCGACGGCGGCCTGCTCGGCGAAAAAACCGTTCTCCACCGGGTCCCGGGCCTCCCTCAGGTCCTTGACGGCCGGCTGCCAGCGGAGTAGCATCAGCTTCTCGACGAAATCCACCGCCCAGCGGGCCGAATCCTCGCTGAATTCGCGGTAATCATAGGATTGGTAGAGCGGCGAGATGTCGCTGACGCCGGCGTAAACCGGGATGTAGGGGCTGACGAACGGGTTGTCGACGTAGAACCAATAAACCCCGCCGACCGCGTCGGGAAGCCACGACCTGAGCTGGGCGATCATGCCGTAACCCTGGGTGGCGATCGTCCGGTGATGGCGGATGCGGAGAACCCGCTCCATTTCCGGGGAGATGAACGGCGAAGCCATCGGGCTTTTTTCGGACTTGCCGCCGCCCGCCGGGACCATCCAGGCCGGGTCCCAAGTCATGTCGTAGATTGTGTTCTCGAAAGCGGAGCGCTGGAAGGCGATGACGTCCTGGACAGAGATCTTTTTCTCCGGCTTCACCGATAGAGGATAGAACGCGGCTCCCTCGATGGGCTGGGCGTAGAGTGTGCCCGGCCCGGCGGCGTCGTTTAGCGCCCGCTTGGGCCAGGCCTTGAGCGACGGCGCTAGGGTGCTGTAAATGAGCCACATCCGGCTGAGACTGCCTTCGCGGATCGCCGGCGCGTAGGCCTCCTGCCAGATGAACGGCCGACCGCACTTCGGGTCGTACCAGCCCCGGTCGACCGCTTCCTGCATGTAATTGGGTGACGCCCGGAAATCCGGGTTCTTGAGGTCGACCTCGCGCGTCCGGAAGTGGTTAGCGATGACAACGACGTGGTCGTCGGGGACGCGGCGGGCGACCCAGATGGCGCCGGGCTTGCCGCTCTCCGGCGTCCATTCCGTGCCGACACTGCAGATCTCCATGACCCAGAGCTCGCGCGGATCGGCGATGCACAGGGCCTCGGACCCGCCGCACGAGGGGAGGAAGCCGTATTTTTCGACGAGCCCGGCGATGAGACGCACGGCCTCGCGCGCCGTCGCGCACCTCTCCAGGGCGAAGACCTGGGCCTGTTCGATGGTCATGATCTGGCGGGTGAGACCCTCGACGAAGGGGACGTCGAGCTCGGCCCGCTGGGAACACGTGCTTTCGCCTATGGCCAGCTGGCGCTCGTTCATCTGCGAGTAGCCCGTGTGGAAATAGGTGAAAGTCTTTTCGACCTGCGGGATCGTCCCGATGACCTTTCCGAAATCGCCGAGGGGCAGTGCCTTGCGGTCGTCCTCGCCGCCGAAATAAACCATGCCCCAATGGACCGGGGCCATCGACCCCTTGGCGTAGGTTCGCCCGGGGATGACCTGGATCCGGCATTCGCTGCAGCAGTCGGTGTGGGAGGTGATGACCGAGCCGTCGACGGTGGCGTTCCTGCCGACACCGATGACGGTGCAGCCCTCCTGCTTGTAGCTGTCCGCCGGGAGCGGGGCCGCGGCGATAAGCGCGCCGGTGACGAGCCCGAGCGCGATAACCGATGACAAGATGATCAGCTTCCGCCTGGATATCATCGATGTCCTCCTGAGTTGGGTGATTATTCGAGTATATACCAAGATTTATCCGGCTAAGCAATCTCCCATGAAGCGGCCGGATAGGGTTTGTGTCGTAAGCGCTTCTGGAAAATGGCAGGGCTTCGAGGGCCCGCCCCGGCTTGTCAATGCGAACCGGAATCCAGCGCCGCTCGCCCGGCCGGTCGTCTCCGGGAAATTCGGAAATGGGTATTGTGTCCCCGAATTAGAAGGAGAACTTGAGCCCGAGCGATAGTTCCAACCCGTAAAGGTGGAGCAATTCCCATTTCGCTGACATCATCTTCCGGCTGAGAAGCGGAGTTGTCAAGAAGATGTCAAGATTTTGTCAAAATTCGAAAAAGGGTGGTGTGTCCCCGTACTATTTCTTATCAAAAACCGTGTAAGATGATGCGACGATTGAATGTGAAAAAAATCGACTCAAGTTGACAAACGGGGTCCAAAAAGAATATGAATTTCTTAAGTGGGCATTAAACGCGTGGGACAAGTCCGATCCCGCATATTCCGGATCTAGCCGTCGCCGGGTTTCGATCGAAACGAGCCGAATCGGCCTCGAAGGAGGGATCCATGTCAAGACATCCATTCACCCCAGCACGGGCCGTTTTTCTTCTATCGCTCGCGGTTTTATTTATTCCTTTCTTGTCGGCCAACCAGGAAAACGCGGCCGCCAGGGAGCAAACCGCCAACAAGGCGGCCCAGGTCGCTGTGACCGGATCGGGCTTCGAGAAAGACGTCGCCCCGCAGGCCGCGCCACCCGGAAAAGCGTTCTTCGTCCTCGGGACGGAATGGAAAAACATCCATCCCAAGCAGAGGATCGCTAAGAGCCAGCTCGAGGGAAAGCAGGACCGGACCATGGGCGTCGGCGGTCTCATGGATGGGGGCAAGAGCGAAAAGAAAGAAGAGATGGTCGACGCCGACGTGGCCTATCTCGTCCCTTCCTTCCTCGACCATGCTTATCTCCTGGCCGACGGCGAATCCTACGCGCTCGACAAGCTGACGGAAACCGTCCCGGGCGGCGTCGGCCTTAAAAAGGATTTCTTCCTTCCCAAGCAGGGCGACGTGAAAAAGGCCCGCTTCGTCTATCTCATCCCGGAAAATGCGAAGAACATCGCCTTCCAATTCTTCGATTATTCTTACGGGCACATCCTCATTCCGCTCAAGGGCGACTTGAAGCTCGCGGCCGGGGCCGCGGCGGCTAAGTCCAAGGCTCTCGGATCGCTCAAGGACGAATACCTCGAGTTGTCCGCCACCGCCCTGGACTTCCGGGCCGATTACGGCGAAGTCGAAGCGCCCGAGGGCTGGCGATGCGTCGTGGTCAAGCTCAGCGGCAAGAGCCTGTCGGGAAACGCTTCGCAGAAAGACATCGTCCAGGTCGAACCGACGGAATACATTTGGCTGGCCACGAAAAACGGACACATCTACTACAGCTGCGGGGGCTCGACGACCGACGAGGGTTTCATCCGTTTCACCCCGGATTTCTTCCAGAGCCAGGAGGTCGCCTTCATCGTCCCTGCGTCCGAAAAGGAGTTCAGTCTGGGGCTGCGCGTCCAGAACCGGGTCTACGCGCTGTCCCTCAACGCGCCCCCGGCCGCCGAGCCGGCGGCCAAGCCCCAAGCGACCCACCGGGACGGCAAGACGATGGAGGTCATGCTCTTCGGCGCCCGTCGGGAAAAGGGGCTGGTCATCCTCGACCTGGGCATCCGGTCGCTCGTCAAGAGCGGGGTTGAGATCCAGGCCGATGCGCAATTCATCCTGAAGGCCGGGGGCGAGGACGTCTCCTTCGACGAGGACGCCACCGCCGCGCTCTTCCACCGGCCGCCGACACCCTTCACCATCCCGCCGCAGAGCTTCGTTCGCTTCGAGCTGGCCTACGCGACGGAGGCCGCCCCGGCGAGCCTCTATTACCGCGGCTTCGAGGGCGAGGGCAAGCTGGCCCTGCCAGGTCTCAAATAGCCGGAGGAGAAAGAAGGATGATAAAAAAAGCCCCGATAGTGTTTTTGATGGCCACCGTCCTGCTGATGGCCATTTCCTGCTCCGGTAAAAAAGGGGAAGAGCCGCAGAACGCGGACGTGGGCGACCGGGAAGAGGCCGTCCGGGACGATGCCGGGACCGAAACCCGGGAGGCCGGGTCGGAAGCGGAGCCTGTGGAGAGTCTCCCTGCCGAGGGCGATTGGCAGGATGCCTTCAAGTTCGTCCGCGACGCCATCCGGACCGAGCCATCGCGCTTTCCGCTGAAGACAGCGGAAGGAGTCCAGTGGGGCCGGAGCGGGAATTCGCTGGAGAAAGCCCTTTTGCTGGCCCATCTCCTGCAGGACAAGGGCAAGACGGTCGAGGTGGCCAAGGGCGAACTCGACGACGCGGCCGCCAAGGCCCTTCTCGGAACGATCTTCCCCGCGGCTAAGGCTGTTTCCTACAAAAGCGGCGTGCCCGTCTCGACCCCCGCCGAGGACCCGGTCCTCGTCTCGGCCGTGAAACGCCACTTCTGGGTCCGGATGCAGGATGGCGATAGCTGGGTCGACCTCGACCCGAGCTTCCCGGCGGCCGCGCCCGGCAAGGCCTTCGCTCCCGTCGAAGAGACCTATGAGCCGTCCGACGAAGCCCTGAGCGCGCGCGTTTCGATCGCCATCGAATACAAAGAGGGCGATTCCGGAGAGCCTCAGACCGTCCTCTCTTGGGACGGAATGATGGGAGATGTGGCCAACCGGCCCCTCTCGCTCTCCGTCGTGACGGAATACACGAAGGCCGCCCCGGAAGCGAAAGAAGACAAAGAGGAAGAAGCGGAAGGCGTGGGCGGACTCTTCGGCGGCCTCAGCGGGCAAAGCTCCGGGAAAAAGAAGGCCGCGGGAGTGGAAGTGAAGGCCGTCTTCAACGCCGCCCTGACAGTCGCCGGGGAAAGCCTGGCCGACGGACATGTAACGGCCGGCAAGGGACCGGCCGTCCGGCTCAGCCTCAAGGTGAAGATCGAAAGCCTGGGCGAAGTCGTCTCCGAGTCCGAGCGGGTCCTTTTCAAAACGACCGCGAACGAGCCCGACGCGCCCCTCTTTCAGAGGCACGCCATCCTGATCACCGGGAACAGGGTCCCGGCCGCGGCGTGGCAGGACAAGCTCAAGGTCGCCGCCGATAAGGACCTTTTGGCCGACGTCAAAACCCGGGTCGATGAGATCAGAGAAAGCGTCAAGGCGAAAAAATTCACCCGGGAAACGCTCGCGACGAGCGCCGAGCTCGAAGAAAAACTTGGTCCCGACCTCGGGCACCTGGTCAACATGATCTTCGCCTCGACCTCCGACGACCAGACCGAAAAAGCGGGCGCCGCCCTGTCCGTCGCCAACTGGTACGCCGTCCCGCGGATCCTCATCACCTCGTTCAGCGGCCGGGAGAAGACGACCGAGACCACGATCGATCTGAGGCAGGACCGGGTCGAGGCCGTCTCCCTCCCCGGACAGGCTTCGCGGATGACGGAGACATTCCTCTACGGCAGGGGAGTCATGGAATCGATCCTCGAAGGGAAGCTCCTCGAACTTCTCGCGGGAAAGCCGGCCCTGACCACGGCCGTCCTGATGCGGGAAGCAGCCCGGAAAAAAATCCCCGTCCGGATGTTTTCGGCGCTCGAAAAGGACATGCTCAAAAAGTTCGGCCCGCCCGATGACGTGATCCGCAGGATTTCTTCGGCCCTGGACGCCGGCCGGATCGTCGTCATGCCCGAGAAAGGCGTCGCTTGGGAGGGCCGGATGCGCTGGGGCTGGTGGGACATCGACCCGAGGACGAGGGAAACGATCGGCGTCCTGGACACCGGCCTCCACCAGGCCATGCTCGACATGACCATCCTGGAGACCGAGGGACCCCTCAATTCCAAGATGGGGATGGTCATCGGGGCCATGGTCGGAGCGATCGATACCTACTGGGTGCTTTCGGCGTTGATCCTCAAGTACGGCGAGCTTACTAAAGCGGCCCTTCTCGAGGCCAAGTCCTACATGAAGGACATCCAGTCCGTGATGTGCCCGGGCTTCGAAAAAAAGATCGAGTTCTCGGCGAGCATCACGACGGTCGACATCGAGGATTGCTACAAGCACGAGATCGAGCTGGTCAAGGTCGAAGGCGGCGTGTCGATCCAGCAGGGCTGGTGCGAGCAGTTCGCCAAGGGCTTCGCCTGCGCCTCGACGTCGATCCTCAATTATTATCTCAGCCAGTTCGAAGATTAGCGGAGGAAGCAGCGCATGAAATTCTCCCTGCCCAAGACCCTCATCGTCCTTACCGCCTTCGCCCTCGTCGCGGGCGGCGCGTCATACCTCCCGGCCCAGCAGGCCGTCGAGAAAGAGCCGAACAACACCGCCGCGCAGGCCAACCCGCTCGCGCTCAACGGCCGGATCGAAGGGTTTGCCGGCGAACTGGAAGACCAAGACTGGTATTCCCTCACCGTTCCCGCGCCGGGGCTGGACGTCCTGATCGTCGAAGTGTCCGGGCCGCCGGGCGTCGAGCTGGCCCTGTCCTTCTGCGACGCCTCCGGAAAAGTGATCACGGAGATGGACGCCCACCGCGAAGAGCTGGGCGAAACCATCGTCCGGCTGAGGCAAGCCCCGGGAAAATTCCTGATCAAGGTCAGCACCTTCGGCGCAACGAACACCGACAAGCCCTATACTCTTACGGCGCGAAAGCCGGACAAGCCGCCGGCCACGGCCGAAGAGGTCCGGCAGGCGCTCGTCAGAGCGCTCGACCACATCGCCTCGAAACAGCAGGAGGACGGCTCGTGGGCCGACTACGAGCAGGCCTTCACCGGCCTGGCCATCCAGGCGTTCCTCGGCGGCAAGTGCGCCGGGAAAGACTATACGGACAGGATCCGGGCCGGACTGGATTTTCTGAGATCCAAGTTCACGTCCGGGTCGAGCTTTCCGGCCGGCTCGGAAGAGGCGGCCAAGAACGGGGGACTGTTCGGCATCCAGGGCTCCAATCAGATGTATCAGCAGGCCATCGCCACCCTCAGCGTCATCGAGGCGCTCGTCGACCTCAACGACCAGGATCTCGAGCCGCTCGTCGAGGAGGCCGTCCAGCTGATCATTCGGGCCCAGAACACGGAGAACAAGCCTGCGACGCTCCAGGGTCCGATCCCGGCCGACTCGCCGCACTACGGCAGCTGGCGCTACGAGACCGACTACACCGACGGCGACGTCTCGGTCTCGGCCTGGCAGATCCTGACCATGAGGGCGGCCGTCAACGCCGGGTTCACGGTACCCGAGCGCGTCTTCTCCGCGGCCGCCAAATACATCCGCAGCATGCATGGCGCCGACGGATCGTTCGGCTACGAGGCGCCGACCGAGAACGGCGAGTCCTGCGCCCGGGCGGGGATGGGGGCGCTGTCCCTCCAGCTCTGCGGCTTCCCCAAGGACCCGCTCATCGCGCCGGCCATCCGCTTCATGCAGGATCACGGCCCGACCTGGAACTTCGAATACCCGGGAGACGGCTATCCCTTCTACTACTGGTACTACGCGACGCGGGTCATGTACATGGCGGGCGGGGAGGACTGGCGGGTCTGGAAGGACTGGATGTGCCGCTTCCTCGTCGACAACCAGAACGAGAAGGGGAACTGGGAGGGGACCCAGCATGAGGAGGCCGAGGCCCTGGAAACCTACCGGACGGCTTTCGGCGCGCTGATGCTCGAGTTCTGTTGCGGACGGGTGCCGGTCTACATGGCCGCGCCGCGGCGCAAGGTCCCCGCGTCGGTCCGGGTCGTTTTCGAAAAGGACGCCGGGGAAGTCGCTCCCAAGACGGTCGAAATCATCATGGACGCTTCGAACTCCATGACCGGGATGGTCGGCAAGGAGACGAAGATCGCGGTCGCCCGCCGGGTGCTGACCCAGACGATCAACGGCCTTCCCGACACGATGAACGTCGGCCTCCGCGTCTACGGCCACCGCTTCGGGACGGACGACTACGACAACGCCTGCCGGGACACGGAGCTTCTCGTGCCCATCGGGCCGGTCGACAAGGCCGCGCTCGTCGGCATCGTCAGCAAGATCCAGACGAAAGGGCGGACGCCGCTTGTCGCCTCCGTCCTCGAGGCCCTCAAGGATCTGGCCAAGTTCCCGAACGGGAGCATCGTCCTGATGACCGACGGCATCGAGAGCTGCAAGGGCGACATCAAGTCGATCGCCGCGGCCGTAAAAGCGTCGGGCCTCGCGCTCGAGGTCAACATCGTCGGTTTCGACATCAAAGAGGCGGCCGCGCGCCAGGAGCTGGAGTCTATCGCCAAATCGACCGACGGCCGTTATCTCGACGCCCGCAACTCCGGTGAGCTTCTAGCGGCGCTCGAGCAGACGCTCAAGCTCGAGTTCGTGGCGCTAGACGCTGCGGGCAAGGAGGCCGCCCGGGGCGTCGTAGGCGGCGACGAGGTCAAGCTCCCCGAAGGCGCCTACACTATCCGGGTTCTTCTCTCTCCTCAGCCGGTCGAGCTCAAGGTGATGGTCAAGTCGGGCGCGCCGGCAACCTACACGCTCAAGAAAATGGCTTCCGGCTGGATCTTGAATTAAATTAAGAGGGGGTCAAACCTACCTTTTGCTGCAAAAGGTAGGTTTGACCCCCTCTGACTTGACGGAGGGGCCGGACTTAGCCCATATTGGGCGGGATGACTTCCCGCCTTGAAAAAAAGCTCATGCTCCTAATCATGATCAGGTTGGTGAGGATATGAGATTGAAATTCGGAAATGGGTATTGTGTCCCCAAATTAGCGCTCGCGGCGCTGGCCATGCTGACCGCCGTCATCGTCGTTGCCGTTCCATCCGGTTCGGCACCCGCTTCCGTGCAGTCGGCCCCTGCCCTGGCCAAGGCCCTGACCGCCGAAGCCGCCGCTTGGGTCGATAAGACGCTGGCCGGCCTCACGCTCGAAAGGAAGATCGGCCAGATCGTCTGTTCGGACGTCAGCGGCGGCTACATTGCCGCAGACGACCCGCGCCTCCTGAACTGGCTCGCGCTAGCCCGCGACCAAGGCCTGGGCATGTTCGTCCTCTATGGCGGGACGCCGCGCGACGTCGCCCACCTCCTCAACCGGCTCCAGAAAGCGGCCGAGATCCCGCTCCTCATCTCCGCCGACTTCGAGGGCGGCCCGGGCCAGCAGGTGACGGGGGCGAGCGAATACCCGGCCAACATGGCCTTCGCCGCCGCCCGCTCCGAGGACCTCATGTACCGGGCGGCTTCGGCCGCCGCCGTCGAGGGCCGGGCCATGGGCATCCACCTGACCTACACGCCCGTCGTCGACATCGCCTGGCGGCCCGACAATCCGGCCGAGGGCGTCCGCTCCTTCGGCGGCGACCTGGCCCTGCTCGGGCGCATGGTCCGGGCCTACGTCCGCGGCTATCACGACAACGGCATGCTGACCTCGGCTAAGCACTTCCCCGGCCGCGGCGACGTCGAGAACATGCCCGCCAAACCCGGCTGGGCTTGGATCAATAAGCCCGCGAAAGACGTCGAAGCCCAGGAGTTCCGGGCCTTCAAGCACGCGATCGACGCCGGCGTCGATTTCGTCATGACCGAGCATATCGCCGTCCCCTCCGTCACCGGCGGCTCCGAGCTTCCGGCGAGCGTCGAAAAAAAGCTGGTCACGGACTGGCTCAAGGGTAAGCTCGGCTTCAAAGGCGTCGTGACCTCGGACGACCTCTGGTACGACCACGTCATCAACCGTTTCGGCGCAGAGGACGTGGCTGTCAAGGCTTTCGAGGCCGGCCACGACGTCATCCTCAAGCCGAAGAACCCGGCGGCGACGATCGCCGCCCTCGCCGCCGCGGTCCGTTCGGGCCGCATCCCCGAAAGCCGGGTGGACGAGGCCGCCCGCAAGATCCTGACCCTAAAAGCCCGGCTCGGTCTTCACAAGAACCGCTTTGTCGACGAGACGCGGGTCGGGGAGTCGGTCGGCACGGCGGCCCATCAAGCCATCGTCCAGGAGGTCGCCGACAAGTCGCTGACCCTCCTCAAAAACGACAAGGTCCTGCCGCTCGCAATCGCCCCGGGCAGCCCCGCGCCCAAGCTCGTCAACGTCAATGTCCAGAAGTACGATGGCGACCCCATGCCTGCGGCCCTTTCGGCGAAACTCGGCGCCGCTTTCCCCGGGACGACGAGTTTCACCCTGCGGCCCGACATGGACCCGGGCTACTACGAGACCGCCATGAAAGCGGTCGCCGGCGCCGACCTCGTCGTCCTGTCGCTCTTCGTCCCGAGGAACAGAATGGGCGACGCGGCGCCCTTCCGCGAGGCCGACCTGGCCTTCCTCCTGAAAGTCATCGCCGCCAAGCCCAATGCCGTCGTGGCCATGTCCTACGGCAACCCGCAGCTCATCCGCAAGATCCCGATGGTCCCGGCCTTCTTGGTGGGCTACGGCGAGCGGGGCTGGTTCGGAAATCAGGCCGTCTACTTCGACTCGTTCATCAAGGCCCTCAAGGGCGAGCTCAAGCCCTCCGGCCGGCTCCCGGTCACCGTCAGCAAGGAGTACCCGATCGGCAGCGGCATCCAGCTCCGCTGACTGCAGGGGGATATGCACCGCTTCTCTTGAAGCGGTGCGTGTCCCCGTTCTTCTTTTCTTTCCGCGCTTAACGATTTTCAGGCCGCATCCGGACCATGACGACTCCGTGGCGGGCGACGTAAGCCGTGAATGAGTCTTTGTGGACGCCGAGATCTTTCTGGCGCCAAAGATCGCGAACCACCTGCCCGCCCTGAACGCCGATGTCGGCCCAGAGGGCGGCGACTTCGGCCAAGCCTTCGCTGCGGTTGAAGAGCCCGACGGCCTTGGAGCCGTCCTCCATCTCCCTGACCCAGACTTCGAGGTCGCCGCTTTTCGCGACGCGCCGGCCGGGTTTGCCGAGCGGGTCCTGATCGACGTCGATGATCTCGTCGTTCGTGAGCAGGGCCAGCGTGAAGTCGTCGAGCCGGGTGATGTCGCCGCTGAAGATGAGCGGCGCCGCGACAAGCGCCCAGAGCGAAACGTGGGCGTACTGTTCGTTCGGCGTGAGCGGCGTCATGGCCGTGCCGCCTTTCCAGTCGCTCAGGTATCCTAGCAAGAGATAGTCTGGGTCGTTCCAGCGGCCCGGGCCGCCGTAGCGGTGGAGCTCGTTCTTGGAGTAGACGTCGAAACCGTCGCGGAAGAGCGCGGCCGGGATGCCCTCGAACGAGCCGCCCAGGTCGCCGGCGGTCCGCCAGCTGTTGCCGCCGACCTCGGCGCCCCATTCCCAGACATTGCCCATGCCGTACTGGCAGAGGTTGAGGACGATGTCGCGCGGCTGTTTGGCTAGGATGGCGCTCGCGAGCCGGTAAGGTTTCTGGAGCTCCTCGACGCTCTGGTCCTTGGCGACGCCGTTGTAGGAGCACCAGTCGTACTTCAGGAAGTCGTAGCCCCACTCGACGAAGCGGCGGACGTCCTGCTCCTCGTGCTGCCAGGCCGCCACGTGTCCCGCGCAGGTGGTGGGCCCGGGCGAGGTGTAGATGCCGGCCTTGAGGCCTTTGGCGTGGATGTAGTCGGTGAGGCCCTTCATATCGGGGAAGCGCCCGTTGGAGTTGATCATGCCCTTGGCGTCGCGGGCCTCGCCGAGGAGGGACGGGTCCTTCGCGTCCGGTCGGACCGACCAGCAGTCGTCGATGTTGACGTACTGATAGCCGTGGTCGATCATGCCGCTCGAAACCATGGCGTCGGCCGCCGCGCGCATGATGCTGTCGGTGATGTGGTTCTCCCAGACGTACCAGCTGTTCCAGCCCATGTGCGGGGTGAGAGCCAGGGTGTCGCCGCAGACGATCTTGAAGCCGCGCTCGACCGTGCCGAGGCGGTTCATGGCCTTGAACGTGACGGCAAATTCGCCCCGGACGGCAAGTGCCCCCGTGATCTGCCCAGTGGCCGTGTCGAGCGTGAGCCCGTTGGGCAGGCCCTCGATGGCGAAGGTCATCGGCCGCTCGCCCGTGGCCGGGATGGTGAAGAGAAAGGGCGACCCCGGCCTGACGCCGAAGATCCGGGCGCCGTTGATGCGAGGTTCGGGGGCGGGCTTGGGCGTGAGGATGATATTCTCCTCGGCGGCGAGGGGGGTCGCGAGCGGCACGATCGCCGTGAACGCGAGTGCGCCCACAGCCAGGGTCAGGATAAACAGGCGGGATGTTCGTTTCATGGGTCGATTCTCCTTTGCGTCGTCAAAGCCGTCGCGGACAATATTACCCGCTTAGCCGGATGGGGTCAAACCTACCTTTTGCTGCAAAAGGTAGGTTTGACCCCATCTTGAAGCTCGCGGCGCTTGACTTGGACGGGCCGCCAACCTATCCTTCCCGGCATGGACAGGAGTAAAACCCATGAATAGAACCCGTCGTCTCACCCGGCTGTTTTTGCCGCTCCTCTGCTTCGCGGCGATCGTTGCTGCGGCCCCGCAGGCTCAAGTCAAAAATCCCTACGCCCCGGACACGCCCGAGCTGGGGTCGATCGAAGCGATCGCGAAATTCACGACCGAGGCCCGCTTCGGCAACCCCTGGGTGGCCTACGTGCCGGCGTCGGACACGGTCGTCTCGCCGACCAAGTATCTCGGCCACATCGTCGGGGCCGAGGGAGAGCTTTCGTCGACGGCCAAGATCTACGGCTACTTCCGCAAGCTCGCCGAGACTTCGCCGCGCGTCCGCGTCGAAACGATCGGCCGG
>Ga0315292_10000948_pt1 | contig 14780 bp, 10 predicted proteins | sample YL17G13_0_MG_FD_204029 | JGI IMG/M metagenome (GOLD analysis project Ga0315292, IMG submission 204029) | Sediment microbial communities from Yellowstone Lake, YNP, Wyoming, USA - YL17G13_0 | ecosystem: Environmental > Aquatic > Freshwater > Lake > Sediment | place: USA: Wyoming | collected... | reverse complement strand
ACCACAAGGAGGGCGTATGCCGCGCGATCTGTTCGGAGACGTCGTTCACCCGCCGGCGGGGCTCAGCCGCCGGAAGTGGTACTCGCTGCCGCTGTCGATCCTCGTGCACGCGCTGGTCATCGGGGCCGCCGTGATCGTGCCGCTGACGGCCTCGGACGCACTCCCGGTGCTGCGGTCGATGGAAGCGTTCATCGCGGCGGCCCCGCTGCCGGCGCCGCCGCCACCCGCTCCTCCAGGCGTCGCGCCTCGCGTGCGTCCCGTGCTGACCTCGAATCCCGACGCGGCGCCCTCAGTAGCGCCGACGGGGATCAATCGGGAACTCGGTCTCGAGCCGCAAGCGACGGCCGTAAAGGGCGTCGAGGGCGGGCTGCCCGATGGCGTGGCCGGCACCGGCATCGTCGCACTCAGCGAGCCGCCTCCGCCGCCCGCCCCGACGGCGCCCATGCGCGTCAACCAGGGCATCCGCCAGCCGGCGAAGGTCCGCGACGCCCAGCCGATCTACCCGGTGATCGCCCAGTCGGCGCGCGTGCAGGGTCTCGTGATCCTCGAAGCGGTCATCGGCGTGGACGGCCGGGTCCGGGAGGCGCGCGTGCTCCGCTCGATCCCGTTGCTCGACCAGGCGGCGCTCGACGCCGTGCGGCAGTGGGTCTATACGCCGACACTCCTCAACGGCGTGCCCATCCCGATCGTGATGACCGTGACCGTCACGTTCACACTGCGCTAGACCCGCCGTATACTCTCGGGAGGAGGTGCGGCACGCATGGCGGTCTTGAATCACGACGAGAGGCCCCGGTCGGGGGGGATGGGCAAGATCCTGATCATCGGCGCGGGGACCATCGCCCTGCTCGCCCTCGGGTACGTCGCGGTGACGTTCCTGATGCCGGCGCCCGAGAAGCCAACCGCCGAGCCGCCGCGTGCCGAGGCGCCGACGCCCGCGCCCAGGCCCGTCGTGAAGGAGGCGCCGCCGCCTGAGGAGCCCAAGCCCGTCAAGCCACGCCCGAAGAAGGAGAAGCCCGTCGAGGCGGCTCCCGCGCCGACGCCCGCCCCGGTGGGCCCCGCGCTCGTCGTGGACACCGACGTCGCCGGCGCGTCCGTGTTCGTCGATCGGAAGTACCTCGGGACGACGCCGCTCCGCACGACGGAGGTGACGCCGGGCACGCACCAGCTGAACGTGTCCGCGACGGGCGAAGAGGGGCTGGCGCAGACGATCGACATCGCGGCGACCGGCGACACCTCCGTGTCGCTGAGGTTCCGGGAAGTTCGCCTCAACGCCTCCGTGGCGGTCGTCCACAAGCACTCGATGGGATCGTGCGAGGGCAAGCTGGTCGCGACGCCCTCCGGCCTGGCCTACGACACGGCGAACAGGAAGGATGCGTTCTCGATCCCGCTCAAGGATCTCGAAGTCTTCGAGATCGACTACCTGAAGAAGGAACTGAAGGTGAAGCAGCGCGGCGGGAAGACGTGGAATTTCACCGATCGCGCGGAGAATGCGGACAAGCTCTTCGTGTTCCACCGCGACGTCACGAAGGCGCGCGAGAAGATGGCCGCGCAGCCCAGGTAGGCGGCCTAGTCGGAGCCGTTCCAGAACTGCGCCAGCAGGTTGGCCGCGACGCGGCGGCGGTAGGACGCCGTCGACCGGATGTCATCGATCGGGTGGATCTCCTCCTGGAGGATCGCCTGCGCCTCGGCGATCGTGGCGCCCGCGGCCAGCGCCTCCTCGGTGCGCGGGACTCTGACGACGGTGGGCGCCACGCTGCCGAGCGCAATCCGCGGGCGTGCGGCGCGCACCCCCGCCATCACGACCTTCGAGATCGACTGCGCGGCCCGCGTGCCGACCTTCCGGAACCACTGCGCGCCGGCGACCTCCGGAAACTCGATCGCCGTGACGAGTTCGTCGCTCCGGCGCACGCTCACCCGGTAGCCGGTGTAGAAGGCCGTGAACGGCACTTTCCTGGTCCAGTCGGCGCTGCGCAGTTCGACCAGCGCCTCGGCAGCGGCCAGCACCGGCAGCGTGTCGCCGGCCGGCGATCCGTTCGCGATGTTGCCGCCGAGCGTGCCTCGATTCTGCACCTGGACGGCGCCGATCTCCCGCGACGCGGCGACCAGCATCGGGAGGTGCCGGCCGACGACCGCTGACGCGATGATCTCGGTGTAGGTCGTGAGCGCGCCGATGCGCAGGACGCCGGCGCGGCGCTCGATGCCGCGCAACTGGTCGAGCGGCCACAGATTCAGGAACCGCCGATCGCCGAGGGTGCCGAAGTTCAGGCCGACGAAGACATCCGTACAGCCGGCCAGCGGCGTGAGCGGGCCCTCGTCCCGAAGCAGGCGCAACGCGTGGGCCAGCGATCGCGGCTGCCGCAGCGTGAGCGGCGAGAGGGCGGTCCTCATGAGCGGCTCCGGGACGGAGCCTTCGGCCCTTCGACACGCTCAGGGCCGCCCCGAGCACGGTCGAGGGGCGGGACTCGGCCCTTCGACACGCTCAGGGCCGCCCCGAGCACCGTCGAGGGGCGGGACTCGGGGCTCGGGACTCCCGCCTTCGCCCTCGGGGCTTCGGCGGGCAAGCGGGACTTCGGCTGCTTCCTTCCCTCCGCCGACGTCCGGCTTCTGGCATCTAGCTTCTGACTGCTGGCTGCTGCCTTCCGGCTTCTCGCCGTCCGTGCTGCCGCGATGGCCCGGTAGATGCCTTCGTAGCCCGTGCAGCGGCAGATGTTCCCGGCCAGTCCCGTGCGCACCTGCGCGAGCGTCGGCCTCGGGCCGAGCGCCACCGCCGCCAGGATCATGCCCGGCGTGCAGATGCCGCACTGGGCGCCGCCCAGGTTCGCGAAGGCCGCCTGCAGGCGATGGCGGCCCTTCAGGCCCTCGATCGTGGTGACGCGGGCGCCCGCCGCCTGGCCGATGGGGATCAGGCACGCATTCACGGCCCGGCCGTCGAGGATCACGGTGCAGGCGCCGCACTCGCCCTCGCCGCAGCCTTCCTTGGTGCCCGTGAGGCCGCAGTCCTCGCGCAGCACGTCGAGCAGGCGCTTCATCGGCGGCACGCGCACCGCCGTTCGCGCGCCATTCACCGTCAGGACGATCGGGCGGAACGCCGGGCGCTTCACGACCGCACCGCCTTTCGGCGTGCTCGGGCGGACGGCGTCGTCCGGGGACGCTTCGTGCGGCGTGCTTCCCGAATCCCCAATCCCGCTTGCCTCGCCGAAGCCCGTCGTTCTGCAACCGGGCGAAGGCGGGAGTCCCCAGTCCCGATCGGAGGCGCCTCCATGATCCGTTCCGGCGTCGCCGGCACGTCGCGCACGTCGAATCCGAGGCTGCGAATGGCGTTGACCACCGCCGGCGCGACGCCGTCGAACGGCATCTCGCCGACGCCCTTGGCCCCGTACGGCCCGTGGGCGTACGGCTTCTCGACCAGCACGACGTCCATCGGCGGCGTGTCCAGCGTGGTCGGCACGATGTAGTTGGTCAGTTGCGCGTTCGCCATCGCGCCGTCGCGCAGGACGACCTCCTCGAGGAGGGCGTAGCCGAGCCCCTGGGCCGTGCCGCCTTCGATCTGCCCGCGCGCGCCGAGCGGGAAGATCGCCTTCCCGATCTCCTGCGCCGTGGTCACTCTGGTCGGCCGCACTTCGGACGTCACCGGATCGTGCTCGACCTCGATACAATCGCACGCCCAGCCGTACGCGCCGTAGGCGGATCCGCGATACGTGTCGTCGTCCCACACCAGGCCGGGCGGCGGTTCGTACGCCTTCGTGATGACCAGCGGCCCGTGCGTCTTCAGATAGGCCTTCGGCGTCAGCCGCCCGAGCCGTTCCCGCATCTCCTCCGCGCATCGCTTGAGCAGGCCGCCGACCACCATCGTCGTCCGCGAGGCGACAGTGGGGCCGCTGTCGGGCACGGCGGCGGTGTCGGGCGCGGCGACGACGACGGCGTCGTAGGGCAGGCCGAGCGCGTCGGCGACGATCTGCGCGTGCACGGTGCGCTGGCCCTGGCCAATGTCGGTGCTCGCCGCCAGCACGCGCACGCCTGTGGGCGTCAGTTCGAGCGACGCCTTCGACTGGAGCTTGACCTCGCCGCTGCCCGTGAAGCCGGCGCCGTGGAAGAACAGCGACAGGCCGATCCCTTTGTGGGTACCGCGCCACGCCCGCCGCTTGCGGCGGAAGTCGCTGCGCGACACCGCGGCGCGCAGCACGTCGAGCGCCGCCGCGTCCGGGCCGAGCACCTGGCCGGTGGCGGTGGTGTCGCCCGGCCGCAAGGCGTTGATCTCGCGGATGCGCACGGGGTCCATCCCCAGCGTCTCGGCGATCCGCTCCATGTGCACGTCGGCGGCGAACAGCGTCTGCGGCGCGCCGAACCCTCTGAACGCGCCGTTGGGCGGGGTGTTGGTCATCACCACGCGGCCGTTGACGCGGACGTGGTCGCACCGGTACGGCCCGGTCGCGTGCAGGCAGCCGCGCGAGAGCACGACGGGGCTGAGCGTGCAGTACGCGCCGCCGTCCATGAGCACGTCGATGTCCATCGCCACGAGGCGGCCGTCGCGCGTCACGCCCGTCCGGTGGCGCACCACCGAGGGGTGGCGCTTCGTGGTCGCCAGCATGTCTTCCGTGCGGTCGTAGATGAGCTTCACCGGCCGCCCCGATTTCAGCGCGAGCAGGCAGGCGTGCCCGGCGATCATCGACGGGTACTCCTCCTTGCCGCCGAAGCCGCCGCCGGTTTCGGCCTGCACGACCCGGACCCTGTCCGCGGGGAGGCCAAGCAGCACGCAGAGCGCCTTGTGCACGTAGTAGGGGCACTGCAGCGACCCGTAGACCGTGACGCCGCCGTGCTCGGGCACTGCCAGCATGCCGTTCGGCTCGATGTAGAGATGCTCCTGGTGCCCTGTGCGGTACTCGCCCTCGACGATCACGTCGGCCCGCCGGAACCCCTCGTCCAGGTCGCCCCGGGCGATGGTGACCGACTTGAACACCGTCGGCGACTGCGCGGGATCGAAGACGGGCGTGTGCGGGCGGTAGTCGATCGTGACGGCGGCCCCGATCAGGCGCTCGCGGTCCTCGTGCGCCAGCAGCAGCACCGGTTCGGCCGCGTGACGCACCCGGGCCTCGGCCAGGCACGGCTGGTCCTCGAGAATCAGGGACACCAGGTTCCGGCCGGGGATGTCCCCGGCGCCGACGATGGTGAAGCCGGTGGTGTCGAAGTCGAGACGAACGCGGGCGATGTCGCCGCAGGGGATCGTGGAACGGATCGTCCGGGCGTGGAGCATGCCCGGGCGCGAGAGGTCGTCGACGTACCGGGCCGTGCCGTCGACCTTCTCCGCGCCGTCCTTGCGGGAGACATTGCGCCCGACGGATCGGATCATGCGCATCCTCCGGGGCGTGCTGCCCTGCGCCGAGGGTCTGGCGGGCAGGTTCGGCCGATTATAGTCCCGCCCGGCGACGGTGATAGAATTGCCTGTTTAGACAGGGACGAATTGGGGCTGCAGGGCGGCTGAGGCAGAAGGTTCGTTGGCAGCAGCGGAACTAGCGCCTAGCGCCTAGCCCTAGTCCCTAGTCGGAAGTCATGATTCATCGCTGGATATCCGTCCGCGGCGCGCGCGTCCACAACCTGAAGAACATCGATGTGGATCTGCCGCGCAATCAACTCGTGGTCGTCACGGGGCTGTCGGGATCCGGCAAGTCGTCGCTCGCCTTCGACACGATCTACGCCGAGGGGCAGCGGCGCTACGTCGAGTCGCTCTCGGCCTACGCGCGCCAGTTCCTCGAGCAGATGGAGAAGCCCGACGTCGACTCGATCGACGGGCTCTCGCCGGCGCTCTCCATCGAGCAGAAAACCACCGGCGCCAATCCGCGCTCGACGGTGGGCACCGTCACCGAGATCTACGACTACCTCCGCCTGCTCTTCGCCACCGTCGGCGTCGCGCACTGCCCGCAGTGCGGCCTGGCGATCACGTCGCAGACGGTCGACCAGATCGTGGCGCAGGTCCTGACCTACCCGTCCGACACCCGGATCAACGTGCTCGCGCCGGTCGTGCGCGGGCGCAAGGGCGAGTTCAAGAAGGAACTCGCAGGCTGGCGGCAGCGGGGCTTCATCAAGGCCCGCGTGGACGGCCAGCCGCGGAGCCTCGAAGAGGACATCGCGCTCGATCGCCGCCGCAACCACCACATCGACATCGTCGTCGATCGGCTGATCGTGAGGCCCGGGCTGGAGCGCCGCCTGACCGAGTCGCTGGAGATCGCCCTCGGCCTGGCGGGCGACGTGGTGGTCATCAATTCGCTCGACGGCGGCGACCGGCTCTTCTCGCGGACGCTGGCCTGCGTCTCGTGCGGGGTGAGCATCCCGGAGCTGTCGCCGCGCGCCTTCTCGTTCAACTCGCCGCATGGCGGCTGCCCGGACTGCCAGGGCCTCGGCGCGCTGTGGGATTTCGACCCGGCGCGCATCGTGCCCGACCCGTCCCGCTCGCTGCGCGAGGGCGCCGTCGCGCCGTGGGCGCCCGGCGACGCGGCGCTGATTGCCGAGGCCGTGGACGCGATCGGGCGCAATTTCGGCCTCGATGTCGAGGCGCCGTTCGGCAAGCTGCCGAAAAAGGCCCGCGACCTGATTCTGCACGGGCCGCCGTCGGCCGCGAAGGCGGGCGGCAGCGGATTGACCCCGGCCGCCATCAGGTCCGCGGCGTCGGCGCGGCAGAAGGACCCGTGGGGCAAGGGCTTCGAAGGGGTCATCCCGAACCTGCGGCGGCGTTACGAGCAGGCGACGTGGGTGGATCAGGGGGACCTGGAACAGTACCGCTCGCTCCGCCCGTGCCAGGGCTGCCACGGGGAGCGCCTGCGGCCCGAGAGCCGGGCGGTGCAGGTGAAGGGCCGCACGATCAGCGAGTTCGTGAACCGGCCGGTGTCGGACACGCATCGCGCGTTCGAAGGCATGAGCCTCACCGACCGCGAGGGGCTGGTGGCGGGTCGCATCCGCCGCGAGATCCTGGAACGGCTGCGCTTCCTGGTGGACGTCGGCGTGGGGTACCTCACGCTGGGCCGCAGCGCCGCGACCCTGTCGGGCGGCGAGGCGCAGCGCATCCGCCTGGCCACGCAGATCGGCGCGAACCTGCGCGGCGTGATCTACGTGCTCGACGAGCCGTCGATCGGATTGCACCAGCGCGACAACCGCCGCCTGCTGACGACGCTCCGGCGCCTGCGCGACCTGGGCAACACGGTGATCGTGGTCGAGCACGACGAGGAGACGATCCGGGCGGCGGACTACGTGATCGACCTCGGCCCGGGTGCCGGCGAGCACGGCGGCCGCGTGATGTTCCAGGGCACGCCGCACGCGTTGCTGCACGACGACCGCGCCTCGCTGACCGGCCAGTACCTGCGCGGCGAGCACCTGATCGCGGTGCCGCCGGCGCGGCGCCAGGCCGTGCGCGGCGAACTGGTCATCCGCGGCGCCAGGGCGAACAACCTCAAGAACCTCGACGTGCGCATTCCGCTCGGCACGCTGACCGCCGTCACCGGGGTGAGCGGATCGGGGAAGTCGACGCTCGTGAACGACATCCTCTACCGCGCGCTGGCGCGGGTGCTGTACCGCGCGTCGGACGAGCCCGGGCCCCACGATCGCATCGAGGGCATCGAGCTGGTCGACAAGGTGATCGAGATCGACCAGTCCCCGATCGGCCGCACGCCGCGCTCCAACCCGGCGACCTATACCGGCCTGTTCACGTTCGTCCGGGAGTTGTTCGCGCTCATCCCGGAGGCGAAGCAGCGCGGGTTCAAGCCCGGCCGGTTCTCGTTCAACGTGAAGGGGGGCCGCTGCGAAACGTGCCAGGGCGACGGCGTCATGGCCATCGAGATGCACTTCCTGCCCGACGTGTACGTCACGTGCGAGGAGTGCAAGGGCCGCCGCTACAACCGGGAGACGCTCGAGATCCGGTATCGCGGGCGATCGATCGCGCAGATGCTGGATCTCTCGGTCGATCAGGCGCTGCCGCTGGTCGAGCATTTTCCGCCGATCGCCACCAAGCTGCGGACGCTGCAGGACGTCGGCCTCGGGTACATCAAGCTCGGGCAGTCGGCGACCACGCTGAGCGGCGGCGAGGCGCAGCGGGTGAAGCTCGCGAAGGAACTGAGCAAGCGCGGCACCGGGCGCACGCTCTACATCCTCGACGAGCCGACAACGGGCCTGCACTTCGACGACGTGAAGAAACTGCTCGACGTCGTCAACAAGCTGGTGGGCCAGGGCAACACCGTGGTCGTCATCGAGCACAACCTCGACGTCGTGAAGACGGCAGACCACCTGATCGACCTCGGCCCGGAAGGCGGAGACGCGGGCGGGCGCATTGTGGCGCAGGGCACCCCGGAAGAGGTGGCCGCGGTCGAGGCCTCGTATACCGGGCGCGTGCTGCGCGGGGCGCTTCGGCCGGTACCGGAATCTGGTCGCGCGGCCGCAAGTTAGTGTCCGATTGGGATTTGCAGTGGTGACTGTGGTGTGGCAGTATTACCACACAGTGGTGCGCTTGCGGTGTGGTCAGATAGCCACACACGATGGGATTCAGACGTTGATCGAGCGTGACGTCGTGCTTGCAAGTGACTTGTTATCATATATTTATATGAATTGTCTACGAGTGGCCATCGCCGGTATGGGGATTGCTTTCGCTCAAACGGACCCTCAGCTCCGAGGATCCGCGAGAGGCGAATGACTCTTCAACGGACGCTGCGACGCCAGGTGAACTGTGCCGGAATCGGCCTTCACTCTGGCCATAAAGTGACGCTCACCCTGAAGCCCGCGCCGGCGGATTCGGGCATTCGTTTCCGCCGGACCGACCTGGGCGTCGAGATTCCCGCGTCGGTGGCGTACGTGAGCGGGACCAATCACGCGACCGTGTTGTCGTCCAACGGCGCGACGGTCGAGACCGTCGAGCACCTGCTGGCTGCGATCGCGTCGATGGGGCTGGACAACGCCGTGGTCGAGCTCGACCACCGCGAAGTGCCGGTGATGGACGGCAGTTCCGCGCCGTTTGTCTACCTCATTCAGGAAGCCGGACTGAAGACCCTGCCGACGCCGCGCCGCTACCTGAAAGTGCTGCGTCCGATCACCGTCTCGCGGGGCGACAAGCTGATCTCGCTCTATCCGTCGGACTTCTTCAAGGTCACCTACAGCATCAGCTTCGATCACCCGCTGCTGCGGCACCAGTCGCACACGCTGCAGGTGAACGAAGAGGCGTTTATCGAGCACATCGCGCCGGCGCGGACGTTCGGGTTCCTGCACGAAGTGGAACTGCTGCGGCAGCAGGGCCTGGCGCAGGGCGGGTCGCTCGAGAATGCCATCGTCCTCAGCGAAACCGGCCTGCTGAACAACCAGCTCCGGTACGAGGACGAGTTCGTGCGGCACAAGATCCTGGATGCCATCGGGGATCTGTCTCTGGTGGGCTATCCGATCATCGGGCACCTGGTGGCCCACCGGGCGGGCCACGCCCTGCACACGGCGTTCGCGAAGCGCGTGCTGGAAGAGCCCGATGCGTGGAAGCTGGTCGAACGATCGACCGAACCGGCGGCCGTCATCGCGCCGGCGTCCGTTCCCGTGAAGGCGTAGGCGTCTCCTCACCTCCTCCAACCTCCAGACGGACAAGGGCCGCGGCCTGAGCCACCGCGGCCCGAGCCGTGTACGGGCGGTACCGGGAGCGCGAGGCTGCTATCCGGGCGCCGGCTCCATTCGGTGGTCAGGCCGCGGGCGTCCGGCGATCGCGGGCTCGGTCCACCCACGAGCCCGCGCCGCGAGTTCATCACAGATCCGGGGCCAGTCGTGAAGATCCGCGGGGTCAAAGTCCGCCCCGTTCGGCCAGGTCAGTGTGCCAGCATCGGGATCGAGCGCCACCGCACTGAAGATCGCCAATTCGCGAGGCGGGCCGAACAGCAGGCCGTTCAGTACAGGCCGAAAATCAATCCGTTGCTCGGTCCCGTCACTGAAGGACACCGACAGCGTGTAAGGGCCGATGATGTCGAAGCGCGCGACCCGGTAGAGGGGATGGTTCATGGGCCTACCTCATTCAGGAAGGCGGGCTGAAGACCCCGCCGACGCCGCGCCGCTACCTGAAGGTGCTGCGTCCGATCACCGTCTCGCGGGGCGACAAACTGATCTCGCTCTATCCGTCGGACTTCTTCAAGGTCACCTACAGCATCAGCTTCGATCACCCGCTGCGTCCGGTGATCCGTCGCGAACGGCCGCACGGGCGAAGGCGGCCCACCGAGGCGCTGCACCCCTCGCCCGACCAGTCGCACGCGGCCGCGGGTGAGCGCGACACTGTCAGCCGCCCGGCATGGCTGGTATATGCTTGGGCGCCAGCCATGCTCACCACTCCCGATCTCGCCGCCCGACAGGTCCCGGTGATTCGTGCTGTCGACGTCCTCGTCGTCGGCGGCGGCACCGCGGGCGCCGTCGCCGGCATCGCGGCCGCTCGTGAAGGCGCCCGCACGCTGATTGTCGAGCAGTTCGGCTGGCTCGGCGGATCGCAGACCGGCGCGCTGGTGACGCCGATGATGCCGAACCAGCTCGACGGCGTCCCGCTCAACGCCGGCATCGACGCCGAGATCGGCGACCGGCTCATCGCCCGCCGGGACTCCGGGGTCTGGCGCGACGGCAATCGCGGCTGGTTCAACCCCGAATCACTGAAGCACGTCCTCGAGCAGATGGCCCTCGAAGCCGGGGCTGAGCTGCTCTACTACACCTTCGTGGACGAGGCCGTCGTCGACAGCGGATCGCTGTGCGGCGTCGTCCTGACCAACAAGGCCGGCAGGGCTGCCGTGCGCGCCGGACGCACGGTGGATGCCACCGGCGATGCCGACGTCGCCGCGCGCGCGGGCGTGCCGTACGAATCGGGCGATCCCGCCACGGGCCTCAACCAGCCGTTCTCGGTCCGCTTCCACCTCGGCAACGTCAGCCTGGAGCGGTTCGCCGATTTCCTGCGGTCGCTCGGGCGGCACGACGTGATGGCATCGGCCGAGGGGTCCGACATCGTGTTGATCCACGCGGCCATGGTGTGGGGCAAAGGGTGGCCGCTCGAACCGCTGTTCCGGCAGGCGGTCGCCGACGGCGTCCTGCACGAGACCGACGGCGACTACTTCCAGGTCTTCTCGATGGCCGGGCGCCCGGGCGAGCTGGCGTGCAACTGTCCGCGCATCAGGACCGACATCGACGGCACGAATCCCTTCCACCTGACCCGCGCCCAGATCACCGGCCGCGAGATCATGCGGCGCTACGTGGCGTTCTGCCGGCAGTACCTGCCGGGCTGCGAGCACGCTTACCTGGCCTTTTCCGCGCCCATGGTCGGCGTGCGTGAGTCGCGGCGGATCCGGGGCGAGTACTACCTCACCGTTGAGGATGTGCTGGAGGGACGCAAGTTCGACGACGCCGTGTGCCGAAACAACTACCCGATCGACATCCACCGCGACCCAACGGACGAGAAGCCGTCGCTGACGACACTGCCGCCTGGCGCGTACCACGAAGTCCCGTACCGCTGCCTCGTGCCGCTCGGCGTCGACGACCTGCTGGTGGCAGGCCGCTGTCTCTCCGCGTCGTTCGAGGCGCAGAGTTCCGTGCGCATCCAGCCGGACTGCCGCGCCCTCGGGCAAGCGGCCGGGCTGGCGGCCGCCCTGTCGCTCAGGCAGGGCATCACGCCTCGCGCCCTCGACGGCCGGGCGCTTCGCGAGGCGCTCAGAGCCAGGGGAGCGAGTCTCTGAGGCGCGCCTGATGACCACGGGCCTGCTGATCTTCGCGATCTTTCTCGCCGCCGCGGCCCTGATGTTCTTCAGGCTGCTGCCGGCGATGCTCGCCCTGCCGCTGATGGCCGCGGCGATTGCCGGCATCGAAGTCGTCACGGGCCGCCTGGCGTTCGAGGATCTGATGCGGGTCGTGCTGGCCGACGGATCCGGCCGGCTCACCGACGCGATGGTGATCGTCATGCTCGGCGGCATGCTCAGCCGCCTCATGCAGAAGGCCGGCGTGGCCGAGAGCATCGTCCACAAGGGCGCGGAGCTGGGCGGCGACAACCCGTGGACGGTGGCCATCATCATGCTCGGCATCGCCACGATGCTGTTCACCACCGTCGGCGGCCTCGGCACGGTCATCATGCTCGGCACCATCGTGCTGCCCATCCTGGCGTCGATGGGCGTGCGCGAGCACATCAGCGCCGGCATCCTGGTCCTCGGCGTCAGCCTCGGCGGCCTGCTCAACGCCGGCAACTGGACGATGTACCGATCGGTGTTCGGCCTCGAGCTGACCACCGTGTCGCAGTACGCGCTGGTGCTGTTTGCGATCGGCACCGTCGTGGCCGTCGGCTTCGTGACCGTCGAGCTCTGGTGGTCGCGGGCGCTCCGGGTCCGCCCGCGGGCGCTGGCGCGCGCCGCCGCGGCCCTCGCGGTGATCGCGGCCGCCGGCCTCGCACTTTGCGCAGGCGTGCAGAACGGCCTCGACCTCCGGGCGCTGGCGCGGATGGCGGTGGCCGTCATCGGCCTCGCGGTGGCCGCCGCGGTGGCCTGGAGAATCGCCACGGTGCGCGGGCGCGACACGCGCGTACACTGGCCCGCCTACGCGATCCCCCTCGTCCCGCTCCTGCTCATCGTCGTCTACGGCGTGCCGTTCGTGCCGGCGTTCCTGGCCGGCCTCCTGTACGCGATGGCGTCGACGTACCGGCGCGGGATCCTCAACATGACCTCCCGCGCCGTGATCGAAGGCACGGCCAGCGTCGCGCCGGCGGTGGCGCTGATGATCGGCATCGGCATGCTGCTGAGCGCGATCCTCGGGCCGACGGCGGCCGGCCCCGGGCAGTACTGGTACGCCGGCACGCCGCCCGGCACCAAGTGGCCCGTCCTGGCCGACATGACGCCGCTGCTGCAGGCGGTGACACCGACGTCGTGGCTCGGCTACGTGGCGGTGTTCACGGCGCTCGGCCCGCTGGCGCTCTATCGAGGCCCGCTCAACGTCTGGGGCCTGGGCTTCGGCGTGGGCGGCGTCCTGCTCGCCACCGGCGTGCCGGCCGCCGCGGTGATGGGCGTGCTGATGTCGCTCGGCATGATTCAGGGCATCAGCGATCCGACCAACACCCATAACGTGTGGATCGCGAACGAGGTCCGCATGGATGTCACCACGCTCATGTGGCGCACCCTGCCGTACGCCTGGCTGATGGCCATGTGCGGGCTGGTCGTGTCGGGCCGGCTGTTCTGGGGACGCTGATGGCCCGGCGGGTGAAGATCGGCATCGACGTCGGCGGCACGTTCACGCACGCCGTGGCGGTGGACGCCGACGACGGGTCGCTGGCGGGAGCCGTCATGGTGCCCACGACGCACGCCGCCAGGGAGGGCGTGGCCCGCGGCGTGGTCGAGTCCCTGCGCCGCCTGATCGAGGCCGCGTCGATCGACCCGCGCGACGTCGCGCTCATCGCGCACAGCACGACGCAGGCGACCAACGCCCTGCTCGAGGGCGACGTCGCCGCCGTCGGCGTCATCGGCATGGGCCGCGGCTGGGAAGGCCGGCGGGCCCGCGGCCAGACACGGGTCGACGACATCGAGCTGGCGCCGGGCAAACGCCTGCGCACCGCGCATCGTTTCCTCGACACCGGGACGCCCCTCACGGACGAGCGCCTGGCGGCCGCGGCCGACCAGCTTCGCGCCGAGGGCGCGGAGGTCTTCGTCGTCAGCGAGGCCTTCGGCGTCGATGACCCCGCCAACGAGCAGCGGGCGGCGGCGTTCATCCGCGCCCGCGGCTGGATCGCCACGGCCGCGTCGGACATCTCGCAGCTCTACGGGCTCACGGTCCGCACGCGCACGGCCGTCATCAACGCGAGCATGCTGCCGCGCATGCTGGACACGGCGGACCGCACCGAGCAGGCGGTGCGCGACAGCGGGCTCGCCTGCCCGCTGATGGTGATGCGCAGCGACGGCGGCATCATGGACATCGCCCAGATGCGCCGCCGGCCGATCCTGACCATGCTGAGCGGGCCCGCGGCGGGCGTCGCCGCCGCGCTCGCCTTCGCGCGCATCTCCGACGGAATCTTCCTCGAGGTGGGCGGCACCAGCACGGACATCTCGGTCGTCCGGAATGGCCGCCCTACGGTCCGATCCGCGGAGATCGGCGGGCATCGGCTGTTCGTGCGGACACTCGACATCCGCACCGTCGGCATCGGCGGCGGGTCGATGGTGCGGCTGCGCGGGCGGCACGTGGCCGACGTCGGCCCCCGCAGCGCGCACATCGCCGGTTTCGGCTACCCGAGTTTTTCGGCCGTTCCCGAAGACGCGCCGCTCGCACTGGAGCGGGTGCAGCCGAAGCCGGGCGACCCGGACGACTACCTCGCGATACGCGCGGCCAGCGGCCCGGCCCCGCGGCTGACCTACACCACCACGGACGCCGCGAACGTCCTGGGGCTGGCGCAGGGCCACGCCCGGGCGACGTCTCCGGCCGTCGAACGCATCGCCGGCTGGCTCGCCGCCGAACTGGGCATGAGCGCGCGCGACCTGGCGCAGGAGGTGCTCGACCGCGCCGCCGGCAAGGTGTCGAGGGTCGTGGACGCCTTCATCGACGAGTACAAGCTCGACCGGCGCCACCTCACCCTGGTCGGCGGCGGCGGCGGCGCGGACGTCATCGTCCGGCCGACGGCCCGGGCCATGGGTCTCGACGTCGCGATCGCCGATCGCGCGGAGGTGATCTCGGCGATCGGTGTCGCGCTCGGCATGATTCAGGACACCATCGAGCGCACCGTCGTGAATCCGACCGACGCGGACCTGGTCAGGGCCCGCCGCGCGGCGTTCGAATCCGTG
>Ga0315292_10000947_pt1 | contig 14793 bp, 10 predicted proteins | sample YL17G13_0_MG_FD_204029 | JGI IMG/M metagenome (GOLD analysis project Ga0315292, IMG submission 204029) | Sediment microbial communities from Yellowstone Lake, YNP, Wyoming, USA - YL17G13_0 | ecosystem: Environmental > Aquatic > Freshwater > Lake > Sediment | place: USA: Wyoming | collected... | reverse complement strand
CCAGGGTGTGCAAGGCCAGCAAGGCCAGCAGGGCCAGCAGGGAAGACAAGGCCAGCAAGGCTATCAGGGAGCCCAAGGCTATCAAGGGAATCAAGGCTGGCAGGGCGGACAGGGTTATCAGGGCTGGCAGGGATTCCAGGGTCTACAAGGCCTCCAGGGCTTGCAGGGCTGGCAGGGCCCTGGAAGCGCAGCAGTTACGTTCCCCACCGCCGAGCTTATCTCAGGCGTGAAGGTTGTCGCTTTCAACACGAGCGGCGCCCTGCAGATTGCGATGTGCGCACCTGCGACGTCTGGTAGGATGCCTGCGGTCGGCATCGTAACTGACAACATAGCGTCAGGTCAACTGGCGACTCTTATCTCGCAAGATTATCTGAGCAATACGGCTTTCAATTTCTCCGGATATATTACCAGTTCGATTTATGTCGGTGCGTCTGGCGACCTCGTCAATGACTCGCCCAATGTTATCTATAGTGGAAGTGCAATCGTGTCGGGAGGTTGTACTGTCCAGAAGATCGGCGAGGCGGTGACGAGTTCTGGGCTCATCTTGTTTGAGCAGCCACAAGCGAGCCCTATCACACTAGTCGTAGACCCAACAGGGAACGGTGATTATAGAGACATTCAATCTGCACTCAATGCACTTCCGAAGCGCGGGGGTACGGTTCAGCTCCGTGAAGGTTTGTATGCATTACACTCAGGATTGACGCTGCAAGGATCTGGTCAGTGGGTAAGATCCATTACGATACGGGGAGCTAACCCAGCGAATTCCGCCAATTACGCAACGGCTATTTATAGCATGTCAGGCGCTTGGCCTGTCCTTAGTGGTGCAGCTTCTTCTATCAAATTAGAAAACCTTTATATCCGCGCAAGGGATTTGTCTGGCACCTCTGTACTATGTGTTGCTGGTAGCCCAACCATTGAAATAGAAAACTGCGCCATCGGGGGGAGCACTCTCATACCGTCCGTATCAACCGCGTTTACTAGTTTTCTCATTGTTGGCGATAATTTTGGCGGAACAGTCAAGATAAGAAATTCGACAATAGTATACAGGCCAGATCAAGGTGGAATGATTCTTGCTTCAGGGAATGGGCCAGCACGCATATACTTAGACAGGTCAATCCTACTGGCGGCTGGAAGTGTCACATCGTCTGGGATGCGGGGTCCGATAGGTCCAGATACCTGCCTTTACGCAACTGATTCCACCATATACGGCGGAATCATGGAGTCTCTGCATGAAACCGTATGCAATAACACTCTCTTCTATTGCGTATCCGACAGTCAAGATAGAATTCGTTCTGTTGATAAGATGCATTTTAATGGCTGTAAATTCTATGGTTACGGAGTTGAGAGAGTTCCATATAGCCCAGAAGACGAACTTCCAGCTTCCACAGTCATATCAGATTGTTCGTTCGACGGCACCAACCAGTATAGTATGGGAGTCTCAGGCACTACCGCAATCACAGTACTGAGTGGGGCGAGCGTTCACGTCTCGAACTGCTCCTTCGCGAATTATCTGTCCGGCGATATTGTTATTTGTGGCGGGCCATCATTAATCGATGGTGGAAGTACCGTTACTGGATGCAACACTATTGACCAGCAACTGGTTGTAGAGTGCTCCGGCGCATGGGGTAACGTCTACACAGGGAACTCAATCTATGAGGGAGTTAATCGGACACGCCCGCCTATTGACACGACGACGGGCGCTGGTATTTCCCGGATCGTAGACGAGCAGCAGATCGATACCCGGTTCCTGACCGGCGAGAGTATCTCTCCGGGCACTCTCGGGTCCCTAGCCGTCGCCCTGAATTCGGGCGGCCAGCTCGTTACGGCCATGGCTGGTCAGTCTGGCCGGATGCCAGCCATCGGCATTGTCAATAGCGGGATGTCACAGGGCTATTGCGTTCAAATCTGGCATAAGGGGCGGGTCCAGGGCAACTTCAACTTCTCTGGCTACCGGGCCGGGAACGTTATCTATACCGGCTACTCTGGTGAGATAACTGGGACAGCTCCTGTCGGTGCTGGGGTCCTACAGCAAGAGCTTGGTGTCATCACCAACGGCTCCGGGGTCTTCCTGCACGGCATATCTCCGACGGCCGTCTCCGGGGCCATCATCGACAACGCAAGGAACCTCGCCGATTACTTCATCGCTGAGGAGACGATCTCTGGCGGGAGGGCGGTAGCGCTCGGTCGTAGTGGACAAGTCATCATCGCGATGTCCATGCTGGGCGGCTCCGGCCTTACGCCCCAGACGTCGCCAAGAATGCCGGCCATTGGTATCACGACGGATAACGTCCTTTCCGGCGGCCTCATCAGGGTCCATAGAAAGGGATATGTCCTCGCCTCTGGCTGGTTATCTACTGGTATGTCAGGGGCGATTTCGTCAGGCACAATATGGGTTGGTGCGTCTGGTACGCTCACTACTGCCAGGCCGGCGGCCATCTCCGGGATCATGAACCCGATCTTACAGACCGTCGGCACGTTCGGTCCCGGTTCCGGTATGGTCGACGTCAACATTGTTCCAGTCGGCCCCGCCAATCCCAGGCCCGTCGCGCTCGTGGTCGACCCATATGGCAATGGCGACTTTGCCGAAATCCGCACCGCCGTAGCAGCCCTGCCACCCCAGGGTGGCATGATCATGCTGCGCGAAGGCAGGCATAGGGTCACGTCCGGGATCATGATAGCGTCCGGAGGGGGACCCATTACGTTCGTCGGCGTCGGAAGCTGGGCTGCGAACCGGTCTGGCGCCTATACGTCTGACCGCGGTAGAGGCTTTGGTACTATCGTCGACTTTACGAATGCGTCTTTGTCAGGTGTGTTCGTGATGGGTCAGTCGGCACAAAACGTCCATAGAACCTTTACATTTGAGAACATTACTTTCACACAGCAATATGCTTCTGGTGGGCCGCTATTCAATGTCAACGGGTACCATTACGATTATCTCGTTTTTAAGAATTGCAGAATAGAGAATGCAGACACCGTATTCAAAGGCGCTCTGCTTAGGATACCTCCCGGGAATGGAGTCTTGGGGGCAGGAATTCGGCTATACGATACCGACATTGCAGTGCCGTGGGTAGTAAATTCTGGTGCGTGCGTTACAAACGGACAACTAGGCATTGAGATGTATAATTCGGTCATATCACAAACCGCATCTGGCTATCTGGTATCCGGAGGAGCCGATGGGTATTATGGTAATGGAATAGCGAGATCGGGAAGCAACGCTATAGAGCTTTATCTACACGAATCCACTGTTACTATCGGCGACAATTCTTTCGCAGGCATGGCGGGTAGCACGCATGCTCTTTATTTATGGAATTCTACGCTATACCAACTTAACTCATATCACTTAAGTGGAGGAGCGCTTTCTGGTGTAGTATATCAAACCGATACCGTCTACATATTTAAAGCGTACGGTAGCGATATTTATGCGTGTGTCGAGACGGGCGCCGAAGGCGATTTCGACAATTGTAATTTTAACGGCGTACCATTTGGTATCTCTACTGTAAGTGGCCAGACGACGTTTGGAATCGTAAGGAACTGTAGAATAGGCGCTAATGCTTGTATATCTGGCGCATTCATCATTGAACCTGGACCTAGTGGTGATGGTGGCCTTGGCATCATTTCTGATGTTAACGCATATCTTGCCGCATCTGGTCTTGGCGGACCTCTCATTGTAGACAAGTCCTTTTCCGGTTCAACACCACGCATAGCCATATCCAACGTACGCTCTGACTACTGTAGTGGATATTATGGGTCCGGGCTTGGCGTCACGGGCGAGAGGATGACAGTGGAGGGTAGGCAGCTCTACGATTCACTACTCTCCGTAGAGATGATGTCCGGACCCTGCGCGGTCACGTTCGCAGGATCTGGCTACGTCCGAATGGCGATGGCGGGCATCTCGGGACGCTGGCCCGCCGTCGGCATAACTGCAGGCACGGCAACGTCTGGTGACACCGACAACTCGATGGGCGTGCTCGTCAGATATTGGGGCGTAGTCCACGCAGACAACTTCGATTTCTCCAGCTTTACTAGGGGCCAGGCCATCTGGCTAGGCCAGTCAGGAGGCCTCGCCTCGACCCCGCCGACCGGCTCCGGGATGCCTCAGCAGATCATTGGGATGGTCACTGACGGCTCCGGAATGTTCGTCGGCAATCTGTGCGCTGGGCTCGCCGGCTCTGGTCAGATCACGCAGACGATGCTCGCCTCCGGCGTGGGCGGGACTTCCACGTCATTCACCACCAGCTACGTGGCTGGCGAGGCCATCAGCGGCGGCGAGTTCCTGGTCTTCTCCGGGGCCAAGATCGTCACCCTGGCCTACGCCTCCGGCACCTGGGATCATGCGAGCGTCGTGGCCGTCGCGGCTGCCGCAGCGATCTCCGGCGCCTCGATCGCCTGCGAGACCCTCTGCGGCCGGGACGTCCGGGTCCAGATGGAGGCCAGCCTCTCCGGGCTCGCGGCCGGTAAGCCAGTCTACCTGTCCGCCCTCGACCGCGGGGCCTGCACGACCATCGCCCCGACCACGTCCGGCAACACCTCCAAGCTCCTGGGCTGGATTTCCAGTACCTCTGGATATCTATCAGGCTCGGTTGCCAGCTCCCTGCTTTCTATCGTCTTCCAGCCTGGTCAGCAGATCCTGCTGGGCTAAAGATAACATATGTCTACCTGGGTGAACAACCAAAGCGGCCAGATGTGGCAGACTGCCCAGATAATCTCTGGGAGCATCTCCTCTGGCGGGATCACCTATGGGACGATCGCATCGGGGGCGGTCGTCAGCGGTTCAATGCCTATGTCCGGATTCATATTCGAGAGGCACATCGATCCCGCGATCCTGGGGACCAAGGGGAACGAATACTGGAAGCAGATCGGAGTCAATACGCATCTGCGGGACAGCGCGGGCTATTCGTCAGGGGTCGGCCATCGGTGGTACCTCGGCGGCATGCTGAACCGGCACGGAGGAACCAACGAGGCCGGAATCAGCTCCGACTTTGAGGTCCAGTTCTACCAATATGCCGTACCGTTCCTGGCAGCAAGGGGCGGCGCGATTGCCAGCGGCGGCATGGGAATCTACATCACGCGACTGTCGACAAGCTCCGGAGGAAAGTTCCAGCTCGGGATCTATGACTCCGCGAGCAGCGGCAATACCATCTATCCCAACACGCTGCTTGAAGTCAATAACGGCAGCGGGGTATTCTGCGCCGTCTTCGATGGCACCCTTTCGAGTGGCTCATTATACACATGGTCTCCCACGACAGTCTTGTCTCCAGGTAGCCTTTACTGGCTTTCCATTGCAGGACACCCGCTCGCAAGAGGTCCGTGGATCAAGCAAGTCGGACAAGCTACATATAGTCCGTGGGGCATCAATGACTGCTTCAACGTTGACAACACCGTGGCCATAAAAGGCATCTACGTGAATGACAATAGCTATTGGAGCGGCAATTGGCCCATGAAGACTACCTTCCCGACTGTCTCTGGACTCGTACAATTTTCTAACGTGACTATTCCGGGAATCGGAATCAGATACTGATGCCCCTCTTCCTGAACAGCGGCGCGTTGCAGTCCAGAGCCGTCTCCTCGGGAGACCTCATCTCTGGTGAGATATATGTTGGACATGTGGGATCTGGGGCCATCACGAGCGGAATTATTACCCAAAACGCCCTGCCTATCGTCATGTCTGGTCATATCGCATCTGGGGCAGGCGGCTCAAAGCTCGAACGATATTATAGGCAGATAGGCACGCTAGGCGCGTTTGGAAGCTTCGGGGGATGGGCGCATTCAGGCTTTGACGTGACGCGGGGGTATCCCGCTGGACAGAATAACTGCGCCCTTGGAATCGGAACGACGTTCAGCCCCTCGCAGACGATGCGCGTCTTCTGTATGCCTTTCGCTACGAGCAGGGCGCTATCTGCCTGGAAAGTCGCCGTCTGGCAGACTCAGAACGGAAACGACGGCAGGCTTTGTCAGATGGGCATATATGATGCGGGCTCAGATCTCTGGCCCACGACGCTGCTCTACAGCACGTCGCAGTTGCGGATGAGCGGACAATCAACATACCCAGACCCAATCTACGGCAGAACCGAAGAGAGCGGCCTAACCTGGTCCTTTGCGCCAAATAAGCTCTACTGGGCTGCGTGGCTGCAGGGTTCCGGAGCAGTCATAGGCTTAAAGGGAGTGTTTGCCCCATTGCAGTTCTGGGGAGTCGACGCAAACATGATCCCGACAAACATCGCCATGATATCGTACCGGGGAGTGAGCGGGACCTGGCCGTTGCCCGATCCGTTTCCCACGACGTCTGGTACGCTGGAAGGAACCGCAGCCAGCGTACCAGACGTACAATTCTACTTCTAAATGGGAAAACCAATATCCCTGACAAGCGGCGCGATGGTCTCGAGGCAACTGGCCTCTGGAGACTTCGGGTCTGGCTGTGTGACCATCGGCGTTATAGCCTCTGGCGCCATAACATCTGGGAGCATTGGCCTGGCGGCCGTATGCTCAGGAAACGTAGACTCGACTGGCTTGGATCTCATAGGAAGCTCGGATTACGACCGGTTCAGGATGAAGGGGTACGGCTCCGGCATGTCCTTTAGCGCCAGTGGCATGGCACAGCGCTGGTATCCTGCCGGATTTACTGCCATGAACAGTACTCCCTCTCAAGCCCTCACAAGCTTCCCCGGTCAGTGCATTTATGCAATACCCATTTGTTCCGAAATGGGCGGAACCATCGACGACCTCCGCTTTTATAAGAATTTCACCGCATCCGGCGAGTCTTTCTGCCTTGGAATTTACGACAATGTCGACGCCACGATGGCTGACATATGGCCCGGAAGCCTACTTACCCAGGCTTCTGGCCTCTCGGCGAGCGGCGCGAACGGGCCTATCAACATGAATCCCGGCTTAGCCCTGAATCCGAACTGGATCTATTGGCTCGCCCTGCGCATGCCATCAACGGCAGGAACATACAGCCTACAAGGCATGACAGCCTGCTATCTGAACTTGTTCGGAGTCAACCAGAAATTCGAGGAGAATTCCCAAATATTCGGCGTCAACATGCCATGGAGCGGGACTCCGCTCCCCGACACGTTCCCCACGTCATCCGGAAACATCATGTACTATTCCGGGTACTTCCCGACTATCGCCATCCACTACGCCTAGACCACGCCACGCACAACATACGCACAGTATATAAGTTATCAACTCAGGAGATTCATATGCCCGGCAGCTGGGAATTCGGACCGCCGCAAGTCCTCGTAGCCATACTCACTCGAGAGACGGTCACGACCAAGTGGGCACAAGGATTCCGTGAACTCCAAATGCCGCCACAGTCCCAGATCATCTTCCTGACCGGCATGCCCTTCGGCCATGCTCGAAACTCGGCTTGCCAGACGGCGTTGCAGCACAACTTCACATACCTGTTCTTCCTGGACGACGACGTGATCTGCCCGCCGGACACGATTCCCAGGCTGATGTCCCGCGGACAGGACATCATCTCCGGGCTCTATTTCCGGCGTGCTGAACCCATCAACATGCCGGTCATGCTGAAGGACACGAAGCCCAAGCCGTCATTCATAACCGGCTTCCAGCCAGGCACCCTCATCGAGGCGGACCTGGTCGGTGCCGGATGCCTGCTCCTCCACAGGCGAGTCATCGAGCGCGTACCGCCTCCCAAGTTCGAATGGACGATCGACTATGATGGCGTGCATAGCAACATCAACGTCCCGGAATCTGAGCGGGCCAGCGAGGACTTTACGTTCATGCGCAAGGCCAAGAAGCTGGGATTCCGAATCATAGTCGATACGTCCGTCCAGTGCATCCATGCCGGGCTGTCCAGTGCCAGCATGGCCGGATTCGGACCCTTGCACTTATAGGAAGAGAGAACTATGAAGATCTGCGTGATTTCAACGAACATAATGACCTGTCCGCCGGCCGGTTATTCCGGGTTGGAAATGATAGCGTTTCATCAGGCCGCTGGCCTCGCAAGGCGCGGTCATTCGGTCATGCTGGTCGCGCCAGTCGGCTCCCAGCCGCCCGACGGAGTTGAGCTCCACGGGACGACGCTGGGCGAGAGCGAACAACAGTCCTATTCCGGTTATTGGCAGAAGCTGCCGGAATTTTCGGTTGTAATTGACAACAGCTGGAGCAAATGGTCATATATCCTAAAGGCAGAGGGTAAGCTCAAAGCACCAATTCTTGGTGTCATCCATGCCCCGCCAAACACGATGTATGCGACCCCTCCGCCGGTCCCGCTACCTTGCATCGTGGCCATCTCGCGGGACCAAGCTTTTCACGTTAGTGAATTCTGGGGCGTCCCGGCCCGAGTCGCCTACAACGGGATGGATCCGGAATTCTACAAGGCCGACCCGAAGATCCCCAAGTCAGGCCGTTATCTGTTCCTGGCCCGGTTCTCCAAGATCAAGGGTCCGCACATCGCCGTGGACATTGCTAGGAAGCTCCGGTTTGGTCTGGACCTGGTCGGCGACGACAAGATTACGAACGAGCCAGACTACGCCCAGCGGATCATGGCCCTGGCACAGAACAACATCAAGTATTGGGGTCCCGTCCCACGAGAGAAGTGCGTCGAGTTCTTCTCGTCCGCGAAGGCCCTGCTCCACATGAATCAGCACTACTGCCATGCGCCCGGCCAGAAGATCATAACGGATTCTGGGAGCATCGAGATAGAGAACATTAAAGAAGGGATGAGAGTTCTATCTCATGACGGTAAATTCCACACAGTGAAGCATACGATGCAACGCGCTTATTCAGGCCCCATCTTGAACATACGACATAGCTCCTTCTGCAATAGCGGCAGGTTGCGTGTGACCCCGGACCATTTACTTTATGTTATCAAACCAAAAGCGTGCAACGAGATTAAGACGATGTGTCGTCCGAATTTTCATTGCTATGAGCGATGTAAGATTCTAGAAGGCAAGGCGGCAACCTACAGAGCTATCATGGCCGCGAAAGGCACTGGGAGTATTGTATCTCTCGCGAAAAGGTTTGGTATCCCAGAGACGACTGCTCACTACTGGCTTAGTGGCATGACATCCCCTATGCGGATTCAGGCTCAGAAGCCCATCTTCGATAAATTCGAGCCATCCTGGGTGGAGGCTAAGGATTTAAAGACCGGCGATTGGGTAGTCACACCGGTTCCGCATTCCGTTGACACCAATGTGATCCCGCTTTGGCAGGATAGTCTCGTTAAACACGATGACGGTAGGCTGAGGGCCACACAAAATAGCAAATATGCCGGCAAACGGGGTATGGGTATCCCACAAAGCGTGGAATGCAACAGCGATTTCCTATCCCTCTGCGGATGGTATATCGCCGAAGGGTTTGAAAACCATGACGGCATAAGGTTCGCCCTATCAATCAAGGAAGACAAATATGCAAACGAGATAGACCAGCTGTGCAGAAGGATATTTAACCGTCCCGTTAGCATATTTAAGAAGCCTGAGTGTAATAGCCAGCTTTGTATCTTGCAGTTGTCGCCGATCGGTAAGGTATTCAAATCATGGTTTGGTGGAAATGCCAGGGAAAAGAGAATGCCGCAATGGATGTTTGAGCTTCCTCCAGACAAGCTTCGGCACGTTATCGCATCTATCTGGAAAGGAGACGGATGCGTCTGTAAGCGTGGCGGTCACAAGATCATGACATTAACGACAGCATCGCCGACACTCGCTCAACAGATTTGGCTAGCATTGACGAAGTTCGGTATTGTTAGTTATCTCGTTGAGAAGAAACAATCAAAGAAGTCGTATTCTCACGGTAACATCGTCTACAATCTGAATGTGTGCGGCGTCCATGCTCAGAAACTGGCGGAGATCGTTGGGTGGAAAATCGACAGGAAGAGATTCCATTGGAAGGGGATCACATTCATCCACAAGGGTTTCGTGTTTTCCAAGATCACGAAAATCGAGAGTGAGCAATATAATGGCCAAGTCTATAACATGTCAGTGGACGGTGCGCAATCATATGTAGCCCAGCTTGCATCCAGCCACAACTGTGAGCCTTTCGGGATGGCCCCAGTAGAGTCCCAGATGTGCGGCCTCCCGGTCATCGCCTTCGACAACGGGGCCATGCGGGAGACTATCAAGCACGGGGAGACGGGGTTCCTCGTCAAGACGCCCGAAGAGGTCGAACAGCTCATCAAGACGGACGCCGTCGCCAGCACCAAGCCGGAAGTCTGCCGGGAGTGGGCCAACCAATTCTCCGTCCAGAACATGGTGATCAGGTACGAGGAGCTCTGCAAGGAGGCTCTGGATACCGGGGGCTGGTAATGGCAACCCCGAAGCAGATAGCAAACTTCATGCTTAACGATCTGAGAAAGTATGCACGAATGGCGGGAGTTCGAGACGTAGCGTTCATTACGCCAGACGACGCGGCTGGCCTGCTCTGGCTTGAGGAGACTGGGCAACGTACCCGACAACAGACTCGTGAGTTGCTAGAAAGACGCGCAAAATCGGTCAAGGAATCGAACTTCGCGGCGGGGGCAAGGTGAGTACCATCACGATAGACGGCCTGTTCAAGGCGCCGTACGATAAGGCGGGCCTTCTCTACCACGACAAGGACATCATCAACAGGCACTGGCCCGTCAAGCCTGGCGACGTCTGCTTCGACATCGGGTTCGGCCCTGGATCGTGGACGCTTTACGCCCTGGCCAAGGGCGGGATCACCTACTCGTTCGATCCGAAGCCTTACGCGGTCGGGCTCCTAGAAGAGTTCACGAAGCTGAACGGCTTCACGAACGGACACATCCACCAGGCCGGGCTCATGGACCGCATCTGGATCCTGCCATTTGGGAATTCCTCCTTCAAGTGCGATCCGAAGCAGGTGGAATGCAACTGCTATGCCACGACGCTGGACGCCTTCTGCAACGGCGAGTCGACGCTATCCACTGCCAAGATCGATCGCCTGGATTACGTCAACATAGACGTCGAATCGGCAGAGCAGGAGGTCATCCGCGGCGGGCGCGAGACGATCAGGAAGTTCGCCCCGCATATCGTCATAGAGATCCATGCCGGCGTGTCGGAGGCGGACCTCAGAAGGGAACTGTCTATCCTGCGCCCCTACCAGTTCACGCTCGAGCCTGGCAACTTCCTCATCGCAAGACCCAAGAAATGAGAAGCCTCTTTTGTACGGCAGACCAGATAGGCACTCCGACGGGCGGCGGCGCAGTCACCCGGGAGGAGCTGCGTGCCCTGCGAGAGCTCGGGGACGTCGATCCGCTCGGTAGGGAAGACATCAATCCAGCCAAATACAGGATACCTGACAGCCCCTACGCATTCGACTACGTAGCCGATGCCGTCGTAGTCGGCAAGAGTACGAAGTATGACCTGGCTCACTTCTACGCCGGCATGTTCTCGAAGACCGTGCGCAGGCTCAAGGACGCCGGGACGAAGGTTACCTATACCGCCGCGGCGCACGACCTCGGACTAAGCCAGGAAGAATTCAAGACGCTCGGCATCCCGTACGATCTGCCGCACATAACGGAGCCCATCCTCTGGGCGGCCTACGTCGAGGGATACAAATCAGCCGACGTCGTCATTTGCCCCTCCAAGGCAAGTGCGAACGTCATGACTGGCTTCGGCTGCCACAATGTCCGCGTCGTATCCCACGGCGTAGACCCGGCAGACGAACTACCGATCCCAGAGGCATTCTCCATAGGATACCTAGGCCAGATCGGGCCGGATAAGGGTCTGATCTACTTGATCAGGGCCTGGGGTAAGCTGAATTATCCGGACGCGTTCATGCGCCTGGCAGGCGCCAATGTGGATGCTATGCGGCCCGTCATCCGCATGGAGGGCGGCGGTCTTGTCGACATAAAGGGCTACGTCCAGAATATCAACCAGCTGTTCGGGGACGTGTGCGTCTATGTGCAGCCCAGCGTGACCGAGGGATTCGGGATAGAGGTCCTTGAAGCTATGATGCGTGGGAGGCCGGTTATCGTCTCGGACGGGGCTGGCGCAGCGGACGTAGTCTCTGACGGGGTCGATGGTTTTGTCGTCCCTAAGCGCGACGTGGGCGCCATCGCCGACAGGATTACCTGCCTGAAAGAAGACAGGGCGAAGCTGCTCCGGATGGGTAAGGCGGCCAGGAAGAAGGCGGAAGGGTTCACCTGGGACAAGATCCGGCCAAGATACCACGAAGTCTGGAAGAGCTTGTGATCCAGTTCCAGCCCGGACAGGCCATCCTTGAGGTCGGCGGGGGTGAACGGCCGCAGTTCAGACCCAATATGGACATCCGGCCCGGACCGGCCGTCGACATTGTCCACGACCTCAACGAACCGTTCCCGCAGCCAGACAATACCTACGACGGCGTATTCTCGATGTACCTGATCGAGCATATCTCCTGGCGCAAGGTCCGCCAGTTCATAAGCGAGACATGTCGGGTAATCAAGCCGGGCGGTGGCGTGATCATCATAACCGCCAACCTGCTGGAGCAGTGTCGCACGCTGGTGAACTTGCAGGAATGGACGGACAAGTACGTCTGCATGCTGTTCGGCGACCAGAACTACGTAGGCAAGGACTGGACGGCCAACGCCCATCACTGCGGGTTCTCGCCCGAGTTCGCTATCAGGCTGTTCAAGGAGGCGGGCTTCTTGGACGTCGTCGTGAATCCGCATCCCAATTGCAACACGGACATGGTCATCGAGGCAAGGAAGCCTATGTTAATCAAGCCGACCATCAACGCTGCGGCCTGGACTCCGGAGCAGCGTGAGAAGGCCTTCGATCGCCTTTACTTCGATGGCGGCCGTGGTGGGGTCGGCGGCTATGCCAGGGAAGGCTATTGGGATTACCCGGTCCACTGGACGACGTTCAAGCACGCCATGGACCGCAAGCCAGAGAGCGTCCTGGAGATTGGCTGTGCCCGCGGCTACATCCTCAAGCGCCTGGAGGACGCAGGCATTCCCGTCTGCGGACTTGAAGTCTCCAAGCATTGTTACGGCACCAGGGTCGTTAAGCATGTTCACAAGCATGATCTGACGAAGTTTCCGTGGCCGGTCAAGGACAAGGAGTACGACCTCTGCTTCTCGATAGCTACCCTGGAGCACATTCCAGAGGACAAGATTCCGGAGCTGGCCCAGGAGCTCGAGCGCGTCTCCAAGCGGGGACTTCATGGGGTCGACTTCGGGGATAAGGATGACGGCTTCGACAAGACGCACTGTACGATGCACGACAAGGCCTGGTGGGAGGCGAGGCTTCCCAAGGGCCATGAAGTCGTCAGCAAGGAGGACCTGGAGTCAGGCCCCGTGCAGCTGCCGCCGGGCGACGGAAAGGTCAAGCTGAACGTCGGCTGCTTCACCGTCATGTCCCACTTCGGCTGGGTCAACATGGACATCCAGCCGCTCCAGCAGTGGGCCCAGCAGTACGGCTTCACGTTCCGGCAGCACGACGTGACTAAGGGGATGCCATTCGACGACGGCTGCGTGGACTTGATTTATTCAAGCCACCTCATAGAGCATTTGGACTACCGGCAGGCGGAAAAGTTCCTGAAGGAATGCAGGCGCGTCATGAAGAAGGATGCCGTCATCCGGATCATCACGCCGAACGCCGGCGAGCTCATGGAAGGCCTGAAGCACGGCATCCTCGACGCCTTCGACGAGATCAATGACGGGTGTGCGAACGCGAAGTCCCAGATGGAACGCTTCCACGCCCTGGCATGCTCCAATCACGCGTCCATGTACGACAGCACGACGCTCATAAACATGTTGAGCGCTGCTGGATTCTCCCACGTCGAACATTCTGAATTCAGGAAAAGCATTTCCCAGCAAATTCTCAAGGAGACGCTGGACATGTTCCCGCAGTTGTCCCTCTTCGCGGATGCCATTGCTTAGTACATAGGCTATGAATTTTACAGAAATCAAGAAGTGTAGGGTCTGTCAAGGTGCTGAGTTCGGGACCCTCCTGGACCTCGGCGAGCAGTGCATAGCCAACGCGTTCCACGAGAAGGATAGCCCGCCAAGCCCGCTAATTCCCCTGAAGCTCGTCCGGTGTCATAACTGCGACCTGGTCCAGCTGGCGCACAAGATCGACTACGACCTGATGTACAAGAGCTATTGGTACCGGTCCAGCATAAACCAGACTATGCGGGACCACCTGAAGGGCCTGGTCGAATCGGTCCTGAAGGTGAAGCCGTTGAATCCCGGGGATACCGTCCTGGATCTTGGTTGTAATGATGGGTTCACTCTAGGGTGCTTTGACTCGGCGGTCAATAGAGTCGGCGTGGACCCCTCGAACATCGTACCCGCCAATTGCAACCTGTTCATAAACGAGTACTTCTCGCCGCTGACCGCAGCCGCGGTCCCGATCCCCAAGGCTAAGGTCATAACCTCGATCGCCATGTTCTACGACTTGAACGAGCCCCGGAGGTTCGTGGAGGGGATCGATGCCTGCCTCGACAAGGACGGTATCTGGGTCCTGGAACTTGCCTACCTGCAGGACATCCTCAATTCGAACAGCTATGACACGCAGTGTCATGAGCACGTTGTCTATTACAGGCTCGGCACGTTTGAGCCCCTGTTAGACGGCCTGGATCTCGAGGTCTTCAAGGTCGAATTCAACAAGATCAACGGCGGCTCGTTCAGGATCTTCGTCTCCCGCAAGGGGGCGCATGGGATCGACGACTCCGTCCGAAACACGCGAGGTAATGAGCAGGCTGGATACACACCATTCACTTGGGGATATGCGGATTTTGCCGACCGTGCGATTGAGTCCAAGGCCCAGATGCAGAAGTTCCTAATTGAGCAGAAGCTGGCTGGTAAGAAGGTCTACGGCTATGGCGCGTCGACCAAGGGCCAGATTATAA
>Ga0315292_10000944_pt1 | contig 14808 bp, 10 predicted proteins | sample YL17G13_0_MG_FD_204029 | JGI IMG/M metagenome (GOLD analysis project Ga0315292, IMG submission 204029) | Sediment microbial communities from Yellowstone Lake, YNP, Wyoming, USA - YL17G13_0 | ecosystem: Environmental > Aquatic > Freshwater > Lake > Sediment | place: USA: Wyoming | collected... | reverse complement strand
TATTGCCTGTATTGATTTTGAAAAGCTAAAATTCCCGATGGTGATCCGTACCTGGAGGAGAGGTGATTATTTTTTCCCGTTTGGAATGAATCAGAAAAAAAAGCTCAGTGATTTTTTTATTGACAGGAAATATTCCCTGACAAAGAAGGAAGGAACTTTACTGCTTGAATCTGAGGGTAATATTGTGTGGGTAATAAATGAAAGGCTGGATAACAGATACCGTATTTCAGAGTCGACTACATTAGTTTTAAGGATTGAAGCAGAAAATAGCTGAAGATTACTGCTCCCTCATCCAAACTCATTTTTCAGACCTGTAAAAATCACTGAATCATAAATTTCTGGCACCGTGTATTGCTCTGTCGGCCATAAGGAGATCAGCCAAAGCAATTGCTGCAGCTGCCTCTATAATCACGGGCATTCTGAGGGCAATGCATGAATCGTGTCGTCCCTTGACTATGAGCTCAGTCATTTGTCCTTTACCGAAATCAAATGTCTTTTGAACGACTCCTGTTGAGGATGTTGGTTTGACTGCCACTCTGAAAACAATATCATTGCCATTGGTAATCCCGCCATTAATACCTCCCGAATGGTTTGTCAATGTTCTTCCGGTACTGTCGATAAATGGATCATTATGAACTGAACCTTTCATTGAGGCAGCTGAAAACCCGGCGCCAAACTCAATTCCCTTAATTGCAGGTATAGAAAAAATAATCCGGCTGAGTGCAGATTCAACGGAATAGAAGAATGGTTCTCCCAGTGCCTTGCGGACATTAGTAACCGTACATTCAATAATGGCCCCTATAGTGTCGCCCTCTGCCATAGCTTCTTCAAGAGCTTTGTCAATATCAGCATTCCCGCCGGCGGAAATAAGTCTGGCATTAATCATAGCAGGTTGGATAATAAGCTTGGCAATTACACCTGCAATTACAAGTCCCCAGGTTATTCTTCCGGAAAAATGCCCGCTCCCCCTCTGGTCAGCATATCCCGAATATTTGATTCCCGCCACATAATCAGCATGTCCGGGGCGGGGTACACTTTTAAAATCATCATAATCCTGCGATATTTTATCAATATTCTTTGTAATTACAGTGATTGGTGATCCTGTTGTGGAACCATTATATATACCGCTTAAGATCTCCGGTTGATCTGCTTCATGCCTGCCGGTAGTGCCTTTGCTGCCGCTTTTTCTCCGGGAAAGATCTGATATAAAATCTTCAGGACTTAATGAAATGCCGGGAGGGCAGCCGTCAATCACAACTCCAATTCCGCTGCCATGCGATTCACCGAAGAGTGTGACTCTGAAAACAACACCACAAGAATTCATATACAATATTATTGGTTGCCTGATTTATTCTGCCTGTAAAAATTTACCACCTCCGCCACAGGAATCTTTTCAACAGCAGCTTTTCCTATTCCTTCAATAAAGACGAAGTAGACATCATTTCCTGATTTCTTCTTATCCCTCATGATCAGATTAGTTATCTGATCATCTGGTAGATCATGCCTGCGCAGAAGCTTAAATGATTTAAGAAGAAGAAGAATCCTGTCATATTCAGAGGAAGAGATCAACCCCCTCGAAAATGAAAAATTCGCAGCAAGTTCCATTCCTGATGCGACTGCATAACCATGCCGGAGTGATTTATACATCTCAATTGCATGGCCATATGTATGTCCGAAATTGAGTATCCTTCTTAATCCTGATTCTTTTTCGTCCTCTGAAACTATCTCAGCTTTGACATTAACTGCCATTGAAACGAGCATCGAAAGAAGGTCAGTATCCCTTTTCAGGATCCTGTCGTGATTATTCTCTATCATCTCAAAGAGTTTCACATTACCTATAACAGCGGTTTTAATGAGTTCAGCCAGCCCTGAAAAATATTCATCTTCAGGTAATGTCTGGAGCATGGCAGTATCGCAGATTACAAATTCCGGTTGCCTGAAACATCCAAGGATATTCTTGGATCCCCTGAGATTTACGCCATTTTTCCCTCCGGTACTTGCATCTACCTGTGACAATAATGAGGAAGATATGTATGCGCATTTTATTCCCCGCATATAGATTGATGCCAGGAAGCCTGAAATATCGCACACCACGCCACCTCCGATACCGAGAATAAAACCGGTTCTGTCGATACCTGATTCAATAAGCCTCTCCGCAAGATATTCAATTACTTCCAGATTTTTGCTCGATTCCCCTGCTCTCACCTGAAAGACAGGAAATTCAGGAAACCTGCTTCCATAAATACGATGGATATTATTGTCGGTAATAATTGCCACTCCTGTTCCCGGAAGCAATTCATGAACAGATTCCCAATTTACGCCGATCAGGATCTCTGATACTGAACCATTTGTCCTTAATACTATCTTCTCCAAAAGAGTAAATTATTGACAGATAAAGTTAAGAAAACATCTTTAATCTGAACTAATGCCATTAATATAGTAATTTCTTTATAGAGTCAAAACTAAAAGGTGTCAATAAATAAGAAAATGCTGTTTAACATTTATTTTTACGCACAAATTTAAAAAGTATTACCTTACTCCCCCTATTGGACTAATGCAATGGAATGACTCTTAAAGACAGATATAGAAAAACACTGGAATATTTCCTTTTACACAGGCCCGTAGTTGATACTGAGCTGGCATATCCTGATCCATTCGGATTGATTGTAGCTGTGATCCTGTCTGCCCAGTGTACCGATAAAAGAGTGAATATTATAACTCCTGCCCTTCTTGAAAAATTTCCTGATGCTAAGTCGATGGCTAAAGCAGAGCCTTCAGAAATACTTGAATTCATAAAGTCATGTTCATACCCAAACAGTAAAGCAAAACATTTATGCGGTATGGCCAGAATGCTTCTAAGTGATTTCGATGGCAAAGTACCTTCAGAACCATCAGAATTGCAGCGTTTGCCAGGTGTAGGAAGAAAAACCGCCAATGTAGTGGCCTCAGTTGTTTACAGGAAACCTGTAATGGCTGTTGACACACATGTTTTCAGGGTATCGGCAAGGCTTGGACTGATACGGAATGCAAAAACTCCATTAAGTGCTGAACTTCAGTTAACAGCAAATATTCCGGAAGATATGATGCATAGTGCACATCACTGGCTCATATTGCATGGCAGGTATGTCTGCAAGGCAAAAAATCCTCTCTGCAACCAGTGCGGGTTACAGGAAATGTGCAGGTACTTTGCCCAGAAAAATAAACATTAATCTGAATAAGATATATAGTAAAAGTCAAAATCCACGTTTTTATAATATGTAAAGAACATAAGAGTTAGTTTGCCTAAACAGGAGTTTTGTACCTTTTCATGACTGAATTTTATAAAGAAAAATATGAAGAACTACTTCAGATTAACAAAAAGCTGAAGGAAGAAATTGACGTTCTTAATTCTGGAACCAGAAGTATTAAATATCCGGATGAAACTGATAATCCTGATAATTTTTTGATCACAGGTATTGTTCAGGATATAAGCAAGTTCAAAAACTGTGAGGATCAGGTAAACAGGGAAAAGGCCTTCCTGGAGCATCTGATAGACTCAATACCTGAAGCTATTGCTATTGTCACATCAGAGGGGAAAATCACAAAAATAAACAAAGAGTTCACTAACCTCTTCGATTATTCTTTGGATGAGGCAATAGACAAGGACATAGATGAACTGATTTTACCCGATGAATTCAGGGAAGAGGCTGTCAGTATTGAGACTATTGCTACAGATAAACATAAAATTATAAAACAGACTGTCAGAAGAGATAAATCAGGAAACAATATCCAGGTTTCACTGATTGTAACAACTATTATGATTAACAATGAAATAGTTGCATACCTCGGGATTTACAGGGATATCTCATTGGAAAGGAAGAACCAGATTATCCAGGAAATACTTTACAATATTTCAACTGCAGCCCTTAATCAACTGGATATTAAGGATATCTATCCCACTATCGTAAATGAACTTAGTAAGATATGGGATACCAATAATTTCTTCATAGCCCTTTATGATAAAACGAAAGATACTCTTTCTTTGCCGTTTTTTGCAGATGAAAAAGACAAATTCGAGAATGTTCCTGCAAGGCAGACAATTACTAAATGGGTAATAAGTCTTAAAAAGCCTGTGCTGCTTAAATTAAATGATCTGAAGGATCTTGAGAACTCGGGAGATATTGCCCTTGTTGGAACTCCATGTAAAATATGGATGGGGGTTCCTCTGAAAGCCGACAAGGAGATTATCGGTGTAATGGCCCTTCAGGACTATCATGACGAGGAGAAGTTTTCACAGGACGATGTCAATGTTCTGGAATTCATAGCCAATCAGGTAGCCATTGCAATTCAACGCAGAACAATGATTGATAATGTAATACAGGCAGGAAAGAAAGCTGAAGAGGCAGCACAGTCAAAACAGCAGTTCATGTCGACAATGAGTCATGAGATCCGGACTCCCCTGAATGAAGTAATAGGGATAACAAACCTGTTATTGCAGGGTAATCCAAGGGATGACCAGATGGATTTTATTAAAACCCTTAGATTTTCAGGTAATCACCTGCTTACTCTTGTTAATGATGTCCTTGATTACAATAAAATAGAATCGGGAAAAATTGTCTTTGAAGAGGCTCAGTTCAGTCTTGATGACTTCCTCAAAGATATTATGAGGACATATTCTTTCAGGTCGAAAGCAAAAAACCTCGAATTTGATGTAATAAAAGAAAATGAGCTGCCTTCTGAAGTAATGGGAGACTCCATAAGGCTTAACCAGATACTTTCAAATCTTCTTTCCAATGCAGTGAAATTCACCCAAAAGGGCAGCATCTATGTTATACTGAGGGAGGTTGAGCGCAGCAAAAAAAGTTCAAGGATTGAATTTCTTGTTAGAGATACAGGACTTGGAATACCTAAAGACAAGCACGAAATAATTTTTGACAGCTTTACCCAGGCCTCACCGGATACGACAAGGCACTTTGGTGGAACAGGGCTGGGGCTTGCAATATGCAAAAAACTTGTTGAACTTCAGGGTGGACATATTGAGCTCAGGAGCGAACCTGGTAAAGGATCTGAATTCAGGTTCGTCCTGACCTTCGGTATACCTGAATTCAGCAGTAAAGCCCCTGCAGGTGATGCTTCTGAGTCATATTCTGGACTCGAGGGTAAAAAGATACTTGTTGCTGAGGATAATAAGATAAACTTTTTCGTTGCGAATAAGTTTCTTACAGGATGGGGTGTAAATGTGACTCATGCGGAGAATGGCAAAATCGCTCTCGATATCCTTGAAAAAGAAAGTTTCGACCTAGTAATAATGGATTTACATATGCCTGTTATGGATGGAGTTGAAGCAACAAGGGTAATAAGGAATTCAGAAGATCAAAGAATAAATACCATTCCTGTAATTGCCCTTACAGCTGCAATAATGTCGGAAAGCCATGATAAGATTGAGGATCTTAGTATAAACGACTATGTACTTAAACCTTTCAAACCCAAGGACCTGTTTGACAAAATAATGAGGAATATCAGGTAATAATACCTTCAGATAGTTACTTCAGGCAATATCGGCTTATATACTCCGTGGCTTTTTTGTTTCCAAGATTAAATGATTGTCTGAAATCGAAACAGGCATCATCTTTTTTCCCTGTACCGAGGAGGGCAATACCTTTATTGAGCCATGCATCTGAATTGCCCGGCTGAAGATCAAGTGACATGCTATAATCCTTAACGGCCCAATCCCATGATTTTGAAATAAAATAAGCATTGGCCCTGTCTATATAGCATTCAGCATCATTGGGATGTAGTTTCAGATTTTCGGAAAAAAATGCAAGCGCTTTAATATTATCTCCGTCTGCTGATTCGGTTTTACCGGCAAAACTGAGAGCTTTTTTACTGCCCGGATAAAGGTCAAGATATCTGTTTATATCTTCCATAGCTCTGCCGGTCTCGCCTGATTTTCGGTAACATTCCGCTCTCAGAATCAAAAGCTCAGGATCAGGTATGTTCAGGTCAAGAAGCTGTGAGTAAACTGTGGATGCCCCAACCTGATTTCCTGAGGCTACCTGTGTATTTGCCAGGAGTCTCAGGAATTTTTCATTCCCGGGTTCTTCAGCAAGCAATCCTGTAAGACTTTTTACAGATTCACCATACTTTGCTTCGGCAAGACTGATCATGGCAGAAGCATAAATTATGTTATTGTTATCAGGATACTCTCCCGACAATAGGGACAAGACTTGTTTTGCCTCTGCGACCTTCGCTACTGAGATAGCGTATTCAATTTCGGCCATACCTTTTTCAAGAGTTCCGTACCACTCTTTTTTCCAAAACTGACGCCATTCAGGTCTTCCTTCTATAATACTGAAAGAAGGATCAAGCAATATCTCTTTTTCACTTTTCTTAAAAGATGATTTCATAGATAATTCCAGGTGATAGATAGCAGTCGGTGCATCGCCTTTCAATCCATATATCTGTGCAAGTCCGTACTCTCCCGATAAAGGTTCGGTTTTATTTGAGCTATTAAAGTCATTCATAGCCTGAGAGTAATCACCTGCTGACATGTATGCTTCAGCCCGCATCAGAAGAACAGGGTACTCCCTTAAGCTTTCAGGCATCATTGATAAAAGAAGAACAGCATCGCTGAATTTTCCAGCTTCCGTCAGAGCCCTGGCTTTCATCAGATAATCGACCGGCTTTTGGCCGTTCATTATAAGAATATTAACAAAAACCAAAATGAATAATAATATCTTTTTCATCCGTATATAATTTATTTTAAAGGTCGGATGGAACCTCCATGTAATTTATTATTATACTATTGTGTTTGAGTATGTTAATACATGGAGGTTTCATTGAATAAAGTCTCAGATTAAATTACAACTCTGGATTTTTAACAACCGCCCCCTTTTCAGTAATCACATGCACGAATCCTGAAAGGTGGAACTGTTCCAGTCCGGTGATTCTTCTTTCATATACCTCACACTGATAGAAATAGACTCCGGGAGAGACAATTTTTCCTTTATAGGTCCCATCCCAGTTGATCTTTGGCTCCGCAGTCTGGAATATAAGAACTCCATATCGGTTAAAAATCTTCAGGTCAACCTTTTCGACCAGTCCTGAGGCTTTTGCGACGAGCCTGTCATTTATGTCGTCCCCGTTAGGAGTGAAAACATTTGGAATTTCGTAAAAATTACAGGAATCAACGCAAATCATTACTGACTTCTGTCCTTCATTCCCGACAAGATCAAAAGCAGAAACTTCATAACATCCGGCAATAATTTCACCGGGATAATGCTTATAACTGAAAGTGCTTTTATCGTTTATAGTAGCCAGAAGCGACATGGTCTCCTCATTAATAAGCTTATAGAATATCTTGTAACCGGCAATATCTTCCAGACATTTATTGTCAAGGATTTTCCAGCGAACAGTATTGTACAGGCTGTCGCACTGGCTTGTTACAGTAATTTCAGGCTGGCAGGGAGCTTCATTGTCAACTGGAATAACACATATTTCCTGCGAAAAATTAATAAGGTTCGCAGGTAAACCTGGTCTTGTGTAGCCTCCTGTTGACCGTACTTTGTAACAATATTGTTTCCCGTTGATAAGCCCCTCATCCACAAAATTCAAAACATTTGTTGAACCAATGGAATCGTATTTCAATGTTGTTTCATTCAACCTGAAGAAATCATACCTGGTATTTATCCATGGAACATTACGGTTAATTACAAACCTGACCTTTCTGTCTCCGGGATTGCCTTCCAGGAATATTGAGGAGGCATAACCGGGCTCTCCAACAAGGAACCTGTTCCCCGGGGCATTATTATACAATTCAATTTTATAGATGAATCCTCCCGATTGTGTATTTATAAGTGTATCAATTATGGTAGTTTCGTTCAGATCGGCGGTCAGGATTGACCTTATCTGCTGATAATCAATTCCGTTAATCCCGGCTGCTCTTGAAATTATATATTCATATGGACCCAAAGCCGGAATTGTGTCGAGGCGGTCTGGCTTCTTCCATCTTACCAGAACAGAACCATTTGAAGCAGAAGTACTTCTGACTGTCACATTAGTAATCACCGGAACACCTGAGACAAGTGATGATGAGATTTCATTGGAAGCTTTACTTTCAGTACCGTTCAGGTATACTGCAATTACCCTGTAAGTATATTCTTTACCATACTCGAGACCCTGTCCGTTATCGGTATCAATAAATGAAACTGTTGAGCTCCCGGCTATATAACCAACTTTAACAAATCCAACTGACGCAGGAATGCCTGAAGTACACGAATCGGGCACAAAAGATGAAGCTCCTTCCCTCCTGTAAATATTAAAGCCTGAAATTGCTGTAGTACCATAATTCTCCCATGTAAGACGGACAAAATTACCTACCGGAACAGCGCTCTTAAGTGTCGGAGAGGGCCCAAGAACTTTAATACTCATGTTATCAATGTCTGAAAGCTTCAGATCGGCATTATAGTCATCCGATTTAATAATAACAATGTAGGGTTGATTTCTCACTGACTCATGACACGGGATCCACTGAAGTCTCGATGTCGTTTTGCCAGGAACAGAATCAACTTTGGTAAAAGTAGCCGGGCAGGAGGATAGGGTAAAGATCCCTGATGTAGCCTTTAAGCTGATTGGATCATTGTTAGGATCAATTGCATACACTGTAAAATCCACAGAATCTCCTACTTCAGCACACATATCCTTCAGGGGTCCGTTTACCGGAGGCTTATTATCTGTATCAAACACTTCGATCTGCATATCCCGTACAACAACTCCAATCTTCTTGCCATACCGCCATTCTCTGATTTCCATCGCAACATTGTATTTACCTGTATCCCTTGGAGTATCCCAGATCAGGTCACCGGAAACTGAGTCAACCCTTATAAAGTGTGTAGCCGGAGGCAGTGTGTAGTTTTCTATCGGTTTACCGTCTTCACGTGTACAAACTGTTAGGGCATATGAAAGGCTATCCCCATCAGGATCGAAAGCGCCGGGATTATGAATAAAGACATAACCACGGGCAGCCTTATCATAAGGCGGATTTAACAGAACAGGAGTATTGTTACGGCCTATTGCCGGATTTACTATTAGGGTCGTTGAAATGGAAAAAACAACATTTACTGAATTTGGAATGTTCAGCACATCGGCATTCCTGTTAGGATCCTGAACAACTATCCTGTAAACGCCTGGACCAGGGAAAGTGTGAGTTATCTTATAAATATTCCTTTTATAGTAGTTAGGAAGATAAAGAATGCTTTTCCGGTCAGCAATCGAGCTTGTATTATCGCCCCAGCTAACTGTCAGTTGTGGTCTGTCGGCATAGCTTAACGTATAGGTGAATGTGGTAATGGTGATTTCAAATGACAGATCCGACAGCTGGGTATAAGTTATCTCGCCGGCCCGGTTATGGGTTGCACCTGCATTAAAGTATATTGAAAATAAAAGTGCCAATATTACCGGTATCTTGATTTTCCTATTATTCACTTTTTGTAGTCTCCTCAAATCTTTAAATTAATTAATTCTAAATGTTTTTTCTGTCTCTTCAGATGTAAGCTTAACACCCTCTTCAAAATCTTTTACCTTAACGATGGTCATATTTGCCTGATCTGAATAGAGCGAAGTCATAATTGAATTTTTTATAATAATCGTTTTAATATTTTTTACCTGGCCGAAGACAAGGTTCATTCTTAATTCATTATCAGAAAGATCTGTATCTATTAATTCAGCTGATATCTGCCTGCCATTTACAATAATCTCAAGTTTGGAATTAATGTATTTTAATATTGCCTCCCTGGTAAATAAATTGTTTTCTGAAAAACTGAGCTTTTTCTGATCATCACTGCTTATTCCTGAATCCAGAAGGAAGTCATCAAAATAAATCCGTAAAAACACATCAAATTTTTCCTCTTCCGGTACATTATCAATGCTCAGAAGAGAAACATGAACAGGATGTAACGCCAGCCAGAAGGACAAAAACAGCAATTTTACCATAAACAGCGGTTTTTGGTCAGATATCTATCATCAAAAATCAGACCAACTGTAATAAATTCAGTCTATAATATCGACCCTGTCCCTAAGGTACTCAACAGTCCCGACCTCAATGAACGAGAAACCCGAATCACCTGAGAAATTACCGGCCAGAACAACAATAACATCATCATTATTAATATGATGCAGCATGGTCAGCTTCTGAAGTGCAACCTTCATAAAGTCATCGATCGATTTTTTTCTTTCCTGATAACTCGGATAAACACCATATGAAAGAGCAAGTTCTCGCATAGTACTTGTCATGTAACATTGTGCAAGAACCAGGTTATACCCCCGGTAAGCAGCCATATCCCTTATAGTCCGGCCATGAGTTGTATCAGCAATAATTGCCTTCGCCCCTATTCTGACTGAGGTCTTAACAGCTACTTTTGCCAGGTATGCAGAGACTTCAACAGTTAATGTGGAAGAAGGAAGGTCAAGAAATTTTTCTTTATTGTTTTCAACCTCAAGAGCCACTTTTGTCATAGTCTTTACAGCTTCAACCGGGTATTTTCCGGTTGCAGTTTCGCCGCTCAGCATAATGGCATCCGTATGGGAATAAATTGCATTGGCAATATCGCTTACCTCTGCTCTTGTCGGACGCGGATTGGCGATCATCGATTGAAGCATCTGCGTAGCAACAATAACAGGTTTCCGGCTGTTAATGCACTTTGAAATTATCATTCTTTGAATTCCGGGGATCTTTTCATAAGGTATTTCTATTGCAAGATCACCCCTGGCCACCATAATTCCATAAACATTCTCCAGTATTTCGTCAATATTGTCAACTCCTTCAGAGTTTTCAATTTTGGCAATAATTTTTATTTTGCTGTTATATTCATCAAGTACTGTCTGAACATCAATAACATCCTGTTTTGACCTTACAAAGGAATGAGCGATGAAGTCAATTCCGTTTGTTGCTGCCATTTTTAAAAAGGTCTTGTCTTTCTCAGTAAGAGAAGGCAGGGATATTTTAATTCCGGGAAGGTTCACACTCTTTCTTGATCCAAGTACTCCGTCATTTTCTACAAGACATTCAAGAAAATCGCCATTTCTTTTTATGGCCCTGAGTTCCAGTTCACCATCATCGATAAGAATTGCTGAGCCGGGCGATACCTCTGAAACAAATTCTTTGTAAGTCACATTTATGACATTCTCATTTGTTTTTTCCCCGGGATTACCGGCAATTAATACACTTGAGCCCTTCATAAGCTGAACAGGAGAATCACAAATTGTGGTCCTTATTTCGGGTCCTTTTGTATCAATAAGAATTGCAATTTTATCAGATACCTCCCTTGCATTATTGATTATCTTAAGTGCACCATCAGTATCGCAGTGCGCCGAATTTATACGGATAACATTCATTCCCTCCTGATAGAGTTCTCTGATAAATTCAGGGTCGCATCTTTTATCGGTAAGAGTAGCTACGATCTTGGTCCTTTTGAGTATCATTATTTTTGCTTTTGTCTCTTCCACATATTCACTAAAGCTTCGACAGCAAGTCTGTAGCTATCCAGACCAAGCCCGATAATACTGCCTGCACAGAACCTGCCAACCAGGCTTGTGTGGCGAAATTCCTCACGCGCTGAAATATTCGTTATATGCACCTCTATCACAGGAGTTTTAACAGAAGCTACTCCATCCGCAATTGAAACTGATGTATGAGTGTATCCTCCGGGATTCAGAATTATACCGTCGCAGGAAAATCCGGTTTCATGAATTTTATTAATAATTTCACCTTCCACATTTGACTGGAAATAATCAAACTCAACTTCAGGATACAGAGGTTTGAGACCTGCAAACCATTCTTCGAAGGATGCAGCGCCATATTTATCAGGCTCTCTCTTTCCGAGGAGATTAAGATTAGGTCCGTTTATAATTTGGATTTTCATTCAAACAAGTTTTCTCTGGTTAACAGTGTGTAAAAATAGCTAAAATATTGACGGAATTAAAGGTGTGCGATGTAATACTTTGCATTACTTTGCAGTATAACATTAATGGAGTGGTAACTTATGAGCCTGACATGGAGAGAATCATCCAAAAATTTTGAAAACTGGCTGAGGCTTGAGAAATCATTATCAGAGAACAGCATAGAAGCCTATCTGAATGATATCCGGAAACTGGAAAGCTTTGCACTTGAAAATATAATAAACCCTGATCCTGCCGCCATACTATATCACGACCTTAAAGCATTTATTATCTGGTATGGAGAGAGTAATCCGAATGCAAGGACACAGGCCAGGATTATTTCAGGTATAAGGGCATTTTACAGGTTTCTTCTGATTGATGGCGAGATTGAGGAGAATCCATCCTCTCTTCTCGAATCTCCGAAAACAGGACTCAGACTCCCGGAGGTTTTATCATTAGGTGAAATTGACACAATAGTCGGAGCAATTGACCTTAGCAAACCTGATGGTCACAGGAACAAGGCAATAATTGAAACTTTATACGGTTGTGGTCTGCGGGTTTCAGAGCTTGTTAATCTGAGGCTTACTGATATCCATTACGGTGAAGGATATGTGATTATAACGGGCAAGGGTAATAAGCAGCGGCTTGTCCCGATCGGAAGCAAGACTCTTAAGGAAATTGACTTGTATAAGATTGACAGAAGCAGGTTAAAAGTTATTCATGATGAGAATGTGGTATTTCTGAACAGAAGGGGAAGGAAACTTTCCAGAGCAATGATATTCACAATTATAAGGGACATTGCGGGAAAGGCCGGGATTATGAAAAAGATCAGTCCGCATACATTCCGTCACTCTTTTGCCACCCATATGATCGAAGCCGGTGCCGATCTCAGAGCTGTTCAGGAGATGCTGGGCCATGAGTCGATTCTTACAACTGAGATTTACACTCATATTGACAGAAGTTTTCTGCGCGATACACTTATCATGTTCCATCCAAGATCATGAGTTTTCAACAGGTTTCAAAAATTCAATTTAATATATTAACTTTGCACCTTATTTTTAAAAACACTAGAGTTTATTTCAAATTAATAAAAGTATGTCGAAAGTAAAAAGAGTTTATTCCTTTGGCAGGAAAACTGCAGAGGGTAAAGCAGATATGAAAAATCTTCTGGGAGGAAAAGGTGCTAACCTGGCTGAAATGTGTCTCCTTGGACTTCCTGTACCTGCCGGTTTTACTATCACCACAGAAGCTTGCAATGAATACTACAATAATGATTGTACTCTTCCTGCTGAGCTAATGCCTGAAGTATGGGCCGCTATGAAGGAAACTGAAGAGGCAATGAACATGAAGTATGGTGATGCTGAGGATGCATTGCTGGTTTCATGCCGTTCAGGCGCCCGCAGTTCAATGCCGGGTATGATGGATACAGTTCTTAACATCGGATTATGTTCAGCAACTATCCCGGGTTTCCTTAAGAAAACCAATAATCCACGTTTCGTTTACGACTCATACCGTCGTCTGATAATGATGTACGCTGACGTTGTAATGGAAAAGGCTGAAGGTATCGAACTTGGTGAAGGCAAAGGAATACGAAAGCAGCTTGACGAGAAACTTGATGAGTTTAAAAAAAGTAAAGGTTATAAATCAGATACTGAAATTTCAGCAGATGAGCTGAAAACTCTTGCTGAAGAATTCAAGGCAATAGTTAAAAAAGCTCTCGGCAAACCATTCCCTGATGATGCAAAAGAACAGCTTGAAGGAAGTATTAAAGCAGTATTCAAGAGCTGGAACGGGAAGAAAGCCGTTTCATACCGTCGTATCGAAGGTATTCCTGATGACTGGGGAACAGCAGTTAACGTACAGGCAATGGTATTCGGCAATATGGGCGATACATCAGCTACTGGTGTTGCATTCACACGTAACCCTGCAACAGGTGAAAACCTTTTCTATGGTGAGTGGCTTGTAAATGCCCAGGGAGAAGATGTTGTAGCAGGTATCCGCACTCCGAGTCCGCTTAATGATGATACAAAAAATGATCAGAACAGGCATCTTCACAGTATGCAGGAAGCAATGCCGGGTACTTATAAGGAGCTTTGGGATATCCGCAATATACTTGAGAAGTCGTTTCGCGATATGTTAGATATAGAATTCACGATTCAGGAAGGTGTACTTTATATGTTGCAGTGCCGTGCAGGCAAGAGAACAGGTACTGCAGCCCTTAACATGGCTATGGACATGCTTCATGAAAAACTGATTGAAGAAAAAACAGCTGTTATGCGTGTAGATCCTGCACAGCTCGATGAACTTCTCCATCCCATTTGCGACCCAGCTGTTGAGAAGAAACACACTCCTGCAGTAAAAGGTCTTCCGGCTGGTCCGGGGGCTGCAGTAGGCAGAGTCGTTTTCAATGCTGAAGATGCAGTTGCATGGTACCGCAAAGGTGAAAAAGTTATTCTTCTCCGTGAAGAGACCAACCCTGAAGATGTTGAAGGTATGCGCGCTGCAGAAGGTATCCTCACCGCTCGTGGTGGTATGACATCACATGCTGCACTCGTTGCACGCGGCTGGGGTAAATGCTGTATTGTCGGTGCAGGAGGACTTCATGTTGATGCCGGAAAGAAGATTGCTAAGATTACAGGTTCAGATACAATTATAAATGAGGGTGACTTCCTTACCCTTAACGGAACAAAAGGATTCGTATACCTGGGTGCACTTACTCTTATGGATGCATCTGAAAACCCTCGTTTCAAAGAGTTCATGGCAATTGTTGACAAATTCCGTAAAATGGGAGTCCGCACAAACGCTGAAACCCCTGAGGATGCTACAATAGCACGTAACTACGGTGCAGAGGGTATCGGTCTTTTCCGTACAGAACATATGTTCTACGGTAATGGT
>Ga0315292_10000941_pt1 | contig 14816 bp, 10 predicted proteins | sample YL17G13_0_MG_FD_204029 | JGI IMG/M metagenome (GOLD analysis project Ga0315292, IMG submission 204029) | Sediment microbial communities from Yellowstone Lake, YNP, Wyoming, USA - YL17G13_0 | ecosystem: Environmental > Aquatic > Freshwater > Lake > Sediment | place: USA: Wyoming | collected... | reverse complement strand
TCGAAAAGGCGATGGGAATGAAATTGGGAGATTCCGTGAATCCTCTTCTGGTGTCCGTCCGTTCCGGAGCCAAGTTCTCCATGCCCGGCATGATGGATACCGTACTTAATCTCGGGCTTAACGATACAACGATAAATGCACTGATCAGGAAGACGGGGAATGACCGGTTTGTTTATGACGCCTACAGAAGGCTCATAACCATGTTCGGAAGCATCGTCATGGGTATAGACAGACAAAGGTTCGAGAAAGCCCTCGATGAGATGAAGGAAAAGAAGGGCGTCAAACTTGACACCGAACTTGATACGGAAGACCTGAAGCATATTGTTCAGGAGTTTAAGATTATCTATAAAAGGGCTACAGGTGAGGAGTTTCCGACTGACCCGCTGGAACAAATGAAAAAAGCGATCAACGCCGTCTTCGGTTCATGGTTCGGCGACAGGGCAGTCAAATACAGAAAATTGAATGACATACCTGACAATCTCGGCACGGCCTGCAATATTCAGTCCATGGTTTTCGGAAACCTTGGAGACAATTCCGGCACGGGCGTCGGCTTTACAAGAGACCCTTCCACGGGACAACGGAAGTTCTTTGCCGAATGCCTTATCAACGCACAGGGCGAAGACGTTGTCGCAGGCATCAGGACTCCTCTTAAGATCGAGGAGTTGAAGAAACGGCTTCCAAAGGCATATAAAGAGCTTGACTTAATTTATAAGAAACTTGAAAAGCATTACAGGGACATGCTTGATATAGAATTTACCGTTCAGGAAGGTAAACTGTATATGCTTCAGACCAGGGTTGGGAAAAGGACCGCGGCATCCGCACTTAAGATAGCCATAGATATGGTAAGGGAAAAGCTTATCGACAAAAAGACCGCTATTTTGAGGATTGACCCGCAGCAGCTCGATCAGCTTCTTCATCCCATGATTGATCCCAAGTCCCGGGTTAAAGTAATTGCAAAAGGTCTCCCTGCGTCGCCCGGCGCTGCAGTAGGCAAAGTGGTGTTCACTGCGGAAGACGCCGAAAAAGCCGCGGACAGAGGAGAGAAGGTAATATTGGTAAGGACCGAGACGTCGCCGGAAGATATCGGCGGGATGAATGCCGCACAGGGGATCCTCACGGCCAGGGGCGGTATGACCTCCCATGCAGCAGTTGTTGCAAGGGGTATGGGGAAATGCTGCATTGCAGGATGCGGCGCTATTAATATCAGCGAAATTCAGAAATACTTTACCGTCGGCGACATTGTTATTAAGGAGAGTGATTATATAACCCTTAATGGAACAACCGGAGAGGTAATGCTCGGTCAGGCGCCGCTGGTAACTCCGGAACTAACAAGTGACTTCGGTACCTTCATGAAGTGGGTGGATGAATATAGAAAAATAGGCGTCAGGACAAATGCCGATACCCCTCATGATTCCGAAGTTGCAAGAAAATTCGGCGCCGAAGGCATCGGCCTCTGCAGGACGGAACATATGTTCTTTGCACCGGAAAGGATAAGCGCCGTAAGAGAGATGATCCTCGCCGATGATACCGAAGGGAGGAAGAAGGCGCTTGCAAAAATCCTGCCGTTCCAAAAGAGCGATTTCATCGAGATATTCAGAGTCATGAAGGGCCTGCCTGTAACCATAAGGCTCCTTGACCCGCCCCTCCATGAATTTCTACCCCATACGGAAGAAGAATTAAGGGCCTTGTCTGCATCTATGGAGGTCCCCGTTGAGAAACTAAAGGCAAGAAATAAGGCATTATACGAGTTTAACCCGATGCTTGGACACAGGGGCTGCAGACTCGGAATAACCTATCCTGAAATCTATGAAATGCAGGTAAGGGCCATTATGGAGGCGGCCTGTGAGCTATCCAAAAAGAAAGTCAGTGTAATACCTGAAATCATGATACCTTTGGTCGGCCATGTTAATGAGCTTAAGGTTATGAGAGAATTGACCGTCCAGGTTGCGGAAGAAGTTCTGCAGCGCTATAAAACAAGGGTAAGCTATACGGTTGGGACAATGATAGAGCTTCCAAGGGCTGCGATAACTGCAGATGAGATTGCCCCATATGCGGACTTCTATTCCTTCGGAACAAACGATCTGACACAGACAACCTTCGGCCTTTCAAGAGACGACGCCGGAAGGTTCCTGCCCTTCTATGTCGAGAAAGGCATCCTCGAAAACGATCCTTTTGTTACCCTCGATCAAAACGGAATCGGTATTTTGATGAAGATAGGCATAGAGAAAGGCAGAAAGGTCAAAAAGCATCTCAAGATGGGTATCTGCGGCGAGCATGGCGGCGACCCGAAATCTGTCGAGTTTTGCCACAAGATAGGATTAAATTATGTCAGTTGTTCGCCCTATAGAGTGCCTATTGCTAAACTCGCTGCAGCACAGGCTGCTCTGAAAGAGAAATCCAAAAAGGACTTGAGTAAATCGACGGTTTAAGCTTAAAAGAAGACAAGACGATATAGACAGGCCGGACACGAGTCCGGCCCGTCTATATCTGCATCGGTCTGCTTTACAGAGATAGTAATGATATGGTATTGTAAATATTACAAAATTTAAAAAAGGTGGTGGATAGATGGCTATCGAAAAGACACAAAAACAGACTATCATAGGTGACTATAAACTTCACGATCACGATACGGGTTCGCCTGAAGTTCAGATAGCGCTGTTAAGCTCAAGAATAATTTACCTGACGGAACATTTTAAAACTCATAAAAAAGACCATCACTCAAGGAGAGGTCTTCTCATGCTCGTCAGCCAGAGAAGGAAGCTGCTTGATTATCTCAAGACCTGCGATAAAAAACGTTACGAGAAGATAATTGAACGTTTGGAAATCAGAAAATAATGAAAAAGGTTGAGATCGATGTTCGCGGCAGGAAGCTTACTATAGAAACAGGTAAAATGGCAAAACAGGCTGACGGAGCGGTAGTAGTACAGTATGGCGATACGGTTGTTCTTGGAACTGCAGTATCAGCCAAAACCCCCAAGATAGGGCTGGATTTTTTCCCTTTAACGGTTGATTACCAGGAAAAAGCCTATTCAGCCGGTAAAATTCCGGGAGGTTTTTTCAAACGTGAAGGCAGACCCTCGGAAAAAGAGATATTAACTTCCCGTTTGATCGACAGGCCGATCAGGCCTCTCTTTCCAAAAGGTTTTTACTATGAAACCCAGGGAATTGCAAACGTCCTTTCATACGGCGATGAGAATATTGCGGACATCCTCGGCATTATCAGCGTGTCTGCCGCCCTTGTCATATCTGACATTCCCTTTAAAGCTCCAATAGCTGCCGTAAGGATCGGGAGGATCGCCGGATCTTTTGTGATCAATCCGGACGTGCGGGAAGTTTTGGAGTGCGATCTGAATTTGATCGTTGCCGGCACGGAAGAAGCCGTTGTTATGGTTGAAGGAGAAGCTCAGGAGATCGTAGAAACGGACCTGCTCGAGGCCCTTGACATAGCGCATAATGAGATAAAACGCATCTGTGCCGTGCAAAACGAACTGCGGGCGATTGCAGGCAGGGAAAAGAGAATTGTCGAACCCCCTGTAATTAATGAGGAAATAAAGAGAGCCGTTACGGAACTATCTCTGGAAAAGATAAAGGTGGCCATTACCATCCCTGATAAATTAATGAGGCAAAACACCCTTGATCAGATACTCAAAGAGGTAGCGGATAAATTGAACTCCGATGAAAAGGATTTGTCATTAGATATCGCGTCCGTATTCAACGAACTCGAAAAGAACCTCGTAAGAGGGATGATCCTTAATGAGAATAAAAGGGCTGACGGAAGGTCTCCGAATGAGATAAGACCGATAAGCTCCGAGCTCGGCATACTGCCGAGAACACATGGTTCCGCTTTGTTTATAAGGGGAGAAACCCAGTGTCTTGCGGTGGTAACACTTGGAACCTCTGATGACGAACAAAAGATAGATTCGCTTGACGGGGAGTCCTACAAAACTTTTATGCTGCATTACAATTTTCCGCCCTTCAGTGTAGGCGAGGTCAAACCCCTGAGATCGCCCGGAAGAAGGGAAATCGGTCATGGAAATCTTGCCGAAAGAGCGCTGAAAGCGATTATTCCGCCGAAAACGGAATTTCCTTATACAATAAGGATAGTTTCGGACATCCTTGAATCGAACGGTTCTTCATCTATGGCATCGGTATGCGGAGGCTCTCTTGCGCTTATGGATGCCGGAGCGCCTATTAAATCACACGTAGCCGGCATTGCCATGGGCCTTATAAAAGAAGAGGAAAGGGTGGTTGTTCTCACGGACATCCTCGGCCTCGAAGACCATCTGGGTGATATGGACTTTAAAGTTACCGGAACGGACAAAGGCATTACAGCATTTCAAATGGACACGAAAATAGGCGGTATCTCCCGTGAGATCATGGAAAAGGCCCTTGAACAGGCGCGACAGGGAAGGCTTCATATCCTGTCTAAAATGAACGAGACGATCAGCACCCATAGAGAAAACCTTGCGCCTTACGCGCCAAGGATATATACCATGCAGATCCGCCAGGACAAAATCCGCGACGTAATCGGGTCAGGCGGAAAAGTTATCCGTGGAATCGTAGAGCAAACAGGCGTAAAAATAGATATAGAAGACAGCGGCGTTATCAGCATTGCTTCTCCGGATGGAGAATCGGCCCAGAAGGCTATTGATATAATAAACAGCATAATCGCCGAGGCCGAACTCAACAAGATATATCACGGAAAGGTCAAGAGGGTTGTTGACTTTGGGGCTTTTGTTGAAATTATGCCCGGGACCGAAGGACTGCTCCACATTTCTCAGATATCCGAAAAAAGAATAGCAAAAGTGACCGACGAGATAAATGAAGGCGATGAAGTAACCGTAAAGGTCATAGAGATAGATAAAACGGGAAGAATCCGACTTTCGATAAAAGAGGCATTGAGAGATCAGGACAACTAAAAAACCGATATATGTACAAACAATAATAAACTATTTAAAGGGGATACTTATAAGATATCCCCTTTTTAGTTTATGTAATTAATAAGTTTTGGTTTTGTTGTGTCGGAAGACAATATGTTTTTGAAATCCGTTAACTCAAATAACCGTGCAAACTCTGCAAACTTTGTAGACTGGGTGAACTAATTTATGTTTAAAAAAGAATATTTACAGAATGAACTGCCGGTCGTTACGGAACCACTTAAGAATGTGCGTTCAGTTGTTGTCGGCATATGGGTAAAGGTGGGCGCAAGATTTGAAAAGCCGGAGAAAAACGGCATATCCCATTTTCTTGAGCATATGTTTTTCAAGGGGACAAAGAAACGCACTGCCAAGGATATATCCTTCGAGATTGATTCCCTTGGCGGCGAACTGAACGCCTTTACCTCAAGAGAAAATACGACCTTTTATGTAAAGGTCCTTGACGAATTTCTGGAGCAGGGACTGGATTTATTATCGGATATTTTCCTGAATTCCACCTTTCCCGATGAAGATATGGAGAAAGAGAAAAAAATCATAAAGGAAGAGATCAAGATGATCGAGGACACCCCTGATGATTATGTCCATGATCTGTCAAACCGGACTATATGGGGGAACACCGGCCTCGGTCAGTCCGTTCTCGGGAAAAGGGAAACCATACTCTCCTTTACCAGGGAAGATATTCTGTCGCACATAAAAAAATATTACGGCACCAGGGATATCGTGGTGTCATGCGCAGGTAATTTCGAACACGACCATCTCATCTCGTTATTGAATAAAGACCTCGGTAATCTCAGAAGGGGGTCCGAGCCTGAAAAAGGCGACACACCCTTATTTAACAACAAAGTCGAGGTTTTCAATAAAGAACTTTCCGAGGCGCATCTCTGCCTCGGTATAAAGGGAATTCCACATGCAAGCAAGGACCGCTATTGTCTTTATGTAATAAACACAATCCTTGGCGCCGGGGTAAGCTCCAGATTATTTCAGGAAATAAGGGAAAAGAGGGGGCTGGCATATTCTATATATTCTTTTGCAGCGTCCTACATTGATACGGGCATATGGGGTATATATGCCGGCGTCAGCAGAAAAAGGGTGCGGGAAGTGATAGAGCTGATACTGAAGGAACTGTACGACCTTAAGAATACCATACAGGACACGGAACTTCAGCGCGCCAAAAACCAGCTTAAAGGGAATATTATCCTCGGACTTGAATCAACCGGAAGCCGCATGAACAATATTGCGCGACAGGAGATATATCACGGCAGATATCTGTCGCCGAAAGAGATTATGCGCGAAATTGATGCAATCACTATTGAACAGGTCAGGGAACTATGCGGAAATCTGATTAAAAAAGATTGTCTTTCACTGACAGTATATGGTCCGGTCCAGGGGGATGATCTGAAGGATATTTTATGATGTTACTATTGATGAAATTATTGATATTTTGCAATGAAGGGAATAAAATTTACCGGAAATAATTTGCCGACCGACTGAATTATGCGCCCTGTCTGGTCCTGATATCCAGCACCTCGTCTACCTTACCGATCAGCTCGCTGATATTGAAAGGTTTGGTTATATAACAGTCTACTCCAACGTCTTTTGCTTTCTGTTTGTCAACCTCCTGGCCTTTGGCTGTCAGCATAATAATGTAGCTGTCTTTTATTTCATTATCGTTCTTGACGATTTTGCAAACTTCAAAACCGTTCAATTTGGGCATCATTACATCAAGAAAGATGATGTCGGGACGCTCCCTTCTGACTGCTTCAAGAGCAACAACTCCGTTCTCTGCCGTCATCAACTCAACTCCATGCTCCTGAAAAGGTTCAAGTATCTGCTCAAGGAGATTCCGGATAACGGGATCATCGTCGACAATTAGAATTTTAGGCATATCCTATTACACTTCTTTTCCCGGTATAATATCAACCCCTCGCGCGGATGTATGACCCGATTTCACATTTACAGGAAGGGTAAAGAAAAACGAGCTGCCTTTCCCTAACTCACTTTCCACCCATATCCTGCCGCCGTGATATTCGATAATCTGTTTGCATATTGAAAGCCCCAGTCCGGTCCCCGTAGGTTTGTCAGTTAGTGTGTCGCCGGCCTGCCTGAATTTCTCAAAAACATGCTCTTTGTCCGCATCGGAAATGCCGATGCCCGTATCTATTACGCTTACCGTCACCTCGTTGCCGGTCCTTGTTACGCGGCACGCAACCGAACCTGTTTCCGTAAATTTAACGGCATTGGATAAAAGGTTGATAACAACCTGTATGAACCTGTCTTTATCGCCGATGACCTCGGGCAGGTCGTTATCGATATCTCTTACAAAGGCAAGTTTCTTCTGTTCAAAAAGAGAAGATGTAGCGCCGATTGCCCGTTCAATAACATCCGCAGGCTGGATGTTTTCCATCTTCCATTCCACTTTCCCGGCCTCAAGCTTGGATATGTCGAGCACATCGTTGATCAATGCGGTAAGTCTTTCCCCTTCGGAGAGAATGATATCAATGTTTTCCCTTATTCTTTTGACGGCTTTGACGGTTTTCTTATCGGTGTCGTCGGAAAATTTCATAAATATGTCATCCTCAAGTTTTCTCTTGATGATCTCGGTAAAGCCGCGGACCGAGGTAAGCGGGGTCCTCAATTCATGGGAAACTGTGGATATGAAATCGGTCTTCATGCGGTCGACTTCTTTTTCGGAAGTTATGTCCCTTATCAGGATTACAGACCCTATCCCTTTATCGTCAGTTTCAAACGTATCCTGATGGATGCCTGTTGAGACCGCCTTGCCGATTCTGTTATGTGCAAGTCCTATTTCCGATGTGTATACTTCATAAGCATTCTCTATGCTTTTCCTGACAAGTTCGGCGAATTCGTTGCCGAATAAGTCTTTGCAATTCTTTCCGATCAGGTCCGTTTCCCTTAGGGCGAACATATAAGAAAGCGCCGGATTGACATGGGTAATCACGCCGTCCGTATCCGTGACAAGAAGTCCGTCGGCCATGTTGTCTATGACTGCGGTAAGATATGCAAGGGTGTTCTGCAATTCCACTACCGCATCATTTATAGCCTGTTCATACCTGTCGAAAACCTCGTGCAGATCGGTTGCCATGGACTTCATCGTATCGGCAAGCAGACCTATCTCATCGTTTGATTTGATATCGACATCGGAAGAAAAATCATGAGATGCAAGTTTTCTCGCATATTCCGACAATTCATTAAGCGGCTGAGAGACCTTATTGACAAGAAAATAGGCCATAGTAACGCTGAATATGAAAATAACGGAAATAAGGGCGAGCTGACGTATCATTGCAGCCTGCATCTGGGACATAATCATTCCCTTGTCCATGCCTACATGAACATATCCGGCTATCCCTTCCAAAATAGGGGCGGCTATGTCGATAAACTGACCGCCGCCTTCGGTATTAAGGTCCTGAATGGATATGGTCTTTGCTTTTTTATTTTTTATTTTCAATATCTCATCCGGCACATTCGGGACGAATGTATGCGAAACGATTTCTCCCTGGGCATCTACAACAAAAACATAAAATACCCCGCTTATTTCAAGATACTGATCTATCATGGCCTGTATGGTGGATGCATCTCTGTTAAGCAGAGTCTCAACGCTCGAACCGGCAATGCTTTTTGCTATCGCCGTACCCTTGCTTTTATATTCCTGAACAAGGTCCTTATAAAGGTTCCAGCCGGAAGAAATGGCTATTGTGACGGCAATGACTATGAAAAGAATGATAATAATCAACAGGGTTTTTTTGAAAAGTTTTGACATTATCATTTTTTGCGCCATCTGCTCCATTCTTTAATGGGGACAAAACGTTCTTTTTCATAAGTGGTGTAGTAGACCTTATTCAAACCCTGATGTCTGTCCGGACCGAAAGATACCCTTGCGTCGATCCCGATGTCCAGGTCTTTTATGCCTTCCACAACTTTTTTAATATTTTGTTTTTCAAGATTGCTCCCCATCCGTTTGAGTATTTCAACAAGGAGCTTTGCATTCAGGAACCCTTCAAAACTGACAAAACTGTATCTCAAAGGTTTATAGTCCTTGTCATGAAGTTCCGGTGTCGGCGGCGGATTATATGCATCAATCAGTTCACGGTATTGTCTGACGGCCCCGAGGGATATATCTTCATAACTTGGCACAACCTGAGAGTTAATAAGCTTGTCGGTATAACTTTTCCCCTTCTCTTTTCCGGTGCTGAGAAGCAGGTCTATTAAAAACTCGCTTCCTACAAAGGAGACGTTGGCTATAGGCACATTCCATCCGGCGTCTCTCGCATCTCGTATAAACGCCGCACAGGCGGCATATGCGCCGATAGAAATGACCGCATCGGCATCTGACTTTCTGAGTATATCTACCTGCCGTTTAAGGCTTTCGGAATATTTAGTGCCGCGGCGGTATGTTGACTCTCCGACAATCTTAAGGCCGTACTTTGCAAGAGTTGATTTTACGCCGTTCCATCCGCTTCTTCCATAGGCGTCCGCCTGGTAAAATACGGCTATCTTCTTTATCCCTATGTTTACAAGATTATTGACCAAACCTTCCGTTTCCTGATAATAAGACGCCCTAAGGTTAAAAACAAAAGCGTCATAAGGGAACTGCCGTTGAGGCTGGGCGCCTGTAAACGGAAAAAAGAGATAGATATTCCTGTCGCTGTAGCTTTTCAGCAATGGGAGGACTCTGGTTACGGTAGGCGTGCCGAGATAATCAAAGAGAAGGAAAACTTTGTCTTTTTCGACTAATTTGATCGTGTTTTCGATGGCCGGAGCCGGATTATAGCCGTCATCATAAGGGATTATTACGATTTTCCTGCCGTTTATTCCTCCCTTTTCATTGATATAATTGATGTAGGCCATGGAGCCCCTGTAAAGCTCGCTTCCTAAGCCTCCGGTAGGACCTTTAAATGCGGCCGACATGCCGATTACGATATCGCCGGCATAAAGATGTGAGCCGAGAATAAATACTAAAACTATGCCGAGGGAAACTATCCTGAAATATTTCCTAAAACAGTTCATTAGTTCAGAATTGGACCTGACAGCGTTTTACGCCTTCGCCTTCGTCCCGAATCCATAGCAGAGTTTTGTTGTTTCGGCGGCACCAGTTTTTTACATCGTTCTCAAAAGTAGAACAGTCTGCGACTACTTCAAGAACGTCTTCCTTCTTTAATTTCAAGGCCTTGATCGTCATTTGAATAGTAGGCTGCGGGCACTTCAATGCTTTTGCATCAAGAACAACAACAGACATGTTTCGACCTCCCCTCCGTATCTGTATTTAGAGTCTGATCTATAATTTTAAATGATTTTAGATATTAAAGTAAAATTATAATAAAAATAGAGTAAATTAGATATAATAAACAATAAATTAATCGGCTTTTCCCTGTCATAACTTTAATTCCAAAGAACCCCTGATAAATTTCGATAAATCCTTACTTGACATGCCCGTGAAGCAGATTATAAAATCATTGATAAATTTTAATAATAAAGGATTAATGCATGCCAAGAATAATTTTAAGAACGGATTTCCCGGATATTCCTTTCATCAAAAGCGGCAAAGTAAGAGACATTTACGACCTCGGCGATTATATTTTACTTATAGCCACTGACAGAATATCCGCCTTTGACGTAGTGCTTCCGGACGGCATTCCCGGAAAGGGAAGGGTGCTCACACAGATTTCCCTTTACTGGTTTAAACAGATGGAGGATGTTATTGCGAACCATCTTGAGGCTGTAGAGGTAAAAGACTTCCCCGAACCCCTGCATAAATATTCCGACATCCTTGAGGGAAGAAGCATGCTCGTAAAAAAGGCAAAACCTATGCCGGTTGAATGCGTTGTAAGAGGTTATTTGTCAGGCAGCGGTTGGAAATCTTACCGGAAAGACAAAACAGTCTGCGGAATCCGGCTTCCGGACGGGCTGGTTGAATCTTCAAAACTGAAAGAGCCTGTCTTTACTCCAAGCACAAAAGAAGAGCAGGGGCATGATATTAACATTTCTTTTAAGGAAGTAGAGAATATTGTCGGAAAAGAACTTGCCGAAAATCTCAGAGACGCAAGCCTTAAAATATATACAAAGGCAAGAGACATCGCCGAAAAAAGAGGGATTATCATAGCGGATACGAAATTTGAATTCGGCATATATGACGACAAGCTGATACTTATAGATGAATTGCTTACGCCTGATTCATCCCGCTTCTGGTCGCTTAAAGATTATGCCCCCGGCAAAGGCCAGGACAGCTACGACAAGCAGATTGTAAGGGATTATCTCCTTACCCTTGACTGGGACAAAACCGATCCCGGACCGGCTCTTCCTGAAGAAATCATAGAAAAGGCTGCAAGGAGATATCACGAGATATTAAAGATCATCTCTGGGAAAGCATGAGATGTATTATTGCAAGATATTTACCCGGTCTTTATTTTTATTTCAATAAGCTTTTTTAGCGCTTCTTCAGGCGTAAGGCTCTTTACATCAAGGTTTCTGATTTCATTAATAATCGGGTCGCTTACGGCAGAGAAGAGGTCGAGCTGCACCGTGCCTTTCTTTGATTTCCTGCCTGCGAGCTTCGGTAATCCGGTCTCATTCAGCTCTTCTTTTTCCAGATTGGCAAGCACGTCTTTTGCCCTTTTGATAATACCGTCGGGAAGTCCCGCAAGTCTTGCCACCTGTATGCCGTAGCTTTTGTCTGCAGGACCTTTTTCAATCTTTCTCAGAAATATGATCTCATCGCCCCATTCTTTCACGGCAACGTTATAATTACGCACGCCGTCATGGGTAAGGGCAAGTTCGGTAAGTTCATTGTAATGGGTCGCAAAGAGCGTCCTTGCTTTGATTATATTCAGTATATGCTCAGCAACAGCCCAGGCAATGCTTATGCCGTCGAAGGTGCTTGTGCCTCTGCCGACTTCATCAAGGATGATAAGACTTTTCGATGTTGCATTATGGGTGATATTAGCAACCTCTATCATCTCGACCATAAAAGTGCTCTGGCCTTTTGTAAGGAAATCCGATGCGCCGATCCTTGTGAAAATTCTGTCGGTCAAACCCGTCCTTGCCTCTGCAGCAGGCACAAAACCTCCCATCTGCGCCATGATGACGATAAGCGCGACCTGTCTCATATATGTAGATTTACCGGCCATATTAGGACCCGTAATTATGAGAAGGCGCTCTTCATCGGTATCTAAATATATATTGTTCGGAATAAACCGCTCATCCGTCTGCATCCGTTCAAGGACCGGATGCCTGCCATCGGTTATTTCTATGACTCCGCTTTCATCTACAACCGGTTTTATATAATTATGCCTCTTGGCAACCACGGAAAGGGATGCCAGGAAATCAACCTGCGCAAGGGCAAACGAGGTCCCGGTCAATTGGAGTGAATCTTTCCGCAGCTCCTCAAGGATATCCTGAAATATCCGGTATTCGAGGTTTTTGAGCCTCTCTTCCGACCCGAGCACTTTGGATTCATATTCCTTTAGTTCGGGGGTGATAAACCTCTCACCGCCTACCAGTGTCTGCTTTCTTATATAACGGTCAGGCGCCATGTGCAGGTTCGCCTTTGTAATTTCAATATAGTATCCGAATACCCGATTGTAACCGATCTTCAGGGAATTAATGCCTGTCTGCTTTTTTTCCTTTTGTTCGAGCTCCGCGATAAAATCCTTTCCTCTCTTAGAGATTTTTCTGAGCTCGTCAACCTCTGCATGGCAGCCGTCTTTTATGATCCCGCCATCACTTAGGCTTACAGGCGGGCTTTCAACGATGTTTTTCTCGATTAATGACCTTATGCCGATGCATTCATAAATTTCCAGTGCGAGTGACTTTAAAAAAGGGTCCTTTGAAGCGCCGAGGACCTTTTTTATCTTGGGGAAATGAACCAAAGAATTCTTTATTGCTATAAGATCGCGCGCATTAGCGGTTTTTGAATTTACCCTTGAGGCGAGTCTCTCAATGTCCTGTATCCTCCTCAGAGAGGTCCTGAGGGCTTCAAGCATTTCAAAATCATCTACGAGATACTCTACAGCCTCCTGTCTTCGCCTGATCTCCTGAACATCGATCAGAGGCTTCAGGATGGATGACCTGAGGAATCGTCCGCCCATCGGCGTCAGAGTTTCATCCAGGACCCATAAGAGCGTGCTTTCAAGGGATCCGTCCCTGAGATTACGGGTCAATTCGAGGTTGCGCTGTGTTGAAGCGTCAAGAAACATATAGGATCCCTGCCGCAGCGGTGAGATCTTTTTTAATGTAAAATTCTCTTTCTGGGTATCTTCAATGTAGCTTACCAATGCTCCTGCAGCCGAAATCGCCGCATTCATGCCGGAGCACCCGTAGCCCTCAAGAGAAGAGACTTTAAGATGTTTCAGTAATGTTTTATATGCCTCCGGGTAGTCAAAATACCAATCCTCATAGGTTGAGACATAAAAACTTTTAAGGGTCTCTTTATAGTGGATATCGTCTTTCAAGCTTAGGGGCAGAAGGATTTCTCTCGGTTCAAAACGGTACATTTCGTCCTCAACAGCCTTATCCGTCTCATAAACGATAAACTCACCGGTAGAAATATCGGCAACCGCGATACCATGCCTGGTTCCCGATGGGAAAAGACTGACAATGTAGGCGTTTTCTTTCGGGTTTTCCGGCGTATGGGTGCCAGGCGTTATGATCCTGACAATATCCCGCTCAACAATACCCTTTGCTTCCTTGGGGTCTTCCATCTGTTCGCAGACCGCCACTTTACATCCTGCTTTTATCAGTTTGGCTATATAAGACTCGGAGGCAAAATAGGGGATTCCGCACATCGGTATCGGGTCTTCTTTTGATTTGTCCCTTGTGGTAAGCGCTATCTGAAGGATCTTTGATGCCTTTTCCGCGTCTTCCCCGAACATCTCATAGAAATCGCCAAGCCTGAAAAAAACAATGGCGTCTTTATGTTTTTCTTTAATGCTCTGATACTGTTTCATCAGTGGTGTAAGTTCGGACATGTATTATTTAAAACTATCGAACATCTAAAGTGCAATATATTTCAAAAAGATTATACACCGGTTGCACAAAATTAAAGGAAGACATACTGATAAAGATGAGGGGAGGGTAAAGGAGTTAAGCCCTTACCCTCCGGAGGTGAATTATTTATTGACTTTTTTCAACTGGATAATCAGCTTCTGACCATCCAGTTATTCCACCCGGATAGCGGTAAACATTTTTATATCCGAGCTTTACAGCCCACATAGCGCCGTTATGGCTGCGTCCGCATTTTGTGAATCCGCAATAAAAAACGATCAAACGGTCCTTGTTCTTTCCGAGGAGTTTCTCAAGATCGGATCTTGCCTTGTCATCAAGAGACGCCATTTCTTTTACCGGGAATTCTAATTGGACAGCGCCTGGTACGTGATTTTTTTTGTAACTCTCTTCATATGGCATTGTGTCAACAATAAGCACGTCCTTTTTCTGATCGATCCAGCCTTTCAGTTCCTCGGTAGAAACAATTTTGTATCCGCCTTTTATAACTTCCCTTGCGAACTGTACCGCGATTTTTTCCGTATCCAGTTCTTTGCTCCCCCATGCAGCATAAGAACTTCCGATAAAGGCCGCGAAAAAGACCAGGCATACTAACCCTGTTAACAATACCTTCTTATGATACGCCATCTTTATTCCTCCTGATATTTATTTTTCAGCCGGAAAATGCGGCTGAATTTGCCGTGGTGTAAATCTTCTGTAAGCATAGATGTAAGACGCCATTGCGATCATTATAAGGTCGCGGTAAAAGGCGATCCTCAGACTGTTGAAGCCTTTTATATCCTCTTCGGAAAAACAACCGCAGTCTACATTAAGATTGTTCAGAATTCCATATCCCAGAACCGATACAAACAGAAAGAGAAGGGA
>Ga0315292_10000938_pt1 | contig 14849 bp, 16 predicted proteins | sample YL17G13_0_MG_FD_204029 | JGI IMG/M metagenome (GOLD analysis project Ga0315292, IMG submission 204029) | Sediment microbial communities from Yellowstone Lake, YNP, Wyoming, USA - YL17G13_0 | ecosystem: Environmental > Aquatic > Freshwater > Lake > Sediment | place: USA: Wyoming | collected... | reverse complement strand
CTCCGCTCGGGGTGTGGCGCAGCCTGGTAGCGCGCTCCGTTCGGGTCGGAGAGGTCCCCAGTTCGAATCTGGGCACCCCGATACAGGGGGGGGGAGCCGCATGGCTCCCCCGCCCGCCTCGGCGTGGGCGCAGGCTGGCTCCGGTCGCACGCTTCGTGCTCGTCCACACAGAGGGCCTGGAACGCGGAGGGGGAAGAGGATCGTGCCGCGGCGGCGCTATCCTCGACGGATGCTGCGGGCGGTGCTCTTCGACGTCGACTTCACGCTCTCGCGGCCCGGGCCGGAGCTCGGGCCCGGCTCGTACCGGCAAGTCGGAGCCAGGCACGGCCTCGATCTGGACCCGGCGCTCTACGAATCGGCCCGGCTTGCGGCCCTCGACGATCTGCAGCACCATCCCGAGCTCGTCCACGACGAGGAGATCTGGATCAGGTTCACCGAGGACATCATCCGCGGCATGGGTGGTGCCGGCGGCGGAGCGCGGCGCTGTGCCGTCGAGATGGTGCGGCGCTGGGAGGACCATGGGAACTTCGCGCTCTACGACGACGCGCTGCCCGTCCTCACGGAGATGCGCCGTCACCGCCTCGCGATCGGGCTGATCTCGAACGGCCAGCGGGATCTCGAGGAGTTCGCCGTCCACCACGCGCTCGACGTCGACGTCGCGGTCGGTTCCAAGGCGCACGGACGGTCGAAGCCCCACCCCTCGATCTTCGAGACCGCGCTCGCCGCACTCGGTGTCGCTCCCGCAGAGACGGCCATGGTGGGCGACTCCTACGAGGACGACATCGAGGGCGCGCGAGCCCTCGGGATCAGGGCCATCCTCCTCGACCGCGAAGGGCTCTATCCCGACGAGCGGGACCGGATCACCGGCCTCGCAGCGCTTCCGGCCGCGCTCGGATTGCCCGGCGCGTAGCCGCACCTACGGCAGGCCCGGCGCGGCTCGCAACGACACGCCTGCTCGCAGGCGGTTGCGCGGTGTCGTCCGCGGCCCCTATCCTGGGCCAACCGTGGTCGAGCGCTCAACCGCAACGCGCGAGACGGCCGTCGAGAAGCGGCGCCTGATCCTGTCCGCCGCCGTGCGCGTGTTCGCGCGTGACGGCTACCACACCTCCCGCGTCGCCGACATCGCGGAGGAGGCGGGGGTCGCGCACGGCCTCCTCTATCACTACTTCCCGTCGAAGGAGGACGTGCTGGCGACGGTTTTCCGCGACAACTGGGCCGAGCTGCTCGAGGCGTTCCGGCGGGTGGAGGAATCGGACGAGCCCGCTGACGAGCAGCTGCGAGGGATCGCGAAGATCCTGCTGCGCTCGTGGCGGAACGATCCCGACCTCGTTACCGTGATGGTCCGCGAGGTCGCGCGCAGCCCCCACCTGCAGGGGCAGATCGACGAGGTGCGCGAGGGCTTTCTGACGATTCAGCGGGTGATCGAGCGCGGCCAGGCGCAGGGGGTGTTCCGGCCCGAGCTCGACCCGCGGCTTTCGAGCTGGATCTTCTACGGGGGCCTCGAGGAGATCCTCACGGGCTGGGTGCTGGGCCAGCTTCCCGACGGTGACGAGGAGGTTGCGCGTGCAGAGCGAACGATCGTCGACGTTGTCTGCGGCGGCCTCAGCGCCGGCAGCGGCCCCGTAGCGACACGGCGCTAGGAAACAGTGAGCACGTCGCGTAGACGCTGCAGCGCGCGCGCGCGGTGGGCGTCCTGCAGGGCGATCACGTGCTCCGTGTCCCCCGCGGCGACCGCGGCGAGGATCGCCCGGTGGGCGCGATCGGCGTGTGCCGCCTCGCCTGCCAGGGCGTAGTAGAGCGCCCGGTACGCCTCGGTCGAGTCCCACAGCAGGTCGATCAGACGCACGAGCGGACGGCTGCCGGAGAGACCGTGCAGCCGGTCGTGAAAGCGCCGGTTCGCCGCGAGCTGATCCGCGACGCTGCCACGCCCGGCGGCCTGCGCGGACCCGTCGGCGTCGGCCTCGAGCGCCCGGATGTCGGCTGCCGTCGCCCGCGGGACGCCACGGCGCAGCGCATCGGTCTCGAGCAGGCGTCGGAGGCGGTACGTCTCCTCCAGGTCGGCGAGGTCGAGCTCGGTGACCGCGTAGCCGCGCCGGGGCCGGTACGTGACGAGGCCTTCGCCTGCGAGGAGGCCGAGCGCCTCGCGGACGGGGATCAGGCTGACGCCTGCGCGCGCCGCCCACTCCTCCTGGTTGACGCGTTGCCCGGGACGCAGCTCGCCGTCGAGGATCGCCGCGCGCAGCGCCGCCGCCGCACGGTCGTGCGCGCTGGCGGCACCTACTGCAGCCGGAGCGACGGCCACGTCCTACCTGAAGGCCGGCGTGCCCGTGAGCGCAGCGCCGACAACGAGCGTATGTACCTCGTGGGTCCCCTCGTAGGTCAGCACGCTCTCGAGGTTGTTCATGTGCCGGATCACCGGATACTCGAGTGTGATCCCGTTGCCGCCGAGGATCGTGCGCGCACTGCGGCACACCTCGAGCGCGCCACGGACGTTGCCCATCTTCCCGAGGCTGACGTGCTCGGGCCGGAGCGTGCCGTTGTCCTTCATGCGGCCGATGTGGAGCGCGACGAGCGAGGCCCGGTTGAGCTCGAGCGCCATCTCGGCGAGCTTCTGCTGGGTCAGCTGGTAGGCGCTGATCGGCTTCTCGAAGACGATGCGCTCCTTCGAGTACGCGAGGGCCTCCTCGAAGCAGGCGCGAGCGGCGCCGACGGCGCCGAACACGATCCCGAAGCGCGCCTCGTCGAGGCACGACAGCGGGCCGCGCAGCGAACTGGCGCCGGGGAGCACGCTCTCGGCCGGCACGCGCACGTCCTGGAGCACGAGCTCCGACGTCACGGATGCGCGCAGAGACAGCTTCTTGTGGATCTCCGGCGCGCTGAAGCCGGGCATGCCCCGCTCGACGACGAAGCCTCGAATCTCCTCGTCTTCGGTTCGCGCCCAGACGATCGCGATGTCCGCGATCGAGCCGTTCGTGATCCACATCTTGGCGCCGTTGAGAACCCAGTCCGGGCCGTCGCGCCTGGCGTGCGTACGCATCGCCCCGGGGTCGGAACCGGCGTCCGGCTCGGTGAGGCCGAAGCAGCCGATCACCTCGCCCCGGTGCATCGGAGGCAGCCAGCGCTGCTTCTGCTCCTCGGAGCCCCAACGCCAGATCGCGTACATCGCGAGCGAGCCCTGCACGGAGACGACGCTGCGGATGCCGGAGTCGCCGGCCTCGAGCTCGAGGCATGTGAGGCCGTAGGCGACGGCGCTCGCGCCAGGGAGGCCGTAGCCCTCGAGGTGCATGCCGAAGAGCCCGAGCTTCGCGAGCTCGGCCACGACCTCCCGCGGGAGCATGCCCTGCTCGAACCAGTCACCCACCCCGGGCAGCACCTGCTCGCTGACGAACTGGCGCACGGTGTCGCGGATCGCTTTCTCCTCGTCGTCGAGGAGCGCGTCGAGGGCCAGGAAGTCGTGCGGGTCGAGCGCGGGCTGGGCGGTCGTCGTGGCGGCCACGGGTGGGAACCTCCGGTCGGTGGTGAGCTCCAGAATTTTATAGGAAATGGGAGGAGTCGGGCGGCCCGACGGGGCGATGCTGCTCCTCGTTCCCTACGGGGCGCGCTTCGCGACGGCGTGCCACCGTCCCTCGCGCTGCCCGACGAGCAGGCTCATGTCGAAGCACCGGCTGACGGTCTCCGACCGGAGGGCGTCTGCGACCCGGCCCGAGGCAACGATCCGACCCTCGCGCAGCAACAACGCATGTGTCGTTGCCGGCGGCAGCTCCTCGAGGTGGTGGGTCGACATCACGATGGCCAACTCGGGGTCGCTCACGGCGAGGCGACCGAGTGCCGCGAGGAGCGTCTCGCGCCCCGGCAGGTCGAGGCCTGCCCCGGGCTCGTCGAGCAGGAGCAGGTGTGGGCGGGCGACGAGCGCGCGCGCGATCAGTGTGCGCTTGCGCTCTCCCTGGGAGCAGTCACCGAAGCGGCGCTCCCCGAGGCGGGAGAGCCCGAGCTCGCCGAGCAGGTCGTCGGCGCGATCCGTGTCGAGCCCCGTCAGCCGCTCGGAGAAGTAGCCGATCGTCCCCGTGGCGCCGGTGCGGATCACCTCGCGAACGGTCAGCATCGGCGCAAAGCGGGCGCCGGCCCGCGCATCGACGAAGCCGATCTCCTCCCGCAGGCGCGGCACGTCGGTGCGCCCCAGCTGCCGTCCCAGGATCTCGACCGTGCCGCGGCTCGGGAAGTCGACCGCCGCGGCCAGCGTCAGCAGGGTCGTCTTGCCGGCGCCGTTCGGCCCGAGTAGAGCCCAACGCTCCCCTGCCCGCACCTCCCAGCCGATCGCCTCGAGCAACTCCTTCCGCGTGGCGCTGCCGGCGTGCCAACGCCACACATCGACACCGCTGAGGCGGAGAGCCGCGGGCCCTTGACCGGGGGGGTGATCGCGGTCTACACTTATTGACTGACTAGTCAATCGATTTCCGAGGAGCTGTCCGATGGCCACAGTCGAGATGGGTGTCGCAGGCGGCGTCTCGTTCGCCCTTGCCGATGAGCAGCGGGAGTTGCGCGCTCTCGCCCGGGAGTTCGCGGAGAAGGAGATCCGCCCGAAGGCGGCGGAGTATGACGAGCATCAGACTCACCCTGCCGACATCATCGCCAAGGCGCACGAGCTCGGCCTGATGAACGTTCATATCCCGGAGCGTCTCGGAGGGCTCGCGCTCTCGTGCTTCGACGGCATCCTGGTCGGCGAGGAGCTCAACTTCGGCTGTTCCGGCATCGGCACGTCGATCGGCGCCAACGGGCTCGGCGCAGGGCCCTTGTTGATCGCGGGCACCGCGGAGCAGCAGTCGCAATGGCTCCGGCCACTGCTCGAGGAGCCGCTCCTCTGCTGCTTCGGGCTCAGCGAGCCGGGTGCGGGCTCCGACGTCTCGGGGATCCAGTCGACGGCCGTCCGTCGCGGTGACGAGTACGTGCTCAACGGGTCGAAGATGTTCATCACGAACGCCGGCCCCGCTGCCTGGATGACCGTGTTCGCCTCGACCGACCGGAGCAAGGGCCACCGCGGCCTGAGCGCGTTCATCCTGCCGATGGACACGCCCGGCGTCACGATCGAGCAGCACCTCGACAAGATGGGGCAACGCGCGACCGACACGTCGGCGGTCGCCTTCCAGGATGTCGTCGTTCCGGCTGCGAACAGGCTCGGCGAGGAGGGCGACGGCTTCAAGATCGCGATGCAGACGCTCGACTTCACGCGGCCGGGCACCGCGATCGGCGCTGTCGGCGTCGCACAGGCGGCCTTCGAGCTCTCGGTCGAGTACGCGAAGGAGCGCGTCCAGTTCGGGATGCCGATCGCGATGAACCAGGGCATCAGCTTCCTCGTCGCCGACATGGCGACGGAGATCGAGGCTGCACGCCTGCTCACCTGGCAGGCGGCGTGGATGATCGACCAGGGCCGCGGCCGTGGTGCCACGCTCTACTCGTCGTTCGCCAAGCGGTTCTCGGCCGACATGGCGATGAAGGTGACGACCGACGCCGTCCAGATCTTCGGCGGCTACGGCTACATGAAGGAGTACCCGGTCGAGAAGCTCATGCGCGACGCGAAGCTGTTCCAGATCTACGAGGGCACGTCGCAGATCCAGCGGCTCGTGATCGCCAAGGAGATCTTCCTGCCGAAGGGCTAACGTTCCGGAGAGCGATATGTGCGACTCGCCCCTACGGACGCGATCACGACGGGAGGCTGGATGAGTATCGAGATCGACCTTACGGGCCGGGTGGCGATCGTCACCGGAGGCTCGCGCGGGCTCGGCCGGGCGGACGCCCTCACCCTCGCACGTGCGGGTGCGGACGTCGTCATCGGAGACATCCTCGTCGAGTCCGACGAGCACGCTGCCGAGACGGCCGGCCGCTACGGCGTGCTTGCGCAGGCAGCAGTCGCCCAGGGCATGGTGCACACCGAGTCGACCGCCGAGGAGATCCGCGCCATGGGGCGGCGCTCGATCGCCGTCAAGTGCGACATCACCGACCGCGAGCAGGTCGATGCGCTGGTGGCCCGTACCGTCACCGAGCTCGGCTCCGCCGACATTCTCGTCAACAACGCCGGCACGCTGGACCACGTGGGCCAGTTTCATGACCAGAGCGCCGAGCTGTGGGAGCGGGACCTCCGTGTCAACCTCACCGGTGCCTTCAACTGCGCCCAGGCCGTCTGGCCGCACATGAAGGAGCGGCAATGGGGCCGGATCGTGAACATGGCGTCCGTCGCCGGCACCCTCGGTGGCTTCGGGCAGGCGAGCTACTCCACCACGAAGGCGGGCATTCTGGGACTCACGCGCACGCTCGCGATGGAAGGCGGCCGTCACAACATCACGTGCAATGCGATCGTGCCCGGGATCATCGGCACGGAGGCGTTCCAGATGGCGAACCAGGCGATGAACGAGCGCATCGCGAACCGCACGGTGTTCAAGCGGCCCGGCGAGCCGCAGGACATCGCGAACGCGATCGCTTTCCTGTGCTCCGACCTCGCCTCGTATGTGACCGGGATCCAGCTGAACGTCTCCGGCGGCGTCGAGCTGTTCGTCTTCTAGAGACTTGAGCGCACCAGTGCCGGGAATCGGGTTCGAGCTGACGCCCGAGCAGCGCGAGCTGCAGGCGCTCGCGCGCGCGTTCGCCGAGCAGGAGCTGCGGCCCCTGGCGGCCGAGGCCGACCGCGCCGGCCGCTTCCCCGAGGGCCTGCTCGGACGTGCGGCCGGCCTCGGGCTCTGCTCGCATGCGATCCCGGCCGAGTACGGCGGCGGCGGCGTGTCTGCCGTGACCTCGGCACTGATCGCCGAGGAGCTCGCCTGGGGCTGCTCCGCACTCGCCACGACGATCGGGGCCACGATGTTCCCGGTGCGGCCGCTCCTCGCCTTCGGCACCGACGGGCAGAAGCGGCACTGGCTTCCGCGACTCGCGTCCGAGGCGGGATGTCTCGCCGCGATCGCCTTCACGGAGCCGGGCGCGGGCTCGGACGTCGCCGGGATGCAGGCGACTGCCCGGCTCGACGGTGGCGCCTACGTGCTCGACGGGGAGAAGTGCTACATCACGAACGGCGGCATCGCGGAGTTGACGGTCGTGTTCGCGAAGCTGGACGGATCGGTGACCGCGTTCCTCGTCGAGCCCGGCGACCCGGGCGTCGTTCCCGGCCGGACGGAGGACAAGGTCGGTCTCCGCGCCTCGCACACGGGCTCGATCCTGCTGGACGGAGCGCGGCTTCCCGCCGACCGCCGGCTGGGGGAGGGAGGGCAAGGGTTTCTCATCGCGATGGACTTCTTCGAGCACTCGCGACCGCAGGTGGCTGCTGCCGCTGTCGGCCTTGCCCGCGCCGCGTTCGAGTACGCCACTGCGTACGCGCGCGAACGGGTCGCATTCGGGCGGCCGATCATCCAACGGCAGGGGATCTCGTTCAAGCTCGCCGAGATGGGCATGGCGATCGAGGCATCCCGGCTGCTCACGTGGCGTGCCGCCGGCGCCATCGACGAGGGGCGCGACGCCGGCCTGCTCGGCTCGTACGCAAAGGCGTTCGCGGCCGACACGGCGATGCGTGTGACGACCGACGCGGTGCAGGTGCTCGGCGGTGCCGGCGTGATGCGCGACCACCCGGTGGAGAGGTGGATGCGCGATGCGAAGGTGTTGCAGGTCGTCGAGGGCACCTCCGAGATCCAGCGTCAGGTCGTCGCGACGTACCTGCAGCACGGCTGGACCGAGCGACCCCGCTGAACGGGGTGTGACCTCCGGCGCGGCTTCGGTATTCTTCGCGGCCGGTGCGCTCGAATTCGTCCATCTATCGTCCAGCTGTACGCCGCCGCCGCCGGTCGGCCCGCCGGATCCTCGTGCGCAGGGCAGGGGCCGTTGCCGCAGCGCTCGCCGCGCTGGCGTTGCTGATCGGCGTTGCCTTCGCCGGGTCGCAGTCGGCGCTCGCGCCCGGAACGGAGATCGCCGGCGTCGGCGTAGGTGGGCTCACGGCCCGCGAGGCGACCAGGCTGCTCTCCGAGCGGGCAGAGTCCGTCGAGCGCGTTCCGATCACGTTCACGGCCGGCGCCGATTCGTTCCAGCTGTCTGCGTCGCAGCTCGGTGTCAAGGCCAACTGGAGGGCCGCCGCGCGTGCCGCGACGGCGGAGGGCGATGGCTTCGGCCCGGTGCGGGGCTTCCGCCGCCTTCACACCAGGTTCTTCGGAGCCGAGGTTGCTCCCTCGCTCAGCGTCTACACCTCGGCGCTGGACTACAAGCTCGACCAGATCGCGGCGGCCGTGGATCGCGCCGCCGTCGCTGCGAAGCTGCGGCGTACGGGGTTGGCGGTCGCGATCGTTCCCGGCCAGTCGGGCCGCAGGCTCGACAGGGACGCCGCAGCGGCGACGATCGTGCGCGCGCTCGGCTCCTTCGAGCGTGGCGCCCCGGTCGATCTGGTTGTCGTCTCGACGCCGCCGAGGGTGCGTGAGGCAGAGCTCGCGACCGCTGCGCGCCTGGCCCGGACGGCGCTCTCGGCTCCCGTGTACATGACGTATGAGAAGACGCGCTGGCGTCTGCCCCCCTGGCGGATCGCGGCGTTGCTCGACCTGCCGTCCGGGGGCGGTACACGTGTCGCGGTCGCCGGGCCCGGTGCCGAGGACTACCTCGAACGCCTATCGGCGAGGATCGAACGCAGGCCCCAGGACGCCCGGTTCACGGTCACGGCGACCGGCAAGATCGCCCTTGTGCCCTCGCGGCCCGGCCTCCAGCTGGACATGCCCGCCACGGTGAAGGCACTGGCGGCTGCCGCGTTCGCTCCGGCGAACCGGACGGGCCGGCTCGCTGTCCGCGTGGCGCTGCCGGAGCGCACGACCGAGCAGGCGGCCGCGATGGGGATCAATGGTGTCGTTTCGAGCTACACGACGACGTACGGGGGCACACCGGGCCGGCTCAACAACGTCCAGCTCGTCGCCCGGCTGATCGACGGCACCCTGATCGCGCCCGGCCGCACGTTCTCCTTCAACCAGACGACGGGCGAGCGCAGCGCCGCCAAGGGCTTCCAGGAGGCGCCCGTGATCATCAACGGCGAGCTTCAGAGCGGGATCGGCGGGGGCGTCTGCCAGGTCTCGACGACGGTGTTCAATGCGGCCTACGAGGCGGGGCTGGGAATCGAGCAACGCACGAACCATGCCCTCTACATCAGCCACTACCCGCTCGGGCGTGATGCCACGGTCAACTACCCGGACCTCGATCTCCGGTTCACGAACGACACCGGCAAGTGGCTGCTGCTGCGCACGTTCGCCGGCTCCGGATCATTGACCGTCAATCTGTACGGCACTCCGGTCGACCGCACCGTCGAGAGTGAGACCACGCCCCTCACCGTCACCGGGGCGGTGCCGATCAAGGAGATCGAGGATCCGGCGCTGCTGAAGGGCCGGCGCGTGATCGAGGAGATCGGTGCGCCGCCGCGCCAGACGAGCGTGCATCGCTCCGTGGCCGCGGCGGACGGGAAGCTCCTGCACGACGATGTGTGGCGGTCCTTCTACGTTGGCGAGCCGACGGTCGTCCGCGTCGGCACCAAGGAGCCCCCGAAGCCTCCGGAGCCGCTCCCCGGCCAGTCCGTGAGCCCGGGGCCCGGATCGCTGATTCCCGGGCTGCCTGTTGCGCCGGCCCCGGACGCTACGGCGGCCCCGGACGTTGCAACCGCTACTTCGGCCCCGGACGCTGCGACGGTCACGACGGCCCCGGCGACTCAGCCGTAGCGATCGCGTCGGCGAACCACGGGGGCACCCGGGTCGGGGCGTGCGTCTCGCGGTTCACGGTTGCGTGGCCCGTGTAGCCCTCCGCGACCAGCGCTCCCTCCCGCTCGATCCGGTACTCGTAGCGGAAGCGCGCGCCGCGGACGTCGACGCAGCGGAGGCGGATCGTGAGCGTGTCGTCGAAGGACGCCGGCAGGTGGTAGTCGAGGTGAACGGCTGTGGTGAGCGCTTCGAGGCCGCGCTCCTGCAGCGACCGGTAGCCACCGGCGTGCTCGGCCAGGTAGGCGACGCGCGCCACCTCGAGCCACACGACATACGCCGCGTGGTGGGCGATGCCCTGCGCGTCCGTCTCCGCGAAGCGGACGGTGACATCGTAGGCGTGACGGAACGTGGCCGGCATCGGACAACCCTACGCCCCCGATTTCGACCGTGCGCGTCGATCGTCTACAATGGAAACGTGCCTGCGTCGACGACAACGCCCCCGAAAGACCGCGATGTGCTCGCGAAGCTCGGCGAGCGTGGCGAGCAGACGATCGCGAAGCTGGCGGACCTACCGGGTGGCACGAAGGCGCTGAAGGCGTTCAACGACCTCCGGGCCGGAGTCGATGAGCTCGGCAAGAAGGTGCGCGGCATCGACGCGCTCGAGGCGCGGGTCGCGAAGCTCGAGCAGGAGCTCGCTGCCGTCAAGCGGGCGCAGAAGCCGCCGGCCGCAGCGCGCGCACACAAGCCGTCCAGGTAGCGCGCGACCTCTCCGGCTCGCAGCCGTGCCGCTCGGCCTCTTGCCTCACTCCGCCGCACAGCGCACGACCCCGGTCGACCACCGTCCATCGGGGTACAGCTCGATCACCCTGTATCCGGGCGGCCCCGGCTCGATCTCGAAGACGCCAGTGTGCGGGCGGAACTGCGGCCCGACGGCCGGCGTCGTGTGCACGCTTGCCCCGGACAGCGAGCCGGACCCCTCCTGGTGCACGTGCCCGCAGGCGACGAGCCGCACCTGAGGAAACTCGTGCAGGATCCGCCCGAGAGCGTCCGCGTCCTGCAGCCCGATCTCGTCCAGCCACGGGCTCCCGACCTCGATCGGCGGATGGTGCACGAACAGCAGTGTGCTGACGTCGGGCACCGCCTCCAGCCGGCTCCGCAGCCAGGCGAGCTGCTCGTCGCCGAGCTCGCCCGGCGTCTCACCCGTCAGTTGCGAGTCCAGCCCGATCAGCTGCCAGCCGGCCGAGCCGGCGTGAAACGTCAAGCGCTCGCCGGCATCGCCGCACGACTCCGGGAACACACGCCGGAGCAACGCCCGGTCGTCGTGATTGCCGGGGACGATCCGGAGCCGCGGCACCCACTCACCGAGCGCCTCGCGCACGGCCTCGTATGTGGCGAGCGCCTCATCGTGAGCCGTGTCCCCGGTGACGACGAGCAGGTCGAAGTCCGGAGTACGCCTGCGAAGATCCTGCAGGACGGCGTGCAGCCGCGGCCACGTGTCGATGCCGCTTTCGTCCCCGTGAGGTCCCGAGAACAGATGGCAGTCGGTCAGCTGGACGATCCGCTGCGGCATGCCGGAGGTCATCGGCGCTCAGTCATGGACTAGCACGGGGGCGCCGTGTGGCCGGTGGCACGCGCAGGCGGAGAGCACCCGGCAGCACCTCGAACCGCGCCGGGGTCGTGCCGGGCTGCTCGCCGTCGAGCTCGACGGGCACCGGTTCGTCGGTCTCGATCGTGACGACCCGGCCGCGGAGAGCCTCCGCCTTCGGGTGCGGGAGATGTGTGCCACGGTAGATCTTCGGCATCGTCACGACGAGGTCGCGCTTCGTCACGTCCCCGATCGTGACGACGTCGAAGAGCCCGTCGTCCGGCAGCGCGTCCGGGCACATCTTCATGCCACCGCCGAAGAACCTCCCGTTCGCGACGATCACGTCGAACATCCGCCCAACCCGGGTCTCTCCGTCCACCACGAGTCGCGTCTCCACCGCCGACCAGCCTGCAAAGACAGCGAACGTCGCCCAGAGGTAGGAGGCCTTGCCTCCGAGCATCTTGGTGGTCTCGTTCGCGCGTTGTGCCACCGCACCGCTCATGCCGGCGCTCGCCACGTTCGCGAACACGGCGTCAGTGTCGCGGCCGTCCCAGCCCCGGTAGCCGACACGGCCGAGATCGATCGTGCGCACGTCGCCCTCGAGTGCGACATGTACCGCCGCCACGACGTCGTGGGGGATCCCGAACGTGCGGATGAAGTCCCGTCCGGTGCCGCGCGGGATGATCGCGAGCTCCGGAGCCTGCGAGAGCCCGGTTAGCCCGCCCGAGACCTCGTTGACGGATCCGTCGCCACCCACGACCACGAGCAGGTCGGCCCCGTCGAGCGCCGCCGTGCGGGCGAGCTCGCCGAGGTGGCCCGGACGCTCGCTGAACAGCGTGTCACCCTCGAGCCCCGCCGCCGCCGCCTCGCGTGCGATCTGCGGCCAACGCCTTCCGGTCGAGCCGTTCGCGGAGGCCGGGTTGACGAGGAAGACGCAGCGCTTCTCTCGCTCCGCGAAGGACGAGCCCATGCTGCCTCTAGCTGCGCTGTCGGGCAGAGCCCGTCAACGTGACGAGTGCGAGCTCGGTCATCTCGTCGACGGCCTTCCGCATTTCCTCGTCGGTGATGCGGAGAAACTCGCCTTCGACGATGACGTCGCTCACGATCAACATGCAGCCCGCCTGGATCGACCGCAATGCGCCGAGCGTGAACAGCACGGCCGCCTCCATCTCGACTGCGAGGATGCCGCGCTCGGACCAGCGCCGGGCCTGGTCGGGATCCGGCTGGTAGAAGATGTCACTCGAGACGATCGGGCCGACGCGCACCGGCTTGCCGAGGTGCTTCGCCTGATGCACCGCGTCGTGGACGAGCCCGAAGTCGGCGGTGGGAGCGTGGGGCTCGCCCAGGACGTAGTGCGACGCCGTCGCGTCCGCCGCCGTTGCAGACAGAGCGATCACGAGGTCGCCCATCGTCATGTCCGGCTGCAGGCCGCCGCAGGTGCCGACGCGCATGATCTTCTTGACGCCGAGCTGAACGAGCTCCTCGATCGCAATCGCGGCTGACGGGCAGCCCATCCCGCTCGACTGCACGGAGACCGGACGGCCGTTGAACGTGCCGCTGTAGCCGAGCATCCCGCGCTCGCCGTTGCGCTGGACGATGTCGTCGAAGAACGTCTCGGCGATGTACTTCGCACGGAGCGGGTCGCCCGGCAGGAGGCAGGCTTCGGCGTAGTCGCCGGGGTTGGCACGCAGGTGAATTGGCATGGGGGCAAGCCTACGGCTTTCCAGGGGGCCGTCGCGCCGGCAACGGGTCGAACGGGACGTGTCCGGCGATAGAGTCTCTCGCCGATGGGTGGGAAGGTGATCGAGCCGACCGGGGAGCAGATCCTGCGCTACTGCGCGCTCGATCCGGTCGAGCGCGTCTTCCTGGAGGACGTCGCGCGCCGTGGACGCGCGCGGTTCGCCGCCCTGGCCGATTCGTCCGGGGAGCTGACGGCGCTCTGCCATCTCGGCACGAACGTCGTCCCGTCGGGGCGGGGCTGTGGCGCCTTCGCCGAGCTCACGGCCCGCTCCGGTGCGCGCATGCTGATCGGTGAGGCGGGCGCCGTGACCGAGCTCTGGGACGCCGCCCGGCGCAAGCTGGGAAAGCCGCGACAGGACCGGCCGGGGCAGCCGGTGTACGCGATCACGACGCCGCCGCCGCCGGGCGAGACCGGCCTCCGTCCGGCGACGGCGGCCGATCTCGAGCTGCTGGTGCCCGCGTGCGCGGCCGCGCATCACGAGGAGCTCGGTGTCGATCCGTTGCGCCGCGACCCGACGGGGTTCCGCTGGCGCACCCGGGCGCAGATCGAGGAGGGCCACTCCTGGCTGTGGGTTGAGGACGGCCTGATCCGCTTCAAGGCCGAGGCCTCCGCCTGGACGCCGGCCGCGGTGCAGTTGCAGCAGGTATGGACCGATCCGCCCGCCCGCCGGCAGGGCTTTGCCGCCCGCGCCCTGCGCGACCTCGTGCGGCTGTTGCTCGAGAGCACCCCGACGGTGTGCCTGTTCGTCCGTGCCGGGAACGTGCCCGCAATCCGGCTGTACGAGTCGATCGGGATGGAGCACCTGCTCGACTATCGCAGCGTGCTCCTCTAGTGCGGCCTCTCCGAGAGTTTCACTTGAAACTCCGGGTTGGTGTGGGCGGCCGCACTAGCTGGATGGGGTCGGCCGCGTCGCGGCCGGCCGTCTTCCTGGGCGCCTTGCTCCGCTTCGCGGAGGGCCGCCGGCGCGGCGTGGGGGCGCAGGCAGTTCGGGAGCAACGTTCCGGGACGGGCTAGTCGGCGGGTTTCTGCGCCCGGCCGCCGTCCCCATTCGCCATGCAGACCCTCATCCTCACCCGCCACGCGCATGCCGTCTGCAATGCCGACGCAGTGGTGAGCTGCGCCCGCCCCGGGCAGGGGCTGTCCCGCCTCGGTGTCGAGCAGGCGCTTGGCCTGCGCGAGGCACTTGCGGGCCTGCAGGTCGATCTCGGCGTCTCCACGCAACTGCTGCGGACACAGGAGACGCTTGCGGCCGCGCTCGCCGGTCGCGACGTGCCGACACTCGCCGTGCCCGAGCTGAACGAGATCCACTTCGGCCGCTTCGACGGTGGCCCTTTCACCGCCTACATCGAATGGGCGCGGGCTAGCGGGCCCGACGTCGAGTGCCCCGGCGGCGGGGAGAGCCGCTCCGGTGCCGCTCGCCGGTTCGCGGCGGGGCTCGAGGTACTGCTCGGGCGGCGCGAGGACTCGGTGCTGGTCGTGGCTCACGGGCTGGCGCTTCGATATGTGCTGGATGCCTCGGAGCGGACTATCCCGGCGGCACGGGTCGAGCAGGTGGCTCATGCGACGCTCTACACGCTCGACCGGGCCAGGGTCGAGGTGGCCGCCGAGACATTGCGGCGCTGGGCCGATGCGCCCCGCTTCCAACCGTGAGCCCGTCGACATGTCGCTTCCGCCGGCGGACGAGGTGGGCCGCCGTGGGTGCCGACGCCGAGGAAGACCGGCTCGGAGCGCCGGCCAGCCTCCGCGCGGCCGCTGTCGCACCGCCCGTTCCGTCACAATGGGTCGCGTGACAACGTTGACCGAGCGGATCGAGGCCACCGTCCGCAGC
>Ga0315292_10000935_pt1 | contig 14862 bp, 12 predicted proteins | sample YL17G13_0_MG_FD_204029 | JGI IMG/M metagenome (GOLD analysis project Ga0315292, IMG submission 204029) | Sediment microbial communities from Yellowstone Lake, YNP, Wyoming, USA - YL17G13_0 | ecosystem: Environmental > Aquatic > Freshwater > Lake > Sediment | place: USA: Wyoming | collected... | reverse complement strand
GCGGTCAGCGCGCTGCTCTCCCTGATGGAGCCGATCATGATCGTGGTGCTGGGCGTAGTGGTCGGCGGCATGGTCGTGGCGATGTACCTGCCGATCTTCGACATGGTGAACGCCGTCCAGTAGTCCAGAATGGGCGGCAGCCGGGACGAACGAACGGGGGCCCCGGGTGGGGCCCCCGTTTCGTGGTTCCCCCGCCGCGATGAACAGATAAGAACGCCCGGGCCGCTTAGATTCCAGCCCATGCCGAATCCAGTCCAGGGGTCGTTCCCCGTCACCGCGTGAGCCTCGGCGTCTTCCAGCTGGCCGCCCGGGGCAACGGTTTTCTGCGGCGGCGCGAGGCGGGGTATCTCCCTGCCGGCAACGACGTCCAGGTCGGCGAGAGGGTCATCGGGCAGTACGGCCTCCGCACCGGCGACGACGTCGACGGCGAGACCCGCGGGTCGAAGCTCGAGCGCGTCACCGCCATCAACGGCTGCCCCGCCGATGAGCTCCGTGAGCGGCCCGCCTTCGACCGGCTCGGCGCCGTCCACCCGAAGGAGCAGCTCCGGCTCGAGTGCGGTCTCGTTCGCCAGGGCCAACCCGACTACACCACCCGCGTCATCGACCTGCTCTGTCCCTTCGGCAAGGGCCAGCGCGCCCTCATCGTGGCCCCGGCCAAGGCCGGCAAGACCATGGTGCTGCAGGCCATCGCCGAGGGGGTGAACGCCAACTATCCGGCGGCTGCCCTCTTCATCCTGCTCGTGGACGAACGACCCGAAGAGGTCTTCGAGATGGAAGCGGCCGGGCTCGGCGAGGTGGTGGCCTCGAGCTTCGATAACCCGGCCTCCCAGCACGTGGCCGTGGCCGAGCTCCTGCTCGAGCGGGCCCGCCGCCGGGTGGAGCTGGGCCAGGACGTCGTCATGATCGTGGACTCGCTGACCCGCCTCGCCCGCGCCTACAACTCCGTGGTGAAGGGGACCGGGCGGACCCTCACCGGCGGACTCGACGCCCAGGCGCTGGAGCGGCCCAAGCGCTTCCTCGGCAGCGCCCGGACCATCGACCAGGCGCAGGGCGGTGGCACCCTCACCATCATCGCCACCGTGCTCGTGGACACCGGCAGCCGGATGGACCAGCTGATCTTCGAGGAGTTCAAGGGGACCGGCAACAGTGAGCTGGTGCTGAGCCGGGAGCTGGCTGAGCGGAGGATCTACCCGGCCATTGACCTGGTGGCCAGTGGCACGCGCAAGGAAGAGCTGCTCTTCTCCCCCGAGGCGCTCAGGGCCTCCCACGTGCTGCGGCAGCGGATCGCCCGGATGTCGGGAATCGATGCGATGAACGACCTGATCACCGACCTGCGTCGCCACAAGACCAACGCAGAACTGGTCCGCGCGCTCGCGGGTGGCTGAGGGGCTCGGCCACGATGCCGCGGCGGGTCGCGGTGATCGGCGCGGGGGCCGCCGGGTCGATGGCAGCCATCTTCGCTGCCTCCGCGGGTGCCGAAGTGCTCCTGCTGGAACGGACCAGGGATGGCGGCCGGAAGATCCTGATCAGCGGCGGCGGCCGCTGCAACATCCTCCCCGTCCGGCTGGAGGAGTCGCGGTTTGTCACCGATTCGTCGGTCCATACCCTCCGGAAGATCATCCGTTCCTGGCCGCTCCCGGAGCAGGTCGCGTTCTTCGAGGGTGAGCTCGGCCTGCGTCTGGAAGAGGAGGTCGAGTCGGGAAAGCTGTTTCCCGCCTCCCACCGTGCCCGGGACGTGCGCGACGGCCTCCTGGCGCTCGTGGCCCGACGGGGTGCCCGTTTTCTCCCCGGTTCGCTGGTAGCCGACCTGGCTCCAGATGCCGGCGGCTGGCGCATCAGCCTCGACGGCGATGCCGCGATCGCCGTTGACGCGGTGATCGTGGCGACCGGAGGGCTCTCGGTGCCGAACACCGGCAGCGATGGGCGGGGGCTGGCGATCATTCGACGCCTGGGCCACGCCGTGCACCCCACCTATCCCGCCCTGACCCCTGTCACCGCCGACCCGGCACCGTTCGCGGCCCTGGCAGGCGTGTCCCTCACGGTCACGGTTACCGCGCGTGATGCTGGCCGGAGCGCCGTGGCGCACGGTGGCTTCCTGTTCACCCACCGCGGCTACAGCGGCCCCGCGGTGCTCGATGTCTCCCACGTCCTGGCGCGCTCCCGGCTCGAGGGAGATGGCTCGGCGCGGCTCATGGTGCGGTGGACATCGCTGGACGACGCGGGCTGGGAGGCGACCCTTCGTGGCGATGGGCAACGAACGGCGATCAGCGTCCTGCGCCGCCTCCTGCCCGAGCGCCTGGCCGAGGCGCTGATTGGGTGGGCCGGAGTGGATCCGTCTCGGTTGCTGGCCCAGCTCCGCCGGGAGGACCGGCTCCGCCTCATCGACCTGCTGGTGCGTGCCCCGCTGCCATGGACCGGCGACGAAGGCTACCGGAAGGCCGAGGTGACAGGGGGTGGAGTGAGCCTGGCGGAGGTCGACCCCCGGACCATGGAAAGCCGCCGGCATCCTGGCCTGTTCCTCTGCGGTGAGGTCCTCGATGCCTTCGGGCCGATCGGGGGTTACAACTTCCTCTGGGCCTGGGCGACGGGACGCGCAGCCGGGCTGGGGGCGGCACTGCACCCCGCCTCCTGACGCGATAGATTGCCTGCGTCGCCGCTCCGCCGACCGTCCCCTCACCCTCTGCCTCGACCACCGATGCCCTCTCGCCGTGAGTTCCTGGGAACGTCCGCCGCCGTGCTCGGCACGGCCGCGATCAGCCAGCGCGCCGCCGCCCAGCCGTCGGCCCAGCAGGCCCAAGCGCCGGTCCTCCCACCCGCCATCGCTGCGCTCAGTTCGATGAAGGACCAGATGGTCCCCATCACCAACGAGGAGCGGAAGGCCCGCATCGAGAAGGCCCGCGTGCTCATGGGTCGCCAGGGACTCGGCGCCATCGTGATCGCGGGCGGGACGACGCTCCGATACTTCGCCGACGTCAGTTGGTGGCTGAGCGAGCGCTTCTTCGGGCTGGTCATTCCGCGCGAGGGCAACGCCTTCGTAGTCTGCCCCGCCTTCGAGCGTGATCGGGCCGAGGAGCAGCTCAAGAAGGGTCCGCTCGGCGGCAGCACCGACATCATGACCTGGCACGAACACGAAAGCCCCCATGCCCTCGTGGCCGGCGGACTGCGTGCCCGCGGCGCCGCCACGGCGGCCATCGGCATCGAGGAAACGATGTGGTGGGCCTACAGCGACGGTATCGCCGCGGCGCTTCCCGGGGCCACGCTCAAGAGCGCGAAGCCGGTGACGGCGGGATGCCGCGGGGTGAAGAGCCCGGCGGAAATCGCCCTGATGCGCCTCGCCTCCCTGGTGACCTGGAAAGCCTATAAGGCGGCCTACGAATCGATCCGCGAGGGGATGACCCAGGACGACTTCGCCCGTCTGGTGTCGCAGGCGCATGACCGGCTTGGCTTCAGCGGTGGGGCGGGGGTCCAGGTCGGCGAATACTCCGCGCTGCCCCATGGGTCCATCAGCCCGCAGGTCATCCGCGAGGGCACCATTCTCCTGATCGACGGGGGCTGCAATATCGGTGGCTACTCGTCCGACCTCAGCCGCACCTTCGTGCTCGGCAAGGCGACCGACCGCATGAAGCAGGTCTTCGAGATCGTTCATCGGGCCCAGACCGCCGCAGTCCGGACCGCCCGCCCCGGCCTGGAGTGCCAGGCCGTGGACGCGGCAGCGCGGAAGGTGATCAGCGATGCCGGGTTCGGCCCCGACTACAAGTACTTCACCCACCGGGTCGGCCACGGCATCGGCATGGACGGCCATGAATGGCCCTACCTGGTGAAGGGCAACACGACACTGCTCGAGCCGGGCATGACCTTCAGCGATGAACCGGGCATCTACATCCCCGGCGAATTTGGAGTCCGGCTCGAGGACGACATGCTGATCACGCCGGACGGAGCCGAGCTGCTCAGCCTGCAGAGCCCCTCCCTGGAGACTCCCTTCGCGACGGCCTAGGAGGTACTCATGCCGCGTCGTGCGATTCTGCTGATGGTGGGGGCGGCCGTCCTCGTGGCGGCGATCGTCTGGTGGCGGCGGGACGGCGGACCGCAGGAACCGGAGGTGCGTCACGTCGCCGTGCTGCCCATGGCGCCGCCCGTGCTCGATCCGCCAATGCTCTCGGTAGCGCGCGGGATCGCCATCGCCCTCGCCTCGGACCTGGAGGGCGTGCCAGGGGTGACCGTGGTGGACGCCGGGACCCTCCTCGCCCAGCCGGCTGGGCCCAACGGGGGCTACACCTTGGAGAGCGGCGCCGCGCTCGCCCGCCGCTTCGGCGCGACCGCGATGGTGCATGGCAGCATCTCCCGCAAGGGCCACCTCCTGCAGGTGGACGTCGGTCTCTATGCCACCGCCGATCACCGCACCATCAACCGGATCCTGATCACGGCGCCAGGCGACAGCCTTCGTGCCATCGCCGACTCGGTGGTCCGTGGCCTGCTCGGCGGTGTGGCCGGACTCGGGCTCAAGGCCGTCACCTCGAGAGACCCCGCCGCCCTCCGCGCCTTTCTCGAGGGGGAGCAGCGCCTCATCGCCTGGGACTTCGAGTCCGCTGCGCAGGCATTCCGTGCCGCGACGGCTTCCGATTCCAGCTTCGCGCTCGCCTGGTCGCGGCTCGCCTGGATCGCGAGGTGGACCGCCGCCGGCGATGCCTCGGCCGTCGCCGCGGCGACCCGCTTCCAGGACTGGCTGTCTCGACGCGAACGCGTCCACCTCAATGCCTTCACCACCCAGACCAATGCCTCCGGCCTGGCCCAGCGGTCGGAACGCCTTCGAGCCCTGACGACGGCCTATCCGGATGACTGGATGGCATGGCTGGACTATGCCCATGCGGTTCAGGCGTCCGGGCCGACCTCCGGGCTGCCGTCCACCCAGGCCGCCGACGCATTCGGCAAGGCGGTCTCGCTGAACCCCGGCATCAAAGCGGCCTGGCCGAGACTTGCCGCACTCGGCCAGTTCCACCACGACTCCGCGGCGTTCGCTGATGCGATCGCCCAGGCTCCCTACCGGTAGGACCGCGGCATCGCCTGAAACCTTCCGGGGCCGGGCACCGTCTCACCTTGTAACGACGGACGTCTTCACTCTCGGCCGTTGAAACTCAGTGCAAGGGGGCGACGATGCGCAATTTATGGGTCAGGATCGGCCTGGGGGCCGCCGCCGTGTTCGCGGCAGGGATGTTCTTCGTCGTGCTCGGGCATCAGGTCAAGTCGAGCGTGTCCACCGCTATCCGGGATGGCGGTCGGATCTCCATTCCTCTCTCGCTGCTGCCGTTCCACGTCGATCAGGACAAAGTCGGTTCGATCAGCGAGATCGCCGTCCGCCGCGATGCACCCTCTGGCGCCAAGCACATTCGCGTGGTCGTGCGGGTGAGCGATCCCGCCGCAGCGACTCGATACGCCGACTGTCTCTTCCAGGTGGACTCCGGGCACGACCAGGGCTTCTTCGCCTGCATCCACGCGGACACCCCGGAGGCGGCCGACCTGGTCCGGATCGGCGAGTTGACCATGGAGCCGTCAGGAGTTTCCCGGCCAGTGGTCATCTCCCGCTCGAACGCCCGGGGCTGGTTTGGCAAGAACAGCGACGGTCAGTTTTCTCTGAAAGCCACCGAGCAGGGAGCCTCGATCAACGTCAGTGATTCCAACGGGGCCAACCTCGTGCAGTTGAGCGCCGACTCGAATGGCGCAGTCCTTTATGTGCGCGACAAGTCGGGGAAGGAAGTGGTCAACCTCCAGGCCACCAAGGCCGGTGTGAAGATCGACGTGAAGAAGCAGTAAGCCGGGCAGCCTGCGGCTACTTGACACATCAATAAGAATTGATATATTTGCCGCATGCCCGCTCAGGACCTTGCCCGCACGGCCCGGCTCTTCCACGCGCTCTCGGATGCGACCCGGCTACGCATCCTCGAACTGCTCAGGACAGGGGAGCGCTGCGTTTGCGACTTGAGCGAGTGCCTGGAAGCCCAGCAGTCAAGACTGTCCTTCCATCTGCGCACCTTGAAGGAGGCCGGTCTGGTGTCCGACCGCCGCCAGGGACGCTGGATCTACTACGGGCTCAAACCGAGTGCGCTCGATGAAATGCACTGCGCGCTGCAATCGCTCCGGGACGAGGTCCTGGCGGCGGAGGCGGTTTCGGGGTGTTGCCAGTGATCTTCTTTGTCCCGAATCAATCAACGTTCCTTGTACCATTGATATGTATCCCAAGCAACTGAGGTGAGTGCCATGAGCGACGCCCTGACCAACGACCCCGAGACCCTCAAGGCCGCGATCCGCACCCGCTATGGCGCCGCCGCGCGCCAGGCCAGCACCGGTGCGTCCTGCTGCGGCGGTGGCAGCTGCACGCCGATCAGCGCTGACCTGTACGCCCTTGACGAGAAAAGAACTCTTCCCGAAGCCGCCGTCCTCGCCTCCCTCGGCTGTGGCAACCCCACGGCGCTGGCAGAGCTGAACCTTGGGGAAACAGTACTCGATCTGGGCTCCGGCGGCGGCATCGATGTGTTGCTCTCCGCTCATCGGGTCGGGCCGACCGGCAAGGTCTACGGTCTCGACATGACCGATGACATGTTGGCCCTCGCGCGGGACAACGCCCGGAAGTCGGGAGTCACCAACGTCGAGTTCCTGAAGGGCGACATCGAGCAGATTCCGCTGCCCGACGGGTCAGTGGACGTGATCATCTCCAACTGCGTGGTGAACCTCGCCGCCGACAAGTCGCGGGTTCTGGCCGAGGCGTTCCGGGTGCTGAGGCCTGGCGGGCGGTTTGCCGTGTCCGATATCGTGGTGCTGGGGGAGGTTTCCCAGGAAATCCGGCGCAGCGTCGAGCTCTGGATTGGCTGCATCGCCGGGGCGCTCGACGCCGGGGAATTTCAGCGGTTACTCATTGCCGCTGGCTTCGTGGGGGTGGCCATCGAGCCCACCAGGGTCTATCGCACCGCCGACGTCGAGGCGGAGGCCGCGGGAAGTGGCCTGGACCTCACCGCACTCGCACCATATGTGGACGGCAAGTTCGCCGCGGCGTTTGTCCGCGCTCGCAAGCCGAAGGACCGGGAATGTGTCACCCTGCCAGCGTAGGGCGATCGATTTTCGACCTTCTTGCTATCCGATAGCTTTTGTCGCACATTCGCATCCTCACCCTCAGGAGGGACAGATGGACGCGAATCAGTCTGGTTCAACCCACCGCCGAGGCTTTCTTGGTCGGGTCACCGCCGCCGCCGTGGCCCTGGCGGGGCTGCCACAGATCCTGAACGCCGCCCCGCGGACGTGGCAGACGCAGGGTGGCGCCGGGTCGGAGTTCGACGGCTGGCTCGACAAGCTAACGGGGAAACACCGGGCTTTCTTCGACGCGCCGCTGCACGGGGACGGCCTGCCGCAGATCCACGCCTTCAACTATCTCGCGACCTACAAGAGTGCCTACGGCGCCCAGCCCGGTGAGGTCAACGCGGTCTTCACCTGCTACGGCGCGCCGGGGCTGCCGGCGTCGATGCCGATCGCGTGGAACGACGCGATCTGGGAGAAATACCGCGTCGGCGAGTTGATCAACCTCGTGGATCCCGCGTCCAAGAAGCCGGTGACCCGCAACGTCTTCTGGCATCCGCGTGCCGGAGATCCGGTGCTCTTCGGCGGCAGCGTCGCCGTGGCCGGCGTCGCCAACCTGGTCGGCATGGGAACGACGGTCCTCATGTGCAACAACGCGTTCATGGCGTGGATGGGCTGGATGGCCAGCAAGGGCCTCGGCACGGCGGCCGACATCGAAAAAGACATTCGCGCCAACCTCAGCCCGGGGGTGGTGACGGTTCCCGCCATGGTGATCGCGATCGAAAGGGCCCAGGGCAGGGGCGTGGCCTACAACCGCCAGTAGCCGGGGCTAGTCGCCTCGCTTGAATCGGGTGATCTCGCGGCGCTGCTTCTTGCTCGGCTTGCCGGCCTCGAAGGCGAAGGCGGCTCGTGCCAGCCGGTGCTGTTCCGCGAGAGTCTCCCGGCGCTTCCGGCCTGCCGCGTCCTCCTGGTAGAGCGCCGCGGCCGCCGCTGCGGGGCCCCGGCGCTCAGAGACCTCGTGGACGGTGAGGAGGTACTCGGCGGGGCCGAGCCGAAGCTTGAGCTGGTCACCAACCTTCACATGCTTGGCCCGCTTTGGTTTCTCGCCATTGAGGTCAACCTTGCCGCCCTCCACCGCATCGGCCGCGAGCGCCCGCGTCTTGAAGAAGCGCGCGGCCCAGAGCCACTTGTCCAGCCGGACGTCTGCCATCAGAGCCTCGAGCCCGCCGGCGCGTACCCCAGCGCCAGGTTGAGCCAACGGACGAACGGCAGCAGCAGCGCGTAGTCCCTCTCGAGCCGCGCGGCCAGGCGGGGATGCAGGACGTCGTCTGCCGTCAGGGTCCGTCCCATGGTAAACGACTGGTAGCGGAGCCAGGCCTCGGCGGGGTGACCTTCGCTGAACCCGCGCGGCAGTCGCTTCAGCATTGCCTCCTCATCGAGGCGGCCGAAGCGGCGCCGGACCGCCGGTGCTTCGAGGGCCGCGGCCAGGCGCCGGTGGTCTTCCCCCAGCGCATCCCGAATCCTGCCGAGCGAGCCGCGGGGCGGCATCCAGATCCCGGCACCGATGAAAGAGTCGCTGGGCGAGAACTGGAAATAGAAGCCGGCGCTGCCGGCATCGGCTTCCTGGCCGACCTGGCGCCCCGCGTCGCGGTGGTAGAACCAGCAGGAGGCGTGCGTCTTGTACGGCGACTTGTCCCTGGAGAAACGGACATCCCGGTGAATGCGGAACATGGAACGGCGCGGGTCGCCGACGATCTCCGGCGCGAACCGCGCCAGGCGCACGTCCATCTCCTCGACCAGCGCGCGCATCGGCTCGCGCACGGCGGCCTCGTAGGTCGCGCGGTTCGCCTCGAACCATTCCCGCTGGTTGTGGCGGGCCAGGCGCCTGAGGAAGGTCAGGGCGGCGGGCCGGAATCCGCTGAACTCTCGAGCCAGGTGAGCCATCGGCAAGTCGCTCCCCACGTTTCGGGTTCGGGTCCTCGATATTAGCTTGCGTCCCGGAACGCATGCCAGACCCCGAATGACGTCTCCGTCCCAGGCGAAGATGCCGGCCCCGCCCACCCCGGCGCCAGAGCGGGCCAGTCGGGCACGCCTCAGCCTGCCCGACCTGCGCACCATGCTGGCCTGGCTCTTCGTCTTCCGGATCGCCCTGGCGATGCTGCTCCTGGTCCGCGCGGCCGTCGTCTGGGGCAGCACGCCGGATGTCTCCTTCTCCGCGGCGATCGCCGTCCTGCTGCTCTTCGTCATCACCGCCTACGGCGTCTACCAGATCCAGATCCGCCGTGCCGAGCCGACCATCGGGTTCTATCTCACCCAGGCGCTGGCCGATCTGACCGTCGTCAGCGCGCTGGTCCGGCTGGGTGGCGACGCCGCGACCGCGCTGGCGGCCCTCTACGTGGTGGTCATCGCCGTCTACGCCTTCCTGCTCCCGATCGGGGTCGGCGTGCTGGTGGCCGTGGCCGCCTCGGTCGCCTACGTCGGCGCGGCCGTAGGACAGAACAGCGGTGACATTCCTCCGGGTCTCTGGGGGCAGATCATCGTGTTCGCCTTCGTCTTCCTGCTGGTGGCGCTGCTCGGCCACCGGCTCCAGCAAACCGCGGTGCAGCAGAGCCGGCTCGAGACGGAGCTCCGGCGGGCCCGCTTCGAGGCGGCCGAGATTCTCCGGCACATCAAGACCGGCGTCATCACGGTGGACGGTCATGGCTGCCTGGCCTTTGCCAATCCGGCGGCCGAGCGGCTGCTGGGGATCGATGCCGAGGCGTTCATGGGCCGGCCGGTCCTCGACCGGCTGGAGCAGATGGCCCCCGAGCTGCATGCGGCCATCGTGGCCGGGATCCGGAAGGGACGCCGGGTCGGGCGGGGGGAGGGATTCGTCCGCCGGCCCGACGGCCGGGAGTTCCCGATCGGCCTCAGCACCACCACGTTCGAGCAGACCTTCGAAGGCCTCCAGGCGGTCACCGCGCTCTTCACCGACCTCTCGGAATTGAAGCAGGTCCAGGAACTCCACCTCCGGGCCGAGCGGCTCGAGGCCGTCGCGGCGCTGAGCGCGGCCCTCGCCCACGAGATCCGGAACCCGCTGGCCTCGATCCGGAGTTCGGTCGAACAGCTCGCGCTCTCGGCCCAGGCGGACGACGACGAGCGTACCCTCGGCCGCCTGATCATCCGCGAGAGCGACCGGCTGAGTCGCCTGCTCAGCGAGTTCCTCGACTTCTCGCGGGTGCGGGCGGCCAACTTCTCCGCCGTGGACCTGCACGCGGTGGCCGAGGAGACGGCGCGACTGGTGCGCGTGCACCCGGACTGCGGTCCCTCGCTCGGGCTCGAGGTGCGCGGGGAGCGTACCATGGTCGAAGCGGACGAGGACCTGCTGCACCGGGTCGTCAGCAACCTGCTCCTGAACGCGGTCCAGGCCTGCCAGGGGAAGGGGCGCGTCATCGTCACCGCCAGCCCGGCCAGCACCATCGAGCTGCCGCGGGGCTCCGGCATCGAGAACCCGGTCAAGCTGGTGGTCGAGGATGACGGCCCGGGCATCGACCCTGACCTCGAGGACCGGCTCTTCCAGCCGTTCGTTTCCCGTCGGCCGGGCGGCAGCGGACTCGGTCTCGCCATCGTCCAGCGGGCCGTCGAGGCCCACCGGGGTATCGTCCTGGTGGACTCCACGCCCGGGCAGGGCGCGCGGTTCACCGTGTATCTTCCCAGCCGCCCGTACCGGGAGAACGAAGAATGAATCAGCAGCCGTCGGTCCTGGTGGTCGACGACGAGTCGAGCATTCTCGACACGCTTCGGATCCTGCTCCGGAAGGAGGGGTACGAAGTCGCCACCGCGCAGGGAGGCAAGGCCGGCCTGGAGCAGATCCGGTCCGGCAATCACGCCATCGTCCTGACCGATGTCCGGATGCCGCAGGTCAGCGGTCTCGATATCCTCAAGGCGGCCAGGGAGCAGGATCCGGAGACCCCGGTGATCCTGATGACGGCGCAGGCCTCGCTGCAGACCGCGATCCAGGCGGTCAACGAGGGCGCCTTCTACTACATCCAGAAGCCGTTCTCCAACGACGAGCTGCTGACGATCCTCCGGCGCGCCTGCGAGTACCGTTCGATCCGGGTCGAGAACAAGCAGCTCAAGCAGGACATCAGGCGCCGGGATAAGACCCAGGTCAGCCGGCCCATCGGCAAGGCCCGGCGATTCCTCGAGGTGCTCCGGCTGGCTGAGCAGGTCGCGCCGGCCGGGTCAACGGTGCTGATCCAGGGCGAAAGCGGTACCGGCAAGGAGGTCGTGGCGCGCTACATCCACAACCTCTCGGGCCGTGTCGACGCTCCCTTCCTCTCGATCAACTGCGGCGCGCTCCCCGAGAACCTGCTCGAAAGCGAGCTCTTCGGCCACGTCAAGGGCTCCTTCACCGGCGCGGTGCGGGACAAGCAGGGACTGTTCGCGGCGGCCCGGGGCGGCACCTTCTTCATGGACGAGGTCGGCGAGATGCCGCCTTCGCTCCAGATCAAACTGCTCCGCGTCCTCCAGGAGCGCGAAGTCATCCCGGTCGGCGCCACCGAGGCCATTCCGGTGGACGTCCGGATCATCGCGGCGACCAATCGCGATGTCGAGGAGGAAGTCAGGCGCGGCAACTTCCGCTCCGACCTCTTCTACCGGCTCAACGTCATCGCGCTCGAGTTGCCGCCCCTCCGCGAGCGCAAGGAAGACGTCCTGCTCCTGATGGAGGCCTTCCTGCAGGACCTCGCCACCGAGCGCGCCGGGGCGCCCAAGGCGCTCTCGTCGGAGGCGATGGACGCGGTCATGGTCTACGACTGGCCGGGCAACGTGCGCGAGCTGCAGAACGCGCTCGAGCACGCCGTCGTGATGAGCCGGAGCGACCTCATCGATGCGGCGTCCCTGCCCGAACGGATTACCCGCCGCAAGAAGGAGCCGCTGGTCGCCGATCGGGCCCAGCCGAACCCCGCCCTCGACGTAATCGAGAGGGCCTACATCATGTGGGTGCTCCAGGCCGAAGGCGGCAACAAGACCCGCGCCGCGGAAGTGCTCGGCATCGACCCCTCCACCCTCTACCGCAAGCTGAGTCGCTACGAGGAGTCGCCGACGCAGTGAGGGAGCGTCCGTGACCCTGATCCTCTACCTCCTTTTCATCCTGTCGGGTGCGGCCGGCCTCTTCTACGAGTCCGTCTGGAGCCGCTATCTGAGCCTGTTCGTCGGCCACGCCGCCTACGCCCAGGTGATCGTGCTGGTGATGTTCCTGGGCGGCATGGCGATCGGGGCCGTGCTGGTGAGCCGATTCTCCGAGCGCCTGCGCGATCCGCTCTACGGCTATGCCCTGGTTGAACTCGGCGTCGGGCTGCTCGGTCTCGCCTTCCATGACTACCTGTACCTGCCGGTCACCGGCTGGGCCTACGACACCGTCTTTCCGGCGCTGGGCGGCGGCTTGGCGATGACGGGGGTGAAGTGGGCGATCGCCGGTGCCCTGATCCTGCCCCAGTCCGTCCTGCTCGGGGCGACCTTCCCCCTGATGAGCGCGGGGCTCCTCCGTCGCACCCCCGCGCAGCCCGGCAGGGTGCTTTCGCTGCTCTACTTCACCAACAGTCTCGGCGCGGCCGCCGGGGTGCTGGTGGCGGGGTTCTTCCTGGTCTCGTACGTCGGGCTGCCCGGCACCCTGATTTCTGCCGCGATCCTCAACCTGCTGGTCGGACTGGCTGCCCTGACCGCGGCCAAGTACGGGCCCGCGGCGGCCCCGGCGGCGGGCGCGGGCGCCACCCCGGCCGGCGAGGCCGGCGCCGAGGAAGTCGCCAGCGTCGAGGTGGCCTCGCTCATTCGGCTGCTCCTGTTCGTCAGTGCCGGCACCGCTCTCGCCTCGTTCATCTACGAAATATCCTGGATCCGCCTGCTCTCGCTGGTCCTCGGCTCCGCGACCCACTCGTTCGAACTGATGCTGTCGGCCTTCATCCTGGGGCTGGCCCTCGGGGCGCTCTGGATCCGGCGCCGGTCGGAACGGCTGGTCCATCCGCTCCGGGTCCTGGCGCTGGTCCAGGTGGTGATGGGGGCGCTGGCGATTGGCAGCCTGATCGTCTATTCCCAGTCCTTCGCCGCCATCGCGGGCCTGATGCAGGCGATGGCACGGACCGATCAGGGCTACACCGCGTTTACCATCGCCCGCTACGGACTCTGCCTGCTGATCATGCTGCCGGCGACCTTCTGCGCCGGCATGACCCTGCCCCTCCTCACCCGCACCCTCCTGGTTGCCGGCGTGGGGGAGCGGGCCATCGGGCAGGTCTACGGGTCGAACACGCTGGGGTCCATTTTAGGCGCGGGTATCGCCAGCCTGGTCATGGTCCCGCTGCTGGGCCTCAAGGGCACGCTGGTCACCGGTGGCGCGCTGGACATGCTGGTGGGGGTGGCGGTTCTCCTGATCCTGGGCCGGCGCGGCCTGCCGGTTCGCCGGCAGGTCCTGCTGAGCGGTGCCGCTGTCATCGTGCTGCCTCTCCTGGCCGTCCTGGCGGTGCGACTCGATCGCGCCATGCTGACGAGCGGCGTCTTCCGGACCGGCGTCCTGCCCGGTGCCGGTGGTCCCGAGGTGACCTTCTACCGGGACGGACGCACCGCGACCGTGTCGACAGAATTCAACCGGAGCAACGGCCGGCGGACGATTCTCACCAATGGCAAGCCCGATGGGGCGGTCGACTCGCGCTGGCTGCAGCCCTGCGTGGACGGGGCGCGGCGGCAGGGGATGGCCGGCGACGACCCGACCCAGGTGTTCCTGGCGATCCTGACCATGGCGCACGTCCCGGCGGCGAAGCACGCCGCGGTGATCGGCCACGGCACCGGCATGTCCTCGCATACCCTGCTCGGCAGCCCGGTGCTCGAGGACCTGGCCACGGTCGAAATCGAGCCGGTGATGGTGACGGCATCCCGGACGTTTTACCCCGCCAACCGTCGGGTCTTCGACGATCCCCGCTCCCACTTCGTCTTCGATGATGCCAAGGCCTACTTCGCCTCGGCCAACCGGACCTTCGACCTGATCCTCTCCGAGCCGTCCAACCCCTGGGTGAGCGGCGTGAGCGGGCTGTTCACCACCGAATTCTACCAGCGGGTGCGGCGATACCTGGCCCCGGGTGGCGTGATGGGGCAGTGGCTCCACACCTACGAACTCACCGATGACCTGGTCCTGAGCGTCCTGGGGGCCATCCACCAGAACTTCGCGGACTATGCGGTCTTCGCCGTCAACGCCGGTGACCTGCTGATCGTGGCGAGCGCCGATGGACCGCTCCGCGCTCCGGACTGGAGCGTGTTCGGCTGGCCCGGCATCAGCCAGGATCTCTGCCGCTTCCACCGCCCGACGTCGCAGGACCTCGAGGCGGTGCGCCTGACCGGCCGGGCCGCGCTGAGCCCGCTGCTCGACCAGCTCCAGGTCGCCAATTCGGACTTCTACCCGGTGCTTGACCTGGGCGCGGAGCGGGCGCGGTACCTGCACAAGTCGGCCGCCGGATTCACCCGGCTCTTCGACGGGCTCTACGACTTCGTCGGCCCCTTGGGTGGTCCGCCGCTCCTGCCCGACACCCAGACCGTCTCCGTGGTGCCGGCCATTCCGCGGATCGCCGCGCTGCTTGGTAGCGCCGCGTTGCGGGCGGACCCCGCCAGCTGGGCGGACACCGCCGAATGGAGAATCGGCCGACTCGAGGAGACCGACGGGCAAGTCCGCGCCTGGATCGTGGCGCTCAGCAGCCCGAAGCCGGTCGCAGCCTGGCCCATCTGGACCCGCGGCTTCTGGGCGGTCTTCAGTGCCTGGCATGCCGGATCGAGGGG
>Ga0315292_10000932_pt1 | contig 14892 bp, 14 predicted proteins | sample YL17G13_0_MG_FD_204029 | JGI IMG/M metagenome (GOLD analysis project Ga0315292, IMG submission 204029) | Sediment microbial communities from Yellowstone Lake, YNP, Wyoming, USA - YL17G13_0 | ecosystem: Environmental > Aquatic > Freshwater > Lake > Sediment | place: USA: Wyoming | collected... | reverse complement strand
GGCGCCGGCGCCACCCCGGCCGACCAGATCTCCAAGGCCAAGGAGCTGTTCGACAACGGCGCCATCAGCCAGACCGAGTACGACGCCCTCAAGGCCAAGGCGCTGGCCTCCTGACTTCTCTTGCCCCCGGCCGCTCGACGGTCTGAGGCAATGCACGGGTGACCGGGCCGGTGGTGGAGCGATCCGCCGCCGGCCCGCCGCCGTTCTCGGGGGCTTCCCGGCGGCGAGCGGGCTGGATGTCCCGGCGTGGGTCGCCGGGTCAGAGCCGTGCGAGCAGGGCGTGGCCGAGTGGCACGACGCCCTCGGCGCCGGTCGAGCCGATCTCGGCTCCGATCTCGATCGCGACCTCGGCGTGGGCGCGGGCCGCGTCGGTGTCGCCCCGCTCGGCGAGCTGGTCGGCCCAGTCGAGCTGATATCGCGCCAGGAAGGGTCGGGCGCCCGCCCGTTCGCACAGGTCGATCGCCGCGGCGAAATGAGCGTCGGACTCGTCGTGGCGGCCGAGAGCGGCGGTGATCATGGCGAGGCCGGAATCGTTGGCGTCGGCGATGAGTTGCTCGATACCGGTGAACGTCCCCGCGAAGGGCTCGAGACGACGGTGGAGCTCGTTCAACACCTCAGTGGTCGGTCGTACCGCGACCGCCAGGCGCGCCAGCTCGAGGAGTGTGAGCGGGTACCAGATGTCGTTCGGGATCTTCCGCAGGCCGTCCTCGACCACGACGAGGTACTGGGTGCGAGCGTCATCATGACGGCCCGCGCACGAAAGGAAGTTGGCGTGGACGGCCCGGATGAACGGCACCTCCGGTTGTTCGGCGACCAGCTGCCCGGACATCTTCACGAGCCCGGCGATGCGACCCTGCGCGCGCCTGATCGCGCCGATCTGGAGCGCCAGCACCGCCGCGATGTTCGCCTCGAGCGCGCCACCTCGGCGTCCGTGATCGATGCCCTCCATCACGAGTTGCTCGGCCCGGTCGAGGTTTCCGAGGAACGTCTCGTAGCTGGCCCGGGTGTGGCAGCTGTAGGAGATGAGGATCGGAAGCCGCACACTGTCGGCGATGCGGGCTGCCTCGTCGATGTCCGCGGCGAACGCGCGCGAGTCGCCGCGGAGGCCGGCGAGCACTCCACGCCCACGCAGGGCCCCGGTGAGGATGATCGGCGCACTGCCCTGGACACGTGAGAGCTCGATGGCCTCATCGAGATTTCCGGCCCGCTCGTGGAGCGACGGCTGCGTCCAGTCGATCGCGGCCCAGTCGAAGAGCAGTACCTGGCTCAAGGCGGCGTGATCGCCCGACTCGCGTGCGGTCGTGACCGCTTCCCTCGCGAGCTCCATGAGTCGCCGGCGGTCGTCCCCGGTGTTGAACGTCCACGCCAGGCGGTCCGACAACGCGTTGAGCAGTCGGGCCCGATCGCCGGAGGGCTCCGGGCCGATGGCCTCGAGTGCCGTTTCGAGCAGGGCGATGAGCTCGGTGTCGGCCGTGAAGGCCGCCGAGGTCTGCACCCCCTCGGTGAGGATGCGTGCCGCCTGCACGAGGCGCCCGGCACTCGGGATCGAGCCCGCCGACGATGCTGCCCCGAAGCCGATGTCGCGCCAGCGCACATCGCCGGCATCGCGAAGCGCTCGACTGAGCGCGAGTTGGAGGTCGCAGCGAACCGCCAGGTCCGGGGCCTCGACGAGGTCGAGGGTCAGGAGGGCGCGTTCGTAGTGACGGGCCGCGGCCTCGAAGGCCAACGCCTCGAAGGCTCGATCGCCGGCTCGGCGCCCGTACCCGACGGCCACCATCTGGTCTCCGGCCAGCGCCCCTTCGACGGCGTGGTACGCGAGCTCGTCGAGGTGGGCATCGAGGTCGTGGGCGTGGCGCGTGGCGATCGACTGGGCGATCCGCCAGTGCGTTCGCACCCGTTGATTCGAGGGAAGCTCTTCGTAGATGGTGGATCGGACGAGCGCGTGGGCGAACGCGTATCGGCCGGGGCGGCCGTCGACCTCGTGCACGATCGCCGCGGCACTGGCCTCGTCGAGGGCGTCGAGCAGGGAGTCCCCGGATGGGCCACCCGACGCCTGGACCGTGGCGAGATCGAACTCGGCCCCGACGACGGCGCCGATGGTCAGGGCCTGGTTGGCATCGTCGGACAGTCGCGACAGCCGGCGCCCGACGACTTCCCGGATGCCTTCGGGGACCCCGATGTCGCCGAGCGACCGCTCGGCGGTCCATCGACCGTCGCGCGTGACGATCTGGCCGGTCTCGACGAGGTGCCGCAGCACCTCGCCGATGAAGAAGGGGTTGCCCTGGCTCTCGTCGTGCACGGTTGCGGCGAGGGCGAGTGCCGCCTCGTCGAGGTCGTGACCGGCGGCCGCCTCGAAGAACGCGTCGACTCCGGCGCGGTCGAGGCCGTGCAGGTCGAGCCGGGTCGCCGACGCGTCGCGTCGCAGTTCGGCGAGGGCGTCGGCGAGTGGGTGACGGCGGTCGAGGTCGGTGTCGCGGTAGGTCCCGAGCACGAGGAGACGCATCGGTGTCGGCGAACGCACGAGGTGTCGCAGCAGAAGGAGCGAAGGCTTGTCCGACCAGTGGAGATCGTCGAGGACGAGCGCCACCGGTCGGGTCTGGGACATCTCGCCCAGGAACTCGCTCACCGCCTCGAAGAGCCGGTAGCGGTCCATCTCGGGGTCGTTGTGCGACGGCGCCGCCAGGCCGGCCACCCGGTCACCGAGGTCGGGGAGCAGCCGGCTCACCTCCCCACCGAGTGGGCCCAGTTCGGCCAGCAGGCGATCGGTGGGAACTGCGGCGCTGTAGGCCCCGAGGGCCTCGACGAACGGCTGGTACGGGATCCCGCCCTCCTCGTCGCAGCGCCCCCACAGAACGGTGGCGCCCTCGGCGTGCACCTGGCGCACGAGTTCACCCACCAGTCGGGTCTTGCCGATGCCCGGCTCACCCGAGACGAGGACGATCCGGCGGGCGCCGGCGGCGGCGTCCTTCCATGCGGCGGCGAGAACCTCGAGCGTGTCGCCGCGACCGGCGAACGGAAAGGTCGATCCCGTGTCGACGAACGACGGGAGCGGGAGCCTGGTGTCGTCGTCGGGCGCGTGCCAGTCGATCTCACACACCGCGACCGGGTCCGGGAGACCCTTGAGGGCGCGCTCGCCGAGGGGCCTCAACTCGAACCCGGCCCGAGACCCCGCAAGCGAGCGCACGACGTCGTGTACGAGGATCTGCTCGCCGCCGGCGGCCGCGCACAGGCGTGCCGCTTCGACCACCGGTGTGCCGAACCAGTCGCCCTCCTCGAAGGTGGCTTCGCCGGCGCTCACCCCGACACGCATCTGCAACCGCACGCCGTCGAGCACCCGGTTGTGGCGGTCGACCGCCCGCTGCATCGCGACGGCGCACGCGATCGCATCGACCGCGCCACCGAACGAGACCATGACAGCGTCACCGATCGTCTTGACCTCGGTCCCGTTCTTGGCGGCGATCGCCTCCCGGAGCGAAGCGAAGTGGGCCCGACGCAATGCATCGGCGGCCGGTTCGCCGAGTTCGACCGCCAACGCGGTCGAACCGGCAAGGTCGGTGAACAGGATCGCGACGAGACCGGAAGTGCTCATGCAGACTCCGTCGGGCTCACGGGCACAACGTACGCGAACGCGGCTGTCGTCGTCGCGAGGAACGTTTCCAGGAACGTCGCGACTGCCGGCCTGCTCCCGTTCTATGCCTGGTCCCGCTTTACGATGGACTGTGGCCTGCTACGTCGACCGACTCATCGACTACACCGGCCGGGTGGCCTACCGGCACAAGGTCTGGTGCCACCTGGTGGCCGACTCCGACGACGAGTTGGTGGCCTGTGCCGATGAGCTGGGCGTGTCCGAGGCGTGGCTGCAGGGAACCCGGGGGTGGGACTCGCACTTCGATCTTCCCGCGCCCCTGCGGCCGGTCGCCCGCTCCCTCGGCGCCATCGATGTCGACTTCCGCTTCATGGGTCGCCGCACACGCGCCCGCCGGGCGGCGCTGCGACTCGGCGCCGATCAGGCCGTCGGCGCCCCTGCCGGCACCACCGTCGAGGTGCCCTTGCCGGCGGGTGACTGGCGATTGCCGCACGCCGCCGAGGGTTTGGAGGTGGCCTGGCGAAGTGACCACGCCCTCCTGCCCGACCGCACTGTCGCCGTATTGGCGGCACCCGGTGCGTTCGCGGGGATCGTCACCTTCGAACCGGCATCGGCGCGGTCCGAACCGGCGGGCCCTCGACGGGTTGCGGTGGTGCTCACGGCCTCGGCCACGGGCACGGAACCTCAGGCCGGCGGCGGCGGTTCTGGTTGCTCGGGTTCGATCGGCGGGTCGACGGGCTGATGGGCGAGCAATCCCAGTAGGCCACCCTCGACCGGACCGTCGTCGGGGCGTTCGACCACCGGCGGCTCGGCGGCCAGGCTCTTGGTCCACTTGCGCCCGTCATAGAAGCGGAAGTTGGCTTCGCCCTTCGGGTCCGGGTACCAGCCCGGTTCTTCCGGCATGCGGTCACCTTAGGCCAGGGTGACCGGCCGCGCTCGGCTTCCCGACGGCCGGCCTCGACGCGTCAGGGTTGAGCCGCGCGCTGCTACGGTGACGGGCGCTCTGGCGGGCGGCCTGGCGGGTCATCCGACTACGGCGACGAAGGGTTGGTGAGGCGCTCGGTGGTGAACCAGGTCGACACCACCGATCGTGCGGCCACGGCCCCGCCGCCCGACGACACCGGTGTGCGCTTCGCAGTAGGGGCCTACCTCGCCGTGGCCGTCGTGCTCGTGGCGACCGTCGCCCTGTCCGAGCACCTGCTCGAGCGGTGGACCGGGTACCCGATCGCCCGGCTGCACTTCCCGGGCTCGTGGCTGCTCGAAGGGTGGGTGCGCTACGACGGCAACTGGTACCGCGACATCGTGAGCAACGGCTACCGATACAACGGCGTCGGATCGCAGGCCAACGTCGCCTACTTCCCCGGCTACCCGGTGGCCATGTGGGTCGTCACCCAGGTGGTGCGCAACGCCGCCGTCGCCGGCATCGCCCTCACCTTCGCCAGCGGGCTCGCGTCGGTCGTCCTGTTCCACCGCTGGTGCCGCTCGCGGCTCGATCCCGCCACGATGCGCCTCGCCATCATGGTGATGCTCGTCTACCCGTTCGCCTGGTACCTGTTCGGCACGGTCTACGCCGATGCACTGTTCCTCGCCTTCGCCCTGGGCGCGTTCCTGCTGCTCGAGGCCGGCCACCCGGTGCTCGCCGGCCTGGTCGGCGCGCTGGCCACCCTCACCCGCCCGCTCGGCGTCGCCGTCGCCATCGGCCTCGTGCTCGTCACCATCGAGCGCAACGGCGGGTTCGTGAAGCTGCGGTCACTGAAGCGGCGCGACTACGGCGTGCTGCTGTCGGTGCTGGGCATGGTCGGCTGGTCGGCCTATCAGTGGATCCGGTGGGGGAACCCGCTGCTGTTCAGCGACATCGAGGGGGCCCCGGGCTGGGACCAGGCGAGGGGCCAGCGCACCTGGTTCAAGGTCACCTTCCTCCAACGGATGCACAGGCTGCCGGGCTGGCTGGGCGACTCGATCGGTCACACCACCGTGCACAGCCCCCGGCCGTGGACCGAGTCGACGTATTCGCTCAGCGTCTTGCTGCAGGCGCTGATCCTGCTGGGATCGTTGCTGCTCGTGCGTGTCGTCTGGCGGCGCATTGGATGGGGCTATGCCGGCTACGTCCTCGGGATCATCGCCGTGGCCGCCATCGGCACCAAGGACTTCTTCAGCGTCGGTCGGTACCTGCTCGGGGCCTTCCCGCTGTTCGCGGCGGTGGCGCTGGTGCTGATCGACCGGCCCCGGGCCCGCATCGCCGTGCTGGCGACGTCGGCTGCGCTGCTGGTGCTCCTGGCGTCGGGCTATGCCAGGGGCTACTACCTTGCCTGAGCAGCATCGGGTGCCGGCCCCACCGGCGATACCCGCCCCCGACTCTGTGAGCGACCGGTGACCGATCCTCATTTCGACACGCTGACCGTCTTCTACCCGATGTGGAACGAGCAGGACACGATCCGGCTCGCCATCAGCTCGGCTTTCGACGCCTGCGATCGACTGATGGCCGACGGCGAGATCCGGCGCTACGAGGTGCTGATCGTCGACGACGCGTCGACCGACGACACCGGAGCCATCGCCGACCGGATGGCAGCCGAGGACCCCCGCATCCGCGTGGTGCACCACCCGGTGAACCGCAAGCTCGGGGGCAGCATCAAGACCGGGTTCGCCGAGGCGACCGGCGAGCTCATCCTCTACACCGACGCCGATCTGCCGTTCGACATGGCCGAGCTCTCGAAGGCAGTGCGGCTGCTGCGGGTGTACGACGCCGACATCGTGAGTGCCTACCGGTTCGACCGCACCGGCGAAGGCCCGCGGCGCCTCGTGTTCAGCTACGCCTACAACCACTTGATCCAGACCCTGTTCAAGCTGCGCCTGCGCGACATGAACTTCTCGTTCAAGCTGTGTCGCAGCAGCATCTTCGAGCACCTCGAGCTCAGGAGCGAGGGCTCGTTCATCGACGTCGAGCTGCTGGCCCGGGCCCGGCGGCTCGGCTACGAGATCGTGCAGTTCGGGGTCGACTACTTCCCCCGCACCCGAGGGGTCTCGACCCTGTCTTCGAACGCCGTCGTCATCCACCTGATCAAGGAGATGCTCGGTCTGCGCGCCGAGTTGGAGTCCCTCCAGCCGATTCCACTCGAGCTCCGACGGCCCGGGTCGGCCCCGACCAAATGAGCCCGCGACGACACTCCGATTCGACCGGGCCGACACCGGCGCGGCTGCTCATCGTCAACGCCGACGACTATGGCCTGACCGAGAAGGTGTCGCGGGCGATCCTCAAGGCGCACCGCGGCGGCATCGTCACCAGCACGTCGGTGCTCACCCTGGCGCCCGGGTTCGACCGGTCGGTGGGCTGGCTGCGCGATGCCCCGCGGCTCGGCACGGGCGCCCACCTGGCGGCCGTGGGTGAGGACCCGCCGCTGCTGAGCTCGACCGAGATCCCGACCCTCGTCGACAAGAAGGGCCGGTTGCGGCTGTCGTGGAAGCAGTTCCTGCCGCGGGCGGCCGCCGGACGGATCGACGCCGATGACCTGCGACGGGAGTTCGCCGCTCAGATCGAGCGGATCCAGGCGGCCGGGCTCACCATCGACCACTTCGACACCCACCAGAACCTGCACCTGTGGCCGATGGTCGGCCGGGTGGTGATGGACCTCGGCGACCTGCACGACATCAAGACGATCCGCGTCACCCGGTCGAACGCCCCCTCGCCGGTGGGGTTGACTGTGCGGGCCCTCGCCTTCGGGCTCGAGCGGCGCTGTCGCGCTCGAGGATGGAGCTTTGCCCGGGCGTCGACCGGGCTGGACGAGGCCGGCAACCTGGACCTGCCGTCGATGATCAGGGCGCTGCACCGCCTGGCCGCCACCGGGGCGCCGTCGGCCGAACTGGCAACCCACCCAGGCGAGCCCAACGACCCGGAGCGCGAGCGTTACCGCTGGAACTACTCCTGGGACGCCGAGTTCGCCGCCCTCACCTCGGGCACGGTGCGCCACGCCGTGAAGGAGTACGGGTTCACCCTCGGCACCTTCGGCGACCTCGCCGGCCCGGGCGCGAATAGTGACCCTGGTCCTGATCGGCCGGATCCCGATCGGCCCGGGGCACCGCAAGGGTGAGGGCGCCGCGCTGGGTCCGGCTGCGACGCCGGGCCCGCCTCGCCCGGCTGACGGCCCGGCGGGGAGCCGACCTGGCGGCGACCCGCGTGCGGTCGGTCGCCGCCGCCGACGCCCGTCGCGCCGAGCTCGACGAGGGCTTCGCCGTCCGCTCGGCTGAAGATGCCGCGCGAGAGCTGGGGCACATGAAGGGTGCGGTCATGAAGCTCGGGCAGATGCTGTCGTTCGTCGCCGACGGTCTGCCGCCCGATGCCCGTGATGCTCTGGCCCAGCTCCAGGCGAACGCCCCGCCCATGGCCCCGACCCTGGCCGCCGGGGTGATCCGCGACGAACTCGGCGCCGAGCCCTCGGCCCTGTTCGCGACGTGGGACGACATGCCGGTGGCGGCGGCGTCGATCGGTCAGGTGCACCGGGCGACCATGTCCGACGGCCGACGGGTCGCGGTGAAGGTGCAGTACCCCGGCGTCGAGGCGGCCATCGGCGCTGACCTGGCCGATGGCGAGCGCATCGGAGCCCTGCTGTCGGCGATCACGCTCAAGAGCGTCGATGTAGGGGCGCTGGCCGACGAACTGCGCGCCCGGATGGCCGACGAGCTCGACTACCGCATCGAAGCGCGGCACCAGCAGCAGTTCGCCGACCGCTACGCCGGCCACCCGTTCTTGCACGTGCCGGGGGTGGTGCCCGAGCGCTCGGGACGTCGGGTGCTCACCGCCGAGTGGGCCGACGGCCTCACCTTCGCCGAGTTCGAGGCCACCGCCAGTGATCCGGCGCACCAGCGGGCGGCCGAGGCCATCTTCCGGTTCGCGCAGGGCTCGATCGTGCGTGACCGCCAGTTCAACGGCGACCCTCATCCGGGCAACTACCGCTTCACTCCCGATGGCAACGTGACCCTGCTCGACTTCGGCCTGGTCAAGCAGCTTGATCCGACCGATCATGCCGGGCTCATGTCGGTGCTCGATGGCGTGCTGGCCGGCGATGCCCGCGCCACGACCGAGGCCATGGTGCGCTCCGGGTTCCTCGCCACCGACCACGGCCTCGACCCCGACCGGGTCTTCGCATGTGTGAGCGCTCCGTATCGGGCCTACTTCGACGACGTCTTCACGTTCACGCCGGCCTACACGAGTGATGCCCTGCGCTCGCTGCTCGATGTGCGCGGCCCGTACGCCGACGTGCTGGCCGCCTTGGACATGCCCCCGTCGTTCGTGCTCATCGACCGGGTCGTGTGGGGGGTCAGTGCCCTGCTGGGCCGCCTCGGTGCCGCCAACCGTTGGCGCGCCATCGTGCTCGGCTACCGCCAGGACGAGCTCGACCCGGATGCCGCCCGCCCGGCGTCGCCGGCCACGCCGCTCGGTGCCGAGGAGCGCGCCTGGCAGGCGGCCCGGATCTGACGAGATGCCCCGGCGCCCGACTCTCGGGCGCTCTGAACGCGGGTCGTGCTCAAACCGTCGGGTCGTCGGGGCCGGTCCCGAGGTCGAGATGGCCCTGCGGCTCGGGCCAGTCGTCCCAGTCCGCTCCGCCGTCGATGGCGTCGTCACCGATGCCATCGATGTCGTCGATGTCGTCGATGTCGGCCTGGTCGATCTCGGGGTCGGCCCGGTCGGATGGCGGCTCGACCGCCGACCGGTCCTGGCCCGCCGCCTGCTGCTCGTGCATGGCCATGAGGTAGCCGCGGGCGCGTTCGGCGCGCGGGTAGCGGTCGACGAGCGCGCGGAAGGCCGGGCTGTGGTCGGCGACGACGAGGTGGGTGAGCTCGTGCACCAGCACGTAGTCGAGCACCCAGGGCGGAAAGTCGGCGAGGCGGATCGACATACGGATGTCGCCGGTCCGGGTGTCGCACGATCCCCAACGCTTGCGTTGGTTCTCGGCCCACACGATCGACCTCGGTCGCGGCAGGCCGAACCGGTCGGCCAGGGTTGCCGCCCGGGCGTCGAGGTCGACGTGATCGGATCGGAACTTGCGCTCGACCCGGGGCACCAGGTCGCTCACCATGTCTTCGACCTCGCGATCGTTGAGCCAGTGGGGAACGAGCACCCGGATGACGCCGTCCCCGAGGATTGCCTGGGCCGTCTTGCGGCGCTTCTTGCTGCGCACGACCACCACCGGCAGCCCAAGTCGCGACGAGTGCGCCACGCGATCAGATCCGCTCGGCATCGCCGTCGGCATCGTCGTGTACGGCGGCGAATGTCTCGGCGTCGGTGTCCTGGGCGGCGCGGGCCGCGCGGGCGGCCTGGTCGGCGCGAGCGGTCTGGTGAGCGACCGCTGCCGGGCCCGGTTCGCCATCGGCGCCCTCGTCGACGAGCAGCAGGCGCTCGCCGAGCTCGAGCCGGTCTCCGCGGTGCACGAGTCGTCGTGACCCCAGGTTCGGCAGCCGTTCGAAGGGCAGCCCGGCATCGGCCTCGAGTGAGTAGACGACCCCGCCGTGCGTCACGACGAGGACCTCGGCACCGGCGAACTCCTGATGCACCCGGGTCAACCCGTCGGTCGTGCGGGCCAGCAGTTCGTCGTCGGGCTCGAAGCCGGGCGGGCGGCGATGCTCGGCGAGGTAGCCCGGCCACGCCTCGTCGATCTCGGCCTTCGTCAGCCCCGACCACTCGCCGGCCGAACGCTCGCGGAGCAGCGGCTCGATCATGATGGGGCCGACGCCGATGGCCTCGCTGATGATGGCGGCCGTGTGCGACGCCCGCTCGAGATCCGATGTGACGATCACGTCGACGGCGCCGATCAGGTCGGCCGCCTGGCGAGCCTGACGGCGCCCGAGAGGCGAAAGGGGCGGATCGGCCTGACCCTGCCAGCGACCCGACGCGTTCCACTCGGACTGGCCGTGACGGACGAGCAGCATTCGGGTCATCGTCAGCACGGTAGCCAAGCCGGCCGTCGCTGCGAACCGCGGCGGATGGCCACGACCGTCGGGCCCGATCCGAGCCGAGGTCGGCGGGTATCCTCGGCGCGTGCCCACGCTCCGCCTGTTCGCAGCCGCGCGAGATGCCGCCGGCACCGGTCGGGACACGGTGAGCGGGTCGACCGTCGGCGAAGTGCTCGATCAGGCCTGCGATCGCTACGGGCACCCGTTCGCCGAGGTGTTGGCGACGGCCAAGGTGTGGTGCAACGGAGATCCGGTCGACCGTGACCACGTGGTGACCGACGCCGACGAGGTCGCGGTGCTGCCGCCGGTGTCAGGCGGATTGTCGTGAGCCTCGCACCGGCCGACCCGACTGGTTCGTCACCCGCGTCGCCCACCCAGCCGCCGCCGCGGTCGTCGAGGTTGGCCCGCTCGCTCGCCGCCGGCCTCGTAGGGGGCTACGACCTCGAAGGACCGCGTGTGCGCCTCGGTCTGCTCTGGCTCGTCGTGCTGCTGGTCGCCGTCGCGTTGGGGGACGGAGCCGTCGGCCTGGTGATGGCCGTCGTGTGCGGGGCGGCGGCTTCGCAGTCGGCGGCGGCGTGGCGACGCGTGGGTCGTCGGCCCAATCAGATCGTCGCCGGCCTGGCCGGTTTGGCCCTGCCGATGGCGGCAGTGGTCGGAACGGGGGCGCTCGGCCTGGCCGCCGTCGTCGTCGCCGTCGCATCCGTGGCCATGGCGGCGAGCGACCGGCGCCGTCGCTTTCCCCTGCTCGCCGATGCCGGGCTCACCCTGCAGTGCGGCTACCTCGTCGGCCTGGCCGGGGCCTCGTTCGTCATCATCCACCGGCTCGAGAGCTGGGCGGCGGTGGCTCTGGTGCTGTTGCTGTGCGCTTATGACGTCGGCGACTTCCTCGTGGGGACCGGGGCGGGCACGCCCTTCGAAGGCCCGGTTGCCGGCATGGCCGCCGTCGTCGTGGTCACGTTCGCCGTCGGGGTCTTCGCCTTTCCGCCGTTCGACATGGCCTCGGCCTGGGTGTTCGGCGGCATGGCGGCCGCGCTCTGTCCGCTCGGGCAGGTCCTGGCGACCGCTCTGTTGCCAGATCCCGATGCCCGGGTTCCTGCTCTGCGCCGCGTCGACTCGCTACTGATCGTCGGTCCGCTCTGGGCCTGGGCGCTCTGGAGCTACCTCCGGTGACGGCCCCGAAGGTGCGACGCGGTCCTCGTCGGCTGGCTACGATCGCGGTCTCCCCCTCTCCTCGACGTTTCCGAAGGCGTAGATGATCGCCGATGACGACCTCCATGCTGAGCCCTGACTACCTCGCCGGCCTCGAGGCCCGCAGCACCGAGGAGGTGCGCAAGATGCGGGACGATTGCGTCGCGTTCGAGACCGGGCTCTCGTACCTCCGGCGGATGGCGCAGGGGTCCCTCGACATCGTGAGCCGTGAATTCGTGCGCCGCGAGGTCGGTGGCGAGGCCCCCGATCGGGCAACCCTCATCAGTGAGCTGCCGGGCATCCTCGCCGACAGTCCCCGCCCGCCTGGCAACGGCCGCCTCTCGCAGACGCTCGATCCGGTCGAGCCCGACCCCGGGCTGGTGGCCGAGCTCGATGCCATCGTCGGCGATGGGGTCATCGCCGACGTCCTGACCATGGGTGATGGTGAGTTGGTCGAGCTCCGGGACCGGCTCGCCGGATTCGAGATGCGCGTGTCGGATCGGCGTCGGGCCTTCTTCGAGCGCATCGACACGCTGCAGGCCGAGCTCACCCGGCGCTACCGCACCGGCGAGGCGACCGTCGACACCCTTCTGGCCTGATTCCTGGCCTGATTCCTGGCCTGACGCGACCGGTGGGCTGTCGGCCGCCGGCCGGTTGCTCGTAACCTGGCCCGGTGGATGACGGCCATGCACGCGGAATCGATCTCGGGGAGTTCATCCGCGAGCAACGTCGGGTGGGCGAGCTGTCGCTGCGCAAGCTCTCCGAGCTCTCCGGCATCTCGAATCCGTACCTGAGCCAGATCGAGCGGGGCCTGCGGCGACCGTCCGCGGAGATCCTCCAGCAGATCGCCCGGGCCCTGTCGATCTCGGCGGAGACGCTCTATGTGCGCGCCGGCATCCTCGAGCCTCGTGACGGCAGTCCGGATCTGGTGGCCGAGATCCGGCGCGATCCGCACCTCGACGAGGATCAGAAGCGGGCCCTGGTGCACATCTACGAGTCGTTCCGGGCCGACCACGATCTGGTCGATTCCGCCGATCTGGCCCGTTCCGCCGGTCCCGACACCGATGTTGCGGCCACGGTCGGCAAGGCGCCCCGTCGCCGATCTTCCGCCTCGATGGAATCCCCCGCCGGTCCGCGGGGTTAGGCCCTTCCGTGCGCGCTCTCGCCGTCCTCTCTCTCCACACGTCTCCGCTCGCCCAGCCGGGAGCCGGCGACAGCGGCGGCATGAACGTCTACGTTCGAGAGCTCGTTTCGGCGCTGGCGCAGGCCGGCGTCCGTTCGAGCGTGTACGTGCGGCGCTGGCACGACGACCTCCCCGATGTGGTCGAGGTCGAGCCGGGCTTCCGGGTGGTGCACGTGCCTGCCGGCCCGTCCGACCTGGCCAAAGAGAAGCTTCCCGAGGTCGTCGACGCCTACACCGACTGGGTGGGCGATCACCTCCGTTCCGAGTCCGACACCGACGCGATCCATGCCAACTACTGGCTCTCGGGTCTCGCCGGCCATCGGTTGAAGCACGAGCTCTCCCTGCCGCTGGTGTCGACGTTCCATACGTTGGCCCGGGTCAAGGCCGAAACCGGCGACCCCGAGCCGGCCCGTCGGATCGAGGCCGAGACCGACGTGATCGCCTGCTCCGATGCCATCCTGGCGTCGTGCCCGGCCGAGGTCGAGCAACTCGTCTCGCTCTACGGTGCGGTCCGCGAGCGCATCGAGATCGTGCCGCCGGGCGTCGATCACGCCTTCTTCTCGCCGGGCGATCAACGCGGCGCCCGTCAGGCCCTCGGCGCCCTCGAGCTGGGCGACCATCCGGTCCTGCTCTTCGTGGGACGCATCCAGCCGCTCAAGGGAGTCGATGTGGCGGTGCGGGCCCTGGCCGAGCTCACGACGATCCATCCCGACGCGCTGCTCGTGATCGTCGGTGGGGCCAGCGGCCTCGACGGCCCCTCTGAGCAGATCCATGTGCGTCGCCTCGTCGACGAACTGGGCCTGGCCGATCGCGTGCGCTTCGTCGACCCGCAGCCCCATCATCTGCTGTCGACCTACTACCGGGCTGCCGATGTGTGTCTCGTCCCGAGCCGGTCCGAGTCGTTCGGCCTGGTGGCGCTCGAGGCCGCCGCGTGTGGCACGCCGGTCGTGGCCGCCGATGTCGGCGGGTTGAGCACGTTGGTCGAGCACGGTGAGACCGGTTTTCTCGTCGACAGCCGCGACCCGGTCGCCCACGCCGATGCGCTCGCGTCGGTGCTCGACGCTCCGTTGCTCGGTGCCCGGATGGGCGTCACGGCCGCCGCCCGGGCCCGTCACTACACCTGGTCGACGACGGCCGCCCGGCTCCGGCGTCTCTACGGCGATCTCACCGCCCGCTCGCTCGTCGAGTGCCGCTAGCCGGCGTGCACCGGTAGACCGCCCGCTCGGCAATTCCAGCCGGCGGTCCCGTCCAGCAATTCTGTCCAGCGGTCCCGCCGGGAGTTCCGACCCTCGGTCTCAGCCGGCGATCTTGGCCGCCAATTCCGCGGGGATCCCGTCGTCGTCAGGGGCCTTCGATGCGCCGCCGCCCGCCTGTTGTCAGGCCACGCGCCGCGGCAGGTTCCGGGGTCCGCCACGGATCGTGCCGTCTTCGCCCCTGTGGGTGAAATTTGGTTAGATGCCAAAGAGATGTGTCATCTCCGGGGGTTCTTGTCACACCCTCTCACTAGTCTGCAACACATGTTCGACATCGTTGATCTCGTGGGGCTCTGCCAGAAGGCGGCCGGGGTTGAGGTGTCGTTCGCGTCCGACGACGAGCTGTTGGCCGGGGTGAAGGCACTCGCGGCGGGCCGCGCCGCGTTCGATGCCGCCGAGTTGCATGTGTTGGGTGAGCTCGACCGACGCGGCGTGTGTGACCGCGACTTCGGGTCGACGACCGCCACCTGGGTCGCCCACGAGACCCACGCCGACCGGCATGTCGTGGCGGGTCGGGTGCAGGTCGCGGCCAAGCTGCACCACCCGTTGAGCGAGGTCGGCGAGGCGTTGGGTGCGGGGCGGATCAGTTTCGAACACGCCCGGGCTCTGGCTGTCGGTGCCAACCCGCGGGTCGCCGACCTGGTCGCCGCCGAACAGGCCGACTGGATCACCAACGCTTGCGATCGTCCGTTCGTGGTCTGGCGGGCTCAACTGGTCGCCCGGGTCGAGCTCCTCGA
>Ga0315292_10000930_pt1 | contig 14910 bp, 17 predicted proteins | sample YL17G13_0_MG_FD_204029 | JGI IMG/M metagenome (GOLD analysis project Ga0315292, IMG submission 204029) | Sediment microbial communities from Yellowstone Lake, YNP, Wyoming, USA - YL17G13_0 | ecosystem: Environmental > Aquatic > Freshwater > Lake > Sediment | place: USA: Wyoming | collected... | reverse complement strand
TCGCCGCCGACATCTACTTCGCCAGATATCGGGTCGGGTAGAACGGAAGCCCGACGCGTTTACAATACCGACATCGACATCGTCGTTGGAGCCCCCCATGACCATGCGCATGACATCACCGCAGTCCATCGACGACTATCTGGCCGGATTGAGCGTTGAAAAGCGCGCGGCGCTGCAGTATCTCAGGCGTGCCATCAAGGTGGCCGCGCCGAAGGCCGTGGAGTGCATCAGCTACGGCATTCCGGCGTTTCGCCTGGACGGGCGGGTGCTGGTGCACATCGGCGCGGCCGCGAAGCACTGCGCCTTCTACCCCGGGGCGCACCCGATCGAGGCACACAAGAAGGCACTCGCGGCGTACGACACGAGCAAGGGCACGATCCGATTCCCGCCGGACGCGCCCCTGCCGGCCACACTCGTGCGCAAGCTGGTCAAGACGCGGATCGCGGAGCAGGCTGCCCGACGATCGGCGTTGGCGGGACGCCAGGCGCGCCGCCGCTGACGCACCGCCCCCGACCGGTCACGCGTTCGGGCCCCCGAGGAGATTGAGATGCCACAGAAACGACTCGCACGAAAGGCCACCAAGGGCGTCGTGATCGCCGAGGTGCTGGCGCAGGTGCGGCGGGCGCTGCAGATGGCTGCGGACCAGACCGCCGGCATGGGCCTTCCGCCCCTGGCCTCTGCCACCGTGACGCTCCAGACGGTCATCGTCACGGCAGGAGGCGCGAAGTTCAAGTTCCTCGTGTTCTCCTTCGGCAAGACCTGGGAGAAGGAGCGGGCGCACGAGCTGGTGCTCACCCTCGCGCCTCCGAAGCCGCAACGCGGGATGAAGCTGGAATTGGCCGACGAACTCGCGGACGCCATCGTGGAGGCTGCCAGGGGCGTGCAGGACGGCCTGGCTGGCAGCCCGCCGCTGTCCCTCAACGCCCTCAAGGTCTCTGTGTCCTTCGTGGTGACTGGGGACACGTCGGCAGGCGCGGACTTCACGCTGGAGCCGGTCAAGTTCGAATGCAAGGCCAATCTGAAGACCAAGGCCATCCACAAGGTCGAGTTGAGCTTCAAGAACTAGGATCGCGCGCCGGCAGGCCGGCCGGCGCCAGCGTTCGCTGAAGGATCAGATCAGTTGGACGCCAGCCTTGCGCGCCGCCTTCGCCAGGGCAGCATCGCTGGTGGCGAGGGTGGCGGCGCGGCGGAGCGCCAGTTCCAGGTACGCCGCGTCGTAGATGGTGAGGCCGTACTGCCGGGCAAGTGCGGACGTCTCTCCGGCGGCGCGCCGGCCCGTCTCGTCGTCGGTCTCGATGGGCAGCTGCCCGATCACGCCGGCGGCTTCGGCCGCGTCGGCCCGGCTGATCCGCTTGCGGCGCTCGGCCATCAGCAGCCCGTTCGCCACCTCGAGCGCCCAGTGTGCCGGGACAAATGTCGGCACGCCGCGCTCGAGTGCCTCGAGTGCACGCCAGGCGTCCGGCGCCTGCTCGTCCGGCATCAGGAAGCCGAGCGCCGCCGATCCGTCCATCACGAGGGCGCGCACGTCAGATCCTCCGCCCGGCAACGACCAGGCCCTTCGCCGTTTCGCCCGCTGCCAGCCTCATGCGTCCCCGCAGCGCACGCACCTGCCGGAACAGTTCCGGCTTCGCGGTGGCGCCGGCAATCGGCACCAGCCTCGCGACGGGCCGCTCGTGCCTGGTGATGACGATCTCGTGTCCGCTCTCCACGAGTTCGAGGAGTGCGGACAAGGTGGTCTTGGCCTCATAGGCCCCGACGGTCTTCGTGACGGCCATGCCATATAGACTAGTCTTCGACTGGTCTAATTGCAAGTCGGCGCGATGCGGATGCCGCCCCGGGCGACGCGCACGATGCCGCCGCGTCCCTGGGCGGCATAGAATGTCCCGACGGTCTCTGCCCGCCCCGCTGCCGGCGGTCGAACGTCGCGCGTCGGGTCACGCTCAGCCACGCCAGCCAGGCAGGCCCTGCCGGAGGATCTGATGTCCCCACGCGAACTCGTACTCGAATGGGTCGCGCGCTTCAACGGCGCGGATATCGACGGGCTCGCCGCGCTCTACGCGCCGGGCGCCGTCAATCACCAGATCGTGACCGAGCCTCTCGTCGGCCGCGAGGCGATCCGGCAGATGTTCGCCGTGGAGTTCGGCCGCGCACGGATGACGTGCCACGTCGAGAGCCTCTTCGAGTGCGGCGAGTGGGCGATCCTCGAGTGGATCGACCCGAACGGGCTGAGGGGCTGCGGCTTCTTCCTCGTGCAGCAGGATCAGATCGTGCGCCAGCGCGGCTACTTCGACCAGTTGTCATTCTTCAGGCTCCAGGGCCTGCCGGTGCCGGCAGACTACCTGGGCGCTTGATCGGTCTGCCGGTCAGTTCGCGCGTGCCGTCGACGAGCTGCAGCTACTCTACAATGGTGCCGCGCAGAAAATGGTGCCAGCCTGGAAATGGTGCCTGGCACCATTCTAGCGGGTGGCCGAACATGAAGACCACGTCCGTCGTCGTCCGCCTCGTCGCCATGGTCGCCGTGCTCGGCGGCGCCCTGTTCGGACTCGCGGGCACGTTCGCGTGGCCGGCCGCATGGGGCTACATCACCGTCGTCACCGTCGTCATCGGCGTGTATGGCCTTGTGGTGCTGCCGACGCACCCGGAACTGGTGGAGGAACGGCGTCATCCTCCCGCCGATGCCAAGCGCTGGGACAGGCCATGTGTCGCCGCCGTTGCCGTGCTCGGGCCGGCCGCGCTGATCGTGCTGTCGGGCCTCGATCGGCGGTACGGCTGGAGCCCGGACACGCCGGCGTGGCTGCAGGTGGCTGGCCTTGCCATCGGCCTGGTCGGGGGCATGTTCACGAACTACGCCGTCACGACCAACCCGTTCTTCTCGGCCATCGTCCGGATTCGGCGCGACCGCGGACACCACGTGATTGAGGCCGGTCCGTACCGGTTCATCAGGCACCAGGGCTACGCGGGCTCGATCGTCTATATGCTGGGCACCGCGGCTTCGCTCGGCTCACGCGTTGCCGTCGCGGCGACCGTCGCCCTCTCGCTCGTACTCGTCGTCCGGACCGCGCTGGAGGACCGGACCCTGCAGGCCGAACTCGAGGGGTACGCCGCGTACGCGACGCGCGTGCGTTACCGACTCCTGCCCGGCGTCTGGTAGCGAATCGTCTGTCCGAGTCCCGAGTCCCGAATCCCGAGTCCCGAATCCCGAATCCCGAATACCGATAAGATCATCCCCAGTGCCCATCCATCCCGCCGTCCGCCGCATGGCCAGCGCCCTGACCTACCGCGACTTTCGCGTGCTGTGGGTGGGTGCGTTCATGTCGAGCATCGGCACGTGGATGCAGAAAGTCGCGCAGAGCTGGCTGGTGCTGACGCTGACCGGCTCGCCGTTCTACCTCGGGCTCGACGCGTTCCTCGGCGAGCTGCCCATCCTGCTTCTCACGCTAGTCGGCGGCGTCGTTGCCGACCGCGTCGACCGGCGGCGAGTGCTGCTGGTGTCCCAGGTCGTCCAGATGTCGACGGCCTTCGCGCTGGCGGCGCTGGTCTACTGGAACGCCGTGCACGTCTGGCACGTCCTGGCGCTCTCGGCCATCACGGGCACGGCGCAGGCGTTCGGCGGGCCCGCGTACCAGTCGCTGCTGCCCAACCTCGTGTCACGCGACGACATGCCGAATGCCATTGCGCTCAACTCGACGCAGTTCAACCTGGCCCGGGTCATCGGGCCGCTGGCGGCCGGAGTCGCTCTTGCCTCGCTCGGGTCGGCGGCCTGCTTCGCGCTCAACGGGCTCTCGTTCCTCGTCGTCATCGGCTCGCTGCTGATGCTCCACATCACGCACACGGCGCCGGCCAACCCGAGGAGCATCGCGCACGAGATGCGCGGCGGATTGTCGTATGTCTGGCATCACCCGGTCATCCTGACGATGACGTTTCTCGCGCTGTGCACGACGATGCTGGCCTCGCCGGTGCTGACGCTGCTGCCGGTGATGGCGCAGAAGGTCTTCAGCATGGGCCCGGATGGCTACAGCCATCTGATGGCCTTCTCCGGCGCCGGCGCGGTGGTCGGCGCGCTGTCGGTCGCGTGGATGGGACGCTTTCCGGGCATGGGCCGCGCCGTGCTGCTCGTGCAGATCGGCCTGGGCCTGGTGCTGGCCGCCTTCGCGATGTCGCGCGTGCTCCCTCTCAGCTACGGCCTGCTGTTCCTGGGCAGCATCGGGCTGATGATGAGCTTCTCGCTGCTGACGTCACTCGTGCAGCTGGCGGCGCCCAACCAGATGCGTGGCCGGGTGGTGAGCGTCTACATGATGGCGTTTCGCGGCGGCATGCCGCTCGGCAGCCTCGCCGCCGGGTACTTCGCCAACCTGACGTCGGCGCCGGCCACGCTGACGGCCACGGGCCTGCTGCTCTCGTGCGTGGCCGCGGTGTTCTTCGTCCGGAGCAAGACGGTTCGGGAGTTCTGAGTGGGGAAAGGGGCTCGGGACTAGGGGCTAGGGGCTAGGGCCTAGGCGCTAGTCGTTCGTGGGTGCCGGCTTCAGCCGGCGCCATCAGGGAGGCATCGATGCGTTCAACCGTGCTTCATGCTGGAACCGTCACACTGGCGCTCGCCCTGGCGGCAGCCGCCCCTGCGCGCGCCCAGGCCCCGTTTACGCTCGGCGGCGTGACGGCAGCGCCGGGCACCGCGGTCTCCGGGACGCTGAACGTGCCGGCGGGCCCCGGCGATGCGGGCACGACGATCCCGTTCTCAATCATCAACGGCGCCAGGCCCGGGCCGGTGCTGGCGCTGGTCGCCGGCACCCACGGCGTCGAGTATCCCCCCGTCCTCGCGCTGCAGCGGGTGCGGCAGACGGTCGATCCGCGCTCGCTCACGGGCACCGTCGTGCTGGTGCACGTCGCCAACATGCCGTCGTTCCTGAAGCGCACGGTCTACTACGGCCCGACCGACGACAAGAACCTCAACCGCGTGTTCCCCGGCACGCGTGACGGCACGCTCTCGGACCGCATCGCCGACGTGCTGACGCGTGAGATCATCGACCGCGCCACCGACGTCATCGACATTCACTGCGGCGACGGCAACGAATGGCTCCGGCCCTACAGCTACTGGGTGGTCACCAGCGCGCCGGCGGTGGTCACCGCGAGCAAGGACCTGGCGCTCGCCTTCGGCCTGGATCACATCGTCATCGACACCGAGCGTCCGAACGACCCGAAGGCGTCGCTCTACCTGGCGAACACGGCGATGACGCGCGGCAAGCCCGCCCTCACCGCAGAATCGGGCGGATGGTCGCAAACCGACGAGGCGTCCATTGCACGCATCGAGCGCGGCGTGGCCGGCGTGCTGAAGCACCTGAAGATGCGCGCAGACGGGCCGGACCCGGTCGCGCATCCGGTCTGGCTCGGCCGCAACGAAGTGCTGCGGGCGAAGTTCACGGGCCTGCTCTACCCGATGATCGAGCCCGGCCAGACGGTGGCGCAGGGCACGATCATCGCGCGCATCACGGATTTTCATGGCGCGCTACTCGAGGAGATCCGCGCGCCGTTTGCCGGCGAGGTGCTCTACGTCGTCGCGACGCCGCCGGTGACGCAGGGCGAACCGGTGGGATACGTCGCCGAGCGCGCGGCGTCGATCCCCGCGGTCAAACGCCCGTAAGGGACGCGTCGGGAGGCCGCGGCGTCATGGCTGATCTGCTGGAGTGCCTGATCCAGATCAAGGCGCTGACACATTCGATCGCGCGCCTCGAGCGACTGGTCGCCGACGCGCCAGAGGCGATCCGCCAGGGCGTCGATGCCGTGCTGGACCGCCTGCTCGACGCGGAGTCCGCCTACGCAGTGGCGGTGCAGATGGCTCCGCCGGCACCTGCTGTCGCCTCGTCCTCAAGTCGCCTCGAGCGATTCGCTGGCGCGCGCCGGGCGATGCTTGCCACGCTGCAGCAGTACTCCGCCGCGGAACTGGGCCGATGCGTTGACTGGCCGGGCCGCCCGGGCACGTCGGTCGCCGACCTGGTGGCGATCATGCTCGCCCACGACACCGAGCAGATCGGCGAGATTCGGCGGTGTGTCGACGATGCCCGGAGGGCGGCCGACTAGAGACGAGAACACGATTCTGAGTCGTCGTCCTGAGGTCGCGGGTGGCCGGGGGGCTTGCCATCCCGCCCGCCCCTCGGCACGCTCTGGGCGGCCTGAGCCCGTCGAAGCGCGCAGGCAGCACACCGCGTGGCCCGACCGTCAGGCCTTGGACAGACCCGCGGCCGAAGTGCCGGCGATCCCGAATCGCGGTCTTCTATTCAGCGGATCCCGAACAGGCCGAGCAGCCACTGCATGCTCATGCCGAGGAACGCCGCGGCGGGGATGGTCAGCATCCACGCCCAGACGATGCGGCCGGCCACGCCCCAGCGCACGGCCGACAGCCGCCGGGTCGCCCCGACACCGACGATGGCCCCGGTGATGGCGTGGGTCGTGCTCACGGGAATGCCGAGCACCGTGGCCAGGAACACCGAGCCGGCCGCGCCGGTCTCCGCCGCGAACCCGTGCACGGGCTGCAATTTGGTGATGCGCGACCCCATCGTGTGGATGATGCGCCAGCCCCCCGACAGGGTGCCCAGCCCGATCGCGGCATGGGCCGACAGCACGATCCAGAACGGGATCGTCATGTGCCCGGCGGCGTCCGTCACCAGCGGCCGGTAGATCGGCACGGTGAAGAGCACGCCGGCGATGATGCCCATCGTCTTCTGCGCGTCGTTCGCGCCGTGGTTCAGGCTGAAGAGCGCCGCCGAGAGCAGTTGCAGCTTGCGGAACCACTTGTCGACGCGGACCGGAGTGGCGCGGCGGAAGATCCAGTAAATCGCCACCATCAGACCGAGCCCGACGCTCATGCCGATGAGCGGAGACAGGACGATGAAGATGAGCGTCTTGGTCCAGCCCGCGGGAATGATGACGCCCCAGCCCGCCTTGGCGATGGCGGCCCCCGCGTAGCCGCCGACCAAAGCGTGCGACGAACTGGTCGGCAGACCGAAGTACCACGTGATCAGGTCCCACGTGATCGCGCCGAAGAGCCCCGAGAAAATCACCGCGAAGGTGACCGCGTGGATGTCGATCATCCCGGACCCGATGGTCTTCGCGACGGCCGTCCCGAACCCGAAGGCCGCGACGAAATTGAAAAACGCCGCCCAGACCACGGCCTGCCCCGGCGAGAGCACCCGGGTGGAGACGACCGTCGCGATCGAGTTGGCGGCGTCGTGGAAGCCGTTGATGTAGTCGAAGATCAGGGCGACCGCAATGAGGCCGAGAACGGCAAGAAGGGTCAGGTCCATGGTGGCGCAGGGGGTGGCCGACGTGAACGGGCGATCGGTCCCACCCGGCTGTACTCTACCCGCCACCGCGGGCCCGCGGTGTTACATCTGCGTAACTTCCGGCGTCAGCGGATGCCGAACGATCGGAGGAGCAGGCCCATGCCTGCGCCGAGCGCCGCGGCGGCGGGAATCGTCAGGACCCAGGCCCAGACGATCTGACCGGCGACACCCCAGCGCACGGCCGACAGGCGGCGTGTCGACCCGACGCCGACGATCGCGCCCGTGATGGCATGGGTGGTGCTCACGGGGACCCCGAGCGCGGTGGCCAGGAAGATGGCCCCGGCGGCGCTCGTCTCGGCCGCGAAGCCATGCACCGGCTGCAGCTTCGTGATCCGCGATCCCATGGTATGGATGATGCGCCAGCCGCCCGACAGCGTGCCCAGCCCGATCGCCGAGTACGCCGCCAGCACCACCCAGGTCGGGATGTTGAAGTGCGTCTTGTCGATGTAGCCCGCCGTCGCCAGGACGCCGGCCATGATCCCCATCGTCTTCTGCGCGTCGTTCGCGCCGTGGTTGATGCTGAACAGGGCCGCCGACGCGAGCTGGAGCCGCCGGAACCACTTGTCGACCTTCGTGGGGGTCGTGCCGCGGAAGAGCCAGTAGATCGCCGTCATCAGGATCAGGCCCGCGACCAGTCCCACCACCGGCGACACCACGATGAAGATGAGCGTCTTGGTCCAGCCCGACGGGATGATCGCGGCCCAGCCGGCCTCGGCGATCGCCGCGCCGGCATACCCGCCGATGAGCGCGTGCGACGAACTGGTCGGCAGGCCGTAGTGCCAGGTGATGAGGTCCCAGACGATGGCCCCGAACAGCCCGGCGAAGATGACGGCATAGGTGACGACGTGGAGATCGATCATCCCCGAGCCGACCGTCCTGGCCACGGCCGTCCCGAACAGGAAGAACGCCGCGAAGTTGAAGAAGGCCGCCCACAGCACGGCTTTGCCTGGCGACAGCACGCGCGTGGACACCACCGTCGCAATCGAGTTCGCGGCGTCGTGGAAACCGTTGATGTAGTCGAAGACGAGCGCCGCGCCGATCAGCGTCGCGACGATGGCCAGTTCCCCGTCCATCTCAGGCGTGCTTCAGGATGACGCCCTGGATCACGTCGGACACGTCCTCGACCGAGTCGACGGTGGCCTCGAGGTAGTCGAGAATCTCCTTCCACTTGATCAGCATGATCGGGTCCTTCTCTTCCTCGAAGAGCCGGCTGACCACGTCCTGATGGAGACGGTCCGCCTCGTTCTCGAGGCGGTTGATCTCGACGACGCTCGACGTGACCGGCGTGCGCGCTTCCATGTGCTGCAGCGCGACCCTGATCTGCTCGGTGGCCGTCACAATGATCCGGGTGAACTGGCGCGTGCCGTCGTGCGTGCGCTCGATGCGGTACTGCAGGAAGAGGTGCGCGGCCGCATCGATGGCATCCATGACGTCGTCGAGGGCCTTGGCGAGGGCGTGGATGTCCTCGCGGTCGATCGGCGTCACGAAGGTGCGGTGCAGGCGCTGGATCACCTCGTGCGTCAGGAAGTCGCAGCGGTGCTCCAGTTCCTTGATCTCGGCCGCCTTGTCGCGCGCCGGGGGCTCGGTGGCGACCATCTCGTCCAGCACCCTGGCGGCCTCGCAGATGTTCGCCGCCATCGCCAGGAAATCCTTGTAGAACTGCTCTTCCCGCGGTATCAGTCGGAATCGCACTGGTCGCTCCCCCGCCCCTTGGGCGCACAGATTGTATCTGAAGCAGACCCGTGATTGTACCTGAACCGTCAGACGCGGAATGTTACAGGGCTGTAACAACGGGTTTCCGTGCGATCGCCGCCCGCGGGCGCCGATCCGCACCCTGCGCACCGCGTCCGCGGCGGTACAATGCCGGATCATGAGCTACGTCCTCGTCGTCGAAGACGACCGCGACATCGCCGAACTGGTCGAACGCTATCTGGCCCGGGCCGGCCACGTGGTGACCGTGGTGAACGCGGGTGACGCGGCGCTGGAGGAAGTGCGCGCGCGAGTCCCCGACCTCATCCTGCTCGACCTGATGCTCCCCGGCGTGGACGGTCTCGAGGTGTGCCGCGCGTTGCGCCGCTCGCCCCAGACCCGCGCCATGCCCATCATCATGCTCACGGCCAGGACCGAGGAAGCCGACCGGATTGCCGGCCTTGACACGGGCGCCGACGACTACGTGACCAAGCCGTTCAGCCCCAACGAACTGGTCGCCCGCGTCGGCGCGCTGCTGCGCCGCGCACAGCGATGGGCGGAGTCGGGGGAGACCACTCTGCGATACGGAGCGCTCGAGCTGGACCGCGAGCGCCACCGCGTCACCGACCAGCAGCACGAGGTGAAGCTGACCGCCAAGGAGTTTCTGCTGCTGGAGTACCTCCTGCAGCACCGCGGCCGCGTCCTCTCGCGGGACCTCCTGCTGACCGACGTCTGGGGCTATCGCTACACCGGCGGCACGCGGACCGTCGATGTCCACGTCCGTCGGCTTCGTGAAAAGCTCCCCGTGCTCACTGACGCGATCGAGACCGTCAAGCAGTTCGGCTACCGCCTGGCGGATCCCGCGCAGGCGCCCGCCGCGCCGGCGGGGACCACGGCGCGCCTTCGCCCAGGGACGCCCCGGTCGTGATCCTGGACAGCCTGCGCGGCCGCACGCTCCTCACCGTGTTCGGCGTCTCCGCGGCGGCGCTCGTCCTCGCGGCCGTGATCACCTCGATCGCCCTGCGCGCGGCCATGCTCCAGATCATCGAACGGGACCTCGTGATCGAGGCCCGCCTGGCGGCGAGCCTCGTCCGGGAACTCCCGGCCGGTTCGTCGCTGGACGCGATCGACGCCGAGGCCGATCATCTGGGGACGCTCGCCTCGGCCCGGGTGACCCTCATCGCGCCAGACGGCCGGGTCGTCGGCGATTCCGCGGAACCGGTCGAGCAGTTGCGGCAGCTGGAGAACCACGCGGCCAGGCCGGAGGTCGTCGCGGCGCGGGACAGCGGACTGGGCGTCGCCCGCCGCCCCAGCGCCACGCTGGGCGCCGAACTGCTCTACGTCGCGGTGAAAGTCGGACGCCAGGATGTCGACATCCTGCGGCTCGCGGTGCCGCTCGCCCACGTCGACGACGAGATTGCCACCGTCCGGCGCAGCCTGTTGCTCGCCCTCGCCATCGCCTTGCTCTGCGCCCTTGGTCTGGCCTGGCTGTCTGCCGCCGCCCTGGACCGGCGCGTCGCCGCCATCGCCGCGGTGGCGCGGCGGTACTCGGCCGGCGACTTCTCGGCACCGACCGGCGAGAGGGGGAACGACGAACTGGCGACGGTCGCCCGGGCGCTCGACGATGCGGCCCGCGAACTCGGCCGCCGAATGAACGAGATCGAGCAGGACCGCGCCCGGATGCAGGCCATGCTGGCAGGGATGCTCGAAGGGGTGCTCGTCGTCAACGCCCTCGGCCGGATCCTGCTCGTCAACGACGCCGCGCGCCGACTCTTGCGCCTGGCCGACCTGGCCCCGGACCAGCACTACCTGTCGGTCCTTCCCGATCCCGATCTCGCCGCCATGCTCGGCCGGGCCCTTGAGGGCCGCGCGCAGGATGGCCAGGCGTGGTCGCTGCCGCAGGAACCACACCGCACCCTCATGGCGCGCGTGGCACCGATCGGCGCCGCGGGCTCGCGCGGCGCGATCATGGTGCTGCACGACATCACCGATCTGCGCGAGGCCGATCGCATGCGCCGCGACTTCGTCGCCAACGTCTCGCACGAGCTGCGGACGCCGCTCACGGCGATCCAGGGCTACGTGGAGGCCCTGCAGGATGACGAAGCGCCCGCGCCCGACGAGACGAAACGGTTCCTCGACATCATCGCCCGGCATGCGGCGCGCATGGAGCGCCTGGTCCGCGACCTGCTGCGGCTCGCCCGCCTCGAGGCCGGGCAGGAACCGGTCGCCCGAACGACGGTCGACGTAAGCCTCGTGTTCGACGACGTGCTGGTGGAATTGACGCCGTCCATCGAAGCCCGCCGGCAGCGCTTCGTGGTGACGGTCGAGCCGGAGGCGACCGACATCGAGACCGACGCCACGAAGCTGCACGACGTGCTGCGCAACCTCGTGGAGAACGCCGTCGCCTACGCGCCGCCGGCGACCGCCATCGAGTTGACCGCCCGCCGGGTCGACCGACGCGTCGTGCTGACGGTGGCCGACGCGGGGCCGGGCATCCCGGACGCCGACCTCCACCGGATCTTCGAACGCTTCTATCGCGTCGACAGGGCCCGGTCGCGCGAGTCCGGCGGCACCGGGCTCGGCCTGGCCATCGTCAAGCACCTGGTCGGCCTGCTGGGCGGCGAGGTGCACGCGGCCAACCGGCCTGGCGGCGGCGCCATCTTCACGATTACGCTCCCTTTGGGGTCAGGCCTGAAACGGCGCGTTCTCCTTGGAGACGCGCCGTTTCAGGCCTGACCCCGAACGAGGCGTCGGGGGGCCCGTGCGAAGCCCGTGCGAAGCTCTTGCCCCGGGGCGCACGCTTCGCCTAGGCTAGGGCCATGCAGGACGTCCTTGCCATCATCCTCGGCGGCGGCCGCGGCAACCGCCTGTTCCCGCTCACGCTGATGCGCTCGAAACCGGCCGTGCCGATCGGCGGCAAGTACCGGCTGATCGACATCCCCATCAGCAACTGCCTCCATGCCGGGCTGCGGCGGATGTTCGTACTGACGCAGTTCAACTCGGCGTCGCTCAACCGGCACATCTCGTCCACCTACCGCATGGACCTGTTCTCGGGCGGCTCCGTGGACATCCTGGCCGCTGAGCAGACCCCGGACAACCCGAACTGGTTCCAGGGCACGGCCGACGCGGTCCGCCAAGCGGCCCGGCACTTCACGGGCTACCAGGCCGACTATTTCCTGATCCTCGCGGGCGACCACCTGTACCGAATGGATTTCGCGGAGCTGATCGACGCGCACGTCGATCGCAACGCGGACATTACGATCGCCGCGCAGCCGGTCCCGCCCGAGGCCGCGCCCGAGATGGGCATCTTCCTGTTCGATCGCGGCGGGCAGATCGTCGGCTTCGAAGAGAAGCCGAACGCCGAACGGCTCGGGAAAATCGGCCGCAGCATCCCGGCGGGGGCCAGCTTCGGCGGGCACTCCGACGAGAGGCCGTTCATCGCCTCGATGGGCATCTACGTGTTCTCGCGCGAGGTGCTGCTCGACATCCTCAAGCAGCCGGGCGCGACCGATTTCGGCCGTGAGATCATCCCGGCCGCGCTCGGCCAGCATCGCGTCAACGCGTATCTCTTCCGCGGCTACTGGGCCGACGTCGGGACCATCGAGTCGTTCTACGACTCGAACATGATGCTGACGCGGGACCACCCGCCGTTCCGGTTCTACGACCCGAAGAAGCCGATCTTCACGCGGCCGCGGTTCCTGGCGGCGTCGCGGTTCATCGACAGCACCGTCAGCTACTCGATGGTGACGGAGGGGTGCTACATCAACCGCTGCCACATCGAGACGTCGATTGTCGGCATCCGCACGCGCATCGACGAGCGCGCGGTGGTGAAGCGCTCCGTGCTGCTCGGTGCGGACTACTACGAGGCCGACGACAACGAGAACGGCGAGCGGGCGGTGCCGCTGGGGATCGGCCAGGACTCGATCCTCGACCGCGTGATCGTGGACAAGAACGCCCGCATCGGGCGGGGCGTCCGCCTGGTGAACGCGCAGAACGTCCAGGACGCGGACGGCGAGAACTACTACATCCGCGGCGGCATCATCGTGGTGCCGAAAAACGCCGTCATCCGCGACGGGACGGTGATCTAGACAGCAGACCGCGCTTCTGAGCCGTCGTGGGGGTCGGCTTTAGCCGGCCCCAAGCCGCGTCCGGCTGACCAGCCTTCGCCAAGGCTACGGCGGTCCGCCGTAGGTCTTCCGAAGGCGGAAGCCGGTCGCCACGCGTGATTCGCAACACACGTACGCGTCGGTCTGGCGTCGCGTCAGCGGTGAAAGGCGCGCAGCGCGCGCGGCGGCAGGAGCCACTGCAGCGCGCCCGCACCGACGGGCGGGAGGGCGTCCGCATCGATGCGGCACACGCTCCCTTTCTTGAACGCCAGGGGCCGCGCCGCGCCGATCAGGCGCGCCGCGAACTCCCCCATCGACGGCTCGTGGCCCACCAGCGCCACGGAGGTCTCGCGCCCCAGCCGCTCCAGTGTCGCCGCCAGCGCCTCGAATCGCGCCCCGGGCCGCAGCGCGTCCACGATCATCAGCGGCTCGCGGCACGCCAGGCCCGCAGCCATGATCTCGGCGGTCTGCTTCGCACGGACGAGCGGGCTGCTCAGGACGCGACCGACGCTGACCTCCAGCGCGCGCAACCCCTTGACCGACTGCTCCAGCCGGCGGATGCCGTCCGCCGTCAGCGGCCGTTCCTCGTCGGTCGGATACTCGGGCCCCTGGTCCTCCGCGATCCCGTGCCTGATGAGATAGATCGAACAGGTCACCTCACCCTCCCTCGCGCCGCCGGGGCGCCGTCGCTCGCGGTGTCGCCGTCTCGTCGAGCGGGCGCCGCGCGGCTAGTTCCCGCGCCAGCCGCGTCGCCCGCGCCAGCACTGAGACAAGCAGGCTTCGTCTGGCGACGTACCGGCTGTGCAGGTCCCGGATGGCATCGTCGAGGTGCGTCGCCAGCGCCTCGAGGGCCGGCTGCTGGCGCGCTGGCTCCCACGCCCCGGCATCGCGCGCGTGCGCGGCGAGGACCTGCAGGTCGTGCATCTCGCCCAGGATGTCCTGCAGCGTCTTCAGGCGCCCCAGCGTGGCGCCGTGGCGGCCGTGCGCGAGCCGTCCCGCGAGCTCGAAGCAGTAGCGGAACTTCTTCAGCGAGATCCGGACGGCGTGGAGCGGCCCTGGCGCATAGACGCGCCCGGCGCGGATCACGGCGGCCTGGAGATCGTGCGCGCGGCCGTGCAGCCGCTCGCCCGCGCGGCGGGCGCAGCCCGAGGATCCGGGCTCGCCATCCAGCCGCAGGGCCAGCTCTCGGGTCCGCGAGGTGAGGGCGGCCACGTCGATGCCCTCCCCGACCTGGACCAGCGCCTCGGCCGCCGCGGCGCGCTGGGTGGCCAGTCGACGGTCGGTGGCCGCGGCTGCCCGCTCGAACGCGGGCCGGCGCGCGGCGATGTCGTGCAGCACCAGCCGCGACACGTCGAGCTCACGGCTCGGGCCCAGCGCCCGCGTCAACGCCTGGAGCGCGTCCCGGATCAGCGCGGGTTCGCGGTCGCGGGCGCCCCGCCGCAGCAGCGGCAGCGCTTCGCGCAGGCGGCGGGTCGCGACGCGGGCCTGATGAATCCCCTCGACCTCGCCGCGCAGCGCGAGCGGCCACTGGCGGAGGAATTCCTGGGCCGGCCGGTTCACGAGCAGCAGGGGGCGAGCCAGGACGCGCATTGGACTTATTATAGTGGCGGAGCGTTCATGCACCTCGCGGCCATCGATATCGGCACCAACTCGCTGCACATGATCATCGTCCGAGTCACCTCGGACGGGGGATTCGAGGTCATCGGGCGCGAGAAGGACATGGTGCGGCTGGGCGCGGGCGGGCTGGAGGGGCGGCCGCTGCACCAGGGGGCGATGGACGC
>Ga0315292_10000928_pt1 | contig 14914 bp, 12 predicted proteins | sample YL17G13_0_MG_FD_204029 | JGI IMG/M metagenome (GOLD analysis project Ga0315292, IMG submission 204029) | Sediment microbial communities from Yellowstone Lake, YNP, Wyoming, USA - YL17G13_0 | ecosystem: Environmental > Aquatic > Freshwater > Lake > Sediment | place: USA: Wyoming | collected... | reverse complement strand
CGTACAGGCTTTCGACATAGCGGTAGGCCCCGCCGAACTCACCGTCGAGGCGCGTGCGCATCGTGAGTTCGAAGAACTCTGGCGTCTGGCGCAGCACATCGAGCCCCGAGCCGTACTGGACCTTGAGGCCGCCGTTGTCCTCGCGCTGCATGGCGACGCCACCGAGCACGAATTCGGGGTACAGGCGGTCACGGCATTTCTCGAGATAGCACCGGTCCGACATCTGCGCGAGCATGTCGGCCGTGCCGAGCAGGTGACCGACCCGCCGGTCGCGTACGTCATCCAGCCGGATGTCGTTGAACGGCACCTCGTAGCCGGTGAAGTGAATCACCTGGGTCGCGACCGGCACCCAGTTGGCGAGACCGATGGCCGGCAGGTAGCGCGAGAGAAAGTTCGCGCCTCGCATCACGTGGGTGCGGGTGAATTCCGCGCCGTTGCGATGCCGCGTATCGTCGATCTGGCGGATGTAGCCCGAGTCGTGGAACAGCCCGACGATGATGCCGAGCAGTGCGCGGTCGGCGCCGAGGCGCTGTTCCGGTTCGTGCGTGCGCTCGTAGCCGGCGAGCAGGCGCGCCATTGCGAGCGTGTCGTCCAGCGAATGCTGCATGTCGTGATAGACGGTGTCGCAGCCCAGGTAGCCCGGAAACTGACCGGAGAACAACCGCTCGAAGTCGGCGAACGCTATCGTCAGCCGCTCGGTGTTCGCACCAGGCCAGGTCTGCTGAAACAGTTCCTCGACGGCTTTGCGCACGGACGCCACCGAGCTCACCTGTACGGTGTTGGTGACGTCGTAATCGCTGCGGCGAAATTGCATGGACGTTGTGGCGCGCACTGGTTTCGGGCGAGTCTATGCTCTTGGCCCGAAAGTGCCAGAGCAAAAAGGACCCGCACTGGGGCAATTCAGGCGCTTTCTAACTGCGTCGGGCTCTATATGTCAAAACTCGCGACGACTGGAGCGTGGTCCGACGGCCGTTCCAGCCTGCGCGGCGCCTTGTCGATGTGACACGCGCCACACTTCTGAGCGAGCAGGTTCGAGGCGAGGATCAGGTCGATGCGCAGGCCCGCATTGCGACGGAAAGCCATCATCCGGTAGTCCCACCACGAATAGGATTTCTCGGGCTGTTCGAACAGCCGGAAGCAATCCGCGAGCCCGGTGCCCAGCAATGCCTGCAGCGCCGCGCGTTCGGGCGGGCTCACATGCACCGAACCTTCCCAGGCTTTGGGGTCATGCACGTCGTGGTCTGCCGGCGCGACGTTGAAGTCGCCGAGCACGACGAGGTGTGGATGGCGCGCCAGTTCCGCAGCGACGTACTCACGCAGTGCATCGAACCAGCGCAGCTTGTAGGCGAACTTGTCCGAGCCGACCGTCTGCCCGTTCGGCACGTAGACGTCGATGACGCGCAGGCTCCCGAGCGAGACCGCAAGCACACGACGCTGTTCGTCCTCGAAGCCCGGTATGCCCGCGACGACGTCGGTGGCGGGATCGCGGCTGAGGATGGCGACGCCGTTATAAGTGCGTTGTCCGCTGAACGCGGAGTTCCAGCCGAGAGCCTGGAGGTCGGCTGCGGGAAAATCGGCATCGGGCAGCTTGGTCTCCTGCAGCGCGATGGCATCGATCGGGTTGGCCGCGAGCCACTGCGTGAGGTGCGGCAAGCGTACCCGCAGTGAATTCACGTTCCAGGTGGCAATCGCACGCGTCATGCCGCCAGACCCAGCTGCCGTAACAGCGGCTCGAGTTCGGGCTTGCGGCCCCTGAACTCGACGAACGCTTCCATCGCGTCGCGGCTGCCGCCACGTTCGAGGATCGAGCCGAGGAAGCGGCGGGCAGTCGCGGCATCAAAGATGCCCGATTCCTCGAACGCGCCGAAAGCATCGGCCGACAACACCTCGGCCCACTTGTAGCTGTAGTAGCCGGCGGCATACCCGCCCGAGAAGATGTGCTGGAAGCTGTGCGGAAAGCGGTTGAACGCCGGCGGAGGCACGACAGCCACCTCGTCACGCACTTGCGCCAGCGTCTGCATCAGCCGTGAGCCGTGTGCGGGAGAGAACTCGGCGTGCAACCGGAAATCGAACAGTGCGAACTCGAGCTGCCGGACCGACTGCATGCCGGCCTGAAAAGAGCGCGTTGCCTGCAGTTTGCGCAGTGCGTCGAGCGGCAGCGGTGCGCCGGTCTCGACGTGGCCCGAGATGAGCGGCAGCACTTCCTCACGCCAGGCGAAGTTCTCCATGAACTGGCTCGGCAGTTCGACCGCATCCCACGGCACGCCATTGATGCCGGCCACGCTCGGGAAACTCACGCGCGTCAGCATGTGGTGCAGGCCGTGGCCGAACTCGTGGAACATCGTCAGCACTTCGTAGTGCGTCAGCAGCGAAGGCCGGTCCGCACTCGGCGGCGTGAAGTTGCAGACGAGGTAAGCGATCGGCAGCGCGTGCGCACCGGCCAGGTCGATCCGACCCAGGCATTCGTCCATCCAGGCGCCGCCGCGCTTCTTGGGTCGCGCGTACAAGTCGAGGAAGAATCCGCCGCGAGGCTCGCCGTCGCTGCCGACGATGTCGTAGAAGTGGACGTCGGGGTGATAGACCTCGACGGCCTTGCGCTCCTCGATGCGCACGCCGTAGAGGCGCTGTGCCACGGCGAACAGGCCCTGCAGCACGCGCGGCATGGGGAAGTACGGGCGCAGGTCTTCTTCGGAGACGGCCAGGCGCTCGCGCTTGAGGCGCTCCGAGTGGAACGCGACGTCCCAGGCTTCGAGCCTGGTGCCGGCAAACGCTTCAAGCTCCGCGAATTCACGTTGCGCGGCCGGTCGGCACAGGCGCGCCAGCCGCCGCAGGAATTCGAGCACTTCGGTGGGATCGCGCGCCATCTTGGTTGCCAGCGAATATTCAGCGAAGCTGGCGAAACCCGCGAGCTGCGCGGCTTCGTGCCGCAGCGCCAGGATTTCTTCGATCAGCGCCGTGTTGTCCCACTGCGCCGGGCCCTGCTCGGAGGCGCGCGTGAGCCAGGCCGTGTAGAAATCCTGGCGCAGCTGCCGGTTCTCGGCATGCGTCAGGACCGCCTGGTAATTCGGTGCGTCGAGCGTGAATACCCAGCCACTGCGGTCGTTCTTTTCGGCTGCGGCACGGGCACGGGCGATGACGGCGGCGGGCAGGCCGGCGAGTTCAGCCGACTCCGCGACTTCGCGCGTCCAGGCATTGGTGGCGTCGAGCACGTTCTCGTCGAACTTCGCCTGCGCCGTCGACAGGCGCTCCATGAGTTCGCGGAAACGCTGCTTGCGGTCGGGTGCGAGCGCGACACCGGCGAGACGAAAGTCACGCAGCGCGTTGTCGACGAGCTTGCGCTGCTCCGGCTTCAGGTTGGCGTACTGCGTGTCCTTGATGCGCTGGTAGGCCGCGCACAGTGCAGCGTTCTGCGCGATCTCGGTGTGATACGCGGTGAGCAGCGGCAGGCACGTGTTGTAGGCCGCCCGCAGTTCGTCGCCATTCGCGACGCCATTGAGGTGACCCACGGGCGACCAGGTGCGCGCGAGCCGATGCTGCATCCGTTCGATGGGAACGACGATGCCGTCCCAGCCCTCGGCGCCCGCATCGAGCAGCTCCTGCAAGCCGCGCCGGTTTTCTTCCAGCACCTGCCGGATGGCGGGTTCGATGTGTTCCGGGCGGATCGCAAGAAAGGCGGGCAGGGTCGCGTCGTGCAGGAGGGGGTTGTCCATGCCCTCCATTCTAGCGGCGTGGCGGCCCCGGATTCAGCCGAACGCGCCCTGCAGCAGCCAGCCGAGCGCGTACACAGCGGCGACGAAGCCGAAGAAAGCGAAGGCGGCCCGTCTGCGGTAGCGGCGGGTCAGGTCGCCTGGTGGCAGCGCGGCGAGCAGGAACAGTCGGTCGCCGTCCGGACGGCACAGTACGTGGTAGTTCTGTCGGGGCGGGCGCTCGGCGCCGCGCTCCGTGAGCGTACGCCGCGCTTGCTGCCGAGCGGCATCCCACTCGATCATGTCGATCCGGCCATCACCGTTCCGGTCGAAGCGTTGCACCAGGGCTGGCTGGTCCTGTTTCCACTCTGCCAGCACCTGGGCCAGTTCCACTTGAGGATCCGGCTCGCCGGACGACGCCGTCGAGCGAAAATCGCCCAAGGCATACAGACGCTCGTGCTCGTAGATGCGGTCCTCGACGTAGCGGTAGCCGCGACCCCCGGTCAGCGACAGCTTCCGGTCCGGTCCCGACACGGGCCAGGGTGTGTCGCCGTACCAGGTGGTCGATTCGGTCGGCACGACTTCGGCGCCGTCGGGCTGCACGATGCACTGGCCGGTCTCGTCATCGAGCAGGAAAGCGATCGACGAGGCGCCAGACGCGATCGTCTGCCAGCCCTCCCGCCGGCCGTTGCCCGCGCCGCGTTCTGTCCGCTTCGAGATCTTGTAGCTCCACCAGACGCAAGGCCGTTGCGTGAGCGGCGCGGGATTCTTCGTGCCCGGCAGGGGCAAGCCGTTGCCCGCGAGCTCGACGTAGCCCTGCGCCGCCGAGCGGATGCGCGACGTCGGCGTGTCCTCGATGAGCCGTGCGATCTTGAGCCAGCGCAGCGCCGCTGCGCCGCCGGCCACGACGGCGACGCCGAGGGTCAGCAGCCAGAACCAGAGGTCGTTCTCAGCCAAAGAGCTTGCCCAGGTCCACGTCGCGCTTCTGTTCGTCGGTGAATTCGAGCAGCTGCGCCGGCTTGAACTCGAACATCCGCGCGACTATCAGGTCGGGGAAGGTCTGGATGCGGATGTTGTTGAGGTTCACCGATTCGTTGTAGAGCTCGCGACGGTCCGCAATCGCTTCTTCCAGCTGCGAGATGCGCAGCTGCAGGTGGCGAAAGCCGCTGTCGGCCTTGAGTTCCGGGTAGTTCTCCGCCACCGCGAACAGGCGGCCGACACCCTGGCGCAACTGGTCCTCGGCCACGCCGAGTGCGGCCACGTCGCCACGGCCCTGCGCCTTGAACACCGCGGAGCGCGCCTGCATCACGCGCTCCAGCGTTTCCTGCTCGTACTGCATGTAACGCTTGCAGGTCTCGACCAGCTTCGGCAATTCGTCGTGGCGCTGTGTGAGCAGCACGTCGATGTTGGCCCAGGCCTTGCGCACGTTCTCGCGCAAGGCGATGAGTCCGTTGTAGATGCGGACGACATAGACGGCCGCCACGATCAGCAGCGCGGCGAACAGCAACAGCATGACCAGCATCGGCGGCTCCCTGTCATTTTCCGGTGCGGGTATGACCCCGCGAGCGGCTAGATTGCCGGTTGCCCGGTGACAGCGTCTAGACTGTGCGTCCCAGATCCGGGGAATGCGGGCGGTCCAGCATGGCGATTCGAACCTATCGCGGCGTGTCTCCCACGCTGGGGCCGGGCGCGTGGGTCGATCCTGCGGCGCTGGTCATCGGCGACGTCGTGCTCGGTGCGGACGCGTCGATCTGGCCAATGGTACTGATCCGCGGCGACGTCAATCGAATCCGCATCGGCGATCGCAGCAACGTCCAGGACGGCAGCATCATTCACGTCTCGCGTCCCTACCCCGGCAACGACGCAGGCTGGGCCACGATTCTGGGCGAGGACGTCGTCATCGGTCACAAGGTTGCGCTGCACGGCTGCACGATCGCGGACCGCGTGCTGGTCGGTATCGGCGCCATCGTGCTGGATGGCGTCGAAGTCGCCAGCGACGTGATCATCGGCGCCGGCAGCGTCGTCACGCCAGGCAAGAGACTCGAATCCGGCTACCTGTACGTCGGCCATCCCGCGCGGCGATCACGCGAGTTGCGGCCCGACGAGATTGCGCGCATCCCGCAGATGGCGCGCGATTACGTGTCGCTCAAGAACGAGTACGCGCAACTGCCGCCAGGTACGTAGCGCGGGCGTGCAACGCTTCCAGCACGGGCGGCGTCTGCGGGTGCACGCCGCGCCAGACGAAGAACGCTTCCGCCGCCTGTTCGACGAGCATGCCCCAGCCCTGCGCCACGTTTCTCACGCCACGATCACGGGCCCATTGCGTGAAGGGCGTTTCGCCGATTCCGTACGCCATGTCGTAGCACGCAGTGTCCCTGTCCACCGCGCCGGAATGGATCGGCGGCACTTCGCCTTTCAGGCTGGCCGAAGTTGCGTTGATGATCAGGTCGAACGGTTCAAGCGGCTCGACACCGTCGAAGGCAGCGCAGCTCACTTCACCGCGGCCGGAAAACTCATCGGCCAGCTCGATGGCGCGTTTGGCCGTGCGGTTGGCGATCACCAGGGTCGACGGTTTCAGCTCCAGCAAGGGTCCGATCGCGCCGCGCGCAGCACCGCCGGCGCCGAGCATCAATATGCGCGGCGACGTCAGGTTCAGCCGGAGATTCTGCGTGAGATCGGTGACCAGGCCGACGCCATCCGTGTTGTCGCCGATCAGTTCGCCATCACGACGCAGGACGGTATTGACGGCATCCGCGAGCTGGGCCCGCGGCGTGAGCTCATTGACTATCTCCGCGGCCGCGCGCTTGTGCGGCAGCGTGATGTTCGCGCCGCACCCACCTTGCTCGAAAAAGAACTCGAGCAGGTCGCGACGGAACTGGTCCGGCGGAGTTTCATGCAGCCGGTACATCATGTCCTGCCCGGTCTGCCGTGCAAACAGGCCGTGGATGAACGGCGACCAGCTGTGATAGACCGGATAGCCGAAGAGGGCGTAGGAGTCGGTCCTGCCCATCAGCCCCTTTCCTTGAGCCATTCAGCAGCACGCTTGGCGAAGTACGTGAGAATGCCGTCGGCGCCCGCGCGCTTGATGCAGCTGAGCGATTCGAGGGCGACCGCGCGCTCGTCGAGCCAGCCGTTCTGCGCCGCGGCCATGTGCATGGCGTACTCGCCGCTGACCTGGTACACGAAGGTCGGTGCGCCGAAGCGATCTTTCACGCGGCGCACGATGTCGAGATACGGCATGCCGGGTTTCACCATCACCATGTCCGCACCTTCGGCGAGGTCGAGCTCGACTTCGCGCAGCGCCTCGTCCGAATTGCACGGATCCATCTGATAGTTGTACTTGTTGCCCTTGCCGAGGTTGCCGGCCGAGCCCACGGCATCGCGGAACGGGCCGTAGTAGCTCGACGCGTACTTGGCGGAGTAGGCGAGAATGCGCGTGTGGATGTGGCCCGCGGCTTCGAGCGCGTCGCGCAGTGCGCCGATGCGGCCGTCCATCATGTCAGAGGGAGCTACTACATCTGCACCTGCTTCCGCATGAGACAGGCCCTGCTGCACCAGCGCCTCGACCGTCACGTCGTTCATGACGTACCCGGTCGCGTCGATGATGCCGTCCTGGCCGTGGGTGGTGAAAGGATCGAGCGCGACGTCGGTCACCACGCCGAGTTCCGGCACGGCTTGCTTGATCGCACGCACGGCACGTTGTGCCAGGCCATTGGGGTTCCAGGCTTCACGGCCATCGAGGCTCTTGACCTCGAGCGGCGTGACCGGGAAGAGGGCGAGTGCCGGGATGCCGAGGCGCGCGACTGCTTCAGCCTCGCGGACCAGCTCATCCACCGACACGCGCTCGATGCCCGGCATCGACGGGATTGGCACGCGCTGCTTCGTGCCTTCCATGACGAACATCGGGTAGATGAAGTCGTCGGGCGTCAGCGTCGTTTCCCGCATCATCCGGCGCGAGAAGGCGTCGCGGCGCATGCGGCGCATGCGGACACGTGGGAACTGGCCAGGGGCGTCGGGGTGGGTCATGGCGGCGGGCGCTTTTTCGATCGGAGTCCGGACGTTATACCCGAGCGGGACCGGCCGCGAAAAGGACGCAAAAGCCACAACGGCAAAGGCAGAATCCACGCATGAGCACGAAATCCCGTTCGTCCCGGTCGCAACAGGCCGCCCGGAAGCCCGTTCCCAAGGCCAGGACGCCCAAGGCGGCTGCGGTTCAGCCCGCGTCTTTGGCCCCCGACGGACGATCCCGGTGCGGCTGGTCGTATTCCGGGATGAGTGCGGAATACATCGCCTATCACGACCAGGAATGGGGCGTTCCCGTCCACCACGACCGCCGGCTGTTCGAGCTCCTGATCCTGGAGGGTGCGCAGGCCGGGCTTAGCTGGTCGACGATCCTGGGCAAGCGTGCGGGTTACCGCGAATCGTTTGCCGGCTTCGATCCGGCGAAGGTGGCGCGCTTCGACTCGCGCAAGGTCGAGAAGCTGCTGCAGTTCCCAGGCATCGTGCGCAACCGGCTCAAAGTGGAGTCGGCGATCACCAATGCGCGGTGCTTTCTCGCAGTGCAGAAGGAGTTTGGCAGCTTCGCGCACTACAGTTGGCAGTTCGTCGGCGGCCAGCCGATCGTGAATCGATGGCGTGAGATGTCGCAGGTGCCGGCGACTTCACCCGAGTCGGATGCGTTCAGCAAGGACCTGCGGCGGCGCGGCTTCAAGTTTGTGGGCTCCACGATCATGTATGCGCACATGCAGGCGACGGGGATGGTGAACGATCACGTGGTGAGGTGCTTCCGCTACGCGGAAGTGCAGAAGGGGTTAGGGGTTAGGGGTTAGGGGTTAGGGGTTAGGGGTTAGGGGTTAGGGGTTAGTCGGAGGTGCGGCAACTACTCGCCGATCCATCACTCCACGCTCGTGCCGGCCGCGCATGAATGCGACCAATCCCACGCCGATCAGGAACAGGCTGCCACCAACGACCTTGGCGAGGAACAGTGCCTTGTCGGTACCGTTGTCCGGCGGCAAGGTCGACGTGACGATGGCAAACGCGGTCGTGGAGAAACCGACCACGGCGGCGATCCAGCAGCCGATCGCGCCGCCAGGCACCAGCGTGATTCCGTCGTTGCGGCCCGCGGCCCGCATTCGCATCACCGGGAGTGCGGCGAAGATGTACAGCAGTGGCAACAGCGAGAGGATGGCCGTCATGTCGAGCAGTACGACGAACGCCTCGTGGATCGTCGCACCCGAGAGCGCGGCCAGCAGTATCCCGCTGGTGATCGTGCCCTGCACCAGCAGGGCGACCCACGGTGTGCCATGGGTTGGATGCAGGCGGGCCAGTGACGCCGGCAGGTAGCGGTCGACGCCGACGACGAACGGCAGGCGCGCAGTGCCGGCGATGAACGCGCCGAGCCCGCCCAGGTTGACCAGCACGATGAGTGCCGCCGTGATGGGCCCGAACGCCGGGATGCCCAGCCTCTCACCCACGGCCGCGAGGGCCTGCGGAATTCCACCGATGAGGTCGATCTGCTCCTTCGGCAGCGCAATGAGCAGCGACGCGGTGCCCGCCATGTAAATGGTGGTGATGCAGATGGCCGAGATCAGGATCGCGCGCGGCATGACCTTGCGCGGTTCGCGGATTTCGCCGCCCATGATCGGCCCGAGTTCGAGGCCGGAATACGCCAGCGCGACCGTCGCCAGGGTCGTGAAGGTGGCGAAAGACCCGAAGTCGGGCATCAGTTCGGCCGGCGCCAGCGAGGTGGCCGGACCAAACTGATGCCAGGCCACCGCACCGGCCACGAGGACCAGTGTGGTGACCAACCATGTCGCGACCGCCCCGGTGTTCTGCAGCCATTTCGCCCGTTTGAGGCCAAAGATGTTGAGCAACGTGGCGCCCCACAGGGCGGTCAGACAGTAAGCCGCGTTGAAGCCGGCACTTCCACGCAGTGACAACCCACCGTCCCCGGCGATGTACGTCGAAACTCCCGCGCCGAACAACAGCATCGAGGGGAAGAACACGAGGTTGGAGACCCAGTACGTCCAGCCAGCGATGAAACCGTGCGCGTCGCCAAAGGCCGCCTTGGCCCAGAGATAAAGGCCGCCTTCACCCGGGATGCGGGAGCTGAGTTCGAGCACTGCCATGCCCAACGGGATGAAGAACACGGCGAGGCCGAGCAGCCACAGCGTGAGGCTCGCTGGCCCGAGTTGCGCCGCGGTGGACAGCCAGCGCAGGCCGACGATCGCGGCGATGTTGAGCAGCACGATGTCGCGCAGCCCCAGCACACGATGCAACCCCGGGCTGCCGGTTTGGTTCGTCGGCGGTGTCACTGATTTCCCCCACTTGCGCAGCAGTGGCCGAGCACTGCCTCACCCAGGCTTATTCTTCTCCGACCCACCACTCCACGCTCGTGCCGCCCACGCCGTCGGGCACCAGCAGCCGGTGCAGATCCGGCAGCAGTTCCGCGAGTCGTTCATCGAGCATCCACGGAGGATTGACGATCACGAGGCCCGACCCACGCAGGCCCACGGCCGAGTCGTCGGGCATCACGCTCATCGTCATGTCGAGCACCTTGCGGATACCCGAACCTTCGAGATTGCGGCGGAATCGCAGCGGCGCCGCGCGTTCGGTGAGCGGGTACCAGATGCAATACGTGCCGGTCGGCCAGCGTTCGTAGCCGGTTTCGAGCGCGGACAGGATGCGGTCGAACTCATTGTCCGTTTCGAAGGGTGGGTCGATCAGCACGAGGCCGCGGTTCTCGCGCGGTGGCAACTGTGCCTTCAGCGCGGCGTAGCCATCGCTTTCGACGATCGACACGAGTTTCTGCCAGCCGAGGCTCGAGCGCAGCGCCTGCGCTTCGCGCGCATGCGTCTCCGCGAGCACCATCCGGTCCGTCAGGCGACGCATCTTCGCGACGATGGTCGGTGAGCCCGGATAAGCCGTGATCGCGCTGCGTGCCGGTCCGGCGCAGGCCTTGACCAGGCGCACGTAATCCGCGACTTCCGGTGCGAGCGCAGCTTCGGGAAACTCGAGCAGCCGGCCGATGCCATTCTTGTACTCGCCGCTGCGCTGCGATTCCCCGAGGCTCAGGTCGTACGTGCCGCCGCCGGCATGCGTGTCGAGATAAAAGAACGGCGCAGGCTTCTTCTTCAGGTGTTCGACGAGCATCATGAGCACGACGTGCTTCAGCACGTCCGCGAAGTTCCCCGCATGGAACGCGTGGCGATAGTTCATGTCTGACCGATCCGGGGTCCCGGGTCACGCAACGGAGTCACGCTAGATGCCGACAAGAGTACTGCACCGGACACGTCCCGGTTCGATGGTTCGCTGGCGCGGGCCCCTGACCGGTGCGTGGCTGGCCTGCACGCTGGCGTCCGGGTGTGCCTTGGGGCAAGCCGCGGGCGGCCCGCCCCCTGCAGTGAAGGAGAAGGCCGTGACGAACTCTCCCGCCGAGATGATCGAGGCCGCGCTCGACGATGCTGCTAACCGGTCAACGACGGCCCGGGCCGACATCAAGGTGGTGAGCGAAGAAGCGGTGACCTGGCCGGACGGTTCGCTCGGTTGCCCGAAGCCCGGGATGCTGTACACGCAGGCGCTCGTGGCCGGATACCGGATCGTGCTGCAGGCAGGTGACCTGGTGCTCAATTACCACTCCGCGGCGCGTGGCAAGCCGGTGTTCTGTCCGGCGAGTCGGGTCACCGCGCCGGTGCCTGCAACTGGAACTTCCGCAAGCTGAAGCGGCGCTTTACGCGTGGCGCGTTCTGGCCGTGGGGCGCGGCGCGCTCATGCCCAGGCCGACGCGCTGAGCAAATGTGAACTCCAATGAAAAACGCCCCGGGGATTGCTCCCCGGGGCGTTCACGTTCCAGCGTACCGGAACGTTGTCTAGCGCACTACGGGTTGAACGTAATGATCGTCGGGTTCGGCAAACCGGCCACGCCGCCGTAGGCCACGGAACCGAGGTACCTCGTTCCCGCAGTCAGGCCGCTGGTCGTGATGCCGATCGTGCCTGTTGCACCCAACACAGCCGAGGCTGGCGCAGTGACGGTCATGTTGCCCGCCGCCGTGCTGCCCAGGATGAACGTGTGCAGCTTGAAGCTGGCCGCACCCGCGCCCGTGGCAAATCCAACCACCCGCACGGTGTAGGTGCCGGCGGTCGGATTCAGCAAGTTGGCTGCTTCAGCCGAGGTGGCGCCGCCGCTGCTTGCGACCAGAGTGCCGGCCGAGTTGCGGACCTCGAGGTCGATGTCAGACGCCGGACTGACGTCGGCATCGAACATCGCGAAGCGCGCGTACGTCATCCCGGCCGGGATCGTGACCGCGTAATCCACTGTCCCACCCGTCGCCACCGAGCCCGTGTCCACGACCGACGGCACCAGTCCGCGCGCCGTGGCATTGAACGCACCGGTGTAGCCGAACTTCACGGTGAACGAACCGCTGGCCGAGGCCGGCGCCGCAAAGAGGACCGGCCGCACGACGATCGGGCTGCGCACGGTGTGCACGCCATCCGTCCAACGCAGCTGGCCGCCCGTGTAGACGGCGAGTGCGGCGCTGGTACGTGTGACGCTCACCGTGAACGACTTCGTCTGACCCTTGGCAAGGGTCAGGGACGCCGGGCTGACCACCACGTTGAAGCCGACCATGCCCGTCACGCTCGGCGTGTACGTCGCCGCCGAGTTACCGACGTTGGTGACCTTGCGCGTGACCGTCTGTGCACCGGGCAGGTCGCCGATCGCGATCGAGGCCATGTTCAGGTCGCTCGGGTCGGTTGAATAACCCATCGACTTCAGCGTGTTGCACGTCGCAGTGGAAAGGCCCGTGGTCGTACCGCACAGGAAGGCCAGCCAATCGTTCCAGCTTGCGTCGTAGACGAGGCCGGGGTCCGCCGCCTTGCGCGGATCGACGTGACCGGCTCCCTGGCGGAAGATCAGGACCGGATTGTTTTCCGAAGCTGGCGGTGTGCCGCCGTCCAGTACGTCATAGCCGGTCGTCATCAGCGCCGACTTGATCGCCATCGGCGACCAGTCCGGGTGCAGTTCCTTGAACAGCGCCGCGAGGCCGGCCACGTGCGGGCTCGACATCGACGTGCCGCTGTACAGGTCGAACAGCTTGCCGCCGTTGTTCGGCGGTGCCACGCCGGCCAGGATGTCCTGGCCCGGGGCGATGAGGTCCGGCTTCAGCAGGTCGCCGTTGGCGCCCAACAGCGGTCCACGCGACGAGAATGAAGCCGTGAACGGCGCGGCCGCCGTCAGCACGACCTGTCCCTTGGCGACCGTTGCGGTTGCACCCGCAGTCGCCGCATAAGCCTTCAGCGCCGCGCGGACCGTGTGGGTAACGTGCACCGACGGCACCGAGTGGAAGTCCGCGTTGAGCGAGTTGGCCGCGGTGTTGACCAGGACCATGCCCACGCCGCCCGCTTCCTGGACGGCCAGGCTCTTGTTGACTCGAGCGTTGGTGCCGCGGTCACAAAGCACGATCTTGCCTGCCACCTTTGCCGGGTCGAGCACGGCCACCCCACCGTTGTCTGCCGCAGCAAAGCACAGGCGGACAGCCGTAGCGTCTGCACTCGGCAGGCCCGCTGCCTGGGAGTCGATGAAGGGTGCCGTTACGGCCGAAGCCGCGAGGGAGGCACCTTGGTAGGTCACGCCGTTGCCCAGCGTCACCGAACCTGCGCCGTCGCGGTTATGAGTGCCGGCAGCTACCGTGGTCAGCCACGGACTCGGATGCGCTACGGTGGCGATCGTCGGCCCGCTGTTGCCGGCCGAGGCGGCCACGAACACGCCCGCATTGGCGGCGTACAGGAACGCGACTTCGACGGGATCGAGGAAGTTCGACTGCGTGCCGCTGATGGAGAAGTTGATGACGTCGACACCGTCGGCGACCGCTTGGTCGATGGCCGCCACGCTGTCCGAACCGAAGCAGCCACCACCTGTCGGTGTGTCGGCCCAGCAGACTTTGTACATGGCAATGCGCGCACGCGGCGCGATGCCGTTAATCTTGCCGAGCACGGCCGCCGGCCCGGTGACCGTGACGCCGGCATTACCGCCAGCGGTGGTGGAAGTGTGCGTGCCGTGGCCGCCCCAGTCGCGCGGCGAATTGAACTCGAACGGGAACAACTCGGCGATGCCGGCGTTGCCGCCCCAACCCGAATTGTAATAACGCGCGCCGATCAGCTTCTGATTGCAGTTCGAGGCGTTGAACGCCTGGCCCGGGACGCACCGGCCGTTCCAGCCGGGGATCTGCCGGTAATCCAGCTTGCCGTCCTGGGTGCCGTTGCCATTGGTACCCGTGCGATCCGAGAAGCTCGGATGTTCCGGCCAGGCGCCGCTGTCGACGATGCCGATGATGACGTCCTCGCCTTTCGCGCCGGTCCTGGCGTAAAAGCCATCGTCGCCGGAGAGGCCGAGGAAGGCGGGCGTCGAACTCGTGTCGAGCTGCAGCAATTCGTCCTTGGTGACCGAGACCACGCCCGGTGTTGCCTCGAGCTTGGCAACTTGCGCTGCGTCGAGTTCGGCGGAGAACCCGTTGAACGTGTAGCCGAAGCTGTGGACTTTCGTCGTGCCGCCGACGCCCGCGAGCACCGCGCTCTGGCGCGATTCGAGGAAGGCCTTGTAAGCGACGACGCCCGGGCTGTTCGGGTCGATCTTCTGGCCTCGCTTCGGCCGCGTTGCCTGCAAGCCCTTGATGTCGCCGTCGTAAGCGACCACGGGGACTTCGGCCAGTCGCACGATATAGAGCTTGTTGTTGAACTTCGGCGCTTGCGCGCTCGACTCGGCGCGTGGCGCCGCGACGATTGCGGTAACGGGCACCGACATTGCAGCAACGGCGCTGAGCGCGGCCGTCGACAGCAGTGTCAGGAACGGTTTCTTGGTCATGATTTCTCCAGCCTGTTCGACGTTTTCGTTTCGCTGGCAGTCGCGAGAGGGGTATCCCCCCGACAGAAGAACCTTCCCGCAAGCTGCCGCTGCAGCTCTGGATGCGGTGGGTCGATTTCCGGCAGCCCAGCCCTCTTGTTCTTGTCTGAATCAAGAGCTGTGGCTTTGCGGCCCCGCCTCACAGCGGGTGTGCCCTTCACGCTTGCCGTGTTTCGAAACTACCTGTGCCTATGCTTGAAAGCAACTGCGTCACACTTTTGCGGCCTGGGCTGTTACATAACGCAGCCAGTGCCTGTCAGCCGTCCAGTTCGGTCAGCCAATCCCGCGGCCTGAGGAAGTCGCGGTACAGCCTTTCCTCGGGCGTGCCCGG
>Ga0315292_10000926_pt1 | contig 14922 bp, 23 predicted proteins | sample YL17G13_0_MG_FD_204029 | JGI IMG/M metagenome (GOLD analysis project Ga0315292, IMG submission 204029) | Sediment microbial communities from Yellowstone Lake, YNP, Wyoming, USA - YL17G13_0 | ecosystem: Environmental > Aquatic > Freshwater > Lake > Sediment | place: USA: Wyoming | collected... | reverse complement strand
GCGAAAACGCCCCCCACCACGGCGGCCCCGCCGACACCCACCGGACAGCCCGGGGTGCCGCAAAAGGGACACACCGAGGAGGAGGCGTAGATGCCGAAAAAGGTCAGGAACCAGAGGATAGAGCGTTTAAGAGCGGTCCACCGGCCCACCCCCTGGAGTTCCGGCTCGTTCGCTAACGCTCCGGCGGGGTTACCAACAGGAGTCTCCGTTTCAGCCGTGTCATGGCTGCAGCAGTCTGGGTGGGCACAGGGGTGGCTGAGTTCAGTCTGAAGCGATTCCGGCAGCATCAACCGCGCTCCCCACGCTCCCGTTTCTCCCGGAGCAGCGGCACTAACTGCTCCCGCAAGGCGTCCCGCACCTGCCGAAAAGCGGCCATGATCTCCTCTTCGGTGCCGGTGGCCTTGGCTGGGTCCGGAAAGCCCACGTGTATAACCTCGGTTTCCCCGGGAAAGATGGGACATTGCTGCTGGGCCTGGTCGCAGACGGTGATCACCAGGTCGAAATGCTCCCCGGCCAGATCGTCCACGGATTTGGAGCGGTGATGACTGATGTCGATCCCCAGATCACTCATGACCTGGATGGCCCGGGGGTTGACCCGGCTGGGCCGCACCCCCGCGGAAAAAGCCTTAACCTGCCCGGCCAGGTCGTGGTTCACCAGACCTTCCGCCATCTGGCTGCGGCAGGCGTTCTCCGTGCACAAAAAGAGCACTTGTAGCATGAAGGCTTTCCTTATCATTATGGATTGAATAAATCAGGTCAATTCCTGCAACCACTGTTTGAGGCGCGCCTCTATCTGATCTCTCACCTCCCGAAACTTGGCCAACTTCTCTTCCCCGGTGCCCACAAAAGCCGCATTGTCCTCAAAAGGCCAGAACATCCGGTGCAGGAACCCCGGAAACATGGTGGGGCATTTCTGGTCGGCCAGTTCGCAAACGATAATGACATAGGGAAAGTACATCTTACCGAGAAATTCCCGTACCCCTTTGGAGTAGTGCCCTTGGAGATCAAGGCCCCTTTCTTCCATGACCTTCCGGGTGTACGGATGGATTTCCTGGGGGTCGAAACCGGCGCTGTAGACTTCGAAGCGGTCCCCGGCATACTTCTTCAGGAAGGCCTCGGCCATCTGGCTGCGGGCCGCGTTCCCGGTGCATAAGATGAGCACTCTGGCTTTGCCCATAACAAGCGCCTTATTGTAAGCGGTCCTTTTCCCCTGACGTCCTCAGAAAGCCCGTTGCTGTGTCTGAAGGCCCTCGGTTTCAAACGCCTAGATTTATTGAATCATTTTTTTGATTTCATCGACGCTGGGAACCTGGCCCACCACCTTGACCTCGCCGTCCACCACCAGGGCCGGGGTGGTAAAGATGCCGAAGGCCATGATCTTGCTCAGTTCGCTCACCTTTTCCACTTCATAGTCCCCGCCGAGAGCTTTGACCGCCTCTGCCGTGCGCTTGCCCAACTCCACGCATTTGGGGCAACCTGGGCCCAAGACCTGTATTTTTTTCATGGTAGTTCATCTCCTTTGCAAGTGATTCAACCGCCGAATTGGGAGAGCTTAGCGGCTACGTCCTCTTTCGCCACCTCCCCCACGGCCATCCAGAGCATGTGTTTCTGAGCGTCCAGAAAGATCAGGGCCGGCAGCAGGATGAGGCGGTACTCGCCGATATACGGCACCGCGGCTTGCCGGTTGGTGTCATAGTCAATGCGCTTCAGCAACGCCTGTCGCGATCCGGTAAAAGTCTTGTTCACCAACGCATCTGCATCGTGGAAACTCTGGGCGCTGCAGCCGCAGACCTGGCTCCTGGTGATATACAATACCTGGCTCAACTTGGTTGGTTCGGCTTGGGCCAGGACCACCGCACCCAAGACCGCCAGGACTACGATACCAGCAACACCGATTTTACCTTTCGTCATGTCTCCTCCCCCGGTTATTATTTTTGTCTCTTCTGCCTGAATTATTGGTTTTATTACAGTTCAGCGGTTCGGAGGCGAGCCTCCCGGCGCCTTGCTTCAATGGCCTAACAACCGCAGTTTCTCTTGAATATCCTTTTCCGATAGTTCCCCCAAGACCATCCACAGCAGCTTGCCCTGCGTGTCCAGAAACAGCAAGGCCGGGGCCTGGGTAATACCATACTGCTTGATATACACCTTGGCGGCTTCTTTTTCCGTGGAATAATCGAGGCGTTTCAGGAGCCCCTTCCTCTCGCCGCTAAAGACATTGCCCACGATAATGTCCCCGGCCTGACAAAGGACCAACGTGCAGCTGCAGGCCTTGCTCAGGGTGATATACACCACCTGGGCCAGCTGGCGCTGATCCGCCTGGGAAACCGTGACGTTGCTGATAGCTAACGCCAGGAGCAGACCGAAAAAAAGAGCGGATTTACGAACCATTATGAAAAATCCCCCTCTTACCCATTAATTTTGCACCCGCCGGGTTTAAATCATCAATCTGCTTCCCGAGCGATTTCATTATCTATCGAATTCTCCAAATTTCTTAAGGATGGCCTCTCCCAAAAACTCCTTGCTAACCACCTTGGGCCAAACCTCAGCGGCCACCGCCCATCCCACTCTCTGAAGGATTGTTGCGGTAAAAACCAAGGGAGGGGGAACAACAACTTTTACTCTGTCCATCCGGCTTCCCCAGGCTCAGAATTACCTGCAACAATAAGGCAGCCAAAGCCAGGATGAAAAAGGCCAAGACCTTGTTTTTCCGCATATTTCTCCCCGCTCAAGTTAGCGGCACCGCACCTTCCTGCAGCCATTTTTTCAGCGCTTCCCGGCTGGGCAAATGGCCCACAGCCTTGACGTCATCATTGATCAGGAGCGCCGGGGTGCCAAACACTCCCAACGCGGTGATGTCCTTCATATCCCGGACGTGCTCCACCTCTGCCGGGAGGCCCAGCTCCGCCAGCACTGCCATGACGGTTTGCTCCAGCCGCTCGCAGGAAGGGCAGCCGGGGCCGAGAATTTTGATGCTCAGCCCGCTTCTCTCCTCTTCCACCTTCTCGCCCAGGGCCTTTTTGAATTCCCGCCAGAAAGCCCGTTTATACTCCTCCTGGGCGGAGGCGGGGATGTAGTTCCTGGGCTTAACCCTGGCAAGCAAAGCCTGGGCGATCTCTTCCTCGGGACGCCCCCGCCAGGATTTTACTTCTTCAATGGCCGCTTTCAGGCCGGTAATGCCGACCCGGAACCGGCCGAGGGAGATTTGGGTAAGGTCCTCGTCGGGCATGGATTCTTTTTGTCCTCATGATTGGCCATATCTTGGGCCAGGGTCCATTCTCCAGGCGTCAATTCTCCCGGATCAAACCTTATCACCAGCGCCTGAGCGATGCCCTCCCGAATGGCGGCTTTCACTTCTTCCATCTCGGGTAGCTGCCCCAGGATCTCCTGGAGCGAGATGATCCGCCCCTCCAGCTTAGCTCGCAACTCCGCCGGGGAATCGGCGCTCCCCGGCCATAAACTCACCAATGCCTCGATCTGCGGCACTAAAATGATGGAGCCGTGTTGCAACATGGAGGAGGCATGCCAGGTTTGGGCGCTCCCCACGAACTTCCGGTCCCGGTGCATAATGGAACCCAACGTCCCCCTCAGAAAGCATATCTCATGCTGCGGAGGTTTCATGACGCCGCGACCCATGGCAGCATCGATCCCCAGCCGGTGGAAGCCTTGCAGCAAGCCGTCGCAGATCAGGCGGTAAGCCGCGGTGACCGCCGAGGGCATCCCATCGGCAGTGCCCGCGATAACCGCGTAAGTGAGATCTCCCAGGTGCAACACCGCCCGCCCGCCGCTGGGCCGCCTGACGACCTCAATACCCAGGCGCCGGCAGGCTGCCAGGTCCAGGTCATGGCGCTTTTGACAGAAACCCAGGGACACGGCGGGCGGGCTCCATTGATAGAGGCGCAGGGTCGGCGGCGATTTGCCGTTGGCATGCAGCCCCAGGATAGCCTGATCGACGGCCATGTTGAGCGCGCCGGACATTGGCCCGGTATCCAAAAAACGCCAAGCGTTCATCGGATTTTCCCAAAAAAGACCGGCGCCTTGTAAGAACTGCGCACCAAGGGCCCGGCGGCCACGCTTTTGAAACCGAGATCCAGAGCTTGCCGCTGCCGGGAAGCAAACTCCTCCGGGTTCACATAGCGGGCCACCGGGGCATGGTGGAGGGAGGGGGATAGATATTGTCCGAGGGTAAGCATGTCGCACTGCACTGCCCGCAAATCCTTGAGAACTCTTTCAACTTCTGCCGCGCCTTCCCCTAACCCCAGCATCAGGCCGGATTTGGTGATGATTTTGGGGGAAAGCTGCTTGGCCTGTTCCAGGACTTTCAGGGAACGCCCGTAATCAGCGCCCCGCCGCACTTCAGGATAAAGCCGGGGCACGGTTTCCAGGTTATGAGCCAGAATGTCAGGCTGGGCGGCCAGCACCACTGCCAGCGCCTCCCTGGACCCGGCAAAATCCGGCACTAAAAGCTCTACGACCACGCCGGGACAGTGCTCCCGCAAGGCTCCCACCACCCGGCCATAGTGGGCCGCGCCGCCGTCCGGGAGATCGTCCCGGGTCACCGAGGTGATGACCACGTGGCGCAGACCCAACTCGGCCACCGCCCGGGCCAACCGCTGGGGCTCATCCGCCTCCACCGGCGCCGGTTTGCCCTTGGACACGGCGCAAAAGGCGCAGTTCCGGGTGCAAACATCGCCCAGGATCAGGAAGGTGGCGGTGTGATGAGAGAAGCACTCTCCCCGGTTGGGGCAGCGGGCGCTGTCGCACACTGTGGGCAAATGCAGCCGGTCCAGCAGGTCGCGGGTTTGCGTCACCGTCTCGGCCCCGGTGCCCCGTTTGGCGCGGCGCACTTCAGCGATGAGCCACTCCGGCGCCGGCTGAGACATCAAGCGCCTCCTGGGGGCGGCAGGTGAATAGCCTGGCCGTGGAGGGCCTGGGCCACTTCCAGGATCGCCTCGGACAAGGTCGGGTGGGCGTGGATGGTTTCCATAATCACCCGGCTGGTGAGTCCCCCCCGCATGGCTAGGGCGATTTCATGGATCATGTCGGCGGCGTGGGGGCCGATAATGTGGGCTCCCAGGATCTGGTCGGTCTGACCATGGGCGATGATCTTCACGAGACCTTCCATCTCCCCCAGGCACTGGCCCATTCCCAAAGATTTGAAGGGAAAGCGGGCCACCTTGATGGGGTGTTTGGCCTCGGCTTCCGCTTCCGAAACCCCCACCGCGGCGTACTCCGGGAGAGTAAAGGTGCAGCGGGGGACAACGTTATAGTCCATCTTGCTTCCAAGACCCAGGGCGTGCTCCGCGGCGCAAATGCCTTCGGCAAAGGCCACGTGGGCCAAGAGCCACCCCCCGATGACGTCGCCTGCGGCATAGACGTTCCGCACATTAGTCATCAGGTGTTCGTCCACCACGATACGCCCATTCGCCAGTTCAACGCCCAGCTCTTCCAGTCCCAAGCCTTCGGTGTTGAAGCGCCTGCCGGTCGCCAGGAGAATGGTATCCGGGCTAAGCTCAGTGCCGTCGGCGATCCGGACAGTGAACTGCTCTCCGGCCGTAGTCGCTTCCGTCACGTGAACGCCGCACTTGACCGTGATCTTGCGCCGCTTCAGCACGCCGGTGAGATACTCCCCCATCTCGGCGTCGTCATAGGGCAGCAGGCGGTCCAGAGCTTCCACCAGGCTCACCTGGGAGCCCAGTTCCCGGAAAATGGCGGCCATTTCCACCCCCACGGCGCCCCCGCCCACCACCAGCAGGTGTCCGGGCAGGTAGTCGATGGTGAGGATTTCGTCGGCCAGGAAGACCCGGGGGCTCTGGGGAAACAGAGATAAGCGGGCCGGGCGGGAGCCGGTGGCGATCACCACCTTGGCGGCCTCTATGAGGCTAACCTGTCCTTCCAACTCCACTTCAATTTTCATGGGGGCAATTAATCGGCCTCTACCCTCCACCAGGGCGATACGCCGGGCCTGGAAAAGGCCCGCGATGCTGCGGCGCAGCCCCGAAACCACCCGCTCTTTCCGGGCGATGATGGCAGCGATGTCAGGGGTTGCCTCCACCGGTTGAAACCCGAACTCACGGGCTCGGCGCATGGCCCGGCCTACTTCGGCGGAGGCCCGCACCGTCTTGGTGGGAATACATCCCCAGTTGAGGCAGACGCCGCCTAAAAAGCCTTCCTCCACCACGGCCACCCGAGCCCCCAACTGGGCCGCCCGAATAGCGCCCTGGTAGCCCGCCGGGCCGCCTCCCAGGAAGGCGATGTCGTATGTTTCCGGCATGGGAGTTCCTTATTGGATCACGATCTCCGGCTTAATGATGACTTCGGACTTGAAAGACTGGCAAATGGTGGAGTATTTCAGGGCCATGTCCAGGGCCCGCTGGACCATCTCCTTGGGTTTCCCTTTAACGACGATTTTGGGGTAGAGGGTCACGGTCTTGAACCAGGAGGTGCGGTCCAGGTGTTCCTCCACCTCGCCCTCGGCGTCAATGGAAAGAGAGACCATATCCATCTTAAAGCGCTCCGCGGCCCAAACCACCATCATGAAGTAACAGGTGTTGGCCGCGGCCACAAAGGCGTCCTCGGGGGTGAGCACCCCCGCCTTGCCGAAGAGGTCCGGGGGCGCAGAAAACTCCATCTCCAAGCCGTTCTGCATCCAGGTGTAGCCCAGATGCTCGCCCCGCCACTCCACTTTATTTTTATAAATTGCCATAATAGCTCCTTGGTTATTCTTCTTCTAAAACCTCGTCCACCGCCCTGGCGATTTCCGCCGCCACCGCCTTGACCGCCGCATCCTCCTCCGGCCCGAAATGGCGCAGCTTGGTCGGGGGGGGCAGACCGTGCTTTTTCAGAATCTTGGGGATGGAGAGCGATTTACTGGGTTTGCCCGACAGCATCTCGGTGGCCTTGGCGGCGCAGAGTTTATCGCAGCCGTCCACCGTAATGGTGGGGTAATTTTGGGCAAAGGTGCGCTCCTCTTCGCCGCCGGCAATAAACAAGGGCAGGCAGATGGTGACGGTCTCGCCGGGGCGCTCATCCAGCACCTTGCGACAGGCCAGGCGGCACAGGGTGCCCTCCGGGATCTCCTCGCCGCTGCAAGAGACGATGCCCACTTTCACAACCTGGATGTCCATCACTGCCCCTCCTCGGTGGCCAGCTTGTCAACTTCCTGGGCAATTTCTGCCGCGGCCACCTGTGCCAGCTTCCGGCCGGTGTCATTAACTTCCGCAATGCCTTCCGGCTTAAGATCCTTGTGCTCTTTGTAAAACTTGATAGCCTCGTAGGCCTTGGCCACCCGGCCGCCCACTGCCTCCACGCTCTTTTTGGCGCAATCCTTGGGGCAGCCGTCGATGGTGATCACCGGGTTTTCCATTACCAAAGTCACCGCCTCGGGATCGTTGATCACTAAGAGCGGCAGGCAGGTAAGGGTAGCCAGCCCGGGCCGCACTTTTTCCACCAACTCATAGGCGGTCTCCCGGGCCACGGCGCCGTAGACCTTGCCGATGCCGCTGCAAGGGAGCACCACCACCTGCTTGTGTTTCTTACCCATAAAGTTTCTTCGCCTCCTGGGCGACCTTGTCTTTCATATATTCAAAATAATCCTGGGCCTGAAGCAGCGAGGACTTGTCTCCCTCAGGATCAGTGAGTTCAATCCGGTAAATCCAGCCGGCCCCGTAGGGGTCATGGTTGATCAGATAGGGGCTGGCGTCCATCTCCGGGTTGACCTCTATCACCTTGCCACTTACCGGCGACAGGATTCCGAAGGTGGCTTTAATCGTTTCGATCTTCCCGATCTCGCCGCCCCGCTTGACCACGACGCCCGGCTCCACGGTCTCCAGAAAAGCCACGTCGCCTTTGGCTTTCTGCATGAAGTCGGTCAACCCGATGGTGGCCACGCCATCCTGAATGTTTGCCCAGAACTCTTCTTTGCTGTATAGGTATCCGACCTTTACCTTAAAGATGAATTTCTCAAAGGTGGTTTCCAGGAACTCTCCCATCACTCTCTCCTTTGCGTTATCCTAAAATAGCGCCAACTTCCTTGACGATCTTCTTCACCTGGATGGACCCGGCAAACTTAGGCTCCCCGTCGATCACCACCAGGGGGCCGGGGTATTTCTTGGTGACCAGGAGTTGTCCGATCTCGCTTTCTCTCTCCTCCTGGTTTTCCTTGAGATTCACATGCGAAACCCCAGTTTTGCCGGGATAAGCTTCCTCCAGAGCCGCCCGCAGCTCCTCCACTTTTTGCTGAAACATCGCGGCCATCTCCGGGGTGCAAGGCATACTGCCGCAGGAACATCCCCCTGAGATGCCCGGAAGTTCGAGAATCTTCACGAGAACCACATCATTGTTTGCCATTTTCATCATCTCCATTAAACAAAAACATAGCATCTTTCCTGGTGAGGAAAAAAACCCCGCTTAACGGGCTGAAGATCACCACTTTCCCCAGCCGTCATTGACTCTTAACCGCGCGCACCTTGACGCTGATTATTTGCCCTTGCAAACGCTCGTCCATCCCTGGGGTTTCATAGGAAGATTCGGAAACCACGCCTACTTCCGCAAAACCGGCATTTCGGATGGTTTCCAGGTAGGCCGCCTTGGGCATGGCGCCGGCCAGGCAATCGGCCCAGGCCGCAGCGCTGGCCCGCACGTCCGGGGGCAGTTCGCCGGCGGTCACCAGGTCGGCAATGAGGATGCGCCCGCCGGGCCTCAAGACCCGATGGATCTCTTTAAAGCTCGTCAGTTTGTCCGGGGTCAGGTTGATCACACAATTGCTGATGATGACGTCTACGGTGGCCGAATCCACCGGAAGATGCTCAATATCGCCCTGGCGAAACTCCACGTTGCCGAAGCCGTGCTCCTGGGCCAGTTGCCTTCCTTTGGCCACCATGTCCTCGGTCATGTCCACGCCGATGGCCCGGCCGTGCTGCCCCACCTTTTTGGCCGCCAGGAAGACGTCGATGCCGGCCCCGGAGCCCAGGTCCAGGACGGTTTCGCCTTCCGTGAGGTCCGCCAGCGCCGTGGGGTTGCCGCAGCCCACTCCCAAAATCGCCATTTCCGGGACCAGTGCCAGGTCCTCGGCGGTATAGCCCACGGCCAGGCATTGATCGTTCGTAGTCGGCCCGCAGGTGGGGCAGCAGAAAGTCTGCTCTCCCCGGGCGATCTTGCCGTAACGGTCCTTAATGACATCCTTCAGTTTCTGATTAGCCACTCTTCCTCCTTGAATGCTGCCCTCACAAAACGGCATTGAATATATAGCCGACGATGGTAATCCCCACGGCCACCACACCGATGAAGACCGCGATGAGCTTGGGCTTCAATACCTTCCGGAGAATGACCACTTCCGGGAAGGAAATAGCGATGATTGACATCATGAAAGCCAGCGTCGTGCCCAGGGCCGCCCCTTTGCCCATTAGAGCCTCAACGACAGGAATAACTCCGGCCGCGTTGGAATACCACGGGATCCCGAACAGGACCACCGCCGGCACCGACCACCAGGCCTTCCCCATATATTTTGCCATCATGCCGGCGGGAATATAGCCGTGAATCGCCGCCCCGGCGCCGATCCCCAAAATGATATAGATCCAGACCCGCCCGACAATTTCCCTAACTTGGTGAAAACCGTAATCAATCCGGCCCATCCAGCTTAAGGTCTGCAAGTGGGCCGGAGTCTTCCCCATCCGGATCTCATAGACCCAGTCTTCCACCTGGTGCTCCATTCCCAGGCGACCGATGATAATGCCGGTGGAGATGGCAATGACCAGTCCGGTGGTCATATAGAGCAGGGCGATGCGCCAGCCGAACATTGCCAAAAGCAGCGCCAGGGCGATCTCATTCACCATGGGAGCCGTGATGAGAAAGGAGAAGGTGACGCCAAGGGGAATGCCTGCTTCCATAAAACCGATAAACAGGGGCACCGCCGAACAGGAGCAGAATGGCGTCACCACCCCCAGCGCCCCCGCCATCCCATGGCCGAGAAACTCCCGCTTGCCCGCCAGGATGGTCCGGGTACGCTCGGGGGTAAAAAATGAGCGGATAACACCTACGGCCCAAACGATCAGGAGCAGCAGCATGAAGACCTTGGGAATATCCAGGAAGAAAAAGGCGACGGATTCGCCCAGGTGAGTGCCGTGGGCGATGCGGAAGAGGTCATAAGCCACCCAACGGGAAAAAGGGTCCAGCCGGCTGTAAATCGGATGCCAGGCAATGAGCGCCAGCGCCAGGAAGATCAGCTTGAGGATTTGCCTGGCCGACAGGTCAGCGATTGCCGCTTTCATCTTGGCGATGAGATTGATAGGTGGTTCGGTCGTTTCAGCGGCGATTTCCAACGCTACCGCCCGCTCTATTGGATGTTGGTCATTCATGAATGTTATCCTTTAGAAGGAAAATACTTTTCCTGTTTGACCTCAAAATTACAAATTCCGGATTCCCTGGAACAAGATGTAGCAGCCGGCAAAGAAGATCAGGCCGCCGGCCGCTTTTTGGATCATGGTACCCACTTTGGCGCTTTTTGATTGCAAGTAACTCTCGATTACCCCGGTAAAGGTTCCTGCCACCAGGATCAGGGTCCCCTGCCCCAAGGCGTAGGCAAAAAGCAAAGTGCTGCCGTAAGCCACCTCGCCCTTGACTGCGGCCAGAGTCAGGATCACCGCCAGGACCGGGGAGGCGCAGGGCGACAGCACCAGGCCGAACAGCGCTCCCAAAATCAAGGCGCCAATCAGGCCGGTGCGTTGGGGCAAGAATTTCTGCGAGGCCCCACCCATTTTCAGGTTGATGATGCCGGACAATTGCAACCCCATGACGATGAGGACGACCGCCACCACGAAATACAAATAGGTCCCCACCTGGCCGAACATGGTGCCCATGAGGGCGGCCATAGCGCCCAGGATGGACATGACCACGGCTAACCCCACCACGAAGGTCAGGGAATAGAAAAAGGCCTGCTTTCTGTTGCCCCCGGCATAGCCGCCGACGAAGCCGATGACCAGGGGAATACTCGCCAGGATACAGGGGCTGGCGGTGGCAATCACCCCGCCCAGATAACTGGCTCCATATGCCAGAATGGGACGGGTTTGCATGACCTGCCCTAGAGTCTCACTCCATGCCATGAATGGTCTCCTAACTTAGCGGATAAACTTCAATTCTTTGAGTTTCTTAAGAACTTCTTCTTTAGGCAAAGCTCCGATGTGTTGGTCCACCACTTTGCCGGAAGCATCGAAAAAGACCTGGGTGGGGATGGCCACGATCTTGTATTTCTCAAACATGGGCATTTCTTCATCCGTATACACCATGCGAAATTCCACCTGGTCGCCATGGCTAATTTTCAAAGCCGCCATGACCTCTTTCATCTCTTTGCAGGGGATGCAGTATTTGGCGCCGAATTCATAGAGCGCCGGCTTGCCGGTGGCCGGAACCGCACCCTGCGCCTGGGTCGGCAAAGGTTGCCAGACCACCAGAAAACCTACCACCAGGCAAAACAAACCGATAAAAGTTCCACGCAATAATTTCATTGGTACCCTTCCTTTTTGAGTAATTAAGGTCAGACTCGCTGACTTAATATCCGTGTATCCGGATTTCTAAATACTAAACCACTACAGGAGGTAAATCCGGCGCTACCGGATGCCCTTTTTTTCCCTGGAACCGAAATATTTTACCGATAGTTCCGCCGGAATTACCGTGACTCCGGTGGAATCAAGAGCACCGGGCACATCGCCATTCGGGAAACATTATGGGCCACGCTGCCCAGGAAAATCTCCTTGATAAAACCTTTCCCCTGAGTGCCCATCACGATCAGGGAGACGTCCAGGGATTCCAAAATCCGGAGAATGGCAGGCAAAGGGTGTCCTGGATCAAAGTAGTCGTGGACTAAAGGAATCCCAGCTTGCAGCAGGCGTTGCTTCCATTGCTCCAGCAGGTCCCGGGCCGCCTCTGCGGCAATCTCCTGGTAGCCCGGGGGATAGGCCTCCTCTCCTCCGGGCACGTCCAAGGCGTTGAGCACCGTGAGCTGGGATATGCCCCGGGGAGCCAGACGGGTCACCAAGTCGCCGGCGCGCGCCGAGATCTCGGAGAAATCCGTGGGGAACAAAACATGCCGGAGCAGTTGCGTGGCTTGCAAACGGCAGGAACCCGCCGTCATGCCCTCTTTCAGCCGCACATTGAGCAGCAGCGTGGGATACTGAGTGTGATACAGCACGGCGCAGGTGAAGCAGCCCAGCACCGCCTCCCGCCACAGGGATTTGCCGTGGGAGCCCAGCACGATGAGGTCCGCCCCGTGGCGCTGGGCCACATCGTTAAGGGAAAAGGCCGGCAGGCCCACGGGCATTTCCACGCTAACCTTAAAGCCCTGGCCCTGGAGAAATTGCTTTTGCTTTTCCAGCTTGGGTTGAGCCTCGGCCCGTAGGGCGCCATCCATCCCACCCAGGAACAGGACGGTAATGACATGGGTCAGGATGATTTCTGAGGCACCCAGGGTCTTGAATTCCCCGGCACAGGCAACGATCTCATCCCAGGCGGCGCTAAGGTCAGTGGCCAACACGATCTTTTCGAACATCTTCTATTCCTTAAAAAGGTAGTTAGGTTTTATGGCTCGCTCTAACCTTAGCTTTAATCGGGCCGATTGGAAGCATGAAGGGTTTCATGTACACAATGAGGGCAGAGATAGACCTCGGTTTCGGCCCGGCGGGCCCGGAAGAGAAAACTGAGACCCGCTTCCTGCCCGCACCCCTCGCAGACCACGGGAGTGAAATATTTTTTTCTAAACCATAGCGCCACGCCCACCAGGCTGATGAGCACCGGGACCTCCACCAGGGGACCGATAACCGCGGCAAAAGCCTCCCCCGACTGGAGCCCGAAGACCGCCACCGCCACCGCGATGGCCAGCTCAAAATTGTTGCTGGCGGCAGTAAAGGACAGGGTGGTGGAAATGCGATAGCCCGCCCCGGCCTTGGCCGACATATAGAAGGTGATAAAGAACATGACGAAGAAGTAGATGGACAGGGGGATGGCGATGCGCACCACGTCCAGGGGAAGCTGCACGATATACTCGCCCTTGAGGGAAAACATCACGGCGATGGTAAACAACAGGGCAAGAAGGGTGATGGGGCTGATCTTGGGCATGAATTTTTCTTCATACCACTTAATTCCCTTGCGTTTGACCAGGGAGAAGCGGGTGATCATGCCGGCGAAGAAGGGGATGCCGAGGTAGATCAAGACGCTTTCCGCCACCTGGAGGATGGTGATCTTAACTTCCAGGCCCGAGGCGATGCCCAGCCATGCGGGTAGCACCGAAACAAAAATATAGGCGTAGACGGAGAAAAAGAGCATCTGGAAGATGGAGTTGAAGGCTACCAGTCCGGCGCAGTATTCGGTGTCCCCCTGGGCCAGATCGTTCCAGACGATGACCATGGCGATGCACCGAGCCAACCCGATAATGATCAGGCCCACCATGTACTCCGGGTAGCCCTGGAGAAAAGTAATAGCCAACAGGAACATGAGGATGGGACCGATCACCCAGTTTTGGATTAAGGAGAGGGTCAAGACCTTGAAGTTCTTGAAAACCTGGGGAAGTTCCTCATACCGCACCTTGGCCAGTGGCGGGTACATCATCAGAATCAAGCCGATGGCGATGGGAATATTGGTGGTGCCCACCTGGAAATACGTTAAAACCTTGGTGAAGCTCGGGATGAAGTAGCCTAAAGCTACGCCCCCGGCCATGGTCAGGAAGATCCACAAGGTCAGAAAGCGCTCCACAAAACCCAGACGTTTGGCAACGGTGGCGGCCATAAGTGCTCCTATCTCTTTTATATCCGTATAACCGATTTATTAAGTATTTAAAGCCAAAATTTTTAAGTTTCCGGCAACTCCTGCAGCGACCTCTTCTGGCTGGACTTCCGCCTCTTGGCGCATTCGGTGTGCCTTTTGGTCTCCAGGCAAAGTGCCAGCTGCCCCCGCAGCGCCTGGGCTTCGGGCTGGGGCGCCAATATTTCCTCCAGGAGTTTGAGCAGTTTCTCTCCAGGGCTGCCGGGAGGCACGCATAGGCGGTAGTTCATCCACAGGCCGTCCCGGCGGTCCGTGACCCACCCCAGGTGATAGAGATAACGCAGGTGCCGGGAAGCCTTGGACTGGGTAATCCTTAAGACGTCAATAACATCGCAGACACAGAGTTCTTCTGTCCCCGACAAGAGCCAGAGAATTTTCAACCGGGTTTCGTCCGACAGGGATTTAAAGAATTGCGCCTCGATCCGCATGATATTACTTTATAACCGGATAACCGTGTAAGTCAAGATAAAAAATGATAAAAAAGACCTGGGTAATAATCTCAGGAGCATTGACACGCTGCGGCGCCGTCCTTGCTCTGTCCTTTGGCCGCCAGCCATTGCTCCAATCGGTCCCGCAGCGCCTGGGCCTCCGGGCGGGAACTGAGAATCTCCGCCAGGCACTTAAGCTGCTTATCTTCCGGGCTGCCGGGGGCGACGCTTAACCGGTAATTCATCCACACCCCTTCCCGACGATCGGTGACCCAGCCCAGATGATAGAGATAGCGCAGGTGCCGGGAAGCCTTGGATTGGGTGGTGCCCAAGACCCCCATGATATCGCAGACGCAAAGTTCCTCCCGGCCCATCAGCAGCCAGAGCATTTTCAGGCGGGTCTCATCAGCCAGAGATTTAAAGAGTTGGGCTTCCTTTTTCATAGTTATCTGATAACCGCATACTCGCATATTGTCAAATAAAAAATCTCTGAGTAAAAATCTCTGAGAACTTCTTTCAGTCTTCCTGGGTGGGAAAAGATTCCTGCTTTTCCAAGGCAAAGGTGAAAAAGAACGTGGCGCCTTGCCCGGGGCGGCTGTCCACCCAGATCCGGCCCCCGTGGGCGTCGATTATGCGCTTGACGGTGGCCAATCCCAGGCCGAACCCCCCTTCTTCACTCACCTTCACC